>OHJR01000490.1_pt1 | contig 9759 bp, 1 predicted proteins | sample 1568641 | NCBI WGS metagenome assembly OHJR01 (sample SAMEA3879607, study PRJEB24766) | human gut metagenome | biome: human-associated habitat; feature: feces | place: USA | collected 1985/1987 | reverse complement strand
TGATGAACAAGGAGGTGACGCTGCCGTCCTTCTCCGTCACCAGCGCGCTGCCCAGCATCATGAACGGCGGCAAGGACTTTTCCCCATGGAGCAAAAAGGACGACCTGCTCTACAAAACCCTCCGTCTCCCCGTGGAGGCGGTGCTGGGACGGGACGGCGTGGGTCTTGCGGACTGCGCCATCGCCGAGAGCAAGTTTGAAAAGGGGGAGGACGTGGCCGGTCGGATGCTGTCCCTTCTCCCACAGCTGAACGAGGTCCGCAACCGCGGCACGCCGGACATGGAGTTCGCCGTCAGTGGACTGCTGGCCCGCAGCCAGCTGGCAAACGGACAGCCCGCCGACGCGCGGCGCACCATCGAGGTGCTCCGTGAATGCTTTGCCGAGCGCGGTTTGACACGCTTTCTGCCCAATATGGACGCCATGCTCTGCCGTATTGACATGCACACCGGCGACCTTGATGCGGCGGATGCGTGGTACCGGGAAAAAGCCCCCCGGGAGCCGACGCATTTGAACGTCATGCGGCGCTACCAGTATCTCACCCAGGCCATGGTGGAGCTGGCGGACGGCAGACCGGACGCGGCGCTGCTGACGCTTGCCCCGCTGGAGCCGTACATTAAAAACTGTGCCCGTATCATCGACGGCATTCACCTGAATGTCCTAACTGCCATCGTCCTGCGGCGCAAGAAGGATGAGCGGTGGCGCGAGCGATTGACGGCGGCGCTGGACGCGGCGACGGAGTACCGATTCATCCGCACCGTCAGCGTATACGGCACGGCGGTGCTGCCGCTGCTGGAAGCGCTGGACTGGGACGGCGACAAAGCATGGCGCAAGCGGCTGATGGCAGCGGTGCGGACGCAGGCGGCGTTCTACCCGCATTTCCTCGAACCCAGCCTTGCCCACGGCGAGGAGCTGACGCCAACGGAGCTGCAAATTCTGCATCTGCTCTGTGCGGACAAGTCCAATGCCGAGATCGCCCAGATCATGGACGTGAAGCTGCCCACGGTGAAGACCCACGTCAGCCACATTCTCGACAAGCTGGACGTGAAGCGCCGGGCGGAAGCCAGGACAGCCGCGAAGAAGCTGCGGCTCATTCCGGATGATCTATAAAAGCTGTGCCTGTGCTTGAACGGGCTGAATATAAACCTTATACATATATCTCAAAGGAGGATCTTATGAAAAAACGAGTATTGAGCTTATTTATGGTGCTCGTGCTTTGCCTGACGCTTCTGCCCACAGCGGCTTTTGCCGAGGGAGAGGACGTGAGCATATCGGGCGGTGTCATCGGCGGCGGTGAGACCGGTGGCGAGGGCGGTGGGATCTATGTAGCCCCCGGAAGCCCGACAGAAGGGGACGGCGGCACATATATCCCCGGAGAGGCCACGCGGACGGAGATCTGGTTCGTAAGAAAGCCCGATTCCATTGGCCGCAGCTATGACGGTACGACGGACGGCAGCATGGTTTCGTTCGGCACACCGCAATTCACGGACGGCACAAATACGTTTGAACTCACGGAAGGAACGGACTTTAACGCAACGAAAACGTTTGATTCTGCGGACGCGGGTGATCATACCGTCACTGTGGAAATCACGTTGATTGGCAACGCCGCGACGGAGTACAAACTCAAGTCGGGCGAAGAAAAATTTAAGATCAGAGGCACCATCAACAAGGCCTATCCCGAGCTGACCGTATCTCTTTCCGAGACGACTTGCACGGTGGGCGAAAAGCTCCTGCCGCTGTTGTCTATCAGCGGCAGGCAGGAAAATGCCGCGGTGACATATTACTATACGCAGTACCAAGCACTCGCTGGGGCTTCGGAGTATGAGGGCAGTGATGTCATTCCTGAAATCGACGAAAACACTGCAATCAACAGTCTCGACGAGGAAGGCAACAACACCTATTATCTCTACGCCAAAACTGCCGCGACAAAGAACTACAATGAAGGTCTCTCGAATGTCGTGGAACTCACAGTCAACGAGGCAGTCGTTGAGGCCGCTTCGGTGACAAGAGCGGACGGCACGGATGGCGGTACATACGAATCCCTCCCGGCGGCGCTGAATGCGGCGCAGGACGGCGACACCGTCAAGCTGCTGGCAAACCATACGACAAATTGGAGCGACGTCGAAGCGGGCGAGTATTCCACTTTGGCTGTCGTCAAGAAAACCTTGACGCTCGAACTGAACGTCTGGACGGTGGATTATCTCGTTGTGGGCGAGGTGGTTTCTGACGAGGCAGGCGGAATCCTTGAGTCCACCGACGGCAACCTGACCGTCGCAGATAACGTTCAAGGGGGCAGCTACGGCAAAATCAAAAACCTCGAATTTGTAAAAGGTTCACTGGCGATTCAGGGCGGCTGGATTGGAGATTATGACGGAAGCAAACTTACCTGCAATGGGAACAGCGGCAGCGTGATCATCAGCGGCGGCACGGTGTATAACGCCACAGTAGGTGATGGCGCAACTGTTACCGTCACCGGCGGCACAGGGCACGCGGGCAACTGGTGCAACGATGGTACGCTGAACATCACAGACGGTACGTTCGGCGTGGTAAAGTTCTATAACAACAGCGGGACCATCGCTATCAGCGGCGGCACGTTTAGTACGCTTCAGAACTTCGACAACACCTCCAGCCTGATTGCGCCTATATCCCTGCTGGCGCCGGGCCATGCCTTCTACAAGGACAATACAGTGCAGGACGGCAGCAGGGGAGATTTTCTGCAAGATGTAACCGTCAAGGAACACACTCACACCATGGTGAACAACAAGTGCGCCTGCGGTCTGTCCTGCACCCACACGAACGCCGAGGGCGCGAGTACCATCGGTAAAGACGGCAAGTGCACGGTCTGCGGGACACAGTTTGCGGCTGGCATCGGCGAAACCTATTATACCGATGTGAAGTCCGCCCTGGATGTGGCATCTGACGGTCAGACCGTCAAACTGCTGGCAAACGAGATGCTGCCTGACGGCATATATGTCAGCAAGACCCTCACGCTGGACCTGAACGGACATAGCCTGGATGGGTACAGCTTGAATGTGGGCGGCCTTACGGCCATGAGCCAGGTTCGCACCGGCAACCTGACGGTCATTGACAGCAGCGGCGGCAACGGCGCGGTGGGAGTGACCGTGCGGGAGGGCGGTACACTGGTATTTGATCCGAAGAATGACCATACCACTTTGCTCCAGCTGGAGGTTTGGGGCGGCACAGTCGAGCTGTACGGCGGAAAGATTTCGAGAAGCGGTCTGCGGCTGAATAATAACATCACATTGGGCAATCTGCTTCCCGGGCAAGCGGGACTGGCCTACTATCGTGGTAACACGCAGCTCACGCTGGAGGAAGCCGCTTCCCAGACCTGCGACCTGGTGGTAAAGTTGTGCAGCCACGGCGGCAAGAACGGCTTTGATGGCACCAACTGTCCCTACTGCAACGCGCCCGCGGTGGCGCAGACGGCCTTGCGGAATGTCGAGGGCGACCCGTGGCGGAACTTTGCCGACTTGCAGACTGCCCTCGATGCGGACAGAGACGGCGGCTCGACCCTCAGTCTGCTGACCGACGTTACCGGCGATTACACCATCGACGGCACCCGGGACACCGGCATAGATCTGAACGGCCATTCAATCCACGGTACGGTAACCGTCAAGGCCGCCACAGGCAATAGCACCACCTTGAGCAACACGAAAAACACGACCACAGCCAGTATCGATACCGTCGTTGCCAACGAGGGAGCAAACCTCGCCGGTTCGGGATTCCCCGCCGTTATCGGCACGCTGAAGCTGGCAGAGGGCGCCACATGGGCAAACATCCTGTATGAACCTAACCGCCTTGGCTATAAGGTGCTCAATGGGGACGGCACTCACAAGTGGTACGCCCCGGCGGATGTTCCTGCCGGTTCCACGGAGCTGAACAATGTCATCATCAATCGTCTGCCAATCACCTCCAAGACCCTGTCTCTGAAGGTCGATGGGAAGAACCTGACCGGCAGTAACCCGAAGGTGGAGCGCGGCACGACCGTCCGGCTCTGCGCCAACTGCAACGCGAAGGATGCGGATGTGGCCATCTACGTCGGAGAGATAGGGGGAGACGGCATCCCCACATACATCCAGAAGAAAGCTGAATATAAAAAGATCGGCACCACGTGGTACTATGTTGTAGACTTCGATGCTGACACGATCGGAACATACAGCATTTATTTCACGGCCAGCAAGGACGGCTATTCGGTATCGAGCAACCCCAAAATGCTGACCGTCACCAAGCTGAATCTCAGCAAAGCCGTAATCACGTTCCCCAACGGCAATGAAAGTGTCTATCAGCCTTATAACACCACCACCGGCGTACCGCCCTATGTTGTAACGTACAACGGCAGCGAGCTGAAAGCGGGAGTTGATTACACCGTCGTCCGCGGCGACTCCCGTTCCACTGTCGGCACCGCCACTCTGACCATCAAGGCGACAGACGACGGCGACTACACCGGCCAGAAAACCGCCAGATGGACGGTCGCAGCTCACAAAGCAACGATCTCGGTCGGCGACATCATAAAGGTATACGATGGCACAACAGACCTGCCCGCAAACGCGTCGATAAAGCTTAAGAGTGCGGATTCCCGCTATGCTCCTTCCGGCGGGCCACTTCCTCTGGTGGCTGGTGAGGATTACCAGATACTCAATGCCAGTTATGATTCCGCCAATGCAAGTGAGGACGAAAAGGCCGTCTCCTTCACCATTAAGCTGACGGATAGGAACTACACCTTTGAAGACGGCACGACGCAAAAGGACTTTGTGCTGAACGGCGCGGATGTGTCGCAGACTTTCAAGATCAATCAGGCCACTGTGACCCCGAACGAGATCACGCAGTACGTTTTCAACGATTTGGCAAAGACCTACGAAATCGATTTGAGAACGCTCCTGCCGGAGCTGCCTGTAGGCTGCGAGTACGGCAAGATCCATAATCGGGGCTGCGATTACCACTTTACGGATAGTACTTACCTCGACAGCAACAACCATATATTCGTGTCAAACGAAGGCATTCTGACTCTGCCCATCGTGGCCGCGCACAGCGCGAATGTGAACGATCAGATCGGCACTTTGACCGTCCCGATTGTAAGCACGAACTATCAGCCGTTCGAGCTGACCATCAAGGTCGTCATTGGCCAGAGGATCTCCCTCGATCAATCGGGCGTCAGCGTCAGCGCGACGGATATCACCTACGGCCAGACGCTGGCAGAGAGCACGCTCACGGCCACGGGTTCGATGATCTGCCCCCGCACACAGGCCGTGATTCCGGGTACGTTCGCGTGGAAGGACGGCACCATCAAGCCCAACGCGGGCAGCTATGATGCCGAATGGACGTTCACCCCGGCGGAAGGCTACGAAGAATATGCCCCCGCGACCGGCACCGTGACCGTCACAGTCGAACCGGCAGAGCTGACGGAAGTTTCCGTGAGGGCATCCAGCACGTATTACACCGGCAAGCCGCAGCACGCATCGAGAATCGCGTTTGGGCAAAGTGTAGACGGCACGACCGTGACGTTCACCTACAGCGACAAGGTAGACGGCGACTATACTTCGGACGGACCGACTTTCACCGACGCAGGCATGTACACCGTTTACTACAAAGCGGAAGCAGCAAACCACAAAACGGCTACCGGTACGTTCACCGTAACCATTGCCCCGCTGCCGATCAGCCTTCTCTCCGTCGAAAGAATCTCCAAGTCCTACGACGGCACCGCAAACGTCACGCTTACCGCGAGCAGGCTGACATTCTTCAGCATGGCGGCCAGTCGTTCGGGCATTATACTTCCCGATACGGCGCTCACCTTCTCTGACGCCCAGTTTACCATGAAGCAGGCGGACGGGAGCTACCCGCCCTCGCCGGACGTCGGAAACGGAAAGGCCCTTTCCTTCACCATGACGCTTGCGAACGACAACTATGTGTTTGAGGGCAAGCCGGAAGGCACCAAAACGGTCAGTGACACTTTTGCAACCGACGATACGACCCGTTTCACCATCACCAAGGCCGACGCGCCCGTGCCGACAGACGGTACGCTGACCATCATCAACGGTCTGGAAAGAACCTACGAGGTCGATCTGGCGGCGCTGCTGTCTGCACTGGAAAGCCCCAAGTCCTACGGCGACATCGCCTATGGCGCGCCGACCATCGCCGTGGATGCCGGCTACTGCGACGCTGCCGCTGCGAAGATCGAAAACGGCAAGCTGATTCTGCCCATTCTGGCAAACCCGGTCAATACGGAGGGCAATGTCGGCTCGGTGACGGTGATTGTCACAACCAGCAACTACGAGGACATCACCCTGACCGTCAACATCTTCGCAAAGAACAAGATCACGCCCGTTCCGGATGGCGAGGTGACCGCAAGCGAGATCACCTACGGTCAGCCGCTGAATGCAAGCACGATCACGGGCAAGATGAAAGACCCCACCACCGGTGAAGAGGTTCCCGGCACCTTCACATGGACGGACGGCACGCTCATGTTCAACGCGGGCAGCCGTAAGGCCGAATGGACGTTCACCCCGGACGCGCCGGAGTACGCGACGGCCACCGGAAAGGTGCGGGTCGCGGTCAATCCCAAGTCCATTGTAGGCGCGGTCGTCACGCTGGAAGACACCTTCGTGTATGACGGGACGGAAAAATGTCCCCAGATAATCAGTGTCGTTCTGGACGGCGTAACACTGACAGGCATTGGCGGAGGCACAGATTATGGCTTTTCCTGCAACAGAACGTCGCAGGTCGGCACATACTACGATGATTTTTCTCTCAGCGGTCTGGGTAACTACACCGGCGAGATAAAGTTCACGTGGTCGATCACGCCAAGAGAAGTGACACCCACGATCACCGTCGCGGACGGCACCTATAACGGCGGAAATCCCGTTCAGCCGACCGTTACCCTCACAGACGACCTCGGCAATACCATTGACCCGAAGGAATACGACGTCTCCTACAGCGATAACACAAACGCGGGTACTGCCACCGTTACCATCACCGATAAGGAAGGCGGCAACTATGTCCTCGGTACGGCCAGCACGACCTTCACGATCAACAAGGCCGCCGCGCCCGCGCTGACTGCCTATCAGGTCACCCAGAAGTACAGCCTGAAAACAGAGCAGACCATCACTCTCCCCGACCTCAAGAGTCTGGGAATGCCCGATGACGCACAGGTATCCGACACGAACGCGTTCCACAGCGGGTCCTATTCTCCCGCGGGCAAGATTCAGGACGGTTGGGGCATTGACGTGAACACCGGCGCAATCACCTACGCTCTGGCGGACGGTGCCGCCGCTGGCGACGTCATCACCTTCACCCTTCTGGTTCGCTCCAAGAACTACGAGGACGCCACCGTTACGGTCATCCTCACCCTGACGGAGCGGGACGCGCCCATCCTGACCCTGCCGGACATCATCACCGTGGACTACACCGACGCGGAAATTCCCGTCAGCGCGGTCACCGGCAAGAGCGCCGCCTTTGACGGCAAGGATGTGCCGGGTACATGGAGCTGGAAAGCCGGTCAGGCGATCACCAACGCGACCGACACCGGCAGTAAGACCATTGTCTTTACCCCCGCCGATCTGGTCAATTACCACCCGGTGGAGGGCGAGGTTTATGTCATCATCTCCCGCGTCGCGCCGGACTATACCGCGCCCGCTGCCATTGACGGCCTGACCTACAGTGGCAGCACGCAGGCGCTGGTCAGGGCAGGCTCTACCGCCCACGGCAAGCTGCTCTACAGCCTGAGCAAAGACGGCACCTACTCCGAGACCATCCCCACCGGCACGGACGCCGGGGAATACACCGTCTGGTACAAGGTCGCGGGCGACAGCAACCATAAGGATTCCCAGCCCGGGTCCGTCACCGCAACCATCGCTCCCAAGACCGTGACCGCCACCGTGACGGTCAGCGGCGGTTCCCTCACCTACACCGGCGACCCGCTGAAGCCCAATGTCATCGTGAAGGACGGCGACACGGTCATCAGCCCGGAGGAATACGACGTTTCCTACAGGGATAACGTGAACGCGGGCACCGCCACCGTGACCGTCAGGAACAAGGCAGGCGGCAACTACACCGTCAGCGGCAGCGCCACCTTCGAGATCGGCAAGGCCGCTTCCGAGGTCAGGACCGCCCCCGGGGCGAACGCCGGCCTTGTCTACAACGGCGGTGAGCAGACCCTCATCACAGCCGGAACTGCCCTCGGCGGCAGGCTGAAATACCGTCTGGGCGAGACCGGCGAGTTCACAGAAGCGCTTCCCAAGGCCACGGACGCGGGCACCTACACCGTGTACTGCATGGTCGAGGGCGACGGCAACCACCGCGACTCGGAGGTGCAGAGCCTTACCGTCACCATCGATAAGGCAAAGGTCACGGTCAAGGCGTTGGACAAGCGCATCTACACCGATGACAAGGCCCCCGATCTGAGCAAGCCCGTACTGGACAAGGACTACACCGTCAGCGCCATGTTCGGCGAGGATGCGCTGACCGGCGACATAAAGCTCGCCTACGTGGACGCGAATGGCACTGAGATCACCCCCGACACGACGAAGGTCGGCAAGGTCATTATCCGCGCCGGCGGGCTGACCGCCCCCAACGGCAACTACACCGTCGTTTTCGTGGACGGCACGCTGACCATCGACGAGCGCCCGGTCTACACCATCAAGGCCACGGCAGGTATCCACGGCTCCATCACGCCCTCCGGCGACGTTGACGTCCTCCACGGCGGCAGCCAGACCTTCACCATCGCCGCGAACAGAGGCTACGCCATCTCCAACGTCAAGATCGACGGTGTGAGCATCGGCGCGGTGAAGTCCTACACCTTCGAGAACGTCACCGGCAACCACACCATTGAGGTCACCTTCATGAAGGCCAACGGCAACCCCCAGACCGGCGTGATGGTGGACGAAGTCACCGGCGAGTACTATGTGGGGTAACGCCCACCGCGTTTCGCGCGTCCGTTGGGCGCGCGAGGAGACAAGCTTATGAAGAAAAATGTCATAAAAATCTGCTGCGCGGTTCTGGCCATTGCGGTCATTGCCGCTCTGCTGATAGCGGTCAGGGGCTGCCACCGGGAGGAACCAATCGTCCCTCCCACCACCGCCCCGGCCACCCAGACCGTCCCCACCGAAGCCGAGACCCAGTCCCCCACGGTTCCCGTGGGGGAGATGATCCCCACCGTGGATAAGCAGTCGGAGCTGGCCGCGGCCAGAAAGAAAAACCCCGATACCGTGGCGTGGCTGTACATCCCCGGCGCGGAGGTGGACGACCCCGTGATGCAGGCGGAGGACAACGGCCACTACCTGTGGCTGGGCGAGGACGGCGAGTACAGCACTTGGGGCTGCTACTATGCCCACTGCGAAAACCATTTCGGCGGCCGGGACAAGCTGGACACCAACACCACGATTTTCGGCCACTCCGCCAGCAACTGCGACCCCAACGGCCCCAAGTTCACCAAGCTCTACCGGTACATGGACGCGGACTACGTGAAAGATCATCCCTACATTTACCTCTCCGTGACAGGGGAAGATCTGGTTTTCCAGATCACGGCGCTGTTCATCACGGACATCGAGTTCGACTACATCGTCCCCAATCCCGCAGGAAGCGAGCTGACGGAGTTCTTCCGGACGGTCGCGCGGAAGAACTGGCTGAACTTTGACGGCGTGACCTTCTCGGAGGGCGACACCGTCCTGACCCTCTCCACCTGCTGCCGGAAGTATGACAAGGCCAACAGCGGCAATCAGCGGCTGGTGGTCATGGCGAAGCTGCTGCC
>OHJR01000488.1_pt1 | contig 9777 bp, 10 predicted proteins | sample 1568641 | NCBI WGS metagenome assembly OHJR01 (sample SAMEA3879607, study PRJEB24766) | human gut metagenome | biome: human-associated habitat; feature: feces | place: USA | collected 1985/1987 | reverse complement strand
AGCTGCCTACTGTCGTGTTTCAACGGACAATGAAGACCAAGCCAATTCCTTTGAAAGCCAGCAGCGGTATTTCAGACAGTATATTGAGCGCAACCCCGATTGGGAGCTTTATGAGATTTTTGCCGATGAGGGCATTTCTGGCACGAACACGAAGAAGCGCAAAGAGTTTAACCGTATGATAGCGTGCGCCAAGAACGGCGACTTTGATTTGATTATCACCAAGGAGATTTCCCGTTTTGCGAGAAACACCCTTGATAGTATATATTACACCCGTGAATTGAAAAAGCACGGCGTCGGTGTTATATTTATGAATGACAATATCAACACCTTAGACGGCGATGCAGAGCTTCGTCTGGCGATTATGTCCTCTATTGCACAGGAAGAAAGCCGCAAGACTTCTGAGCGTGTAAAGTGGGGACAAAAACGCCAGATGGAACAGGGCGTTGTGTTCGGTAGAAGTATGTTGGGCTACGATGTCGAGGGCGGCAAAATGACCATCAACGAGGAAGGCGCAAAGGTTGTACGCCTTATCTTTCATAAGTTCGTCAATGAGGGTAAAGGAACGCACGTCATCGCCCGTGAGCTTCGTGAGGAAGGTATCAGCCCTATGCGGGTCAAGGAATGGAGCAACACGGTCATTCTGCGAGTGATACGCAACGAGAAATACTGCGGCGACTTGGTGCAGAAAAAGACCTATACGCCAGACTTCCTATCTCACGAAAAGAAATACAACCGTGGGCAAGAGGAATTTGTTATCATTAAAGACCATCACGAGCCGATTATCTCCCGTGAGTTATTCGATGAAGCAAACCGAATTTTAGATGCAAAGTCGCTTTCGCAGGAGGGAAAGGCAAAGCACTCTAACCGCTACCCGTTCTCTGGCAAAATCAAATGCGGCTGCTGCGGCTCAAGCTATGTGGCAAGATATAAAACCCGAAAGGACGGCAGCCGATATAAGGCATGGCGCTGCAATGAAGCTGCAAAGAACGGAAGCCCCCATATCGACAAGGCGGGAAATCAAGTTGGCTGTACGAGCTTGTCTATCCGCAATGAGGATGCGACCCACATTATGTATCTCGTAACCAAGAGCCTTAAATACAACAGGGATAAAATCATAAACAACCTAACTGCCGTTATTCAGTCCATTATTGCTATGGATACAACGGGAACGGATGTCCTAAAGCGGCAAGCGGGCTAATCTGATTGACCTGTATATGTCAAATCTGATTAACAAGGACGAATTTACTGCCACCCGTGCAAGCTGCGATACGGAAATTGAGGAGCTTCAATCTATCATCGAAAGCGTGGATAAACAGCGGGAAATGATAGAGCAACAACAGCAGCTTCTAAAGGAGATTGAGGACGCAATCAAAGAGATTGTCAGCGGCGTGGAGTATGAAGATGAGTTCTATAAGCACATTTTAGCCAAGATGGTAGTTCAAGATAAGGACAACATAGATGTATATCTGAATTTACTTCCTATGAAGTGGAGCTATACGGTTGCAAAAGCATCAAAAAAAGCCGTAGCCTCTGAATGGAACATTTCAGAGGCTTCTCTCCCTATGTCGTTAAGCGTGGCACGGCAGCGGTCGTCCGGCATGGTGAAGCGCTGGGTAAGGTATCTCAGTCCGGAGGCAAGCTCGCTGTCCGGCCCACCATACAGCGCCATCAGCAGCTTTGCCATGCGCGGGTCGGGATTGGTTATGTTTACGGGGTATTCAAGCTGTTTTGTATATATCCACATATTCTTTCCTCCTTATTCCCAGGGCCATTGGGACATTACATAGCAGCCCACTTCCGTTGGGGACTGGCCGAAATTGAGCAGCGGGCCGTATTCGCTTTCGTATTGCTCAATAAGCTGGAGCAGTCTGCGCGCATAGCATTGATAATCCGCGCGGGCATTTTCGTCGTTGGGATGCGTGTCAAGATAAAGATTAAGCTCCACGCACATAAAGCGATATTGACTGATACGGTAAAAAAGGTTGGTCTGGGCGGTATCCATTCCTGTTCCTCCTTTCACTGCACAAGCTCGGGGAACATCGTCCCCTGCTCAAAAGCTTCGCACGGGCAGAAGCCTTCGCTGTATTGCTGAATGGGAAAACTGATGCGTGCAAGGCCGGATTCGGCCTGCGCGTCAAACGTGCCGCAAATCTCGCTGGTGCATACCGTTCCCGCGGCTATAACGCCGCCGCTGCATTCGGCCGTATCGGCCGCGGCGGTGGTCACGGCTAAGGCGCAGCCGGCGCATTGGTTACATAACACTGTTCTGTTCCTCCTTGATGGGTTTTAGGGCGCGCCGCGCCCCTTTGTTACAGCATATGCATTGCGGTAATAATGGGTGCAAAAAAGCGCATGCTCGATAGCATGCGCTTTTGCAATATACGGATTATTATTTTACCTTGTGGTTATCTCCGCATGGGCGGCCACAACGGTCTTGCCGGCCTCAACGGACTGCGTGAGCCATACGTTGCCTCCTATCACGCAGTTGTCGCCAATATAAACGTCGCCGCCAAGTATTGTTGCGCCTGCGTATATAACAACGTTGTTGCCTATGTTCGGATGGCGCTTATTGCCCTTTACCAATGCGCCGTCGCGTCCAACTTCAAAGCTTCTTGCGCCCAGAGTTACGCCCTGATAAAGCTTAACATGCTCGCCTATAACGGTGGTTTCGCCTATTACCACGCCCGTGCCGTGGTCTATGAAGAAATAGCGGCCTATCGTTGCGCCGGGGTGAATATCTATTCCGGTGAGCGAATGGGCATGCTCCGTCATCATGCGCGGCAGCAGCGGCACGCCCAGCGTGTATAGCTCATGCGCTACGCGGAACGTGCTTATGGCCTCAAACGCGGGATAGGCCAGCATTATTTCCTCACGGCTTTTTGCGGCTGGATCGCCCTCATAGGCGGCCTGAATGTCCGTTTCAAGTGTGGCCCTTATTTCGCCAAGCTTTGCAAACAGCCCGTCGGCAGCCCTTTCGCATTCCGCGCCGCCGCCGTATATGCTGCTGAGTATGTCCATAAGCAACGCCCGCATGCGATACATGCTGGCCTGTTCGCGGAATTCATCGGGATTGAGAGAAAAAACCTCCGGATGCAGTACTATCCTTGAAAGATCGATAAATTCCGCCATGTCGCTTTTCAGCGTTGCGTAAGTTCTTGCGCTCTGCTGCATATCAATTCTCGTCCGCTGCAAAAAGCTTGGTGGAAAGATATCTGTCGCCGGTATCCGGCATCAGCACCACTATTTGCTTGCCTGCGTTTTCTTCGCGCCTTGCAAGCTCCACCGCAGCCGCAAGTGCAGCTCCGGAGGATATGCCCACAAGCACGCCTTCCTTTTTGCCCATAAGGCGGCCGTATGTAAAGGCATCCTCATCCTTAACGGGTATTATTTCATCATATATGCCCGTATCCAGTATATCCGGCACGAAGCCTGCGCCTATGCCCTGAATGCCGTGCGGCCCCTTTACGCCCTTTGAAAGCACGGGCGAGGTGGCGGGCTCAACGGCTACGACCTTTATTTTGCTGTTCTGCTCTTTAAGATATTTACCGGTACCGGTTATTGTGCCGCCCGTGCCTACGCCGGCCACGAATATATCCACCTTGCCGTCGGTCGCGGAATAAATCTCCGGCCCCGTTGTGGTATAGTGCGCCATAACGTTTGCGGGGTTCACGAACTGGCCTGCAATGAAGCTGTTCGGCGTTGAGGCGGCAAGCTGATTGGCAAGCTCTATCGCGCCGGGCATGCCCTTTGCGCCGGGGCTGAGCACAAGCTGGGCGCCGTAGGCCTTCATTATCTGCCTGCGCTCAACGCTCATGCTGTCCGGCATAACGATTATCAGCTTATATCCGCGCGCTGCCGCAACGGAGGCAAGACCGATGCCCGTATTGCCGGAGGTGGGTTCGATTATCACGGAGTCCTTATTAAGCACGCCGCGTTTTTCGGCATCGTTTATCATTGCCAGCGCAACGCGGTCTTTGACTGAGCCGGCGGGGTTGAAAAGCTCCAGCTTGGCTATGAGCTTCGCCTTCAGGCCAAGTTCCTTTTCTATTTGCGTAAGCTCAACAAGCGGGGTATTGCCTATAAGCTGTTCTGCTGAAGTATAAATGATTGACATTGTGTTTATCTCCTTAAAAAATTAGTTTACATAATGGATGCTGCGGCTGCAAATAAGCTGTAAATACGCAAAAAAGCAGCCGATATCTGCTGCTTTTCTGCGACCTGGTGCGGCTGGCGAGATTTGAACTCGCAAGCTTTCGCCGGCGGATTTTAAGTCCGCTGTGTATGCCGTTCCACCACAGCCGCTTCCTATGACATTATAATCAAATAAAAGGCAGCAGTCAATATTGATAAAGTGACACCGCCCACGAATTGCCGCTTAATTTTTATGCATGAATATGCCGCCGAATAGGATTAAACCATTTTAGGCAAACCAACGCCATAAGCACAGCACAGCAACGCCGCGGTGTTTTCAGGCCCCTGAAAAAGCCGACGAAAACCAGCCCCTTCATAGGGCCGTGTACAGATGCACCTGAGTGCATCGGCACTATAACGTATACAGTTGTGCATATTTGTGCGCATAGGTTGCCTTGCTGTCCTCCCGTTAGCAGCTTTTAATGATGGTATATTATATACCATTGCAATCGGAAATGGAACCCCTAATGGCACGGAAATTATACGTAAAAAGTGTGGCATTATGCAGCGATTATGCACTGTTGCCATGGGGCGGGAGCAATGATAAAATATACAAAACCTGAAAGGGAGCGGGAAAACGATGAACTTTGCCTACCGTGCGGGCGAGATAAACGAATACATAATAAACATAAGGCGGCATATACATGCGCACCCGGAGCTATCCTTCAATGAACGCAAGACCACGGCGTATATAGCCGATAAGCTGGAGGAAATGGGCGTAGAAGTGCAACGCTTTGACGACTATACGGGCTGCATAGGCACCATACGCGGCAGGAACGGGGGAAAGACCGTGCTGCTGCGGGCGGATATAGACGCGCTGCCGATAAAAGAATGCAGCGGGGTTGAATTCGAAAGCGAGAACGATGGCGCTATGCATGCCTGTGGGCACGATTGCCATACGGCGATGCTGCTTGGCGCGGCAAAGCTGCTGAGCGAGCACAAGGACGAGCTTCGCGGCACGGTGAAGCTGCTGTTCCAGGCGGCAGAGGAATGCTTCGTAGGAAGTCACTATTATTGGGACAACGGCTACCTTGGCGGCATAGATGCGGCAATTGGCATGCATGTTTGGCCCACGGTGGAATCAGGCCGCATGGCCATAATGGACGGTTACCTTATGGCAAGCTGCGACAATTTCCGCATAACCGTGTGCGGGCGCGGAGCGCATAGCATGACGCCGCAGCTTGGCAGGGATGCTGTTGCGGCGGCAGCGGCAGTCATAATGGAAGTGCAGACAATAGCGGCGCGCATGAATAAGCCGGACAGTCCGCTGGTAATAAGCATAGGCACAGTCGAAAGTGAAAGAGTGGACGGCAGGATATGTGAGCGCGTAAGCATGGAAGGCACGTTCCGCGCGTTTGACATACGGAGCCAAAGGCTTGCGCTTGAGATGATAGAGCATATAGCCGATTCAGCAGCAGCGATATACGGCTGCACGGCGGAATTTGAGCATACGTTTTCAGGCTACGCCGTGAATAACCGCGATACTGCGCTCAATGCGCTTGCACGCGACGCGGCGCGGAAGCTTTTCGGTGAGGATGTGCTACAAACGACAGCAAAGGCGATGGGGAGCGAGGACTTTGCATATATTATGGAAAGGATACCATCGTCGCTGTTCGTATTTTTAGGGTGCAGGGATGAAAAGGCGGGCTGCACGCATCCCGTGCATAATGAAAAATTCAGAATAAATGAGGACATACTGCACATTGGTGCGGCGGAATACGCCCAGTTTGCGTTTGATTATCTTGAGCAGACGGCGAACGGGATGTTCATAAGTGCGGTCGGTGAGCATGAGTATGTACCCGTTATGCGCATGGACAAGCCGCATAAGGACGCGGAGTTGCTGCTGCCGTTTGATGGCGATACTCAATCGGGACTGCCAAGGTATCGCGGACGGTTTACAATGGAGATAGCGGGTAAGGCTGCGCATGGCTCCGCACCGCAGGATGGGCACGACGCCGCACTTGCCGCGGCGGATGTCATAGCGGCGCTTGGATACATAGTAAGCCGCCAAAACGACCCGCTTGATGCGCTAACCATAACCGTGAATGGGTTTAATGCGGGCGCGAAGCTGAACATACTTGCTGGAAACGCTGTGCTGAATGGCGAATACGGCTGCAACTCAGTGGAGCTTTTCGCAGACGCAATGCAGCGCATAAAAACATCGGCAACCAACGCCGCGGCGGTGAACGGCTGCAGCATAAGCGCAGTATTTGGCGAAGCAGAACACGAATAAATTTACTCTTGCTCATTTGGCCGCCCGATAGTATAATGATAAGTGGTCATAATGACCATTTGTCAACACGGAGCGGTATCGAAGAGGTCATAACGGGGCTGACTCGAAATCATGTGATTAGTCCCCAAAAGTGAATATTTATACACGGAAGCGTATCGAAGTGGTTGTAACGAGCTGCACTCGAAATGCAGTTGTCCGCAAGGGCACGTGGGTTCGAATCCCACCGCTTCCGCCATCAAAGCCTTGAAAACTCTATGTTTTCAAGGCTTTTTCTCTTGCTCGGACAGCATCTATTTTGGGTAAAACAATTCAAATGGTGCCCTTGGTGCCCCGCTTTGTGGTGCCCGGCTCATTCCACATCATACACACTATACAAGAAAGATGTATACTGTGGTGCCCCAATGGTGCCCGGAACTGCTAAAAAGCTATGAAAAGTAGCGCGGAGCTATAAAAAGATATTGCCGTTATAGCTCCATTTCGCTGCTTTTCTTTTTCGCTTTCTTTGATGTTTCTTGCCCTGCTTCTTTTCCTGTAACGGTTGTTTTCGGTTGCAGTGCTTTATGATAGGTTTGCAGTACGCTTTGTTTTCTTTCAAGCCGCACATCAACATACTGTGCCGTTACCGCTTCAAGGTTTGTGGAAATACCAAGGGATATGCCAATGCCCTTTAATGTATGCCCCAAAATCTCGCCAACGGTGTAGAAGTCGCCTGTCAGTTGGTGCATATTGGTAGCTGCCGTATGACGTAAATCGTGAAAGCGGATATGCGGCATTTCAAGGTGTCGGATAAGCTGTCCGAAGTTTGCCGACATTCTATCTCTGCGCTGCGGCGAACCGTCAGGCTTTGCAATAAAGAGCTTATTATCATAGTACACCCCACCGCCCGCCTCAGTCAAAGCCTTTTGCCGCGCAATCAAATCAAATTGTCGTAGGAAGTACGGCAATGCTTCTTCGGTAATCGGCAAAATACGATCATTGGATTTTGTCGGTGCCATTTCCGTAATGGTCTTTGTTCCCGGCGGCACTTTGAAGGGCATTTGCTCTACAACGCCAAACTGCATTTTTTCAAGGTCAATGTTTGTTGTCCTCAATCCGATAATCTCACTCATACGAAGCCCATACATTCCAGCAAGCACAACAGGCATTTCCCATTCCGTACCTATCACATTGCTCATAAAGGTCTGCATTTGCTCAATGGTGTACGGATCAGGCGTTTTCGCTTGCTTGCCGAACTTTGTTATAATGTCGCGGGCGGGGTTATGTTCAATGTATCGGTACTTCCGGGCGTGTTCCATTGATACGCTCAATATGCGCTGCGCGTATCGAACGGTGCTATTGGATAAGCCCTTGTCAAATAGCTGCTGAAACAGATTATCAAGCATTGCCGGGGTCAGTTGGTTAAGCTGCACATGACCGATATATGGCACAATATGATTGCGAATATGGCTCTTATAGCCCGCAAAGGTGCTTGGACGCAAGTTAGCCTTGCCGTGGTTTTCTACCCATTCCTCCAAATACTCTTTGACGGTCTGCTTGCCTTGTGAAGCAACGACCGGGCTGTAAATGGGATTGGCGAGCTTTGCTTTCATTTCAGCTTCATGCTGCGTCGCTTCTTTTTTGGTTGCAAAGCCCTTTTTTGCGTAGGATTTCTTTTTCCCGTCCTGCCCGGTGTATTTAATGTTTACGTCATAGACGGTACCTGCCTTTCCAGTCAAAACACCGTTGCTGTCGCGCTTATTCTGGACCTTTCTTGATGATACCGCCATAGCTACTTACCTCCCTCCTGGTTTTGGGGAGCTACCTTTCGCTTTGCCCTCTCGTACCAGTCCCAAATAGCAGCGTCGGCAAGCAAACGGCGGTTTCCGTTTTGTATATATTCAAGCTCGCCGCTGTCCATCAGCTCGCGTAGCTTGTTTTCCCCTATGCCGCTGATCCGGCTCATCTGCTCAACCGTTTTGAGCATGGGAAGCACAGGCACAGTGGGATTTGATGTTTCCTTTTTTGCCAATGAGATAACCCCCTTTCGTGGTAATGGCTAAAAGGTTTTGATTCATAAATGGGGCTTTAATCGGACGGTTGTTAGCACAACCTCACGGGAGTTTCACCCCTGCATGGTTCTCATGCAGCCCTACCCATTGCCTGCGACGCTTTGAACGCTCGGACTGTGGCTGTAAGGGAGTATCATTATGTATTCTGCGCGTCGTTGCCTGCAAGCTGCTAAACTTGCTTCGCGGCGGCGGTGTTGATCGCTCGCCCTGAATAGGGGTCATGGCGCACCCGCCGTATGGCTCGACGCAAAAGGAACGTATCCGATTTGCCCTATACTGCGCCGCCGTTATCTTGCGCCGCTTTCTTTATCAAGGTTCATTCGTCATTTCCGGGAGAACGCGGGGAAAGGGGTAAGCCGCTTTCAGCCCGGAGCTGATATAGTCAATCCAATTTCATGTTGACAATGGCGGTTATGAGCTTGATTTCCAAATGACGCTTCATGTACTCGTCCACGCAGTAGTGTTCTTGTCCGCAGTCATCATAGAGCTTGCGGGTGCAGAGCTTTTTGATGTACCTGTCGTAATGCCGCAGCACCCGATCCATAGCGGACGGATCACCGGCATGGGCGGCCTCGATCACCGCAAGAGGAAGCAGCTCATAATTACAAGAACGGTTATTGTCCTGATTCATCGTGCTAACCTCCTTTCGGCAGAAGCGTTTTCAGCTTGTCGCGCATCTTGTCCAGCGTCTTTGTCCTGCGCCGTTGCACCGCGCAGCGGGACATTCCCAAAACAGCCCCGACTTCCTTATCCGTCATATCCATAACGAAACGCAGGATCAGGATGCTTTGTTCTGTCGGGGACAGCTCCACAAAGACCTCCGCGACTTGCTCATTGTCAATCCGCAGCTCGCAACCGTGCGCCGTAAAGGTGAAGCTGTCGCTGGGGTATTCCTCCGTGTAACAGAGACTTTGTAGCTCTGAATACGAAAGATCACTGAACGACATTTCCCGTTGGTACTGCTGTCTCATTTGAAGCAGATAGTCCACGGCTTCATTCCGCAGCACTTTCTTACAAAAGGCGTCGAAGCGGTACGGCACGCTCTGACGGGGGATATTCGCCATCGTTATCACCCCCTTTCCGTGGGGGAGTAAGTGGTTTTTTCCCTTTCCGTCAGTACAACCGTTTCCGACCTATCGCGTGCTCGCTTAACCCTCCTTTTTTGAAAATTTTTTTGAGAAAAATGCAAAAGACGCCCGGCTAAACATAGTTCAACCGAGCGCCGAAGCATGGCAATGTATGTAATTCCTACATCGTATAATTCATCAGCAAGGGCATGAAACGCCCAAGGAGCATACAGGATTT
>OHJR01000476.1_pt1 | contig 9845 bp, 6 predicted proteins | sample 1568641 | NCBI WGS metagenome assembly OHJR01 (sample SAMEA3879607, study PRJEB24766) | human gut metagenome | biome: human-associated habitat; feature: feces | place: USA | collected 1985/1987 | reverse complement strand
GAACTGGTGGAAGGAAGAACCCTATATAGAAAAAATAGAGTTCTATCAAAGGAGCAGCAACGATGTTTCCCTCGCTTCTTATGTTGCCGGTCAGCTTGACGTGGTGTTCACGTCGTCCCTTTCCGTCGGGCGGTATCGTGAGGACGGCGTTACGAATGTTATGGACGTTATGACGCAAACGGCAGAGGTAATGCTGTTCAATTATGGCAATTCGGAACTTTCCAACCCGCTCGTGCGCCAGGCCATAGCCTATGCCATAAACCGCAGCGCCATAATAACGAACGTTTATATGAACCGTGCGCGTGCGTGCGACGTGCCGATCGCACCTGACAGCTGGCTGTATAACAGCCGCTCCAAAGTATATGATTATAATACGGAGCTTGCGCTCAACCTTTTTGATCAAGCTGGGTGGAAGGATACCGACGGCGATGGTTATCTTGAAAAAAATGCGCACCGCTACGATGAGCTTACTTTAAAGCTGCTTGTGAACAAGTCAACCGATTCAACGCGCGATACTGCGGCGGGCGTTATCGCAAGCCAGCTTGAAGCGATCGGCATACACGTTGAAATCGTAACCGCTGGCTTTACCCTTGGCGACAGCAACAGCGAATACGCCCAAATGCTTGAAAACAAGGATTTTGACATTGCGCTTGTCGGTTTCAATCTGGCGCGTGATTGCGATATTTTGCCCTATATTGACGCATCCGGCGCATATAATTACGGCGGATACAGGAACGATGCCCTGTCCGCGCTTGCAAGATCGCTCAATACCGCGCGTGACGAAGCCTCCTGCCGTGAAGCCGCGGACGCACTGCAAATGAGCTTTGTTGAGGATTTGCCTTTCATAACGCTTTATTTCCGCCTTTCAAGCATACTGTACCATGATTCTATCAAAGGCTTGGAAAGCGAGCGCGAGCCGGATTTGATGAGCAATATTGCAAATTGGTACATAGAAAGTTGAATGCAGCGCCAAGGCATGATAGAATATGCACCGATGAAGGATTTGGGGGTTGACCTATGCTGAGCATAATTATAATACTTATAGTAATAGCAATAGACCAGCTGAGCAAAATTGCCTGCGCAAATGCGCTTAAGCTGGGCGAAAGTGTAGAGATAATAAAGGGAGTGTTCTCCATTGCATATGTTGAAAACCGCGGAGCGGCATTCGGCATGCTTCAGAACGCGCAGGTTTTCTTCATAATTGCTACGGTAATCGCCTGCGGAGCAATGCTGTATTTCATGATAAAGGAATACAAGCGTATGCATACGGCCATGCGGATATCGCTTGCGCTTATATTCGCGGGCGCGCTGGGTAACTTTATTGACCGCGTTGCGCTGGGCTATGTTCGCGATATGCTCTATTTCAAGCTTATTGATTTTCCCGTTTTCAACGTGGCGGACAGCGCAATATGCATAGGTGCTGCAATATTGATAATAGACGTACTTTTCTTTAAGGGCAAAACGTTTATAGACAGCCCTGATAAAAAGAAAAATACCGACGGCAGCGAAGAAAAGGAATAAACCGCAATGGAGCAGCCCAATTTGCCGATAATTGAATACAGCGAATACGGCCGCACTATAAAGGCAACGGCGTCCGGCGGTGAACGGCTGGACGTATTCCTTGCATCGGCCTGCGGCGAAACGCGCTCCTATGTACAGCGGATTATTGACGAAGGTGAGGCCAGCGTAAACGGCAAGGATGAGACAAAGGCAGGTGCAAAGCTGAAGGCTGGGGACGCAGTTGAATTGTTTATAGCCCTTCCCGCAAGCACCGAACTTGCCGCAGAAGATATACCTCTGTCTATAGTATATGAGGACAGTGACATTGCCGTTATAGATAAGCCGAAGGGCATGGTGGTTCACCCTGCGCCCGGTAACGAAACAGGCACTCTTGTGAACGCCATAATGTATCATATAAAGGATCTTTCCGGCATAGGCGGCGAAATGCGCCCGGGCATAGTACACAGGATAGACAAGCTTACATCCGGCCTTATAGTAATAGCCAAAAACGATAATGCACATAGGAGCCTTGCCGCGCAGATGAAAACACACGAAGCCGGCAGGGTGTATCTGGCGCTGGTAAACGGGAATATAAAAAAAAATAGCGGCACGATAGACGCACCGATAGGCCGCCATAAGGCGGACCGAAAAAAGATGGCCGTGCGGCCGGACGGTCGCAGCGCGGTAACGCACTTTTCCGTGCTTGAAAGGCTTGGCGATTATACGCTTATCGCCGCAAAGCTTGAAACCGGACGCACACACCAAATAAGGGTTCACATGGCGCACATAAAGCACCCCGTTGCGGGAGACAATGTATATGGGCCTGAAAAAAACAGCCTTGGCCTTGAAGGGCAGGCGCTGCATGCCGCACGACTTACGCTTAGGCATCCGTCCTCGGGCGAAACGTTAACGTTCCGTGCAGCCATACCCGAATGGTTCACGCTTGCGCTGAAAAAAGCCGGACATGACAGCTATATCGATATAGATAAGCTTATAGACGGAGCGAAGTTTGATGGATAAGCAGAAGCAAAACGGCAGCGCTGCAAAGGAAAAACGCGCAAACATATTGCTCACGCTGTGCATTGTGCTTATTGGCATAATGCTGTTTCTCATGACCGATAAAGGCGCCGCAATGCTTGCTTCGCTCGGCATTAGCAATACAAATGCTGATTATTACGAGTACACCGTAATAGGTGAAAATGAGAAGGTAGACCCCGAAATTTACGCCGATATTGATCCGGAGGCAACCGTAAAAGCAATATCCGCCGATTGGCCGAGCAGCGAATGGTGGAACGCTTATTCCGATGCCGGCAAGCAGGAATATAGAATAGCTTCAGAATGGCTGAATATAGATATTACTTTTATCAGCACCGGCGGCGTTTTCAGCAGCATTACCGTTCAGTATGCTGCGCAAAGCGAACCAAGCGAACCTAAAGGCGAGCTAAGTCCAATTGAGCAATATATGTTTGCAAAAGAGCGCGAAACCTATGATGCGCATTGCCAGGAAGTACGCATAATGCTCAATGCTCTGCTTTGCGCAATAAACGGCGGCACAGACGGAATAGACACCGCGCTCAATATGTTGCACAGTGCAGCGGTCTCAGCCGAAGAAAGCGGCAAAGTTAATTCATTTAGCGAGATGCACATGGACTTTCGCATATATACAACCGGCTCCAAGGCCGAAAAGGCGATAGTTATCAGCATTGAGCAAAATAACCAAACCAAATAAAATCAGCCAAATCATACAATATGTAGATGAAAAAGGTTGAAAGTTGCCACAACGCATAGTATAATATGACCGAGGTGTTGCATCTATGGATAACAATCGCACTATCGTGCGTATAGCCGGAATGGAATTTAAGTTGACCGGCGACGAAAGCCAGCAGTATATGGATTCTCTGGCCGAAATGGTAAATGCAAAGGTGGACGAGGTCAAGCGTACATACCCCATGCTGAGCACGGGTAACTGCGTACTGCTTGCGGCGCTCAACATGGCGGACGAGCTTACCAAGCTTCGCAGCGATTACGAAGCGCTAGATCAGCGCATATCCGATCTTAGGGAAATGCCAAAGCGCAACGGCGCTTCCGCGCCCGTAAAGCGTCCTTTTGCCGCCAAACAGGAAACTGGCGTACACTAAAAGGGGCATTGGCGGAATAGACCACCGCAATTCATGACCATAGGTTATTTGGCGCGGCCGGAGCGTTTTGTTTCGGTCGCCTTTTTTATGTTCAATAATTGCGGCGCTTGAAAGAATAACGGAGTAAACAATGGAAAAAAGAGTACTGAAAACACTTGAATACGATAAAATACTTGCCATGCTAAAGGAGCGCGCATCGTGCTGCATCTCACGGGAATTGGTGGATACTATGGAACCTTCCGGCGATTTTGATACGGTTGAACGCGAACTTAAGCTTACCGCAGAAGCCGAGACGCTTTTCTACAAAACCGGCCGCTCGCCTGTGGACGATTTTCCGGACATGCGGCACTGCCTTGAGCGTATGCATGCGGCGCTGTTCCTTTCAACCGGCGAATTGCTGGGCATAGCAAGCTGCCTTAAAGCGGCAAGGATAGCCAAAGACATACTTGCCAAGGAAGTGGGGGAGGAAAGCTATCTTTATAACCTTGCCGGCCTGCTCATTACCCACAGGAGCGCAGAGGAAGAAATAAACCGCTGCATAATAAATGAAGACGAGATATTCGACGGGGCATCGCCCGCGCTTGCACGCATACGCCGTGCCATGCGCCTTGCCAACGAAAAAGTGCGCGAAAAGCTGAACAGCATGATACGCTCCACTGCATACCAAAAATATCTCCAGGAGCCGATAATAACAATACGCAACGGCCGCTTTGTAATCCCAGTTAAGCAGGAATATCGCCAGCAGGTCCCCGGGCTTATACACGACCAAAGCAGCAGCGGCGCAACGCTGTTCATTGAACCGTCGGCGGTAGTCGAACTCGGCAATGAATACAAAAAGCTGCTTGCGGAAGAAGCCGACGAAATAGAGCGCATATTGACGGAGCTTACGGCAATGCTTGCGCCTTATGCCGACGAAATACGCGAAGATCTTAACATAATGGGCCAGATAGACCTTGTATTTGCAAAGGCAAAGCTTTCGCGTGAGCTGAATGCCGTTATGCCCAGGCTCAATCGCAATAACTATGTGCGCATAGTGCGCGGCCGTCATCCGCTCATACCTGCGGATAGGGTAGTGCCCATCGATATATGGATAGGTAGGGATTACCGCTCGCTCATAATAACCGGCCCGAATACCGGCGGCAAAACGGTTACGCTCAAAATAGTAGGCCTATTTGCGCTAATGGTACAAAGCGGCATATTCGTACCCGCAAACGAAGGCAGCGAATTCCCGGTGTTTGAGCATATTTATGCCGATATAGGCGATGAGCAGTCCATTGAGCAGTCGCTTTCCACGTTCTCTTCGCACATGAAGAACATCGTGGGCATACTCGATAAGGCCGATGAAAACTCGCTTGTACTACTGGATGAACTTGGCGCAGGTACAGACCCGATAGAGGGCGCTGCGCTTGCAATGAGCATATTGGAAGAACTTAACGACCGCCATTGCATATGCGTATCCACAACGCATTACAGCGAAATAAAAGCATTCGCAATGACGCATGAGGGCATGGAGAACGCCTCCATGGAGTTTGATATAGACCGCCTATGCCCAACATACAGGCTTTATATCGGCATTCCCGGAAAATCGAACGCATTTGAGATATCCTCACGCCTTGGGCTGCCTAACAGCATTATAGATAAGGCAAAAGGCTTCCTAAAGGGAGAAGATGTGCGCTTTGAGGACATTATTTCAAGCGCGCAGTCTCAGCACCGCATAGCCGAAGAGGAGCGAAAAATGGCAGAAGAAGCGCGCGCAGAGCTTGAAAAGCTGCGTGCCGATGCCGAACGCGAACGCAGAAAGCTGGACGAGGATAGGAATCGCCTTCAAGCCAAGGCAAAGGAGGATGCAAAGCGCATAGTTGCGGACACGAAGCGCGAAATGGAGAAGCTTATCGTTGAGATACGCTCCATAAAGGATATAGACAGAAGCGCCGCCGACAGGGTCATACAGGCCGCGCGGGACACGCTTAGGGCAACCGAAACCGCCGTGAACGAAAAAGAGGCAATAAAGAAGGAGGATAATACCAAGCCTCCCAAAACAGTGCGCGCGGGGGATACAGTAAACATTGTTACGCTTGACCAGAAAGCAACCGTGCTGTCCGCTACCGATTCAAAGGGCGAGGTCATGGTACAGGCCGGCGTTATGAAGCTCAACGTAAAGCTTAAAGACATACGCCTTATAGAAGAAAAGAAGGCCGCTGCGCCCACATCCGGCAAAGTTGGCCTTGGTGCGGGCAAGCAGGTAGGGCTCGAGCTTGACGTGCGCGGAATGCTTGTTGACGAAGCCAATATAATGGTGGACAGATACCTTGACGATGCGTATAATGCAGGTCTCAGCGAGGTAAACATAATCCATGGCAAGGGTACAGGCGCGCTGCGAGCGGGCGTGCAGGCATTCTTAAAGCGCCATCCGCTCGTCAAGGGCTACCGCATGGGCAGCTACGGCGAGGGCGACGCCGGCGTTACCGTTGTCACGCTTAAAAAGTAAATTAATTAGGGCATTTTGTCCTTATTCATACCATGTTCACAAATTGATGCTATTATTATACCTATCATGGCGGCTTTTAAGCCGCCGATAGGCAAAGGGAGGTAGACATGGAAAACAATAACGTTATATTGGTTGTTGATGACGATACTAACATACTGGCTATAATAGAAATGTACCTAAAAAAGGAAGGTTATACCGTGGCCACCTGTACCCGCGGTGATACGGCAATAGACGCATTCCGCAGCGTTAAGCCCACGCTTGTTCTGCTGGATGTTATGCTGCCGGGCATGGATGGCTGGACCGTACTTGAAAAGCTGCGCAGCGAAAGCACCGTGCCCGTTATAATGCTCACGGCAAAAGGCGACACGCTCGACAGGATACAGGGGCTTGAACTCGGCGCGGATGATTATATTCCAAAGCCGTTTGAAGCAAAGGAGTTGCTTGCCCGCATAAGGGCCGTGCTGCGGCGCAGCGCCACACCCGGAGACGAAAAGGAACTCAGATTTCCCGGCCTTACCATATCGCTTGATAATTACACCGTAACGCTTGACGGCAAGCAGCTTGATATGCCGCCAAAGGAAATAGAGCTGCTGTTCTTCTTAGCTTCGCGCGAGGGTAAGGTATTTACCCGCGAGCAGCTGCTTGAGCAGGTTTGGGGCTTTGATTTCTTCGGCGATTCGCGTACGGTAGATGTACATATCAAGCGCATACGCGAAAAAATAGGCGAAAGGCCCGAATGGGAGATAAAGACCGTTTGGGGCGTTGGGTACAAATTTGAAACGGCTAAGTAATATGGCTTAGCGGCGGAGGCCGAATGGGCAAAAAATCGTTCAACACATTGTTTTCGCGCATGCTCAGCACATATTTAGCCATAATATTGCTGATAATATTCCTTTTGGGCATCACCATAAGCGGAATGTTCAAAAGCCAATACATGACAGAAAATGAAAACGAGCTCAGGCGTGAAGCCGCCGAAATAAACCGCGTTATAGTTACCCAATATGTGGACGCCGAAAAGCGCGCCGTTGCAAAGGATACGCTGAGGACTACCATGCGCAAGTACGACGCAATGCTTCAACTCTATTTCATAGATTCGGCATTCGGTAAGGTGATATTGCGCGACGAACTGAACGAAGCAAAGTGGGACCCGCTTTGCGATGCAGATCTTAGCGCGGACGCATCGGCAATAATAATGGGCAATGGCGAAATAGAAATAAGCTCGGATAGGTTTACTTCCGGCAATATCCCCATAATGACGCTCAGCCGGCAGATAACCACCACCGAAGGCGAAGTTATAGGCGCAATGTTTTTCCATACGGACGTGAGCCGCACAAACGATTCCATCCGCAAAGTATACCTTGATGTTTTGCTTTCGGCCTGCATTGCGGTAATACTGGCCATTCTTGCGGTAACGTACATAACAAGCCGCATGACAAAGCCGATAGTGGACATGAACAACGCTATAAATCGTTTCTCCCGCGGCGAATACGAAGCAAGGGTGAATATCACCAGCCATGATGAAGTTGGCCAACTTGGCCAAAGCTTCAATGAAATGGCAAATGAGATAAACGCGCTGGAGCAATCCCGAAGGAGTTTTGTTGCAAACGTTTCGCACGAACTGCGCTCCCCACTCACCAGTATGAGGGGCTTCCTTGAGGCAATGCAGGACGGCACGATTTCAAGTGAGGATCAGCCAAAGTATCTTGACATAGTAATAAACGAATGCAAGCGAATGACCGGAATGGTGAACGATTTGCTCGACCTGGCGCGAATAGAATCGGGCCAATACGAATTAAAGCTTGAGCCGTTTGATTTGAATGAACTTGTTATTCGCACCGTGTTTACATTCGAAGCGCGCATCAACGCAAAGCATATAGACGTCAATATGGATTTTGATGCGGAGCATACAATGGTTGAAGCCGATCAGTCTCAGATAGCGCAGGTCATACGTAATTTGGTGGATAATGCTATAAAGTTTTCCCCCGATGGCGGCGCGCTCACAATGCGCATAGTCACGGATAAAAAGCTTGCCGTAATGAGCGTTATCGACCAAGGCGATGGTATTTCGCCGGATGATCTGCCATATGTGTTCGACAGGTTCTATAAAGCCGAGAAGGCGCATACGCCCTCCGGCTCGTCGTCAGGACTTGGGCTTAGCATAGTAAAGCGCATAATTGAGCAGCACGGCCAAACCATAAAGGCCGAATCACAATTAGGCAAAGGCGCAACGTTCACGTTTACGCTTAAATTATATGAACAGCAGGGAAGGCCAAAGGCAAATCCCGCACAACGGAGGTAACAAAAGATGGAGTATCCAAACTATTATTTCGACGGGTACAACAATACCCCTCAGCAGGAGCCCAAACCGCCAAAGCGCGGCATAGGCGGCTATGTGGTAACAGCGATAATATTCACAATCGTCGGCGCGCTGCTTGCCACCATATTTATGCCGGCGGTGCTAGCATCGTATATGCCAAGTGCGGATAACGGCACGAATAATAACGCCCCCGAGCCTACGCCTTTCTTCGATGGGCTTATTCCTCAGCTTCCGAGCGCTACTCCCGAACCCGGCAAAACAGCGGAGCCTGAGGACAGCAACTCCGCCCCCGCAATGACTCCAATTCCGCCTTCCGGCACCATGCCCCAGCTTGACGGCGTAGCCCCCGAAATAACCAACCCCAGCAATCCGTTGCTCGATATAGTGGACAGCGTAAGCGAAGGCGTTGTTGGCATAATCAACTATGGTTACAGCGAAAAATATGACCGCGAACTTGAATTCGGCTCCGGTTCAGGCTTTGTTATATCGTCCGAAGGCTACATAATGACCAATGCGCACGTTGTGGAAGATGCGTCAAAACTCGGCGTAATGTTCGTTGACGGTGAAGAAGCGGAAGCTCAGCTTGTGGGCTACGATAAAACGTTTGACGTTGCCGTGCTGAAGGTGGATAAAACCAACCTTAAGCCGCTGAAGCTTGGCGATTCGGAGGCCGTGCGCGTGGGCGAATTCGTTATAACCATAGGCGACCCCACCGGACGCGAACTTTCCGGCACGACTACATTCGGCATAGTGAGCGCAACGGCAAGGAGCGTGAATATAGACGGCGTTACAAATGTTTACATTCAGACTGATGCCGCCGTTAACCCCGGCAACAGCGGCGGGCCGCTGATAAACATGTCCGGCGAGGTAATAGGCATAGTTTCCGCAAAAACCGTTACCGCAAGTTATGACAATTACGGCAACGCAATAAGTGCAGAGGGCCTTGGTTTCGCCCTGCCGATAGACCAAGCGCTGAAGGTGGCGGAGCAGCTTATAAACGAAGGCCGCGTGCTGCGTCCCGGCATAGGCGTAAGTGTTACCACATGGGGCGAAATGTACGCCACAACATACGGCACGCCCGAAGGCATACTGGTCGCATCGATAATAAAAGACGGCCCGGGCCATAAAGCCGGCCTTGAGCCCAACGATATAATAGTTGAAATAGAAGGCCAAAGCGGCATGACTCAGGATGAATTTGTTGCATTGATAAGGGGCAAGATGGTAGGCGACAGCATAGAGATAAAGTATTGGCGCAGCGGTAAATACTATACCACAACTCTTGTGCTGGCCGACCTTAACAGCCTTGGCGGCGAAAACATTGGCGGCGAAGCAGACTATAACTTCTTCGGCGAATAAAAATAAGCATTATTGATAAAAGAGGGTGCAATACATTCACATACGC
>OHJR01000471.1_pt1 | contig 9882 bp, 4 predicted proteins | sample 1568641 | NCBI WGS metagenome assembly OHJR01 (sample SAMEA3879607, study PRJEB24766) | human gut metagenome | biome: human-associated habitat; feature: feces | place: USA | collected 1985/1987 | reverse complement strand
GACATCTTCGGTGCAATCAGGACGCAGACACAAAATAAGTTTATGGGCTGCACTTCTGCCTATTATCGCATTGCTTGGATGCCTTGTAACCATAATAGCCGTTGACGGTCCGGATGCTATCGCCGGCTACTCGCCCTATGCACTTCTCGGAGCCGCCACATTGGCTTTGATTGTAGCGGCATCAGCCGGCACTCTGTCCCTGCGGGGCATAAAACTCGGACTGGCCCGCTCAGCCAGACAGATTCTGCCGGCTGTCCCGATGCTTTTCTGCATCGCCGTAGTCGCCACAACCTGGATGGTTTCGGGAGTTGTGCCTACGCTTATATGCTACGGACTTGCATGGCTTAATCCAACGTTCTTTCTTGTATCCACTTGTCTTATATGCGCTGTCGTATCCGTGCTTACCGGAAGCTCATGGTCAACAATCGCCACAATCGGCGTAGCTTTCATGGGTATAGGTACAGTGATGGGCTACAATGCCGGCTGGATTGCAGGTGCAATTATATCCGGCGCTTATTTCGGAGACAAGATCTCGCCGTTGAGCGACACCACTGTTGTGGCCTCCTCTGCATGCGGAGTCGATCTGTTCGCCCATATGCGCTATCTGATGCTGTCGTCTGTTCCGGCGCTGACCGTCGCACTGATAGTATTCGCGTGCGCCGGACTTGCGACGGATCTTTCCGGCGTCAGTGAGGATTCCGGCGAACTGCAGAAAGCCCTTGACGGAATTTTCAATATCTCATCCGTCACGCTCCTCATTCCGCTGATCACGCTTCTGATGATTGCATTCAGGATTCCTACCCTATTGATCCTGGCCACAAGCGGACTTCTGGGTGCAATCGGCATATTTGTTTTTCAGCCCCAGCTGGGCCACAACATTCTGTCGGCATCGCTCACCATCTGGGGTGGGAACAATGTCAACGCCATATCCGGACTTGATGCTTCCGTGGCCGACCTCATTTCTACCGGAGGTATACTCGGAATGCTCCCGACCGTATTTCTCGTGCTCTCCGCAATGATGTTCGGAGCCGCGTTGATAGGAACCGGTCTCCTTGCCATCGTAACGGAGGCATTTGTGCGTCGGCTCCACAGGCGCCAATCTATCGTAGGCGCGACTGTCGCATCAGGACTTATGATGAATTCCACCACTGCCGACCAGTATCTCTCATTGATAATTACCGGCAATATGTTCCGCAACCTTTATCGTCGGTACGGACTTGAACCGCGATTGCTTTCCCGCACCATAGAGGACTCGGTATCCGTTACCTCCGTTTTGATTCCATGGAATTCGTGTGGCATCACACAATCGACAGTCCTCGGTGTGGCCACTCTGACCTATCTGCCGTTCTGCGTGTTCAACTGGCTTTCTCCCTGCATGAGCATCATACTCGCATGGACTGGATGGAAGATCCGTACCATCCATCGGGCGAACGTCGCTACGGCGTAACAACCGCGATTTTAAGGCGACATAAATTTATTCTCCGAGGTAAGCCGGAAAATCACTAACTTTACGGCTGAATTTTTTCACATTATCGCATATGATCAAGCTATCACTGCCCCATCTCGCAGGCAAAGAAAAAGAGTACGTGAATCAGGCCATAGATTCCACATGGATTGTGCCGCTTGGTCCCTGGGTTGATGAATTCGAGCATCGGTTGGAAAAGTTTCTCAACGCCCCCGATGTTGTCGCGCTTTCTGCAGGCACGGCGGCAATCCATCTCGGGTTGGTAATGGCAAGGGTAGAACCGGGCGACGAAGTGATTTGCCAGGATCTGACCTTCTCTGCCAGCTGCAATCCAATCACATATCTCGGAGCCAAGCCGGTATTTGTCGACAGCGAAAGCGACACATGGAATATGGACCCCTCGCTGCTTGAGACTGCTATTCGCGAGCGGTATGCCGCTACCGGACGCTATCCCGCAGCCATCATCCCGGTGCATCTCTACGGGATGCCGGCCGATATGAGCCGCATAATGGCGATTGCCTCCCGATATGGCATTCCTGTTGTTGAAGACGCCGCCGAAGCCCTCGGCTCAACCTATGAGGATAAATTTTGCGGAACGTTCGGGAAATACGGAGCCCTCAGCTTCAACGGCAACAAAATCATCACCACGTCGGGAGGTGGCGCACTCGTATGCCCTGACAAAGAAAGCGCCGACCGAGTGAAATTCCTCTCAACGCAAGCACGTGAGAACCGACCATACTATTATCATACTACCATCGGCTACAATTACAGGCTGAGCAACGTCTCGGCAGCTATTGGATGCGCCCAGGCAGAGGAACTCGCGCAGCGTGTGGAGCGCCGACGCACAATCCACACCATTTACACGAAACTCCTTGCGGGCAACGACGCTATTCGTGTTCACTCCGAGCCTTCCGGGAAATATAACTCAAATTTCTGGTTGTCCACTATTCTACTCGACCCCCAAAGGGCCAGAATTACACCCGACGAGCTACGCATCGCTCTTCTTGAAAGAAATATAGAGACGCGCTTAATCTGGAGGCCGATGCATATGCAGCCTGTATTCGAAAATTGTCCCTTCTATGGAAACGGCACGGGCGAGGACATCTTTGCCCGCGGACTATGCCTCCCAAGTGGCTCGAGTCTCACCGACGGCGAAGTACATGAGGTTGCCGACGCTATTCTTGAGATTATACGGAATCGCTGACAATGGTTATCGCTTTCGACCTTGACGACACATTGTACTTTGAGCACGATTTTCTGGAGTCCGGGCTTAAAGCCGTGGCACATGAACTGCACCAACAAGGCATTCTGGAGTCACATGAGGCTTTTCGCATCCTCCATAGCAAACCGACTCCTGCCGAAGGCATAGACGCACTCGTAGATGTGATAAACCGTCTTCATGGTGAAGGCCATATCCCCGTAGCTGAAATTCTGCGGATTTACCGAAGCCACTTCCCGTCGATTGCATTACGCGACGGAGGAGTTGACTTACTCAGGACGCTGCAGAGACTACGAATCCGGATGGCGATTATCACTGACGGAAGGTCGGAAACTCAGCGCAACTATGTGAATCCGGATTATATTATAATCTCGGAAGAAACCGGAGCAGATAAAACCACTCCTCTTCCGTTCGAACGGCTTGCCGCGCTATGCCCCGGAGAGGATTCATTCGTTTATATCGGCGACAACCCCGCCAAAGATTTCCATTGGCCCAACGAAATGGGTTGGACGACCATCCAGATTGATAATGAGGAAGGAGCGACCATCCATCAGCAGACACCTTCACCACTCCAGAAATATAACGCTAAATACCATATACGGCATCTATCCGAACTTCTCGGGATAATTGCCGGATAGCCGGACTGGCGATGCGGCTTTCTATTACAGAAAAGTTTGCTAACTTTGCATCATGGTGCAACGTCTTGTCCGTCTATCGGCCAAACTGGTTGAACGATATATTTCGGTTGCGCACGTACGCCTACAATGAACAAAAAGACATTAACAGCATATCTACTTCTCCTGGCAGCCTCCGCACTCCTTTCGATGCCTCTTGAAGCAGCGAAGAAGCCGGTGCTCGAGCCATCTTTCGCATGGAGAGTCGACCCACTGCTCGGACAACGGTCGCCGGCCACCATCGATACGGTCTTCCAGAATTATTCGCTTGAATTCGTTCCACAGCAAATCAGTCCGGCATATGCAACGACCGGCAACTATTGCGCCGAGGGATACAATCTGCTTTACATGGAGCGACCCATTCAGAGCGATTTTCATTTCCGCGACGCCCTTGAGGCGTGGATTCCAACAATGTCGAAAGCGAGATTCTATAACACGAGAATCCCGATGACACTTCTAAGTTACAACTTCGGCGGAGGGAAAGAGAACGGTCAGGACCGGTTCTCGACCATTTTCTCGGCAAACGCCAACGCTCGCACACAAGTCGGCGCCCTAATCGACTACATCTATTCCAAAGGCTCTTACGAAGACCAGGCCGCCAAAGACCTCAACTGGGGCTTCTCGGGGTCGTATCTCGGCGAGCACTATGAATTCCAGGGATCGTTCACACATTTCAATCTTGTAACCAAAGAAAACGGCGGCATAACCGACGACCTTTACATTACAGATCCTGCCGTGGTGCAGGGTGGCAACACCTCCGTGAATGCCAAGCAGATTCCGACAAACCTTTCTGATGCACATAACCGAGTGAAAGGTACTGACCTATGGCTCAATAACCGCTATAAAATCGGATTCTGGCGCGAGGAGCAAGTGAACGACACTACAGTGAAACGCACGCTCGTGCCGGTGACCAGTTTTATATGGACACTACGCTACCGCGAATCGAAACATTCATTCCGAAATGAAAACATGACCCAGAATCTCGAATTCTGGCCTACCACATACCTCAATCCGGTCGAGACCGACGATTTCCAGAAATACTGGAGCGTAAGGAATACCATAGGAATCTCACTGCTTGAAGGATTCAATAAATGGGCTAAAGCAGCTCTCACAGCATTTGCCACCCACGAGATACGTTCCTACTCGATGGAAAGCGGGTGCAAAGACCCGACGGGCGCGCAAATCGAGGCAATGGCACCGATTACAATCTCCGACATCCCCCTCGCTGAAAAGGAGAATCTACTATGGGTAGGCGCCAGACTTACTAAGCAACAGGGAAGAATCATCAACTATGACGCTACCGGCGAAATAGGACTTGTAGGCCCTGCCGCAGGTGAAATCAAGGTAAACGGCGAACTCACCACACGCATTCCCCTTCTTGGCGACACGGTTCCCGTACGAGCATTCGGACATTTTACGAACCTTTCCGCACCATGGCTCATGCAGCATTTCTGGTCGAACCACTTCATGTGGGAAAACAGTTTCTCCAAGACTCGGTCTCTGAGGTTGGGAGGAGAGATTTCCATACCATGGACGCAAACCCACTTCAATTTTGCAGTTGAGAATGTTCAGAATCAGATTTACTTCAATGAAAACGCGTTGCCGGCACAGCATGGGGGCTCAGTGCAGATTGTCAGCGCCACTCTGCACCAGAACTTCCACTTCGGACCGTTTTACTGGCAGAACCGCCTGACATGGCAAAAAAGTTCGGAACAGGCGGTCATTCCTCTCCCGCAACTCGTTGTAGCCTCGAATGCCTCACTCCAGTTCAAAATTGCCACACTTTTTGTGCAGTTCGGCATAAACGGCACATATTTTACGAAATATAAAAGCGTTGACTTCCAGCCGGCCACCATGTCGTTTTACAACCAGAACGCAGTTGATATAGGCAATTATCCGATGGTCGACGTTTATCTCAATTGTAAATTATCGAAAGTGCGGTTCTATCTTATGATGAGCCATGTAAATCAGGGTCTTACGGGTACGAACTGGTTTTCGATGCCGCACTATCCCATCAATCCGCGGAAGTTTCAGCTCGGACTCTCCATTGATTTCGCAAACTGAATCCATCAGTATAATATGACAACGTTGACCGCCCGTCGATGGATATTTCGCATCCGGGAGCCGGGCGGTCGATTGTGTTATGTTCCGATGTAGGGATTATACCGACGATGGGGAGTTCCCCGCGCTCTGTGAACCCGGTGAAGCTGAAGAAGAAGTTGTTGTACCAGCCGCTTGATCAGCGCCTGCGAATAGTTTATTCAGATACTTCTCCTGCAGATTCTGGAAAAGTTCCCAGAAGTTTGGCACAAACAACGTGCCGATCACAGCATTTACAGCCATACCGAATACTACCGCCGATGCGAGGGAAATACGGCTTGACGCGCCGGCTCCGCTTGCAAACAGCATAGGCATTACACCGAATACAAATGCCAGTCCGGTCATCATGATAGGTCTGAAGCGGACGAGACCTCCCTGACGGGCAGCCTCCCTGATCGGCATCCCCGCCTTACGATAATCAGAAGAATACTCCACTATAAGTATCGCATTTTTCGCGGCCAGACCGAGAAGAAGCACGATTCCAATCTGAGTATATATACTTATGCTCTGGCCCATTATCATACATCCGACAATCGTTCCAAGAATAGCCGTGGGCATCGCAATGATTACAGCCATGGGCGAAGTCCAGCTCTCATATTGGGCGGCAAGCACAAGAAGAGTCATTATGACTGCGAAGAGCAAAACTGCGGAAATCGTAGTGCCGGCCTGCGTCTCCTGATAGGCTTCGCCGGTCCACGCGTAGCCATATTGTCCGCCGGTTGCCTCCGTTACGATTTTCTCCATAACGCCGATAGCCGTCGATGAAGAAATCCCATGGGCCGGGGTTGCAGTCAAAGATGCGGTCTCATACATGTTATAACGACTTATCGAGGCCGAGCCCATCATCGGTTCCACCTGAGCGAACGATCCGAAAGGCACCATCTGGCCGTCGGAACCACGCACACTGAGCCTCAGTACATCGCCGGCCACGGAACGGGCATTACCCTGCGCAGCTACATTCACCTGATACACGCGGTTGAATTCCACAAAATCATTGACATAGTTGCCTCCCATAAATGCCGAAAGTGCGGAGTAGACATCACTTAGGTCGAGCCCCATGGTCTGTAGCTTGTCGCGGTTGATTTTTACGCGATACTGCGGAACCTCGCCCTCATATAGCGAAGTGACTGAAGCAATCTCCGGATAATTTTCCGCCTCCGCACGTATCTGCGCCAATACAGTCTGCATCTGAGCCGACCCATGAGAGTTTATGTCGAGAAGCTGCATCTGAAGACCAGAAGTAAGTCCAAGCCCCGGAATTGCCGGTGGATTAAGTGCAAAAGCCACCGCCTCCTGGATGGAATCTGCTGCGGCATTAAAACGATCCATCACTGCTTCAACGGTATGATTCTTTCCCTTTCGTTCGCTCCAGGGACGCAAAACCACGAACATCGTTCCGAGATTGCTGCCGGCACCACCGGCCATGAACGAAAAGCCTGACATTTCGATAACATCGGCCACCTCCGGCATAGCAAGCAGCATTCCCGACGCGCGGTCAACGATACGCTCCGTCCGCTCAAGCGACGCCCCCTCGGGGAGTTGTACAGAGGCAAGGAAATAACCCATATCCTCCTCAGGCACATAACTTGTCGGCCATTTGACAAAACCCCAGAATGCAACTCCGCACAACACAAGATAAATACCTATGGCCACGGCCGGATGACGCAGACAGCGGCCCAAGAGCGAAGTATAGACTTCCACAGCCCTTACCCATCCTGCATTAAACCACCGGTAGAGAAAAAAGCGCGTAGGCTTTGATTTTCGGAGAAATAGCGCACACATGGCTGGAGTGAAAGTGAGGGCATTGAATCCGGAGAATGCCGTGGAGACAGCTATGGTTAGAGCAAACTGTTTGTATAGTTCCCCCGTAATTCCCGAAATGAATGCGGTGGGTATGAACACCGACAACAGAACGAGCACCTCGCCCACCACAGGTCCCTGAAGTTCAACCATCGCCTTGCGTGCCGCGTCGCGGGGGGAAAGCGTCCCTTCATCCACGAGGCGTGAACAGTCCTCCACAACCACTATGGCATCGTCGACCACTATGGCGATTGCAAGTACCAGGCCAAATAGCGTAAGAGTATTAAGCGTGAAGCCGAGCAGTTTCATCACCGCGAATGTCGCTATCAGTGAAACCGGTATGGTAATCATGGGGATAATGACTGCACGCCAGCTCTGCAGAAACAGCAGAATCACAAGCATCACGATGAGTGTGGTCTCGACAAATGTAACAAGGACTTCGTCAATGCTTTCCGTAACGAAGTCGGTGGTATTCATAAGAATCCTGCAATGAACGCCCGCAGGCAGATACTGTTCGAGTTCCCCAAGCTTGGACTCAACCTCTTTTGCCACATCGAGAGCATTTGCATCGGAACGCTGATAGATACCGATCAGACCCGCCGCACGTCCGGATACTTTGGAAACACTGCTGTAGCTCTCGCTGCCGAGATCCACCGAAGCGATGTCGCGCAGACGTAATATATTTCCCTGAGCATCGGTTTTTACGATAATATTGCCGAATTGCTCGGGAGTGACAAGCCGGCCCTTGGATGTGAGGGTAAACTGAAAAGGGGTATTATCTGTATTGGGCGCGGCACCGACCGAACCAGCCGAGACCTCCATATTCTGAGCTTCAATGGCCGCACGGACATCTGCAGGAGTGACTCCACGTACTCTCATTTTCGACGGATCCATCCAGACGCGCATGCTGTAGTCTCCCGCACCAAAGGCGCTGGCACCACCCACTCCCTCCAGACGCGACAGTTCGTCGACGATATGCAGCTGGGCATAGTTCGTAAGATAAAGGGCATCGTATCTCTGCGGATCGTCGCTCTCAAGCGCTACAAACAGCAGGATATTGCTAGACCGGGAATTTACCGTAACGCCCTGCTGAGTGACCGCGTCAGGCAACTGCGCGGAAGCCTGGCTGACGAGATTCTGGACCTTTACGGATGCATCGTCGAGATTCGTACCGTTTTCGAACGTAATCTGAAGACTGTATGATCCGTCGTTGCCCGAGTTTGAACTCATATACAGCATCCCCTCCACACCGTTGACGGCCTGTTCGACAGGTTCACCTATCGCCTCTGCTACGGTCTCGGCGTCGGCACCAGGATATGTGGCGGATACCCCTACGGTCGGAGGCGAAATATTGGGATATTGCGCTATTGGAAGTGTCTTGACCGTTATGAGACCGACGAGCACCATAAGAATGGCGAGAACAGTGGCAAAAATAGGCCGGTCGATGAAAAATCGCGAAAACATAAGGAAGCTCAGTGTTTGTTGTCATTAATTTCAACGGGGCGGACCGTCATTCCGTCACGCACCTTAAGGAGCGCACGGCTTACGTAGCGGTCGGTCGGCTTAAGGCCGGAAGAAATTATACGGAGGCTGTCCTGATAAAGTTCGCCGACTTCCACGGGAGTATATACCACCTTATCGGAATCGTTGACGACATAAAGGTATTTCCCGAGCTGATCCGTGCCGATAGAAGCATCCCGCACCAGCAAGGCTTTCGGGTTGACTCCGGTCGGAAGCCATACGGTGGCATACATACCGCTTTTCAATTCTCCCTTGGGATTCGGAATAGCGACTCGCAATGACACCGTACCGGTCGACTTATTCACATCAGGGGCGCGATACTCAAGTTTTCCGACATACTTCGTCAGTATCGAGTCGCCGAAAGTAACAGGTACTTTATCCAAATCAACCTTTCGCCCGGCGGCAGTGGAAGTGAGACTAAGATACTCATCGTCGTCGATAGAAAAATTTATTTTAATGATTGAGTCGTCATATATCCGTGTGATAACGACTGGAGACGCCTCGCCCGACACGTAATCTCCTACATCTACATTCGGCGAAGCCACATGTCCGGCAAAGGGAGTACGCACAGTGCAGTAGCCGAGCATCATACGGGCTGTCTGCAGCGATGCGCGCGCAGTCGCTATTGATGCTTTTGCCTGCTCCATGTTGCTCTCAGCCTGAATGACTTCCATTTTAGACACGGCATCGCTTTCAAGAGCCCTCTTCATGGCTTCGTATTGCTTGGATGCATAGTCATAAGATGCTTCGGCTGTTTTTAATGCAGCTTCTGCTTTGCTTACCTGGTCGGCATAGGTTGTAGACTCGACAGCGAACAAAGGAGCGCCAGCCGGGAGCCAGTCGCCATCCTTGAAGAATTTCTTACGGATGTAGCCGTTTACCCTGGCCACGATGTCGGATTCGGCCTCAGCACTGGCATATGCCGGATACTGTTTATGAAGGACCACTGAATCTACCTGCGGCACGGCCACATCAACGCTTTCGGCCGATGAAGTGTCGGATCTTTTGGACTTCTCGCGGTCGCAACCGGCCAACATGAAAGCGAGCAGAATGATCGCCGGAAGGAATGTATTGACAATGTGTTTCATATAAACTTCCTGTAT
>OHJR01000463.1_pt1 | contig 10002 bp, 8 predicted proteins | sample 1568641 | NCBI WGS metagenome assembly OHJR01 (sample SAMEA3879607, study PRJEB24766) | human gut metagenome | biome: human-associated habitat; feature: feces | place: USA | collected 1985/1987 | reverse complement strand
CCTCCTTCATCCTATTCCTTCTGATTCCATTCAGAGAGCACCGAGAACGGTCCCTCCGGTCTTGCTTGCTCACAGGAGCAGGGCGTGACGTTGCGGTTCTTCCCGCACACGGGGCACAGTCCCTTGCAATCCTCACGACAGACGCTGATGAGCGGAAGCTCCAAATAGAGATTGTCCATCACAGCCGTGTCGAGCGAGAGCCGGTCGCCCTCGAACGGGTAGCAATCCTCATCGTCTTCCGCCAGCTCGGACGCTTTCACGAACCGTTCCTCAAAGGAAAACCGAAACGGCTCGTCAAACGGCTCCGCGCAACGGGCGCAGACTTCACGGAGAACGGTCTCCGCTTCGCCGGTGACGGTAAACGCCCGGCCGTCGAACGCATATCTGCCTTCCACGTGAAGCGGCGCAGCAAAGACAAGCGAACGACCGCCGTACTGCTGTACGCCGATCGTCTCTGTCAGTTCAAACGGAAAACTCTCGCCGACCTGACGCAATGCGCTTGCAACCTGCAGTTCCATGTCATACTCCCCGATTTAAGTTGACCAACGATTATTTTACTGATTCAGGGCAGTTTTGTCAACATGATTCTGCGCATTCGCGCAAATATTCCCACGGTTTTTCTGCCTTTTCCGGCCTTTTCCGGCGCATTCTCTCTACGGGATGCGCACCGTGCGTTTTTGCGAAGCAACGCCGGTCATGCGCTGTCCGTCGATCTCCATTTCGGGATGCACGGGAATCACATAGTATTGATACTCCTGTCCTCTTCGCGCTTCCTCATCCGTATACTGCACCGTTCCCTCCGCTCCGGAGAACTCTCCGAGCAGAACGGACTTTCCATCCCGGTTCTCGCGGTAGAGCCGGTACAGACAATAGCGGTTCGGCGCTTCAAAGTACAGCACGACGTTCTTTTCATACACCGTCGCACGGAATACCGTCGGCGGCGACGGAATATTCCAATACGCCGTGGTCTGCGCCGGTTCCGTTCCCGCAACAAACACCTCGGAATAGGTTCGTGCTTCCGGCGTCAGTGCGTTTGCGAGTACCGCCACATGCTCCGCATCCAGCGTATATCCGTCGATACGGCACTCGCGCACGTCCGGCGGCATAACGAACTCCGGCGCCTCGCGCTCCTCATACAGCGTCTCGAACACATGGTAGAGTACTTTTGCGGGATAGGTCCCGCCCGTTGCGTTCTTCGGCAGCATCCTTCCATTCGTCGCGTCGTCATAACCCATCCAGACCGCAGCCGCATAGTCCGGGTTGTACGCGGCCATCCAAATATCGCGGTTTCCGCTGCTGTCGCCCGTCGTCCCGGTCTTTCCCGCAAGCGGGATGCCCAGCGTCCCAAGCCGTCTTCCTGTCCCGTTTTCCACGGCACTCTCGAGCATACTGGTCAAAACATATGCGTTTGCCTCCCGCATGACCCGTTTCCGTTCCGGGCGGTATTCATACAGGACGTTTCCGTCCGCGTCCGTGATCTTCCGAAGCAGCGAAGGCGTGGAATAGGTCCCGCCCGCCGCAAAGGCGGCATATGCGCCCGCGATCTGATAGGGCGATACGCCGTATGTGAACCCTCCGAGCGCGAGCGCAAGGCTTTGATCCCGCTGATCGAACTCAATGCCAAGCCGGCTGGCGAACCGCTTGCTCTGCGGCACGCCCACCTCCGCCATGACCGAAACCGCCGGTACGTTCAGCGACCGCGTCACAGCCTCACGCATCGTGACCCATCCATAGAACCGATCGCCCGCGTTGCTCGGCTGATAGCCGTCGAAATCCACCTGTTCGTCCAGCAGCATCGTCGCGGCCGTATATCCCGCTTCCAGTGCAGGCGCATATACCATGATCGGCTTGATAACGGAGCCCGGCTGCCGACGGATGCGCACAGCGCGGTTATACGCAAGCGCCGTTTCGCTCTCCCTGCCGCCGAGCAGCGCAGCCACGCCCCCGGTCTTTACATTGACCACGACAAGCGCGCCCTCCAAGCCGTCCTTTACGCCGTTTGGGAAATAGCTGTCGTCCTCGAATATCTCCTCGCAAGCCGTCTGCAGCTCGCGGTCCATGGCCGTGTAGATGCGGTATCCGCTGCGCAAAAGTTCGTCCATACTGATGTCGAGCGTTTCGCAGGCATTGCTGAGCGCCAGATCTACATAATACCCGCGGGGCTTTTCCCCGTCGCGATGCACGATCACCGCTTCCTCCGCGACCGCTTTCTTATAAGACTGCTCGGAAAGATAGCCGTAGTCGCGCATCAGGCCGAGGATAACGTTGCGTCGGCCCATGCTGGCTTCGAGCCGCAGGTGCGGCGCAAAGCGGGACGGCGATTTCAGAATTCCGGCAAGCATGGCAGCCTGCGATACGGTCAGGTCGCTGGCGTGTACGCCGAAGTACCCGCGCGCCGCCGCTTCGATCCCGTAGTAGCCGCCGCCGAAATAGACAAAATTCAGATACATCTCCAGGATCTCGTCCTTGCTGTACCGGGTCTCGAGCTGATAGGCCAGGATCGCTTCTTCAAGCTTGCGGCTCATCTCCTTCTTGCTCGTCAGGTGGCTGAGCTTGATGAGCTGCTGGCTGATGGTGGATGCGCCCTGTACATAGCTTCCCGCCTTGATGTCCTCCCACGCCGCGCCCGCGATACGCACAAGATCGACGCCCTTATGCTCATAAAACCGCGCGTCCTCCGCAGAAACGAACGCATAGCGCACATGCTGCGGAATGTCGGAGATCGGCACCCAGATGCGATCCTCCAGCGCATGCAGCGTCAGAATCTCCGCATTATCCGCATCATACAGTAGTACAGACTGGTCGACGTCCGTGATCTTGGAAACGTCGAGCTTATCCCACGCATCCATCCGGAAAATGGATACGGCGGCAAACGCAATCCCCGCCGCAACGAGCAAAAGTCCTGCGATCAGGATGCGGCAGCGGCGCTTGCGCCTCTGGGTCTTCATTTCTTCCGTCTGGAAATCCTTACGCTTTACTCCCCTCATAGGGAGTATCTTGCCGTGCTTTTTGCAATGCTATTCGAAAAGCGGAAAAAGATTAAAAGCAGCAGAACGCACGCGTACAGCAGTTGCACAGCAGCATCGTGGAACAGCTGTCGCAGCAGGCGTTGTTCTCCGTATTGAACGTTGCGCTCCGGCTGTACGGATTGCCCGCGTTTTGCAGGGATTGATATGCATTTCTATACTCCGGGTTGTCCGGTTCAAGATGGTATGCCTTTGCAATGCATTCTTTGGCCTTTTCGTACCATCCCTGCCGCAGATAGATGATGCCGTAGAGATAATACCATTCGGCGTTGTGCGTTTCGATACTGTCGAGCACAGCGCGCGCACCGCCGAGATTGTTTTGATTGATAAAGCTTCGCGCGCGCACATATGCCGTCGCGTTGGGGCCGCTGTATGCGCCGTACTGCCGCGAGGAAGATCCGCCGTATCCGCTGCCGGAACTCCCGCCGTAGCTTCTTGCGGAACCCGTGCTCTGCTTTTTTGTCAGCATTTCGTAGGCCTGATTGATCTCCTTGAGCTTCTCGCCCGCAAGCTCCTTCAGCGGATTGTCGGTGTATTTGTCGGGATGGTATTTCTTAACGAGCGAAAGATAGGCGGCCCGGATCTCCTCCGGCGTCGCCGTTTCGCTGACACCCAACACCTTATACGGATTCATGCTGTTTCTCCTTCATGGCTTCGCGCGTTCTGTGCCTGCACCCAAGGCGCATAATATTGTCAAGCAAATCTTTGTGACTGACGATCGAAAGCAGGTCGTACCCCTTTTCCGCTTCCGTGAGCGAAACGTGCAGGAGAAACGCTGCCTCCTCCCGGCTCATGCCTGTGAGCAGAAACGGATTAAAGCCGCCGCGCTTTTCGTCCTTCGCCTGATCCTCCCAAGCGTCGATGAGATAGATCCAACGTCCCAGGTTATAGAACATCCATTCGAGCGGCGCGCGTTCTTGCTGCGGCACCTCCGGCGCCTGGTGAACGATGCCGCGCATCAGCGTGCCGAAGGCATCGGCCGGAACATCCGTGCAGGCCGTTTTTTCGCGTTCGACCTCAGAAAGCCGCCCGATCTGCCGCACGATCGTCTCCGCAAGTTCCGGACGTTCCTTCTTTGCTGTTCGCATGGCTGGCTCGAGCAGAAGCTTGCTCGCAAGCGCCGTCGCCTTCCGTTCGTCGTTCCAATCGTCGGCCTGCTGGTGATACGCAAGCAGCACATTCGCGTCGGCTGCATAGTCCAGTGCAGCCTGCGGGGGCGCAATCGGCCGTTTTGCGCGGTACGGCTTTGCAAAGCAGCCGCCGGTCTCACATTGCGGCGCCTTGGAGAACGCGGACAGCAGAATCGCAAGAAATGTACAATCGTAGTTCAGCACGGCGCGCGCGCCCTGCCCGTACCGCCGGCCGATGGTCTTGCACAGGCCGCAGTAATAGGCGCGATACAGCGCAAGATCGCGCACCTTCAGTTCGCATTCCAGCGGGCGGATATATCCGAACATACCCTTTCTCCGATTTGTCGCTGCGCATCCCGCTCTGCGTCGCGAACCAAAGTCCCCGGCCGCAGGCGCAAATCATACGCTTCTCAAATTTATATTGTAACATTTGACAGGCAGGCTTTCCAGTTGTATCTTACGATCAAATGTGAAACAATGTGACAAACGTTCCCAAATCAGGAAAACAGCAGCAGCAAAACGCCGCATCCGAGTGGAAGCAGCGCAAGTGTCACGGCGCACACGCCCTGCGCGGCGTATCTGTGCCGAAAGCTATGCACGGCATACGCAATGCAATAGAACGAAATGCTCAGCAGAACCGAAAAAAAGTACGGCATCGGCGTCCCCTACTCCAGAACAGAACGATCCGGCGCATTCGTCAACAGCACCCGCACGTCAAACACGGCCTCCGCGGCGGCATACAGCGCCCGAAAGTCGTAGGTCTCATACTCCTCTGCGTCTGAAAGCCACCTTGCCGCCTGTTTGCCGACGCCGAATACATCCGAACGAAGTTCCCGGCAGGTTTGGTACAGCCTGTCATACCGCTGTGTCAACTGTTCTGCGATCCATTGCTCCGCCTGTTCCGTGGTGACGCGCTTGAGGTGATCCGGCTGCTCGATATACGCCGTCAATTCCAGTCGGATGCGCACGCACGGCGGGTCGCCGGGCTCCAGTTCGATTTTTACGGGCTTGCGGCGTTTCAGATAGACGTCGATCTCCGTGCCGTCAATGTTGCCGAGCCGGATACGGGCGCGGTAAAAATTGCCGGTCGCCATTTGCAGAAGCTGTGTGTTTTGTCCGTTCAGAACGCCGACGAGCACGCAGTTTGAGAACAAAGCTGCGCCTATGACCTCCGTCTTCATGTCCGTTTCCGCAAGCAGATTCCCCGCGAGGTATGCATACCCCTCCCCGCCGACGCTGTCCTGCATTTGTCCGGGCGCGTCCGACGCTGTCCCGCACAGCGGCGCGGCAAAGTCCACAACGCTGCTGAGCATCGCCTCCTGTACGAGCGCAAGGTCTGCAGCAGGGATCAAGGCCGTATCGTGCGAATAGACCTCAATGTTCTTCTGGAGCTTCACCGCCCCGGGATCAAGATCCGTTTCCATGCCCTCGAGCGCCATATCTGCGGGGCAGAGCGAAACAAGAACGCTCGCGCTGAACCGCAAGCCGAGCGTCGGAAACGAGCTTTGCATAAACTCCGCAAGGAACCTCCCGTCCGTCAGCAGCGATCTTTCAAACACGAGCAGCACCGTTCGGACAAAGCTGAGCCGCAGCGGCATGCTTGCCGCCAGCGTATTGATCGCTTCGAACAGATTGCTGCCCTCGGCAGAGACCGTATTGAGTCCGGACAATTTTTGTTCGCTTGAGCCGTAATCGAGCTGCTGCAGCAAGAACGTGTAGCGATAGGGCAGATGTTCGCCCGGATCGAAGCCGAGCGCCACGACGTAGGCATAGTGATCGAGCCCATCCTTTTTCAGACATCCCCCTGCGGGCAGCGTCAGCAGGAGAAGGAACAGCAGGCTCAGACAGCGTTTTCGCACAGTTTCCGCTCCTTTCTGGAAAATGCGATCAGACTTGCAAGCAGGAGCGGCGCGGCGCAAACAATCCATTGATATTGCAGCACCGCTGTCACTGCGCGTTCGATCCATGCCGCACCATAATGCCCGAACAGCGCCGCGGTGGTTCCGATCCCCGCCGCAGCCATCGCCGCCGGGCGCACGTCACGCATCCGTGCGCTTCTGCAAAACTGCAGGCCCGCCGCATAAAACAAAGCCGCTGCGCCGATCAGGATCCCGGCGACCCAGAAAAAGAGGAGCACCCGATCCATTCGCATGCCCGACGCGGATCCGACCGACATCGCCATGCGAAACACCGGCCCATAGACCTCTCGAAGATGCTCAAACGAAAACAGCATGGCAATACAAAACTCTACAAGCGCGGAGAGCGCAGCGGCAATGCCTGCGGCGATCGTCCCGAGCCGCGCGGCGTTCGATGCGCCATGCACGCCCTTGCCGCACACAAGCAGGATCAGCAGCGGGGGAAAATAGCTCAAAACGCCGAATACGGTCTCGCGGACAAACGCTTCCGTCCCGCCCGCAAGGATCGGATACAGCCGGTATGTTTCATACTCCGGAATCGCCATGACGAGCAGTACCGCAAAAGACAGCATCACAGGCAAAAAGCAAAGCTTTGCAAGCCTTGCAAGCGGTTCAAAGCCAAGCATTGCAAGAAGCGTCAGCGCCGCGAGAAAATATACGGCGATCAGCTTCACGCCCGCTTCAAGAAAGACAAACCTGTGCAGGATCGAAAGCATCCGAACAAGCGGCATAGCCGCGGAAAGCACGAGCGTGGCCGCGACGAGCAGCCCCGCTGCCGCGCCGCCCGCAGCGCCGAGCGAATCCCGCAGAAGCGCGTCAAGGTTTTGCGCTCCGCGTCGTTCCATCGCCTTCGCGGCCAGCAAAAACAGTACGAGCGAGATCGCGGCGGCGGCAGGCGCGCTCGCATAAGTGCGATTGCCCGTGCGAAACAGCCAGACGCCTTCACATGAGAACACGGCGTTCATCGTCGCCGCAATGGCCGCAAGCGCAACGCCCTCCTGATTTCCGATGCGTCCCTCTCGAAGATTCATGCCCGTTCCCTTCCGATCGTATTCAAGCAGTCGTCGGCTCTGCGGTGCTGTTTGAGCGCGCCACGCAGCACCGTCGGCCCCGGCGCATTCGTTTTCGGCGCAGCGGGCGCAAGAAACGGTACGCCGTAGGATTTCAGGGATACGAGCCAGCCGAGAACGCACAGGATCATAGTCACAAGCCCGAGCAATCCTGCGGCCCATGCGGCAAGCGTCAGCAGCAGCCGGAAATAAAAGACCGACATTTGCAGCCGGTAGTCCGGTATGGCAAAATTGCCCAGACCCGACAGCGCGACCACGATCAGCACCACCGTGCTCACGATATTGGCCGCCACCGCCGCCTGTCCCATGATGAGCCCGCCGATGATCCCGACGCTCTGGCCGAGCGCTCCCGGCACGCTGAGCCCAGCCTGACGGATGAGCTGAAACAGGATCTGCATGAAGATCAATTCGAGCGCCAGCGGGAAATGCACCATTTGCCGCGACGCAATGACGGTCGCGAGGATCTCGCTGCTCATCATCCCCTGATGGTGCAGGGCGATCGCCGCAAAGGCCGGCGGCAGCAAAATGGACAGAAGCGCGCCGAAATACCGTGCGACCCGCATCAGCGTTGCAGGCGCGCGGCGCAGATACACGTCCTCCGGCGACGACATGAGCGCGAACAGCGTAACGGGCATGATGGATGCGATGGGGCTCCCGTCAAACAGCACCGTAACCTGTCCCTGCATCAGTGCTGCCGCCGCGCGGTCAGGCCGTTCCGTTGCAAGCGTTTGCGGCACAGGCGAAAGGCCGTGTTCCTCGGCCAACTGATCGATCATGCCCGTGGAAAGCACCATCAGCGTATCGATCCCGGCGAGTCTGCGCTTGACCTCGTTGACAAGTGAACGATTTGCAATGCCGTCGCGATACAGGATCGCGAGACGGACATTGTTCTTCCCGCCCGCTTCCCGAAATTCGCACACGAGATCGTCCGTGCGCACGATCCGCCGGATCAGTGAGATGTTCGTGCGGATGCTCTCCGTGAATGCCTCATGCGAACCCAGTACGACCGTTTCATTCTTCGGTTCGCCGACGCTGCGCGACGGAAACCCGCGCGTATCCATGAGGATGGCGCGATCGTCCCCTTCGAGGAACACGGCGGAGCGTCCTTCCAATATGGCGCGCTTTGCTTCGTCGAAATCCCGTTCCGGCGCCGCGTCCTGCACGGCAATGACGCGCTCGATCACCAGCTCGGCAAGACCGTCTCCCGTCGGCGCCGTGAGGCTTGCGTTCATGCCCTGTTTCAGCACAAAATCGTTGATCATATCCGCGTCGGCAAGGCCATCCATAAACACGATCATCGCCTCGATCGAGCCGCCGATCCGAAACTTCCGGTAAATAACGTCCGGATTGATCTCGCTGCGGCACTCTTCCCGCAAACGTTTCTCGTTTTCCCGGATACTGCTGCTGACGAACCGCTGCGGCGGCTCCGGCGCCGTGTATGTCCCGGATCGTCTTGGCCTTCCGGACATGCCGGGCGTACCCGATTCCGTTTCGAGCAGTTCGAAGCTGTCATACGGCCGGTCAAAGCAAAAGAATCCATGCAGTTTTCTTTCTTTCTTTTCCATCCCTGTCAGTATTTGCATCCGGCTGCGGAAGTATGCGGCAAGCCGCGGAACCGATACGCCGCCGCGCCGGATCCCGCGGCATAAATAAAGCAGTCGGTCAAACCGACTGCTTGGGTGCAGAATACTTTCCGAAAGAGTATCGCCGTCATGTGCGCCGCGTTTCTTCTCTCCTGCGCCTGACGATGTCTGCTCGTGCAGTGGATACCCCGCTGCGGGCATATTCCGTTTTCAGTTACCGTCCGAAGGTCGTCCAGTCCAGCTGCGCTCTGTCCAGCGGGTACTCTTTCAGAAGGAACGCGTTGCTGTCGGAGTTTTGATAAAGCAGCTGATACTCCGTGCCCGCAGGGATGGCGTACGGTTCGCTCATCCCGCCGCACAGTCACGAAGTCGCTCTCTCCGGTGGCGTTTTTGCCGATATACGCATTATAGCCCTTCCGCCAAATCTCGGAGTACACGGTGTTTTCCAGCATGGCGGCAACAGATTTCGGATTGATGCCCATCGTACGGTATTTGAGATTGATGTACTGCCTGACCTTTCCAATGGTCTGCATCAGTTGGGTCATTCCCTTTGCTGGAAGATATTGCGCCTGCACGGGAATGATCACGCTATCTGCCGCCGCCAAAGCATTCAGAGTTACCATACCGAGCGAAGGCATACAATCTATCAGTACATAGTCGTATCTGTCCTTCACTTGGCTGAGATAGTTTTTCATCACGCTCTCTCTGCTCATTGCAGTCACAAGGCTCATCTCCAACGCTGAAAGGTCAAGGTTTGACGGAACAAGGTCAACCTTTTCTTCGTGGCTGAGAATGCCGGAGAACGGGTCTTGCTGTTCTTCCCGCATTACCGCTGATAGCTTATTGGAAAGGGTCTGCTGCAAGCTGTCCGTGTCCTGCCAACCGAGGCAGGTAGTAAGGTCGCCCTGCGGGTCAGCATCCACGAGAAGCACCTTTTTGCCCTGCATAGCCAATCCAATGCCGAGGTTTACTGCCGTGGTGGTTTTCCCCACGCCGCCTTTTTGGTTGCATATCGCTATGGTTTTACAGTTTGGCATTTCGCTTTTCCTCCTTCTTGTTAGATTTGGATCGCTCGATCCACCAAAACACAGGAAGCGAATCCTGTGCTTTGGTGGTCGCATTTAACTCGATCTCATCCCCCAAATGCGTAAAAGGAAATCAACAGGCGTTCGGCTGCTGACCGAACTCATAGGAATCTCACCTCTGCCGGGTACTCCGCCAGCCCCATAGGGAAGTATCATTGTCCCTGAATCGTTTCATCGCCTTATCCGTAGCAA
>OHJR01000451.1_pt1 | contig 10103 bp, 7 predicted proteins | sample 1568641 | NCBI WGS metagenome assembly OHJR01 (sample SAMEA3879607, study PRJEB24766) | human gut metagenome | biome: human-associated habitat; feature: feces | place: USA | collected 1985/1987 | reverse complement strand
CCCTTTCGTCACGGCTCACGCCGCGACACTTTCCCCGCACGCGGGGACAGCTTTTGGTTGGCGCTGCCACCAGCCTGCCCTGAAAGGGGAGGTGGATGCGAGTGTAACGAGCAGCCGGAGGGGTTATAAAGCAGCTCATTGCTCTTTGTTTATCTCAACCCCTCAGTCGGCTACGCCGACAGCTCCCCGGCCGGGGAGCCTTTTGGTGCGCTTCACACACTCCCCCGCTCACCCGCCTTTGGCGGATTTCACACGCCGTTAGGCGTATTTCACATTGCGACAGCAATATTTCACTGCGCGTAAGCGCAATTTCACCGCGGGCGTAAGCCCGCCTTACTCCACCTCGTAGCCGGCGTCGGTTATGGCCTTGCGCGCGGCGGCCTCGTCTGCATTGGCAAAGGTGGCCTGCTTGTTGGCAAGGTCAACGGTTATGTGCGTTGCGCCGATTTCCGCAAGGGCTTTCTCCACAGCCTTCTGGCAATGCTGGCACATCATGCCGTTCACTTTAAGCGTAATCATGTTTGTTTCCTCCTTAGAAGTAATGTTGTTATTATTTCCCGCCTGCGCGGCGTCATTCCCGCCGTTCTTCTTTGAAGAATGGGGTTTAAGGTACTTGTGCGTCTTGTTCGGGTCGAAACGGCGCAGCCTGAGCGCATTGGTAACGACCGATACGCTGCTCAGGCTCATTGCCGCCGCAGCTATCATGGGGCTGAGCAGCGGCCCGCCGAAGGCATGCAGCACGCCCGCCGCAACGGGTATGCCCAGCGTATTGTAGCCGAATGCCCAGAACAGGTTTTCCTTTATATTGGTCATTGCCGCGCGGCTGAGCCTTAGCGCCGCCGCAACGCCGCCAAGCTCCCCGCCCATAAGCACTATGTCTGCCGATTCGATTGCCACGTCCGCGCCCGCGCCTATGGCTATGCCCGTATCCGCCTTAACGAGCGCCGGTGCATCGTTCACGCCGTCGCCAACCATGGCAACGGTGTAGCCCATGTTTTGCAGCCGTGCTACCTCGCCCGCCTTATCGCCGGGCAGAACCTCGCTGCGCACTTCGTCTATGCCAACCTTGGCCGCAACGGCCTTGGCCGTGAGCGAATTGTCGCCCGTGAGCATGACAAGCTTCACGTTCATCTCTTTAAGCAGGCGTATGGCCTCCGCGGCGTCCGGCTTTATTGCATCCGCCACGGCGAAAAGCGCCGTCAGCTTGCCGTCCGCTGCCATGTATATTGGCGTTTTGCCATCCGCGCTCAGCGCTGCCGCCTTTTCCTCCAGCGGGTTGTCTATGCCCTGCTCGCGCATAAGCCTTGCGCTGCCCATAACTATGTGCGTCCCGCTCACGGTGCAGTCCACGCCGTGCCCCGCGCTGGCCTTGAAGCCTTCCGCATCGGGCACGGTTATGCTGCGCTGCTCCGCCGCGGCAAGTATAGCCTTGGCAAGGGGATGCTCGCTCTGCTTTTCAGCCGCCGCCGCAAGGGTAAGCGCGGCTGTTTCATCCGCACCGGGCGCGGTTATTATGTCCGTAACCACGGGCGAACCGGTAGTGACGGTTCCGGTTTTGTCCAGCATAACGGCGTTCACCTTGCCCGCCGTCTCCAGCGCTTCGCCGCTTTTTACCAATATGCCAAGCTCCGCTCCGCGCCCGGCAGCAACCATTATCGCCGTTGGCGTTGCAAGGCCCAGCGCGCACGGGCAGGCGATTACAAGCACCGATATGAATACCCTTACCGCCAGCGCAAAGTCACGGGCGAACACGAGCCACAGTATGAATGCCAATATCGCCACGCCGCCTACCGCCGGAACAAAGTACGCCGCAACGGCGTCCGCCATGCGCGCTATGGGAGCCTTTGACCCCTGCGCTTCTTCAACCATATGCACTATGCGCCCAAGCGCCGTGTCCGCGCCCACGCCCGTTGCCGTGAACAGCACCGCGCCCTCGCCGTTTATTGTGCCGGCGTATACCTTATCGCCAATTTCCTTATCAACGGGCATGCTTTCGCCGGTAAGCATGGCCTCGTTCACGCTTGTGCGGCCGGATACAATGGTGCCGTCCACGCTCACCCGCTCGCCGGGCTTAAGCACCACCGTGTCGCCCATCATAACGTCCTTGGCGCTCAGTTCAACCTCCGCGCCGTTGCGCATAACGCGGGCCGTGTCCGGCGCAAGGCTCATCAGCTTTTTGATAGCGTCCCCCGTGCGCCCCTTGGACAGCGTTTCCAGATATTTGCCGAACTGTATCAGCACTATTATCATGCCCGCCGATTCAAAATACAGCGAGTGCATGGCGTGCATATCCCCATCGGCGATTTTTATAACACCGTATATGCTGTAAAGCGTTGCGGCAAGCGTGCTTACGGCTATGAGCGAATCCATGTTGGGGCTTTTGAGCCACAGCGCCTTGAACCCGCTCCTGTAAAACCGCCTGCCCGCGATAAGTATGGGTATTACCAATATCAGCTCCGCCAAAGCATAGTTGAGCGTGTTATATTCCGGGTCTATAAAGCGGGGCAGCGCATGCTCAAGCCCCTTTATCATAGGCGCCATGGCAATATAGAAAAGCGGAATACCGAACACCGCCGCGAATATGAGCCGCCGCTTCATGTCCCGCTTTTCGTTGGCCTTTTTTGCGGCCATCTCGGCCTTGGCCTTCTCCGTCAGGTCGAATGGATTATACCCCGCGTCCTTAACGGCCTTCTTCAGCGCCGCCTCGTCCGTAACATTTTCGTCATATACTATGTTTGCGCGTTCCGCGGCCAGATTAACGCTTGCGCTTTCCACGCCGCCAACGCCCTTCAGCGCGCGCTCTACCCGCGCGGAGCACGCCGCGCAGCTCATTCCGCCCACGCCCAGTTCAAGCCTTTTCATTCTGTCCTCCTTTTTGGCTTAAAAAGCTTATACATGGCATTGTCTGCCTTATTTCACTTTTGCATATAAAATTATAGCAAATGCGCCTGATGCATTCAAGCGCGCGGAGAGCCGGTTTGATATATTTAACCTGATTTTCACAATCCTGCCCCCCTCTGCATAGTATGGGAGCAGCCAATAGATGCGGAGGTAAAAAGAACAATGGTAATTGCAAAAAAGGCAGCGATGATACTTGCGGCAGCTATGCTGCTGTGCGCGCTCATGTGCGGCTGCGGCGGCGGCAGCGAGCTGCGCCATGTTACGCTCAACGAGGTCACGCGCAGCGTGTTCTATGCGCCGCTGTACTGCGCGGTGTCGCTCGGCTATTTTGAAAAAGAAGGTCTGGACGTGGAAATAGTCACAAGCGGCGGCAGCGACAAGAGCATGACCGCCCTTATATCCGGCGATGCCGAGGTCGCCCTTATGGGCCCCGAAACGGGCATATACGTCGCCAATCAGGGCCTTGAGAATCATCCCATGATAGTGGCGCAGATAACCAAGCGCGACGGCTCCTTCCTCGTAGGCCGCGAAGCCGAACCGGACTTCGACTGGGAATCCCTTCGCGGCCGCAGCGTGATAGGCGGCAGGCCCGGTGGCATGCCTTACATGACACTGTGTTACGTTCTCAAGTCCCATGGTCTTGTGCCGGGCGAGGATGTGGAGGTTATAGACAACATACAGTTCCCGCTGATGGGCGGCGCGTTCGAGGGCGGCACGGGGGACTACGTTACTCTGTTTGAGCCCACGGCGAGCGAGTTCGCTTCGTCCGGCAGGGGGCATATAGTGGCCAACGTGGGGCTTGAAAGCGGCGAGGTGCCGTATACAACCATTATGATGAGCAGCAAGACCATTGCCGAGGAGCCGGAATTTGCGCTGAGCTTCGTGCGGGCTATATACAGGGCGCAGCAGTGGGTAAAGACCGCATCGGACGAGGAAGTGGCCCGCGCCATGCAGCCGTTCTTCCCCGATTCTTCGATAGAAACGCTCTCCGCCGTAGCGAACAGCTACCGCGCGACGGACAGCTGGATGTATTCCCCCGCCATGAGCGAGGATGCGTTCACCCGCCTTCAGGACATAATCGAGGCCGCGGGCGAGCTGAGCGCAAGGGTGGAGTTCGGCAGTTTGGTAGACAATTCCTTTGCCGATAAGGTAATGGGCGAATAATAAGCCTTAGCAAATAAAAAAGCGGCATAGCCGGTCATTTGGCCGTGCCGCTTTGTTTTTTATCAGCTCAGTTCAAACATGCCCATATAAAGCTGGTAATACTTGCCCTGCTGCTTTATCAGCTCGTCATGGTTGCCGCGCTCTATTATTTCGCCGTGCTCCAGCACCATTATCGCGTCCGAATTGCGCACGGTGGAAAGCCTGTGCGCTATTACGAACACCGTGCGGTCCTTCATCAGGCTGTCCATGCCCTTCTCAATCAGCGATTCCGTGCGGGTATCTATGCTGGAGGTTGCTTCATCCAGTATCAGCACCGGGGGATCCGCCACCGCCGCGCGGGCTATTGCAATAAGCTGCCGCTGGCCCTGGGACAGGTTCGCGCCGTCCGCAGTAAGCACGGTATCGTAACCTTCGGGCAGGTGGGAAATGAAGTAATGCGCATTGGCAAGCTTTGCCGCGCTCACTATTTCCTCGTCCGTTGCATCAAGCCTGCCGTAGCGTATATTTTCGCGCACGGTGCCGGTGAAAAGATGCGTATCCTGCAGCACCATGCCAAGCGACCCGCGCAGCGACGCTTTCTTTATCTGCCTTATGGGTATGCCGTCGTATGTTATGCGCCCGCTCTGAATATCGTAGAAGCGGTTGATAAGGTTGGTTATGGTTGTTTTGCCCGCGCCGGTGGAGCCTACAAAGGCTATCTTCTGACCCGGCTTTGCGTAAAGCGAAACGTTTTTCAGCACGTCCACCTTACCGTCGTAGCTGAAGGTAACGTTTTCAAAGCGCACGTCCCCGCGCACGCGGATAAGCTCGCCCGTGGGCTTTTTCCATGCCCAAATCTCTGTACGCTCGCTGCATTCTTCAAGCTCGCCTTTTTCGTTCACGCGGGCGTTTACCATAACTATGTCGCCCTCGTCCTCTTCCGCCTTTTCGTCAAGCAGGGCGAATATTCTCTCCGCGCCCGCAAGCGCGCTAAGCACGTTGTTCGCCTGCTGGCTTATTTCGGCCACGGGCATTGAAAAGCTTCTTGTGTACTGCAAAAACGCGCCCAGCGTGCCAATGTCTATTATTCCGGCAACGCCCAGCAATCCGCCGCTTGCGGCGATTATTGCATATGTAACGTGGGACAGGTTGTTCATTATCGGCCCCATTATGCTGGCAAGCGTGCTTGCGGCGGCGGTGTTCCTCCTAAGGGTTTCGTTCAGCTCGTCAAAGCGGCTGTTCACGGCCTGCTCGTGGCAGAATACCTTTACCACCTTCTGCCCTTCTATCATTTCCTCAATATAGCCGTTCACCTTGCCCACGCTGTCCTGCCGTGCCTTGAAGAAGCGGCCGGAGCGGCCCGCTATTGCCTTGGTGATAAGCATCATTATCACCAGCATCAGTATGGCTATGCCCGTAAGTATGGGGTTGAGCACGATCATCATCGTGAATACGCCTACTATTCTTACGGCGCTGCTTATAAAGCTTGGCAAACCTTGGCTTATCATTTCGCGCATAACGTCGGTATCGTTGGTGTATGTGCTCATTATTTCGCCGTGCGTGCGCTTATCAAAGTAGCTTATGGGCAGCGTCTGCATCTTTGTGAACATCTCAAGGCGCAGCTTCAAAAGCGTTCCGGTGGATACGTTTATCATAAGGCGGTTATACATAAACGTGCCCAGTATGCCTATGGTGTACACGGCTGCCATAACGGCAAGCTGGCCTATAAGGCCGGTAAAGTCGGGATTTTCGCTGCCTATCCACGGTATTATATATTCATTTATGATTGGCCTGAGCATATATGTGCCGGCAATGTTTGCGGCAACGCTTGCAAGCAAACCTATCAGCACCAGCACAAGCTGCCCACGGTACGGCTTAAAGTATTTCAGTATGCGCCTGAATGTGCCTTTGGCGTTCTTTGGCTTTGCAAAGCTCTGTTTCCTGGGTCCGGGCATTATTCTTCCACCCCCTTCTGCTGGGAATAGTATACCTCGCGGTATATTTCGCTGCGCTGCATCAGCTCCGCATGCGTACCAACGTCGTCTATCTTGCCTTCGTTCATAATAACTATCCTGTCCGCGTCCATAACGCTTGCTATGCGCTGGGCAATTATTATGGTCGTAGTGCTGCTAAGCTCTTCGCTCAGCGCTTTCCTTATGGCCGCATCGGTAGCGGTATCCACCGCGCTTGTGGAATCGTCCAGTATTATTATTTTGGGCCTTGATATAAGCGCGCGGGCTATGCAAAGCCTTTGCTTCTGCCCGCCGGATACGTTCACGCCTCCCTGGCCAAGCTCTGTATCATAGCCATCGGGGAAATTCTTTATGAACCCGTCCGCCGCGGCTGCGCGGCACGCTTCTTCAATTTCCGCATCGGTCGCATCCGCGTTGCCCCATTTAAGGTTTTCCTTAATGGTGCCGGAGAACAGCACGTTCTTTTGCAGCACCATGGATACGCTGTGCCTAAGCGTTTGTATCTTATAGTCCTTCACGTTGTGCCCCGCAACCCTGACCGCGCCGCTTGTCACGTCGTAAAGCCTTGGGATAAGCTGCACCAGCGTGCTCTTCGCGCTGCCCGTGCCGCCTATTATGCCTATCGTCTCGCCCGAGGCTATCTTCAGCTTTATGTGCTCAAGGTTCGGATTATCGGGGTTGCCGTTGTAGCTGAAGGATACGTCGTCAAACTCTATCGAGCCGTCCGTAACTGCAATGTCCTTGGCGTCGTCATCGTTTATGGAAGGCTTTTCCGCAAGCACTTCGGTTATTCTTGCCATGCTGGCGCGGCTCATAACAAGCATTACCATCATCATGGCGACCATCATAACGGCGCTGAGTACCTGGCCTATATAGCTTATAAAGCTTATAAGGTCGCCGGACTGCAGTCTGCCTTCAACTATCTGCACGCCGCCAAGGTAGCACACGGCTATCATACATATATATGCCATATACTGCGCAAGGGGCATTGCCACAACCAGCAGTTTTTCGGCCTTTACCTGATAATCCTTCACCTCGTTTGCGGAAAACGTGAAGCGCTCGTCCTCGTAATCCCCGCGCACGAATGCCTTGACCACGCGGATAGCCGTCAGGTTCTCCTGCACGTTTGCGTTCATTGCATCGAACTTGGCAAGCATGGCCTTGAACCGCGGGAATGTTTTGCTCATCAATACGCCTATTATCAGCGCCAGTATTGGCAGCGCGAACAGGAACACCAGTGCAAGATTGGGGCTTATCCTTACCGCCATCACCGTTGCCGCAATCAGCATGAACGGCGCGCGTATGAACGTGCGCACGGCCATCATGTATGTGTTCTGGATGGTGTTCACGTCCGTGGTAAGGCGGGTTATAAGGCTGGCCGTTGAAAAATGGTCCACATTTGCAAAGGAAAAGCTCTGCACCCGTTCAAACAGCCCGCCGCGCAGGTTCTTCGCAAAGCCGGCGCTGGATACGCTTGCAAACCTTGCGCTCAGCGCGCCAAGGCTAAGCGAAGCTATTGCCATAAGTATCATCATAATACCGCGCTGTATTATAAACGCGGTATCCTTGTTCTCTATGCCTATGTTCACAATGTCCGCCATCATGTACGGTATGCTCACTTCCACCAGCACCTCGCCTATTATCGTAAGGGCGGCCAAAATGGATTTGAACCGGTAGCCCTTAGTGTAGGGCCAAATTGTCTTTATCATGCCTTTTCATCATCCTCCAGCCTTCTCAATTCGTTCATCAGCTCACTCAGCGGCTTGCCCGCGCCTTCCTTATAAAGGTTCGCAGCCATGCGGGAATAAAGGTCGATCAGCTTCTGTTTCTCCTCGTCGCTTATTCCTTCAAACATTTCGCCGTCCAGCCGCTTGAACGCGGCCTTCACCTTCTTGTGGTTCTCCCTGCCCTTTTCGGTCAGTTCAAGCCGGGTGCAGCGCATGTCCTTCTCGTCCGTCGTTTTCACTATAAGTCCCGCGTTTTCCATGCGCCTTACGCTGCATGTTATGCTGGGCGGGCTAACCCCCAGCGATTCCGCCGCTTCCGCCTGCGTGCAGCGCGGGTGCGTTTCAATGTAATCAAGTATCGGCCCCTGCCCGCGGTGCGCATCGGTGCCGCGCAGCATTGTCTGTATGCGCATACGGCGTATCAGCTCCAGCCTGTGCATGGCGTCCACAACGTTCCTGTCGTCCATTCCTCGCTCTCCTTTCTACAAAAACTCCATAAATCTCCAAGAAACATACATATTCTTACAAAAAAGGTTAAATAACTAATAATTAACCAATTAATCGACATTTTACCCATAAAACTTCAAGAAAGCAACAGAAACATCAATATTTTACAAAATTGTCCCAATTTCTTATTTTTACCGCCAAAAATTGTGAAATTCTGCTAAATTCTTCCCCTATCGCTGCGGAAAATGCGGTGTTATGCTTTATACACGGAAAGCAAAATTTCCCACCGAATAGACATTATAGGAGGTCGCACATGACAAAATTTAAGGTATTGATGGCAGACAGCAACCCGCAGATGCTCAGCATGATGAAGGAATATTTCACCGCACAGGAAGGCGTGAGCGTGTTCGACACCGTGACCGACGGCGTAAGCGCACTGGAGGCGCTGCACAAAACCCGCTACGATGTGCTGATAACCGAGCTTATAATGCCGCGCGCGGATGGGTTTGAAATAATGGAGCGCATTGCGGCGGGGCTGGTGAGCGACGCGCCGGCAGTTATGGTGGTAAGCACCATGCGCAGCGAGGACATGGTGCGCCGCGCGTGCTCGCTGGGCGCAAAGTATTACATGGTCAAGCCTGCCGAGCCGGAGGCGATATACAAGCGCATGCTGGATATGGCGGACGAGCCGCAGAGCGCGTATTCGCAGCTGCTCATGCCCTCCCAGCAGCCCAAGACGCTGGATGAAAAGATAACCTCCGTGTTCCTTGTTATCGGCATCCCGGCGCACATAAAGGGCTATCATTATCTGCGCGAGGCCATACGCATGGTGTATTTCCAGCCGGAGCTTATAAACCGCATCACAAAGGAGCTTTACCCCGGCATAGCCAAGCGGTTTTCCACATCCGCCTCCAAGGTGGAGCGCGCCATACGCCACTCCATAGAGGTCGCCTGGACGCGAGGCAGGATAGAGAACATAAACCAGCTTTTCGGCTATAACATATATTCAAAGAACGATAAGCCCACTAACGGCGAGTTCATAGCCCTTGTGGCGGACAAGCTGATAATGGAAGACGCCCGCGGCAAGGAGCAGGATATCCGCCCGGCGATATAGGCATTGGTTTACCTCCCGATGGATCGCTCCCGTACACATTCGTGCGGGGGCGGTTTTATGTATACGGCTGCATACGCTGCATAATATTAAGTATTATACCCGCATATGCAACCTCTACACACCCTTTATGCACACTCTCAGCCCCCTAAACAGCCCATCCTGTGGATAACTCTGTGGAAATTGTGGATAACTCCCGGCTGTATATACATAGTATATTCATAATTTGGCGGTCGGGATCGGTTTGGGACGGATTTTCGCAAACCAGCCGCCCACCTATATTTTTGCGTTTGTGTTGATATTGTAAACACGTCCTCGTATAATTATACTGAAGTGAGGTGAATGCTATGCCTAAAACCGCAAATATGCACACATGTACAGCGCAAGAAGCAGCCCTTCAGGCGGATGAGCAGTTCCGCTCGGTTGAAGCATCCTCATCCAATGCCATAAACACGCTTGAAATCAAGTTTTACAACAAGGTGGACGATAAGCTGCTAAAATTTGCTGTAATTATTTCAAAAACAAAAATACAAATGAGCCGATAATTTTTACTAAGGAAATAAACAAGTTTTCCGGACCGTGGTGGGCAAGCTCGGAAATGTCAAACAAATCGCTGACTAGTTTACTCATCATCTGACCGGAGTTGTGTGTACTGTAATAGGAAAAGGACAGTTTTTCATAGTGTTCAAAAAGCTGTTTTCGCATATCGCGTTCCATTTTCGCTCCCATAATGTGTCCCTGGCAGGTGACGTAGTATTTGCACAGGCTTTGTATGGTATACATAATGAGTAAAATGAGAAA
>OHJR01000449.1_pt1 | contig 10108 bp, 6 predicted proteins | sample 1568641 | NCBI WGS metagenome assembly OHJR01 (sample SAMEA3879607, study PRJEB24766) | human gut metagenome | biome: human-associated habitat; feature: feces | place: USA | collected 1985/1987 | reverse complement strand
CATCCAGCCCGGCAAAGGCCGCAAGCTCCTTGGCGCCGGTGGTGAGCAGAATGTTGCCCTGCGTTGCGGCTAAATACTGCGCGGCCTGGGCGGCACTGCCCAGCACCACACTGCCCGCGGGCAAGGTGCTGGCGGCGCGCAGCAGGCGGTGGTACTCTACCCCGGCTGCGTTGGCGGCGGCGCGGATGTTTTTGGTGGCTTCCACCGCGTAAGGGTGGGTGGCATCCACACAAAGGGCTGCGCCCTGCAAAAGCTCCGCCATGGCGCCGGGCAGCAGGCGGCCGGAATGTACGGTAATGCCGGGGGCCTGGCCCTGTTCCTCGGCCCCCAGGTCGGTTGCTACGCTGACGGTAACGGCAATGCCCAACGCGGCAGCGGCGCGGGAGAAATCCCGCCCTTCGGTGGTGCCGCTGAACACGACGATCTTCATACCCCGTGGTACCCCCGCGGCGTTACCATCCACCCGCTGACCTGGTGGGTGGCGCTGTTGCCGATGAACACCGTGGTGAACATATCCACGGTGGTGTGTTCCAGCTCGGCCAGTGTCATCTGGCTGCTCTGCTGGCCGGTGCGGCCAATGCTGCGTATCACACCGCAAAGGGTACCCGCCCCCTTGCCGTTTTGCAACAGGATGCGAACCGCCTTTTGCAGGTAATCCGGCCGCCCTTTGGAGGAGGGATTGTACAGCGCCACGCAGAAATCCCCCATGGCGGCGCAGGCCAGCCGCTTTTCGATCATCTCCCACGGAGTCAGCCGGTCCGAAAGGGAGATCACGCAGAAATCATGGGCCAGCGGTGCGCCCAGCACGGCGGCACCGCTTAATGCGGCGGTCAGGCCGGGTACGACCTCCACTTCCACATCGGGGTATTCCGCCGCCAGCTCCAGCAGCGGGCTGGCCATGCCGTACACCCCGGCGTCGCCGGAGCAGACAAGCGCCACCGTTTTGCCGGTCTGGGCCGTTTGCAGCGCCCAGCGGCAGCGGTCAATTTCTCTGGTCATACCGGTGGCATAGGTTTCTTTTTCCGGGTACAGGGGGCGCACAAGGTCGATGTAAACGGTGTAACCGCACAGCACATCAGCCTCTTGCAACGCATGGCGGGCCTGCGCGGTCAAAAACTGGGCATCGCCAGGGCCAAGGCCCACAACGGATACAAGGTTACGCTTCATCGGTTTTCCATCTCCAATCCGGGGCAAAGGGGCGCACGGCAGCGGCAAAGGTCACGCCGGTATGCGCATATTTGGGCAGCAGCAGCGTGCCGCCGGAAGCCAGCACGGCGGCGCGCTCGCAGACGTTATCCACACCCGTCACTCCCTGCACAAAGCGGGAGGCGCTGAAAGTTCCGGGCACGGCGCGCAGCTGGGCGGCAGAATAAAAGCTGACCGGCCAGCCGTGGCTGCGGCAGAACTCCAGCAGGCCGGGTTCGTTCTGTTTTAGATCAATACTGGCGGCGGCGGTAATGCCAACGGGGGCCAAATTTGTATCGGCGCAGAACGCTGCAAACGCGGCTTCCAGCTGGGCGGCGGTGGTACCGCGCTTGCAGCCAACGCCCAGCACACCAATGCGGGGGATCAGATGCAAAGCGTTCCCCTGCGGGGTCATTGTCAGGGCAAAATCAGCGCCAGACGGTTCTTCGGCTTCCGCCACACCGGCGGGCGGGGTGCCCGCAATGGCCCAAGGGGAAGCATACCGCACCGTTTTGCCGGCCAGCAGTGCCCCGCTGACGAATTTAATGCGCGGAGTTTCCCACACAGCGCAGTTTTGTTTTTTGGCCCACTCATCCACGGCAAACAGGCCGTTGGCATCGGTCGCCGTGGTAATCACCGGCACCGCACCACAGGCGGCAGCCAGCCGGCGGGCCAGGTCATTTGCGCCGCCCAGATGGCCGGAGAGCAGCGGCACCGCAAAGCGGCCACATTCATCCAGCACCACAACGGCGGGGTCGGTGGCCTTGCTTTGGCAGTGGGGCGCAATGGCCCGCACCGCAATGCCCGCCGCCCCCACAAACACCAGGGCATCCGCCGCGGCAAACTGCTGGGCTGTCCACCCGGCCAGCGTCACCCCGCCAAGCCCGCAGCGGCTGACGGAGCCGGGGCAGGTTTGGGCCAGCTGCTGCGCCAGCGCCAGCCCCTTGGCCGTAAAGGCAAGATACGCACAGTTCACGGTTTGGTCCCCTCGCGGTATTCGGTGGTAAAGGCGGGGTCGTACAGTTTGCTGCGGGCATAGCAGCGGCCAAGGAAATCCCCCACCACGATCAAGGCCGTTTTGGTAATGCCCGCCTGCTTGGTGCTTTGGGCCAGGGTGCCAACGGTGCAGCGCACGGTTTTCTGCTCCGGCCAGGTGGCCTTGTACCCCACGGCGGCGGGGGTGCTTTTCCGTTTCCGGCACGGGGGTGCGGCCCTCCATGCGTGTAATGATGACCGTCTGGCTGACGGCGGGCAGCGTGTACTCGGCGTTCAGCGCGGCGGCGGCACCGCAAAAGCTGGAAACACCGGGCGTATCATCGTAAGCAATGCCGTCGGCGTCCAGCGCGTCCATCTGCTCCCGGATGGCCCCGTACAAACAGGGGTCCCCGGTGTGCAGCCGCACCGTGGTTTTGTGTTCGGCTTCCATTTGGCGCATCACGGCAAGCACCTGTTCCAATGTCATTTCAGCACTGTTATAAATGGCGCAGCCGGCTTTGGCCAGCCCCAGCAACGCCGGGTTGACCAGGCTGCCCGCATAAATAATGCAGTCCGCCGTTTGCAGCAGCGCCGCACCGCGCCGGGTGATCAGATCCGGTGCGCCGGGGCCTGCGCCCACAAAATGTACCATACCTCATTGCTCCTTTTTCTGCCAGCTTTGCAGCAGCTGGGCGGCGGTCTCAGTCTGGCCCAGCGGCCCGGCCTGGTTGGAAAACAGTACAGCCCCCACCCGGAACGCCCCCGCCACGCGGCGGTCCAGATGCAGCTGGATGGCCTGCAATAGGCTTTCGAGCACCGGCTCCCGCAGGTTTTCGGCATCCAGAATGTCCAGGCAGGCGTCCGTTGTGGCGGCGTCCATCAGGGCGCGGCAGGTGGCCTGGCTGGCCCCGCAGAGCGCCGCATGGGTGCAGAACAGTTCGGTGCGGCAATCCGCCATGCGGGAATGGGTGTTCATAATGCCGCCCGCCAGCTTGACCAGCTTGCCGATGTGCCCCACCAGCAATACCTCTGCAAACTGCTCCGCAGCGGCCATATCCAGCGCATCCCCCATAAAGTTGGAGCACTTGACCACCGGGATGCTGCTGTATTCCGGCAGGTTTTGGGCCAGGTAGTCCAGCCCATAGTTGCCGGGGGCCAGGATCAGCCGCTTGGGGCTTTGCTCCCGCAGGGCGGCCTGGTGGATCTCCAGCTGCACGGTATCCAGGATGGCCTGCTGGCTCATGGGCTCCACAATGCCGCTGGTGCCCAGGACGGAAAGCCCGCCTTCCACCCCGATGTGGGGGTTAAAGGTGCGTTTGGCGGCTTCCTCGCCCCCCTCGATCGAGATCATTACGTCAAAGCCGCCGTCATACCCGGCTGCTTCGGCCTCCGCGTGCAGGGCATCGGTGATCATCCGGCGCGGCACATGGTTGATGGCCGCCTGCCCCACCGGCTGGTCCAGGCCGGGCTTCGTCACACGGCCCACACCGGGGCCGCCGTCAATCGTGACCTGGCCGGAGGCATCCGGCAGCAGGGTGATGTCGGCTATGACCGGCAGGCCGGTGGTAACGTCCACATCGTCCCCGCCGTCCTTGCGGATGGCGCACTGGGCGCCGGCGGCTGTTTTGCGGCAGTAGATGGGCGCAACTTCCACCACAATGCCTTTTGGGGTGCGCAGGCCGACGGATTCCGGCGCTTTACCGGTCAGCAGTAGGCGGGCGGCCCCGGCAGCGCCAAGGGCGGCGCAGGTGCCGGTGGTGTAGCCGCAGCGCAGCAGCTTTTGCCCGCTGCGGATGTAATGTTCAAACCTGGGCGGCTCCTGTTTGGCAGGTCTCCGTTCGGGTTCACGCTCCGGCTGGGGGCCGTACAGTGCTTCATACTGCTCTTTGGTCAGGCGGTACAGCGTGCGGATGTTCTCTGCGGCAAACGCGTCTTTCGGTGTCATCACGCCGGAAACGCCCTGCGGCGATACGCACACAACTGCGTCTGCAATTTTTTGCGCCAGCTCCAGCTCGTGCAGGCTGACAATGACGGCCACCTGTTTTTCCTGTGCCAGCTGGCGCAGGATGGTCAGCAGCTCAATTTTGCCTTTGATGTCCAAAAATGACGTTGGTTCGTCCAGCAGGATAATTTCCGGCTGCTGGCAGACGGCGCGGGCCAGCAGAACGCGCTGGCGCTGGCCATCACTGATTTTGGTAAAGTCCCGGTCGGCCAGCTCATCCGCCTGCACCAGATGCAGAGCATCCCGCACCTGCATCCTGTCCTGCTCGGACAGGATGCCCAGCCGTCCGGTGTAGGGGTAGCGCCCGGCAGCGGCCACATCAAAACAGGTGGTCAGCTCGGTGTGGCGGGTGTGGGGCAGCATCAGGGCCATTTTGCGCGCGCGGGCATTGGGGGTGTAGGTTGTCAGCTTTTGGCCCTGCAGCAGCACAGCGCCGCTTTGCGCCGCCAGCTGCCCGGCCAGCGTTTTGAGCAGGGTGGATTTGCCCGCGCCGTTGGGGCCAATCAACGCTAAGATCTGCCCGCGCTGCACGCCAATGCTAATGTTTTGTAATAGCGGCGTTTTGCCGTACCCGATGGCAAGATCCTGCGTTTGGCAGTAAAATGCTTCGCTCATGCCCGGCCCTCCCCGCTTTGGCGGCTCACCAACAGCCAGATGACTACCGGCGCACCAAATACCGCTGTGACGGAGCTGATGGAAAGCTCGGTGGGGGCAAACAGGCTGCGGGCGATCAGATCACACAGCAGGCAGAACGCCGCCCCACCCAGCGCACAGCCCGGCAGCACATGCAGCGGCTTGGCGCTTCCCAACGCCTGCTTGACCAAGTGCGGCACCGCAATCCCCACAAAGGAAATGGGCCCCGCAAACGCCGTGACGCAGGCGGCCAGCAAACTGGAAAGCAGCACCAGCGCCACGCAGAACGGCCGCACAGCCACACCCACGCTTTGGGCATACTGCTCCCCCATCTGGTAGGCGGCCATCGGCTTGGCCAGCAAAAAGGCCGCGGCCAAACAGGGCAGCACCACCAGCGCAGCGGCGGCCACATTGCCCCAGGTCATGCCGGAAAAGCTGCCCATGGACCAGTTGTGCAGGTTGACGATGTTGGAATCCTGTGCAAAGGCCACTACAATATCGGTGACGGCGGAGCAGATATAGCCGATCATCACGCCGCAGATGACCAGAATGCTCATGCGGTGTACCCGGCGCGCCACGCTGAGCACAAAGGCCATGGCAGCCATAGATCCAGCAAAGGCGGCCAGAATCAGGGTGAGCGAGTTGGTCAGCAGGCCGTGGTTCAAAAATACCACCATCGTCAGCGCAACCACCAGTTTGGCCCCACTGGAAATGCCCATGACAAACGGCCCCGCAATGGGGTTGGCAAAAAAGGTTTGCAGCAGGTAGCCCGCTACCGAGAGCGCCGCCCCCAGCAGCACCACCATAACGGTGCGCGGCAGGCGCAGCTGCAATAGGATATTGGCAGCCAGTTCATCCTGCCCGCGGCCCAGCAGCGCCTGCACCACGCCGCGCGGCGAAATTGCCACACTGCCCCAGAACAGGTTGAGCGCAAACAGCCCCAGCAGCGCCGCCGCAAGGGCTACATATGTAATTGTCAGGCGCTTGGTGTGCATGGCGCTGCCTTTCTGCAATAAAATTATTTTACATGCGTTAAAAATGTCAGTTCACTGTCCGCGGGGGTGCCCTCGGTAAACACGCGGTTCATATCCAGAATCAAATCCGGAAGCTCCATGCTTTGCTGGAACAGGCTCTGCGCGGTACACCACACATTGCCGTTCTGCACGGCCTTGAACTGCGCCAGCAGCGGGCATTTTTCCACCAGCTGTTCGGTGCTGGCAATGCTGCCCTCAATGGTGCTGTTGTAGAGCAGCACATCGGCGTCCTTGGCACCGGCGTAAAAATCTTCCAGCGAAAGATTGATGGTGGCCAGATTGTTGCCGCTGTCCGTCAAATCAGCAAACACATAGCTGCCGCCCGCCATCTCGATCATGCGGGCCACATAGTCGCTGCCTTTGCGCACCGTGACAAGGTTGTTGGAAGTGATGGAGAAAAACGCCACCGTTTTGCCGGTGGGCTGCTGGTTTTCCAGCGGGGCAACGCGCTGTACCTGGGTGTCAAACAGCTGTTCCGCCTCCTGCTGTTTGCCCAGCAGAATGCCGTACAGCTTGACCCATTCCATGCGGGCCAGAGGGTCGGTTTCATAGCTGGAACGCTCCACCAAAACGGGGATGCCGAACTTTTCCAGCTGTTCTTTGACCTCCGGCGTATGGTAGATCATAGTGTTTTCAATGGCAAGTCCACAGCCGGAAGCCAGAATGGTTTCATAGTCCGGGGCGCTGTACTTGCCCGCATAGGCAATCTGCCCCGCCTGCATGGCGGCTTTGGCTTCGGGCAGGTACCAGCCATCCGCCTTGGTGCCGGAAAGCGCAATGCTGTCCAGCGCGCCCAGGCTGATGATGGGGTCCATAGCGGAGGTGGAAACCAGGTAGATATTCTCAATGGGCTGTTGCAGCACGGTGGTGCCCTGGGGCAGATCCTCCGGAACGGCAGCGCCCTGCGGCACCACCAGATATTGGCTATCCGCAATGGTGATCCGCTCGTACCCGCCGGTGCATTCATCCACGGTAAACTGTTTGGCGTATTGCAGCGGGTAGCTGCTTTCCACGGTAAGGGTTGGGGCAGCCGTGCTGCCGCTGCCCGCGCAGCCGGCCAACAGCAAAAGCGCTGCGGCAGAAAGTGCGGCACAAAGCCCAAAACGTTTCGTCTGCATTATTCTGCGGGGGTCAGCGTGGCGCTGTCAAAGGTCAGGGTATAATCGATCTCGTGCGGGGTGCTCATGGCAACGGTATCGGCGGTAACGGCAAGGGCGGTATCCAGCGCAGCAACGGGGATTTCAAAGGTGGAGTTGCCTTCGGTGTTGGTGGGCAGGTACTTTTCTCCATCAATCAGCATATAGTCATAGTTGGGGCTGCTCCACACAATCACGGCGGTCATGGTGCCATCGGCAACCGTCAGGGCGGCAGGGCTTTCCACCGTGGCGCGGCCGGAACCGCCCTCCAGTGTGACAGCGCAGGTGTAGCTGCCATCAGCAGGCACAGCGGCGGTTTCGGCAGCGGCATCTTCGGTCTTAGGCTCGGCATTGCGCACACTGACGGTATGGTCGTACCAGGTGCCCTTGGTGCCCAAAATGGCCAGCTGGAAGTCGGTATCCACAGCGTCCAGCGGAATATCATAGCCGTACACTTCATCGCTGGTGCCATCGGAATAGGTCACAGTATCGGTGGTGGGCTGCAGCCAGTCGCTTTCGTGGCTGGGGGCGTCCTCGGCAGTGCCCAGGTACAGGTTGACGATCTTTTTCGATGCCAGGCTGACATGGAAGGTCATTTTGCCATCGGCGACAGTCAGGGTGCCCTTGCCATCGCAGGCTTCGTTGGCGTGCACCATACTGCTGTCGGTTTCAAATTCGGCGGTATACACGCCGTCCGGCAGAGCAACTTCGGTCTGGGGCTCTGCGGTGGGGGCGGTGGCTTCACTGCCGGCAGCCTCGGTGGCAGCGGGGGTGGAGTCAGCGGAAGAAGCGCCGGTTGCGGTGGAGCCGCAGCCAGCCAGCAGAGCGGCCAGCACCAGGGCGGCCACAGCGCCGGAAATTACACGATTTTGTTTCATTGGGTGTTACCTCGCATTGTAAAAAATTGAAATGATAGAATAAAATATAATAAGAAAGGATAGCAGAAAATTACGTCGCAGGGGCGAGCATTGCCCGCCCGCGGTCATTTGCCCCGTGTATTGCCAACCCGGAAGAGTGTTGCAATGTTTTAGGTTGGCGCACAGCGTTTCCCCCGGTCCGCACAAAACAAAAGCTGCCCGAAAAGACGTTGATCCTTCCGGGCAGTATGCATCATAAATCAGCCATTCAGGGAATCAATAGCGGCCTTGGTATGGTCAATGTAGATCTGCTGCACATCAGCAATTTCGCCCAGACCGGCAATCTGGGTATCCACGCTGTCAAAGCAGCTGGCGGCCTTGAACTGGCTCAGCCAGGAATCTGCGTCATCGCCAGCCATATCGTTGTTGGCATGGTCACCGGCAACCACCATCAGGGGGCGCAGGACAACCTTGGTGTAACCGGCTTTCTTGATCTTTTCGATCACAGCCTCGCAGGCGGTGTCTTCCGGCTCGCCCTCAACAGTGCCAATGAACACATTGTCATAGCCCAGGGTCTGCATGGTGATCTGCATCTGGCTGTAGCTGATCTTTGCGGTGTGGGAAGTGCCATGGCCCATGAACACAAAAGCAGTGCCATCGGCGGCAGCAGCGGCGGCGTCATCATAACCAGCGGCGGCAACAGCCTCGGTGGTGATGGCAGTGGCAACAGCTTCCTTATCAGCGTTGATTTCGGTAGCGTCAGCGCCAACTTCGCCCAGCAGGGGCTCAGCAATGGCAACGCTTTCAAACTTATCCGCGTACTCGTTCACAGCTTCGCACATTTCGTCGTACTCAGCGCCGTGCATCAGGTGAGTAGGCTGAACAACCAGGTTCTTAACGCCGTTGGCAACAGCACGGTCCAGAGCCTGCTTCATGTTATCGATTTTCTCGCCATCGCGGGCCTGCACATGGTTGATGATGATCTGTGCGGTGAAAGCGCGGCGGACGGACCAATCCGGGTAAGCGGCCTGCAGGGCATCCTCGATGCCCTTGATATCTGCCACGCGGCTGCCGTTGAAGGAGGTGCCAAAGCTGACGACCAGCAGTTCGTTTTCGCCGATCTCATCCCCATTGCGGGAATCGTCCAGGTTGGCATCGCCGGTATTGCGGCCAAAGTAGTCGGGGTCAGCGTTCTCGCCTTCCACCAGCTCTTTCTGGGTATCGGTCAGGGTGTCCCATGCCTGCTTGGCAGCTTCGCACTGGGCGTCGGTGTCATCGGTGCGCTCCTGCACATAGATGGCATCGATCAGGTCTGCACATTTCTTTGCGGCCACTTCGTCTGCATCTCCCTCGTCTGCGCTTTCAGCGGGTGTTTCGGTGCTTACAGCCTCGCTTTCGGCGGGGGCACTGCTGGCAGCCATGCTGTCAGATGGCGCACCACAGCCAGCCAGCAGGGCGGCGGCCAGAGCCAGTGCGGTCAGCACGGCAGCGGGCTTTTTCAGGTTGTTGTGTTTCATGTGTTTTGCTTCCTTTCTCCTATGGCAAATCTATTTGCTGAAAAACAGGTACAGGAAACAAAACCCAGGCGCAGCAGCTTTGCAGACAAAACTGCCACAAAAAAACGAGGGCCTTTCTGTGTGCAGAACGGCAACGCAAAAAGACCCCCGGATTTTCCATGAGCTTTTCAGGTACAACCAATTCCTCGTGATCTGGAGCAATGCTCCCGTACCAACAGCGGGCAGGTTTCCTGGCTGAAAGCTCAACGCCTGCCGCCGCCTTCCCAAGCAATGCTCAGTGACCGGTGCAAATGCACCCTGGCGGCAGGCTCCCTTATCACAGTGACGAGATCGTGCGGGATTTGCACCCGCTTCCCTTTTACCCTTTCCAGAGCGCCGGAAGGCTCAGCCGCCCGGCAAACAATGAAAGGCACCTGCTGTTTTATATTCAGTTTCCGATTCATTGTAGCACATTGCATCCAAAAGCGCAAGGTGCTGTTTGTATGTTCTGCCGAATTTTTTCGGCCTTCCTGGGCGTCCTTACAGCCGCCGGTGCAAAATCTCACACAAGCGTTTCATATCCAGCGGCTTGGCGGCATGCTCGTTCATACTGGCGGTTTTGGCCGGCTGCACATCCTTGGCAAAGGCGTTGGCCGTCATGGCAACAATGGGCACCTGCGCGGCATCGACTTTGGGCAAAGAACGGATGGCCGCGGGGCGCGTTTTTGTATTTTGTCGGTTTACAACTTTAAGGCAGCACCGCACAATTCCCGCCTGACGGCTTAAGCAC
>OHJR01000445.1_pt1 | contig 10152 bp, 7 predicted proteins | sample 1568641 | NCBI WGS metagenome assembly OHJR01 (sample SAMEA3879607, study PRJEB24766) | human gut metagenome | biome: human-associated habitat; feature: feces | place: USA | collected 1985/1987 | reverse complement strand
ACCCCGACCATATACACCTGCTGCTTAGTATACCGCCGAAACTTAGTGTTTCCGGGTTTATGGGATACTTGAAAGGCAAGAGCAGCTTAATGATATTCCAAAAGTATGGTAATATGAAATTTGCATACAGGAATAGGGAGTTTTGGTGCAAAGGATATTATGTGGATACGGTAGGGAAAAACACGAAAGCTATAACAGAATACATAGCCGACCGAAGCCATCACCATCAACTTCACGACCAATTAAGTATATTCGACCCACGGGACCCGTTTACGGGTAGCAAGTAATGGGCGCAAGCTGGCAGGCGTTTTATGCGCACTTGTGCGCCGCTAGTATTATTAGGGCTATGCCCGAAACTGAAATACCCCCCGCTATGCGGGGGGATCTTTATTTACCCGACCTTATCAGCACAATTTGACTGAATACGCGCAATGTAATATAATATTTGAGCGTAATATGGCTATACATATTAGCACAACGGTGCTTTTATTGCGGTAAGGAGGATATTATGGGCAGAATGTTTGGTACGGACGGCGTGAGGGGGATTGCAAACGCCGACCTTAGCTGTGAATTGGCAATGAAAATAGGCGCGGCTGGCGCATATGTGCTGACAAGCGTACATAATCCGCGCATACTGGTTGGGCAGGATACCCGGAAGTCGGGCGATATGCTCGCATGCGCGCTAAGTGCCGGCATATGCTCGATAGGCGGCGATGTGATAAACGTAGGCGTCATCCCTACGCCCGCAATGGCATACCTTGCGCGGCTGTATTCTGCGGATGCCGCCGTTATGATAAGCGCATCGCACAACACAATGGAATACAACGGCATAAAATGGTTCGATGGCGATGGCTATAAGCTTTCCGATGAACTTGAGGACCGCATAGAAGCCATTGTAAAGGGCGAAGAAATAATGGATAAGCCTACGGGAAGCGGCGTTGGCAACTGCCTGAGCGCACCGCGAGCCGTTGAAAAATACAAGGAATTTCTCAAATCCACCGCTACGGAAAGCTTCAACGGCATGACCGTAGTGCTCGATTGCGCAAACGGGTCTGCATCAAATATAGCAGCCGACGTATTCAGCGAACTTGGCGCAAAGGTGATATCCTGGGCCGATGAGCCGGACGGCTGTAATATAAACGACCTTTGCGGCTCCACACATCCCGATAGCTTGCAGGAACTTATGACGGAGCGCATGGCGGATGCAGGCTTTGCTTTTGATGGCGATGCAGACAGGGTGATAGCCGCGGATGAAATGGGCAACATTGTTGATGGCGACAGGATAATGGGCATCTGCGCTAAATATATGAAGAAAGAAGGGAAGCTTAAGGACGATACGCTTGTTGTTACCGTGCTTTCCAATCTTGGCCTTAAACTGCGCATGAAGGAACTTGGCATAAATATAGAAGAAACCGCCGTAGGCGACAGATACATACTCGAGCGCATGCGCCAGAAGGAGTATTCCCTTGGCGGCGAGCAGTCTGGCCATATTATATTCTATGACAAGAATACCACGGGCGATGGTATGCTCAGTGCAATACAGGTGATGAACATACTGGCAAAGACAAAGAAGCGCTTTTCGGAGCTTGCAAATGATGTTCCTATACTGCCGCAGGTTATGGTGAACGTTGTAGTATCACCGGAGGACAAGGCTGCTGCGCTTAAGGATGAAGACATGATAAACGATATACGCGCGGTGGAAAAGCTGCTTGAAGGCGAAGGAAGGGTGCTGGTGCGCGCAAGCGGCACGGAACCGCTTATAAGAATAATGCTTGAAGGCAGGAGTGAGGAGCAGATAAATCCCCTTGCCCTGAGAATAGCCAAAATACTTGAAGCGAAGTATGCCGGCAGAATAAAATAATGCTCCGCTTTACTTTATCGGTAAACGGTGATATTATATGGGGTAGGAAATTGAATACACTTTCATGTTCCGCCCCGCTTTGGGGAGGCTAAGAGGGAAGCAGGTTAAAGGCCTGCGCGGTCCCGCCGCTGTATGCGCGGAGCGTTCTGCATATGTGCTAACTTACTTGGCACGGTCACTGGGCTATAAGCACCCGGGAAGGCATTGCAGAATGCGATGAAGCGCGAGCCAGAAGACCTGCTTGAAAGTTCGCCTTACCACGGGTCAATGGTACATGGGGCGGGGTATACTAAGCTTATTTTCTCGTATGCCCGATTGATTTATGTGTGCAGAAATACGGCTGCGGCGATTATCGCCGCAGCTTTTTGCGTACAAAAAACTTGGAAAGGAATATATTGGTAAGGTGAGTATTCAAAAAAAACTTTTTACGGCAATGGCGCTTATTATGGCGCTTTTGCTCGCGGGATGCAGCGCGATAGGCTCTAATGACCACAGGGGTTCGCTTGATGTTGACTATATCGCAAACGGCGATGAGGGTGAAGATAGGCTTAATCAGCTAAAAGGCCTTGCCGCAGAGAACACCACATCTGAGCCGGAGAACAAGCTAAGAACACCGGCGCCGATTGACGGCGGAGACGATGAGGATACCGCATCCGTTGGCAGGGCGCAGGCAGAGGCAAGGGATAATGAAATAACTTCCGAAGCCGTACAGACTGAGCAGACAGCGGCTCCCGTGAGCAGTAAAGAGCCGGAGGCGAACACCTGCACCATAACGATACGGTGCGATACCGCCGTTGCAAAGGGCATGCATCTTGAAAAAAAGTGGCAGGGGATAGTCCCTGCAAGCGGCGAGATACTCAAAACCACCACGATGACGTTTGAGCAGGGGGATACGGTTTTTGATGTTCTGTGCGCCGTGCGCGATAAGTATAAGCTGCATATGGAGTATTCCGGCGCAAAGGGCAATGAGTATATAGAAGGAATAAACAACCTTTATGAATTCGATGGCGGCCGCTGGAGCGGATGGATGTATTGCGTGAATGATTGGTACCCCAACTATGGCTGCGGGCAATACGTGGTCAAAAGCGGGGATGTAATAGAATGGAACTACACGTGCGACCTGGGTAAGGACCTTGGCCAAACGTGGCTGGCGGGATAAGAGCATGGGCGAAAGCGCGATAAGCATAAAAGGGCTTAAGAAGGACTATAACGCGGGCGCGGGCGAGGTGCATGCCCTGCGCGGTATAGATATGGAGATCGCATGCGGCGAATTTGTCTGTATTGCCGGCAAAAGCGGCAGCGGCAAATCGACTCTGCTCAATCTTGTTGCCGGGCTTGAAAGCCCGACCGATGGCAGCATAAACGTGCTTGGTCAGCGGATAGACCGAATGAGCGAGATTGAGCGCATTCGCTTCCGCCGCTCGCATATAGGATTTGTATTTCAGTCTTATAGACTGCTGCCGCAGTATACGGCAATAGAAAACGTTGCGCTGCCGCTGATGCTGCGCGGCGTTGAAAAGCGGGAACGCGAACGGCGCGCGCTTGAGGCGCTGGATATGGTAGGCATAGCCAAATGCGCCCGCCAGCGCCCTGCGCAGATGAGCGGCGGAGAGCAGCAGCGTGCGGGCATAGCGCGCTCCATAATCACTTCGCCCGCAATAGTAATGGCGGACGAGCCTACGGGCAATCTTGATACGGCAACGGGCGAAATGGTGCTTACGCTGTTTCAAAAGCTGTTCAGGCAGAACGGCACAACGCTGATGATAGTTTCGCATGATGATGATATGCCGCGCCATGTGGACAGGACGATAAGACTGAGCGATGGAGCATTGATAGGGGAGGGAATAAACGCATGAATATAAAAAGAACAATTGCGGTGGTGATAATGCTAAGCATATTGCTTACGGCCCTGCCAGCACTTGCCGCGGGAAAGGTGGAGCTGAGCTTTGATTGCGACCCATCCGCTGCAAGCATAGAGGTCATAGGCGGCAAGGCATACCTTGGTAACTACACCGTACCCGGAGACGGCACATATCCGTTTACGGCTACAGCTGACGGATACATGGATTACAACGGCTCATTTGACGTGGTGGACGGCAAAGTATACTTCAACGGCGCTGAGTGCGGCGGCAATAAGATACATATTGTTATGAGCAAGCAGCTTTATCCTGTGCTCATAACCAAGAACCCGCAGAATATGACGCTTAATGTTACCGACTCGCTCGGCAATCCGGTAAGCGACACAGCCAACCTGCCCGCGGGAACGTATCTTTATACTGCATTTGCAGATGGGTACGAAAGTGCGGCAGGCAAGTTTGCCGTTGAAAATGCCCCTGCGGTGGTGAACATAACGCTCAAAGCAATAGCTAAAACCATGCCGACTACAAGCGGCATAGGCGCGCTTGCGCTGCTGCCGGCAAACATTGCCGGGGAATATTACAGCGCGCCCACGGGAAGCCCGGGAGAACTGGTTAGCCTGTATCTTCCCGTTATAAATAACGGAGAACCGCTTACTGACATAACAATAGAGCCCATAATATCGAATAACGTTGAGGAATTCCCGTTTGCTGCGGATGCAGCAAATTATGGGCTGAGGCTGCCGGATCTTGATACCGGGGCATGGGCCGTGGCCCAATATATGCTGAAAATATCGCCTTACGCCACAAATGGTGTAAAGACTGTGCAGTTCCGCGCCATATACCGCGAGAACGGCGTGCTTAGGGACAGCACGCTGAGCGCGAGCGTGACAATAGTGAATGGCTATGAAGCGCCGCAGGAAACACTGCATACCGCGCCAAAGCTTATGGTGAGCGGCTATGCCGTGAATCTTGATACCATTTATGCAGGCGATGATTTCACGCTTACGGTGTTTGTAAAGAACACATCGGCCTCGGCTTCCGCCGTAAACATTACGGGTGCGCTTACGCTTGATCCGTCCGCGCTTATGGCGGCGCTTGGAAAAAGCGATACCGGCTACGCGGCCAAGATAGCGCCCGGCGATACTGCAGAAATAGTTTATGACCTTACCGCAATGCCGGATATCCAGGGCAATGCTCAAATAGCTATAAAGCTTGAATACGAGGATAAAGAGAATACCGCCGCAAACGTTACGCAGACCATAACGCTGCCCATAAAGCAAAGGATGCGCATAAGTGTGGATCAGCCGGAAATATTCGCGGAAGGCGCGGCGGAAGGGGATTATATTGCTGTATCGCTGCCGATAGTGAACAAGGGCAAAACGAAGGCATACAACGTTGAAGTAAAGCTTGAAAGCGAAAAGCTGAGCATGAGCGAAAGCTATTACGGCGGCGATATACTGCCGGGCGCTAAGCAAAGCGCAGAGTTTCAGCTGCTTTGCCTTAATGGCGGCGCAGCGGACGGAATGCTGACGGTAAGCTTTGAAGACGCCGAAGGCAATATATATGAACAGAATGTGCCTATACAGGTCGACATTGCCGAAAGCATAAGCATACCTGCTGTGGCTTATACGGAAGCCGAACAGCCGCAGGAGAAGCCCGAAGCATTCCCAATATGGATAGCAGCGGCGGGCGCGGCGGCAGTAATCGCGGTGGCGGCGGCGCTGATAATAAAAAAGGGGCGTAGCAATGCGGCCAAGTGACTTTATACGCACAGGCATAATAAACCTATCACGGCGGCGCGTGCGCACAAGCCTTACCGCGTTATCCATGGCGATAGGCGTAATGTGCATACTGATGCTGGTTTCGGTGGGCATAGGGTATGAACAGGCGTATAGAGAATCGATAGAGGCCATGGGCAGCCTTACAAAAATAGATGTTACGCAAAAGAACGGCTCAAACGGGAAAATAGCCATTCTTAACAAAAAGGCGGTCGCTGCGTTTAAGGGGATAGACGGCGTTGAGGCGGTGACGCCCGTGCTGCAGTCAACGGCGTACCTTAAAAGCGGGAAATACATAACGATGGTAAAGCTGTATGGCATAGATATGGATACGGCGGCAAGCTTCGGCATAGCTCCAATTGAAGGCGAACTGCCAAAGAAAGGCACGCGGCTCATGCCGGAGCTTATGGCAACGGATGACCTGGCGGCAAGCTTTGCGGAGCCGGATACATGGAAAGAAGCAATAGACCGCAACGGCAAGCCGCTGATAGATCTTATGCGCGCAAACGTGAAGATGACGTTTGATTATGCAAGCCTTGTGGGCGACTATACAGAGGGCGAGGACGGCAGGGCCGTGCCGCTTGGCCAAAGCCTTAGGGCGAGCGTTACGGGAATATGCAGCGCAATGAACTATACCTATTCATGCTCGGCGTTTCTGCACATGGATACGCTCAAGGCAATAGCTGGAAACAGCAACGCCGCGGCGGACAAAAACGCGGCCGAATACCCGTTGGTCTGGGTAAAAGTAAGTAACGCTAACGACGTTATGGAAATAGCTTCGCTTATACGAAGCGCGGGCTTTGAAACATACAGCCTTACGGACATGCTGGAATCCGTAAAGGAGCAGACGGCAAGGATACAGGGATTGCTGTTCGCAATAGGTGCCGTGGCGCTGCTGGTTGCGGGGCTATGCATAGCGAACACAATGATGATGGCCATAAACGAACGGCGCACGGAGGTTGGCATACTGAAGGTGCTTGGCAGCGAACTTCGCGATATTGCGGCTATGTTCCTTACCGAGGCAGCAATGATAGGCTTGCTTGGCGGGCTTGTGGGAATAGGGCTGAGTTTTGCGCTGCGTGCCGCGCTGAACGGCATGCTGAGCGAAATGGATGTGCGTTCCGTAATGCCGGTATGGCTTGCTGGATTCGCGCTGGCGTTTTCGGTGGTAATTGCGGTTATAAGCGCGCTTATACCTGCAATGAACGCAATGAGAATATCCCCGCTTTGCGCAATGCGGGATGAATAGAAATAAGGAGAGCATGTATATGAAACTAAGGATGCGAATATGCGCGGCGCTTATTGCGATGCTGATGCTTTGCACATCGTTTGGATCGCTTGCGCTTGAAGGGGAGAGCTACACTTCATCTGAACAGCAGCTCATATTGTCCGTACAGTCCGCAATACAGCAGGGCGCAGCATATATGCTCAATCCCGTGGGCAGCTATTATCCGGAAAACGGGTTAAGCTTTGGCACGCTGCAGGGCGACTGGGCGGCATTTGCCCTTGGCAGGAGCGGCTTGGCGATACCGTATGACATATGGCAAAAATATGCGGATAACTCAAGCACGGCAATGGCAAAAGCCATAGAGAAGGTGAGGGCTGAGCACAGCGACATAACAACGCTGCCGCTTCTGCATTACCGCAAGCGTACAGAGAATATGCGCGCGATGATAGGCTATACATCGCTTGGCCTTGACGTGCATAACGTGGCGGGATACGACATAACCCGCGCGCTGGGCAACTATACGGATATTATATGGCAGGGCATAAATGCTACCATATTCACGCTTATCGCCCTGAATACGCTGAATTACGATATGCCGCAGCTTACATATGAAGAAATGAGCCAAGGCGTTCATGGTACGGCCGTACAGGCTACTCGGGAAATGCTTGTCACGCGCATAATGTCTCAGGAACTGCCAAGCGGCGGCTGGGTGCTGGATACGGGCTTTGAGGTTGAAGACGGGGATGGTTCCGGCAGCTTTACGCCGTCCACCGATAAGGCCGATCCTGATATTACCGCAATGGCCATACAGGCGCTCGCGCGGTACAGGAGCATGAACGTTACCGTGAACGGTACGGAGAAAAACGTTGGCGATGCGATAGAGCGCGGACTTAACGCGCTGAGCGCAATGCAAAAGAGCGCGGGCGATTTCGATTCATGGGGCACTACGAACGTTGAAAGCACGGCGCAGGTGCTTATGGCGCTTATAGCAATGGGCATAAACCCGCTGAAGGACGATCGGTTTATAACAGCAAGCGGTAACACGCTTATAAACGGCATATTGCGCTATCATGTTGCGGGTTCGGGCTTCCGACATGTTATGGACGGCTCTGTCAACGCTATGGCGACCGATCAGGCAATGTATGCGCTGGTAGCTTACGACCGCTTCCTGAAAGGCAAGAATTATATATACAACATGAGCGACAATTTAGAAGCTCATGCAATATCGATAGATACAGCTGAGCATGGCACGCTGAGCGCAGCTGAGAGCGCATCCCAAGGGCAGCGGATAACCGTGTATGCGTCCCCTGAGGACGGCTATATTCTAAACGACGTTAAAGCATATCTGTATCAGTCTGAAATAAGCTTCACGGACGGCATTATGCAAGTTTCATGGGAACTTACGCCAACGTATCAGCAGGCTGATGTAAGCCAAGACGGACTGAGCGCAAGCTTCATAATGCCAAACGTACCGGTATTGATACGGGCTGAGTATGGCGAGGGTGGCCAAACGGGCGAAAGCTATGGCTTTATACAGACCAGCGTTAACGGCTCCGTGCGCGTATCAAAGGATAGCGCAAGGGCGGGCGAAAGGGTGCTTATAAGCCCTAAGCCGCTTGACGGTTATGAATACATAGAAGGCACAGTCAGCGCAATAGGGCCAAACGGCGAAAACATTGCACTGAGCGAGAACGCGAGCGGCGGCTGGGAATTCACAATGCCGAACGGCAGCGTTACGCTGTATGCGGAGTTCAGCGAGCTGCAAGCCATAGGCCATGTGACGATATCCATAGAGAAATTCACGCTCGGTCAGGGATACATGATTGAACCTGTACAGGTAGAGCTGCGCCAGAATGACAGCGTTGCAAAAATAATAACCCGCCTGCTTGATGACTATGGCATGACATATACACTTGGGCCGAGTGCGAGCATAGAAAGCGGATTCTATCTTGCGACCATAACAGACTGCAGCGATCCGAACAAGCCTATAAACCCGCCGCAGTACATTGTGGATGCCATAAACAGCGATGGCGGAGAGCTTGAATATACGCGCGACAGTGAAAGCCTTGGCGAATTCGACTACGCGCAGAAGTCCGGCTGGATGTATTCGGTGAATGGTGCGTTCCCGAACTACGGTGCATCGGATTTCACGACCACTTCTGGTACAAATCCGCTGAAGGATGGCGACGTTATACGCTGGCAGTTCACCCTTTGGGGACTTGGTGCGGACATAGGCGGCGGCTTTGATGGCGATGAAACGTCCGGCTCGTTTGAACATTCATATACCGCAATAGCCGACAGAACTGCGGCTACAAGCACTCTTGCGGACGCTAACAGCAACTATTCCGCATGGGTAGCTGCAAACAGCGGCACATATTCCGCAGCATTGAGCGCCATGGCAGACCTTACCATATCCGAATCCGCCCTGAACGAAGCGCTTGCGCCTGTGCGCGCGATGCTTGCGGCGAACAAGGATGAATTCAGGATAATACTGCCAAATAACGCCGCTGCGAACGGCCACAAGATAACCGTAAGCGGCAAGGCAAAGGTGGGCGATGACGTTACGGTAACGGTAACGCCTGCGGACGGGTACGAGCTGTATCTTGGCAGCCTTAAAGCGAACGGCGTGAAGGTAAGCAAAAAAGGCGATGCATACAGCTTTGTTATGCCGGCGGCGGACGTTGCCATAACGGCAAACTTCTGCAAGGAAGGCACCGGCCCAGCCGAAGTGAAGGGAGACGCCAACGGCGACGGCAGCGTGAATATAGCGGACGTTGCGCTGATATGCCGCTACATAATGGGCGAAGCTCAGCTTAGCGCGGATGCGCGCGAGCTTTGCGACATGAACGGCGACGGCAAGATAAACGTTACGGACGCGGTGCTTGTTTGCATGAAGGTAGCCGGAAATTAACTTTAGGTATTTTAGCCCCTTACCCAATGAAGGTATAAAGGCTTTAATATAAAGACCAGAAAGGAAGGTAAACTAATGAAAAAAAGAGTATTGGCATTGATACTCGCGCTTGTTATGGCGCTTTCCCTGCTGCCGATGATGGTGGCGGCGGAAGGCGAAGCACAGGCGACGGAACCCAATTCTGCGCAGATGCAGAATGAAACCGAGGTTACACCAACCCCGGAAGTACAGGAGACCATTGTTCCCGTGGAGGAACAGCGTACCTATGGCTCGCCGAGCGGGGAACTCGCAACGATAACCGTTACCAGCGAGAACACGCGCACCGGAGCCACGACCGGCAAGGTAAAGATAAAGGTGGATAAGCCGTGCAAAGTATATTACACGGTCACAGAGGAAAACGCTGATTGGCCCGGCAATCCAACGGCAGAAGATGAAGAGAGCGGAAACTTCTGGCCTTATACCCAAGTGGGTAAGGATACGGAGCATGTAATTACGGTTACGGCAGATGGGATAAA
>OHJR01000444.1_pt1 | contig 10196 bp, 9 predicted proteins | sample 1568641 | NCBI WGS metagenome assembly OHJR01 (sample SAMEA3879607, study PRJEB24766) | human gut metagenome | biome: human-associated habitat; feature: feces | place: USA | collected 1985/1987 | reverse complement strand
GTGGGATCAGAACGATTACCGCGTGCTCAACCCCTCCAATCTGGATTATAAGACCCGTACCTTCAATGAAGTGACGCAGCACGATCACATTGTGCTGGAAACCAACAAGGGCAAGGATACCCGTTATCCCTTCGGCGCGAACGGCGTGGGCGAGCCGCTGCTGGCTCCCGGCGGCCCGGCGATCCGCATGGCCGTGTACAATGCCTGCGGCGTATGGATCAACGAGTTCCCCTTCACGCCCGCCCGCGTGCTGGCTGCGCTTAAAGCGAAGGAGGAGAAATAAGCTATGAAGCATTTTGCTTACGAATCGGCACAAAGCGTGGAGCAGGCCTCCGAGCTTCTGCGAAAGGGCGACGCCGTTCTCAGCGCCGGCGGCACCGATCTGACCGGCGTGGAGATCATCGACCCCAAGACCAGCGAGAAGTCCGCTGCCTACGCCAGCCTGCTGTATGAACTGCGCAAGGCCAAGGGCATGACCCCCGAAAAGGCCCGCGAGACCATAAAGAACACGCTGTTCTATGCCTGCATGATGATAAAGGAAGGCAAGGCGGACGGCATGGTTTCCGGCGCAATAAATACCACAGGCAACACACTTAGGCCGGGCCTCCAGATAATAAAGATGGCCAAGGGCATCAACACCATTTCCAGCTGCTTCATAATGGAAATACCCAATAAAGAATACGGCGATAATGGCCTTATGCTGTTCGGCGACTGCGCCATAAACATCAACCCAAATCCCGATGAGCTGGCCTCCATAGCCATTGCCACCGCCAACACCGCAAAGACCCTGCTCGGTATGGATCCGAAGGTAGCCATGCTTTCATTCTCTACCAAGGGCAGCGCCAAGCACGAGAACGTAGACAAGGTCACCGCAGCGCTTGCCAAGGTGAAGGAACTCGCGCCCGATTTGGATGTTGACGGCGAACTTCAGGCGGATGCCGCCATGGTTCCCAAGGTTGCCGCGCTCAAGGCCCCCGGCAGCAAGGTTGCCGGCCATGCCAACGTGCTTATATTCCCCGCCCTTCAGGCAGGCAACATAGGCTATAAGCTGGTGCAGCGCCTTGCCGGTGCCGAGGCCGTAGGCCCCGTGTCGCAAGGCTTTGCAAAGCCCATCAACGATCTGTCCCGCGGCTGCAGCATTGCGGACATAGTTTCCGTTGTTGCCATAACCGCTGTTCAGGCGCAGGCTATCAAGTAATATAAGGATGGAGATTAAAATGAAAGTTCTTGTTATTAACGCGGGAAGCTCTTCCCTCAAGTATCAGCTTATCAACGTTGACAACGGCGAAGTTATCGCCAAGGGCCTTTGCGAGCGCATAGGCATAGAAGGCTCCATGCTTACCTATAAGCCCGAAGGCAAGGGCAGGTTCGAGTTCAAGCAGGACATGAAGGATCATACCGACGCCATCCGCATGGTGCTGGATGCGCTGGTCGATCCAGAAATCGGCGTAGTGAAGAGCATGGACGAGATAGACGCCGTTGGCCATCGCCTTGTACACGGCGGCGAAAAGTTCAATAAGTCCGTCATAATCACTGATGAACTTATAAAAGAAATGGAAGTTCTCACTCCGCTGGCTCCGCTGCACAACCCCGCCAATTTGATGGGCGTGCGCGCCTGCCAGGCCATAATGCCCAACACCCCGATGGTAGGCGTGTTCGATACCGCTTTCCATCAGACCATGCCCCCTAAGGCATTCCTGTACGGCCTGCCCTATGAAGCATACAAGGAGCACATGGTTCGCCGTTACGGTTTCCACGGCACTTCCCATATGTATGTTTCTCAGCGCGCGCTGACCAAACTGGACATGCCCAAGGAAGACACCCGCATAATCACCTGCCATCTGGGCAATGGTTCCAGTATTTCTGCCATAAAGGGCGGCAAGTGCGTGGATACCTCCATGGGTCTTACTCCCCTTGAAGGCGTACCCATGGGCACCCGCTGCGGCGATATGGACCCCGCCATCGTTACCTACCTGATGGAAAGGCTGAACCTTGACAAGAAGGGCATAGACAATTACCTGAACAAGAAGAGCGGCGTACTTGGCATTTCCGGCGTATCCAGCGACTTCCGCGATTTGGAAGAGGCGGCCAACAACGGCAACGAGCGCGCTCAGCTTGCGCTTGACACCTTCTGCTACAAAGTAAAGAAGTACATCGGCGCATACGCTGCCGCCCTTGGCGGAGTCGACGCGATAGTATTCACCGCCGGCGTTGGCGAAAACGACCGCGGCGTGCGCGAAAAGGTTCTCAGCGGCCTTGAATATCTGGGCGTTGACGTTGATTTCGACTTCAACAATTCCTGCCCCCGCGGCGAGGAAGTTGAGATTTCCAAGCCCACCAGCCGCGTGAAGGTTTTCGTCATCCCGACCGACGAAGAGATGATGATCGCCCGCGATACGGCTGCTCTTACCGCCAAATAAGCAAAATACCCGCAAAAAACGGTGCTTTTGATACAAGATATTGTTGACAAACGATATCGCAACGGATAAAATAGATGAGGTTGACTTTTTATGAAGTTGAACGTGGCAACGGAGCTTAAGCTTCCCGGGCGCGAAGGGCATGCGGTTCTTTGCGAAAGAATAGAGGACATTGAGTATCCCGGCCGGTGGATTCGCTTTGCGGACGATGTAACGGTTGAGATAAATTATGTTTTCGACGGGAGCGGCTTTGAAACCTCAGGCAGCGTCAAAACGGCGCTGAAGGGCGAATGCGCCCGCTGTGCGAAGGAACTTACGGTTCCGTTTGCGCATGAGTTTGAGGAGCGGTTTGAAAAAAACGCGCCGGAAGACGGCGACGCCTATCCGTTCAGCGGAGAAGAGCTTGACCTAAGCGACCTTGTGCGCGACACCATATTGCTGAACATGGAGAACTATGTTCTGTGCAAAGATGATTGCCGCGGACTGTGCCCGGTATGCGGGTGCGATTTGAATACAGTACAGTGTTCCTGTGAGCAGGAAGCGGAGGATGATAATCCGTTCGCTAAGCTCAAGGCGCTGTTTAACGAGGATAAGGAGGTGTGACAAATGGCGGTCCCCAAGAGAAAAACATCCAAGGCGAGGCGTGATTCACGCAGGAGCAGCAACTGGAAGCTTTCCATCCCCGGCATCGTGGCTTGCCCGCAGTGCCATGAGCCCAAGCTGGCCCACAGGGTTTGCAAGAATTGCGGCTATTACGACGGCAAGCAGGTCGTCAAGGTTGAAGAAGCCAAATAATTTATTTGACCTTAAAGTAAATAGAGGATGCGTTTCGCGTATCCTCTTTTTGCGTTATTCAGAAATATGTGATAGAATAGCATATATTTTTAATACGGAAGGATATTTGCACTTATATGATACGCATAGCGTTAGACGTTATGGGCGGGGATAATTGCCCTGGCGCGGCGGTGGAAGGCGCGGTAAGGGCCGCGGCAGCCAATCAAGGTATAGCCATAACACTTGTTGGTAAAGAGCAGGCGATAAAGGATGAACTTGCAAAGCTGAATGTAAACAGCGACAGGATAACAATACTTGACGCGGCGGAGGAGATAGACTGCCACGAGCAGCCGACCGCTGCAATAAGAAAAAAAGAAGCATCCATGGTAAAGGCGCTGAACCTTGCAGCAAAAGGCGAGGTGGACGCAGTTGTGTCCGCCGGAAGCACGGGTGCGCTGCTTGCGGGTGCAACGCTTATAGTAAAGCGCATAAAGGGCGTTAAGCGTCCGGCGCTTTCTCCGCTGCTGCCAACGGTTAAGGGCGGCTGGATAATGCTGATAGACTGCGGTGCAAACACGGACTGCAAGCCGCAGTATTTGCAACAGTTCGGTGTGATGGCAAGCGCATATATGCAAAGCGTTATGGGCGTGGAGAACCCGCGCATATCGCTGCTGAACAATGGCGAGGAGGCTGAAAAGGGCTGCGAGCTGACCAAAGCGGCATATAAGCTGCTGAGTGCGGCGCCTATAAACTTTGCCGGAAATTGCGAGGCAAGGGAAGTGCTTTCAGGTGAATTTGATGCGCTGGTTTGCGACGGATTCGTCGGCAACGTGGTGCTTAAATATACGGAAGGGCTTGCAAGCTCAATGATGGCAATGCTCAAAACGGAACTTACGGCCGACTTTAAGTCTAAAATCGGTGCGGCGCTTTCAATGGGTGCATTCCGCCGCTTCAAAAAGAAGATGGATTATAAAGAAGTTGGCGGCGCGCCGCTGCTTGGCATAAACGGCTGTGTTATAAAGGCGCACGGAAGCTCCGATGCAAAGGCGTTCGCTTCGGCCATAAGGCAGGCGGAACTGTTTGTGAAAGGTAATGTGAATCCCAAGATAGCCGAGGCCATTGCATCACTTCCGGATGAGGAATAAACGCATAATGCGGCGCGGTATAGCATTTTGAAGGATTGACATATTATGCCGCTGGGGCTAAACTTAGATAATATAGCAGAGCATGAAAGGGGACGCTTAAAATGGAGTTTGAAAATGTACGCAAGAATATAGCAAGGCAGCTTGACATTCCCGAGGAGTCCATAACCATGGAATCCAGGCTTATTGAGGATCTCAAGGCCGATTCACTGGACGTTGTTGAGCTTATAATGGATCTGGAGCAGCAGTACGGTATTGAAATACCCGATGACGATCTGCCCAACATCCATACCGTTGGCGACATAGTGAACTACATCAACAAGAAATAAACCCATCTGGAAAGCATAGGGGCCGCCTGAACAATGCGGGCAGCCCCTTTTTTCCGCACAGGAGGAAAAATGGACGCGGATAGGCGAAAAAAGCTTGAATCGCTGGAAAGGCGCGTTGGATACAGCTTTAATGATAAAAGGCTGCTTGATATGGCGCTTACGCATACGTCCTACGTTAAAGGGGACGGCAGGGCAAGCGCGCATAACGAAAGGCTGGAGTTTTTGGGCGATGCGGTGCTGGAGCTTTGCGTAAGCGAGTATCTATACAACCGCTTTGCCGAATATAACGAGGGCGACATGACGCGGCTTAGAGCGCAGACGGTGTGCGAAGGTGCGCTTTATGACGTTGCAAAAAAGCTGGAACTCGGCAAATCGCTTCTGCTTGGGCGCGGGGAGGATCATTCCGGCGGCAGGGAGAAGCCGAGCATATTGAGCGACGCTGTGGAGGCGCTGATAGGCGCTTTGTACATTGACGGCGGCATGGATACGGCAAAGGGCTTTATAATGGGCTTTATCGGCACGGCGGTGCAGAGCGCCGTAAGCGGCGGGCCGCATAAGGATTACAAGACCATGCTTCAGGAATATGTACAAAAGCGGCATATGGGTCAGATAGCATATGTGCTTACGGGCAGCAGCGGGCCGGACCATAATAAGGTTTTCAATATGGACGTTACGGTTGCGGGCGCGGTGGTAGGCAGCGGCGATGGCAAAACCAAGCAGGAAGCCGGCCAGCATGCGGCAAAGGCCGCGCTTGAGGAAATGGGCATTATTTCCCAGCCCGAAAGGAACGAAGATTGAGGCTGACCAAACTGGAAATGTACGGGTTCAAATCATTTGCCCGTAAAACAGAAATTGTATTTGACGACGGTATAACGGCCATTATAGGCCCCAACGGCAGCGGCAAAAGCAACATTGCGGACGCCGTGCGCTGGGTTTTGGGCGAGCAGAGCGCAAAGGCGCTGCGCGGCGAAAAGATGGAGGACGTTATATTCAACGGTACAGAGGCGAAAAAGCCGCTTTCTTACGGCGAAGTATCGCTCACGTTTGATAATTACGACCATGAATTGGCAACCGATTTTAACGAAGTATGCGTTACGCGCCGCATATATAGGAGCGGAGAAAGCGAATACTTTATTAACCGTTCCTCCTGCCGAAGGAAGGATATAGCGGAGCTTTTCCGGGACACGGGCGTTGGCCGCGAGGGCTATTCCATAATAGGTCAGGGCCGCGTGGAGCAGATACTTTCCGCAAAATCGGCGGACAGGCGCAGCGCGTTTGAGGAAGCGGCGGGCGTTATGAAGTTCCGCGTGCGCAAGGAGGAAGCCGCGCGGAAGCTTGAAAGCACCAAGGTCAACATGGATAGGCTCAGCGATATTATAAAAGAGCTTGAGGAACGTGTAGGCCCGCTGGAAGAACAAAGCGCCGCTGCGAGAGAATATCTTAAGCTGCGTGATGAGCTGAAGGAAATAGAGATAAACGTATTTCTTTATCAATACGATAGGCTCAACGAACGCATAAACACTCTGAATGAAGCAATAGAATCCATCGGGGAAGAGCTAAAGCAAAAAGAGGAAATAGAGGCCGCCATTGCGGCGAACTGTGCGCAGGAAGAAGAACTTGAACGCGCGCTGAACACGTCCATAAGTCAGGTACAGGCTGAATTGCTTAAAATGACTACGGGCGTTGAAGGCCACGCGGGCGAATCAAAGGTGCTCAGCGAGCGTATGGAGGCGTTCATGCGCGAAAAGGAGCAGCGGCAGAACCAGCTTGATAATAACGAAAAAAGATACGATGAGCTGGCCGGACAAATAGATGAAAGCCGAAGGAAAGCTGAAGAAAGCGAAGCCGAGCTTTCCGCAAAGCGTACAGAGGCCGCCCAAACGGCGGAAGAGCTGAATCAACTGAGCGCACAGGCGGAGAAGAAGGAAGAAAGCTTGGAAGAACAAAAGGCCGCGCTGATAGATGCGATGAACCGCATTGCCGATGCGAGGATACTTATATCCCGCTTTGAAACCATGCGCCAAGGCCTTGTGGCTCAGGCGGAAAACATGGCGCGCAACAGGGCGCGGGCCGAAGAAAAGCGAACCGAGCTGAAGGAAGAATACGCCCGGGCGGAAGCGGAGCACAATAAGCTGCTCAGCGAAAAAGAAGAGCGCAAAAGGCAGCGCGAGGCCGCGATACAAAGGCTGAACAACATAAACCAAAGCCTTAAACAAGCGCGGGAGGACGCACGCAGGGCGGAACAGCAGAGCGAAGCGGGCAAATCCAGACTGAAAGTGCTGGAGGAAATGAAACGCGCGCATGAAGGCTATTATGCGAGCGTAAAAAATCTGCTTAGGGACAGCGAACGCGATACAGCGTTAAAACGCAGGATAGAAGGCGTTGTTGCGGAACTTATAAGCGTGCCGGGCGAATATGAAACGGCGATAGAGATGAGCCTTGGCCCGGCGTTGCAAAATATAGTAACGCCGGATGAAAACGACGCCAAGGCCGTTATTGAGCACCTCAGGCGCAAGGGCTACGGCAGGGCAACGTTTTTGCCGATATCCGCAATGCGCGCGAGAATGCTTGACCAGCGGGAACTGAACTGCTGCCGCGTGAATGGGTTCATAGGCGTTGCAAGCGAACTTGTAAGCTTTGATGAAAAATACAGGGGCATAATAGAAAACCTGCTGGGCAGGACCGTAATAGTAAGCGACCTTGACGCGGCAATTGCGATTAACCGCCAGGCGAGGGCTTCGTTCAGAATTGCCACGCTAAAGGGCGATATTGTCAACCCCGGCGGATCGATGACCGGCGGCAGCGTGCAGAAGCGCGAATTCAGCATAATAGGCCGCGAGCGCGAGATAGAGGAACTTACAAGGCGAACCGCCGCACTGGATAGGGAGAAGGCGCAGCGGGAGGAAGAATACGCACGGCTTGAAGCTTCGCTCTCCGGCGCGCAGGACGCATTGGAGGAAGCGGGGGACGCGCTGCATGAAAAGGAGCTTGAAATAGCCACACATGCCGAGAAGCTGGACATAATAGAAAAATATCTTTCGGAAGCTGAAGAAGCGCTTTCCGCCGCAGAGGAAGGCGAAAGCCAGATAAACGACGACATTGCCGGCATAGACGCGCGCTATAAGGCGGCGACGGAGGATAGATCCACGCTTGAGCAGAGCAATACCGCAACGCAGGCGGATATACGCGCCGCACAGCAGGAGCTTTCGTCGCTTAAAGCAGAGCTGACAGAATGTACGGAGCGTGAGGCGCAGTGCCGCATAGCGCTGGCGAGGAGCGAAAAGGAAGCTGTCGCGCTGAAAAACGAGCACGACAGGCTTGCAAAGGAAGAAAAAGCACTTGCGGCGGCGATAGAGGAAGACAGGCGCGTGATTTCGGGCTTTGCGGGCAGGTTTATGGAGCTGAGCAGTAAGCTGAAGGAGATAGAAGGCAGCATAAGCGAAGAACGTCAAGAGGTGGATAAGCTGACGGACAGGCTGCATACAATGGAAGAAGAACGCGCGAACCGGCTTAATACGATAGACGAACTGCGCCAGCGGCGCGAAAACGTTGCTGAAGAAGCCAAAGAGCTTGGCGACAGGCTGCATAAAAATGAACTGGGCCTGAACAGGGCAGAGATGGAGCTGAAATCCTCGCAGGATAAAATGTGGGAAGATTATGAGCTTACATATGACAATGCCCTGCCGTACAGGCGGCAGATAGCCGTTACGGCATCGCACATACGCATAGACGAACTGAAAAAGGCCATACGTGCTCTGGGCGATGTTAACATTGCCGCGATAGATGATTATAAGAGCGTTAAGGAGCGCTACGATGAAATGAGTGCGCAGTATGCCGACCTTACCGCGGCAAAGGCCGATCTAAGCCAGCTTATAGATGAACTGACGCGGACGATGGAAAACGAGTTCCGCAGGCAGTTTGAAAAAATACAGCAGAACTTTTCTGCAACGTTTGCTGAGCTTTTCGGCGGGGGCAAGGCGGAGCTTGTGCTTAGCGACAAGAACGACATTCTCAACTGCAATATAGATATTATTGCCCAGCCGCCCGGGAAGAAACTGCAGCTACTGAGCCTACTTTCGGGCGGGGAAAGGGCATTGACGGCTATCGCGCTGCTGTTTGCAATATTAAAGCTTAAGCCCACGGCGTTCTGCATACTGGACGAAATAGAGTCCGCGTTGGACGAAGTGAACGTAAGCACAGTGGCGCAGTATGTGCAGCGGTATTCAAAGGATACTCAGTTTATTATGATAACCCACCGCAAAGGCAGTATGGAAGTCTGTAATGCGCTTTACGGTGTGGCGATGGAGGAAAGGGGCATCTCCAAGGTGGTGTCCGCCAGATTCAACGGATAAGGAGGAACTATGGAAAAGAAGATGGGCTTTTTTGAAAAGCTGAAAAAGAGCCTGAGCAAGGCCGGAAACGGCATGCTTGGTGCGATATTTGCGGGCGGGGAGCGCGTGAATAACGAATTCTATGAAGAACTTGAGGAAGCCATGATAGTTGCCGACATGGGCATGGATACTGCCGAAAGGCTTATAGATGCGCTGAGGGATAGCCTTGACGAAAAGGGCATTAAGACCCGCACCGAAGCACGGCAGGAACTTAGGCGCATAGTTGCGGACGAAATGCGGGCGGACAGCGAATTTGCCGCGGACAAGGGGCCTGCGGTTCTGCTGATAGTTGGCGTTAACGGCGTTGGTAAAACCACGTCCATAGGCAAGCTTGCGGCGTACTATATTTCCAAAGGCCGGCAGCCCATGATGGCCGCGGCGGATACGTTCCGCGCGGCGGCGGCGGAGCAGCTCACCGTTTGGGCGGAGCGCAGCGGGGTGCAGATAGTTAAGCACGGCGAAGGCGCGGATCCGGCAGCGGTGGTGTTCGATGCGGCGGCAAGCTTCAAGGCACGCAAGCGCGACATTTTGCTTTGCGACACGGCGGGCAGGCTGCATAACAAAAAGAATCTTATGAGTGAGCTTGAAAAGATACGCCGCGTGCTTGACAGGGAACTGCCGGGTGTGCCGGTGGAGGCGCTGCTTGTGCTGGACGCAACAACTGGGCAGAACGCCATAATTCAGGCGCGCGCATTTGGCGAAAGCACGGGCCTTACCGGCGTTATAATAACCAAGCTTGACGGCACGGCCAAGGGTGGCATGGCCGTGGCCATAAAGAATGAGCTGGGATTGCCGGTACGCTTCATAGGCGTTGGTGAAGGGATAGACGATCTGAGGCCGTTTGATGCGGACGCATTTGCGGAGGCGCTGATATAAAGTGAAACTGCTATTCAAACAGCGCTTTTTCTCCTGGTTCGATAGTTATGACATATACTATGAATCGGGCGAAACGGCATACGAGGTAAAGGGGCAGCTTTCGTGGGGCCATTGCCTGAAGATATTCGACCCAAGCGGCAATGAAGTTGGCACCGTCAAGGAAAGGGTTTTTACGTTTCTGCCCGCGTTTGAACTGTATGCAGGAAATGAATTCCTCGGTAGCATACGCAAGGAGTTTTCGCTCTTTACCCCGCGCTATAATATAGA
>OHJR01000442.1_pt1 | contig 10216 bp, 10 predicted proteins | sample 1568641 | NCBI WGS metagenome assembly OHJR01 (sample SAMEA3879607, study PRJEB24766) | human gut metagenome | biome: human-associated habitat; feature: feces | place: USA | collected 1985/1987 | reverse complement strand
TCACTGCCTCTTCCCAAAAGGAGCACCAGTGTCCTCTGCCTGCTGTTTGCTGCCATGGAAATTGCTTTGCGCACTGCTTCATTCCGATCCTCGATGCAGGTGCAGCTACATCCTGTCATCTCCACATAGCCGCGGATCTGATCTGCGATCGCAGCCTGGCTCTCCATCCCCGGATCATCCGTCGTGACAATCACCTGATCGGAAAACATACCGGCGATCACACCAACTTAAGCGGTTGTGCGCAAAATCAACAATTCCGCAGATTTTTCCGTCTTCGCTGACAAAATTCTCCATCCGCCCTGGCACCTTTGTCTGACGCAATGCCCGTTTCATGCACTCCACCGGAATCCCGTACACGTATCCTGCCGTGATCGCCGCCACCGCATTTTCGATATTGAAGCTCCCCTTCATCCCAAGCGTAAAATATTCCGAAAAACGGTCACAGGTGACCCGGAACGAAATCTCACCAAAGTTCGCCCTGATCTCGCTGCAGCGCACATCCGCTGTCTTCTTTTTTCCAAACGTCACGATATGATCTGCCTTATGTGCCGCTTTCAGAATCCGGTCCGCATGGTCGCAGTCGAGATTGACGCAGGCCGTTTCCGTCTGGCGGAAAATGGAAAGCTTGGCGCTGAAATAATCTTCAAAATCCACATGCTCCTTCGGGCTGATATGATCCTCAGAAATATTCAGGAAAATCCCCACCTGGAAGCGCAGCTCCCGCACGCGCTTGTCAATGCTCTTCATCTCAGCCCTCCAAATGCGCCGCCGCGTCGGTGCGGATGGCGGCGATCGCCGTCAGCACGTCCTCGTCCAGTACAACGTAGTTCTTGCGGTTGTTGGTGCTCACGATGTTGCCGTCTGCGTCCAGCACGCTGTAAGAGAGCGTCACCCGCTCCCCCTCGCCGGTCGTCAGCACGCTAAAGCCTGTGATTTTGTTCATGGTCAAATCTCCTTTCAACTCGCTTCTTCTATCGTCAGTGGCAAACTCACCGCCGCTTCTGTTTCCGCCGCGTCCAGCAGGGCCGCGCCCCGGTTCTCCTCCTCCGGGTACTTGGCATCGCTCACGTCGGCGTACACGCCCTCAAAGCCGCGCTGTACGCCCCAGCACACCCAGTCAAAGCACTGTCCCGCCGGGCCGTGAACGATTGCGCCAAAGGCCGTTTTTTCTGCCCACAGCGCGGCGCTTGCGCCCGTCGGGGTCAGCGCCCAGCGCAAATCCTGCGTTTCGCTCACGGTCTCGCGGTAGCGCGGTTCGGTTGCGATGTAACAAAGGCCGGTTTCATCACACTCGCCGCTGCCCGCATCGCAGAACATCGGCTCCGGGCTTTCCACCGCGTTGATGGCCAGGTTTCCAAAATCGGTGCGCACAATGCGGTTCTTGGCGTCCCACGCGCTCAGGGAACGGCACTGGATGCCCTGGTTCACCTCCAGTTTTCCGCTGCACCCCACGCTGTTGTCCACCTGCTCGATCGTGATGCCCTGAAAGCTGCTGTCGTGCCACCATCCGTATTTCTGGTAGCGGGTGTCCGCGCAGAAAATGGTGGTGTCGCCCTCCGTCGTGGTTTTCAGCCCGTTCTGGATCACCCCCTGCGACATCCCGCTGCTGGTGGCGGTGCCCCCGTACCACTGGATCCCGCTCTTGTCGATGTACACCCGGTTCCCGTCCGACGCGCCCATCCGTATCCACGCGTTGTCCAGGTCGTACACCGTCGAATAATCGCTGTTGTGTATCTGCCCCGTGGTAATGTTGCCGCCGTTGATGATCGTCTTGTCCTGGTTCCAGGTACTCAAATCCGAAAATGTCACCACGCCGGTAAACCCAATGCTCCCGCTGGAAATCTCGGTGCTGCCCGCCATCAGGCGTATGGTGCTGCTGCTGTCCCCGTTCGCCACACTCAGCGTCAGGCTGTCCGCCCACTGCTTGATGGTGGTAACATCGCCCTCCGCGCTCTCCACGCGGGTGGTCAGGCCATTCGCCGTTGCCGTCAGGGTGGTAATGTTGCCCTCCGCGTCCGTCACACGGGTTTTCAGCCCCTCCGCCGTCGCCGTCAGGGTGGTAATGTCGCCCTCCGCGCTCTCCACACGGGTTTTCAGGCTGTCCGCCGTCTGCGTCAGGCTGGTAATGTTGCCCTCCGCGCTCTCCACACGGGTGCTCAGGCCGTCCGCCGTCGCCGTCAGGGTGGTAATACTGCCCTCGGCGCTCTCAATGCGCCCTTCCAGTCCGGTCGCCGTCGCCGTCAGGGTGTTAATGTCGCCCTCGGCGCTCTCAATGCGCCCCGTCAGGCTGGTGGCCGTCTGCTCCAGGGTGGTAATATCGCCCTCGGCGGTTTCCACCCGCGCCGTAATGCTTGTGGCCGTCTGTTCCAGCGTGCTGATCCGCCCGCCCTGTGCCTCCACCTGGCTCGTCAGCCCTTCCGCCGTCAGCTTCAGCTCGGCCTGGGCATCGTCCAGCCCCGTCACCCGCAGGGTAATGGCATCCAGCGCCTGGCTGATTTCGCTGCTCAGGCCCCCGCTCTCAATTTTGCTGCGCAGCTCCTCGCTTAAATTGTCCTCGTCAATGTCGTTCAGGGCATACCGCAGCATTTCCTGTATCTGGAACAGGTAGCTTTTTATCTTTTTGCCGTCCTTGCCGCTCAGCTGCCCCGTGTCAATGCTCGGCATCTGCAACTGGCTCAGGTTTGCCATTGCCCGCACCTCCTCATCCGTTCAGGCTGTCCCGCTCGCGCCGTTCGCTGCCCGTCGCTGTCACCCGGCTCATGGCGTACACCTTGCACGGCCCCACACCGCACAGCCGCAGCCGCACATGGTCGCACCGGCGCAAGATCACCGGCAAAAACACACTCCGGCTCCGCCTGCCCGCAAAATCCGCCGCGCGCTGCCAGTCCCCGTCGTCATACTGCGCCCACACCGCAAACCGGCTTCCCTCCGGCAGCCACAGCCGGATTTGCAGCCGGTTGGTGTAGTGCGCATCCAGCACATACGGGTCCAGCATCCCGGTTTCGGCCATCCAGCGCACCGGCCCCTCGGTCGCTTCCCCTTCCGCCGGGGTCAGCTTCCAAACACACCCGTCCGCGTCCAGCATGTAGGCGTTCCCGTTCAGCGTCGCAAATGCCGCCGCGTGGGCCGCGTCCTCGCGGCACCAAATGCCGGTTTCCGTGTCGTACACAAACAGGTGCCAGCTTTCCGCCGCGTCCTGCATGCTCAGGTACAGCCGCCCGCGCTCGGTGCCCGCCACGGCGTTTTGGTAATACACGCCGCCCAGCGCCGCGCTCACGCTTTCCGGCACACTGCCGTCATAGGCCATCACGCCGTGGTCGGCCTTGTAATACAGGGTGCTGCCCACCATGCACAGGCTTTTGGCGCTGCCTGGCTGCACCCCCTCGCAGGCCGTCATGCTCACCTGGAAGTTGCTCGGCTTGCTGCCGTATACCTTGTGCAGGCAGTTTTCCTTAAAAAACAGCACATACCCCAGCTGCACTGCCGCGCCGGTAAACGGCCCGTCGCTGCCCACGCTCACGGTGTAGCTGTCGGTCGCCAGCCCAGCAAAGCAGTTCCAGTTGGTCGCGTCGCCCAGCTTGCAGGCGTAAATCTCGTTTTCCTCGCTGCTGCACCCCCACAGCCGGTTGTTGCACTCCACCACATAGTCCAGCTTCGGGGCCTTTCGCTCCAGCGTCACCGCGTCGGTCTGGCTTGCCGTTTCGTCCAAAAAGCCCACCACCACAACCGCGTCGTCCGCCGCCTGCTGCAGCAGCATCTCGCCGTTCAGGTCGGCCCCCACGCTGTCCAGCACCCCGCTCACCGTCACGGTGTCGCCTTCCGCCAGGTCCTTGCCAATGCCGGCGGCGCTTATCATCACATAGGTGGTCGGTATCGTGTTCCACAGCTTTGTGGCAGCGCTGTACTTTTTCAGGCAGTGCGGGTCGCTGCCGGTACACAGCCAGTATTTTGTCGTGTCCTCCGGCTCGGTTTCGCTCACGGTATAGTCGCTGTACGCCGTGCCGTCCGCTTCGCACAGGGTAAAGTTCACAGTCCCGTCCGTCACATTCTTCTGCCCAATGGCATCCACCGTGCCGTCCGCCGTGTTGTACCGCACCCCGTCCGGGAACACGATCAGCCACGCCCCCATGCTCACAAAGGTTTTTTCGCCCTCACTCACATCGGCCACGGCCTCGCCGCCGTAATACAGCTTCCCGTTCTCTGTCCATGCCAGCGCCGTCTTGGCGCACAGCCCGCCGGGGTTTTGCAGGGTATACAGTTTGGCGCGCGGGCTGCGCGGGGCCATCAGGGGGTAGCGCTCGCTTGTCACGTTTTCCATCTCGTAAAACGCGCCCTCGTCCGGTGCGTCCACATGGCGGTATCCTAAAAATTGCCGGTTCAGCTCGGTGCTTCCCGTTTTGCCCTCCAGCTTTGGCAGCCGCATCACCTCACCCCCCAGGCGTTAAACCTTGCCCCGCTCACCGGCATGATCTTCCGGTTGTAATAGCTCGCATAGTCGCTGTATGCCTTGTTGTACAGGGCGGCGTTGTTCCGGTACAGGTCAAACTCCTGGTTCTGCATGTCAATCTGCGCGCACAGGTAATACACATACAGCTGGCTGTACGGCTCCGGCGCCAGCAGCACAACACTGTCCGCGCCGCTCTCGTCCGTGCGGTCGTACCCGCCAAACACAAGCTCTGTGCCGTACTCGTGTGTTTTCACCAGCTCCTTAAAAATCGTCTGGTCCACCTCATTCAGCCACTGCACCAGCACCTCGTCCGGCACGGCGTTCGGCTTTACCTGCTCCACCTGTGTCAAAGCCTGCCGTATCGTCATGTTCTTCACCTCTCCCCTAAAAAATCAGATTGTCAAAAAAGTCAAAATCCGTCCTCGTCGGCGGACCTGCGCCGACAACGAGGACACATACAGGGAAATTTCGCGGAAAATTGTGTGCGAGGAGCGCAGCGATGAGTGCGCAATTTTTCGTGAAATTTTGTCGAAAGGGTGTCCCCCCGTGCAGCGTGTCAATTTTTTGACACGCTGAAAAAATCAGGGGCGACGGGGAGAAAAAACCCGTCGCCCCTGTGTAGGGTGTCGTTATCGCGGCATCAGCCCTGGTGCTGTTTGCCGTCCCGGATCGCTTCGATCATTTCCAGCGTCGCGGCGTCCTGTTCCTCGCTCTGCTGCAAAATCAGCGCCACGGCCCTCGGCACCTCCACCGTCACGCCGCGCCTGATCTTGTAAAAGCGCCCGTTCAGCCCCACAACAACCTCGTTGTCGCCGGGGTTTTCCCGGTTCACCGGCAGGCGTATCTTCACCTTCTCGGTCATGTTGGGGTCGCCCTCCTCCGCCACGCGGGCGGGGGCCATGGCCTCGCGCTGTGCCTCGCGCACGGCGTCCTCGCCGGTTCCGGCTCCGGCCGCCTGTGCGCTTTCTGCCGTTTCAATGCTTTTTTTCACGCTGCTCATCGCTGTTTGTCCTTTCTGTTATCAGTTCACCGCCGCCTGGCTGCTCCAGGTGCTTCCGCTCTCCACGCGCACCATGTACTCCTCGCTCAGGCGCTCGGCGCACTTGATTGCCTTCCAGCCCACACTGGAACGCTGGTTCAGCGGGTCGGCGCTGCCGCTGCTGCCCTTCTGCTTCACAATCACTTCCAGGCCGCTGCCCTCCACCTTGGTCTTGCCGTAGGCGTCCGCGCCCAAAAACAGGGTGCAGAAAATGTTGATGGGGCTGGTCGCTTTGTTCGACACGATCTTCGCCTCGGTGGTTTCCACAAAGCGCACGCCGCCCAGCTTGCCGATCTCGCCGTTGTAGATGTTCTCCGGGCTGGCATACTTGTGTACGTCCATCCAGGCGTCGCCCGCGGCCATCATCAGGTCATAGGCCACATACGGGTGAATGATCGCTACATAGTCGCCGTTGATCTTGGGCGCGTTGGCGGCCTTCAAGATCGCCGCCGCGCGGAACACCTGCTTCACGGTCAAAAGGCAGGTCGCGTCCAGGCTGGCGCGGGCCGTCACGGCGGTTTCGGTGCCGTCCGTGGCAATCTTGGGGCAGTACAGCACATTGGTCCCGCCGGCCAGCACCTCGCGGGTCACGGTGTCCAGGGTGCGGCCCGCCTGGTCGCCCAAAAGCCTCGTCGCCTCCACAATGGTGTTGTCAATGGCGGTAAGCTCCAGCATATCGCTCTGCACAATGTAGTCGCCGTACTGCGCCACCGTGGCGGTCTTGCTGGTCACGGTCAGGCTCTTGCCGTCCGGGGTCACACCTTCGGTCAGGGCGGTCGTGGCCTTCGCCAGGCTCGAAAATTTGCGGAACTCGATCGTCTTGCCGCCGTGCGCCGGGATGTTGCGCTCCTGCCCAAACTGGTCGTGTACCAGCTGGGGTTCGGCATTGTCCAGCAGGGTTTTGTCGTAAAAGGTTTTCATTTCGGCGCTCAGGGTGCTGGTGCCCGTCGTCTGGGTGCCCGCAGCCGCAAAGCGCTGGATGTCAAAATGCTGTTTCCAGTTGCAGATCATGGGTTTCCTCCTTCCTGCCCGCCTTTCAGGCAGGCCTTAAAACTCGATTCGTTCTCCGTTCGCCGCGCGCCGGATCAGCGCCATGCGCTGCTCCTTTGTCGAATGTTCCACATCAAACCTTGCCCCGCTGGCGCCGCTGGCCGCCGCGCCGTTTTCCGCCGGGCGGCCCCTGTTGGCGCTCACGCCGGCGGCCACCTTGGCGGCCACCTTCTGCGCGGTGTACTGCATTGCGCCGCCCAAAATCTCGTCCTGGTGGCGCACCTCGTAAATGGTTTTCAGCGGCACCTGCGCGCGCAAAAGCCGCACAAAGTCCGGGTCCTGCATCTCGGCGTTCAGGTCAAACGCCGGGTACTGCGCCTTCACGCCGTCGGCCTGCTGGCGCTGGTAACGGGCGTTCTCCCGCTCCAGCTGCTGCACCCGCATGAACTGCTTCACGTCCATGCCTGCCTCGCCCGCGGCCTCCTCGTACAGCTTCTGGTCGTCGTTCAGCGCCGCCGCAATGCCGTCGTAATCGTCGGCCTTCAGGCTGTATCGCTGGGCCAGCACGTCCATGGCGGCCTGCATCTTGCCGTTGGCTTCCTCGGCGGCCTTTGCCTTGGCAAACCTCTGGTTGATGATCTTCTGCACCCGCGCGTCAAACTCGCCCTTGTATTCGCCCTTCACCAGGGCGTCAAACTCGGCTTTCAGGTCGCGCGGCGTTTCCCCGGCAGTGGCGTCCTGCCCCGTCTGGGCCGCGTTTGGCGCGCTCTGTGCGCCCGCACCGGCCCCTTCGCCCGGCTGCCCGGCGTCGGCAGCGCTTCCGGCGGCCGCAGCCGCCCCGCCCGCAGCGCCGCCCTCGGCAAAGCGCTGGATGTCAAACTGCTGTTTCCAGTTGCAAATCATGCAAAGCCCTCGTCTTTCCGATGTGTCATTGTATCCGGCCGGGCACACGGCCCGCGTCTGCCTTTATCCTACCGCGCCGCGCGCCCCTTCCGCGCCCCCACTTGCCCCAAAACTTTCCCGCTTTAACATCTCATTCAAACGCCGTTTCCTCCCGCAGGCACTCCGGCCACTGCTCCGCCAGCCCCCGCAGTATCTCCGCCGCGCGCGTCACGCTTTTTGTCCCGCGCTCCCCGCGCGCCGCAATGCGGGTGCTGCCCTCGCCCTGCGCAAACGCTTCCAGCTCCCCGTTCGCGTCCAGCAGCCCCGCCAGGGTGTACAAAACACTGCTCACCGCCGCGCACACAATGTCCTGCCCCGCCGGGGCATACCCCGCGTGCCCCTGTGCCGTCAGCTCCGCGCCGCCGGGGCCACAGCGCACCCTAACGCGGATCACTTGTTCGGGTCCGCCGCGTTCTGCGCGCGGCGGCGCGCCTGCACGGCCAGGCTGTCGCCCGCCAGGGTGCCGCCCACCGCGTCGGTCGTGGTCGTTTTCGCCTCGGCCTTGTTGGGGCTGTCCTGGTTGGCGGTCGCCTCTGTCCTGGCCGCCATGTTGCCCGTCAGGTTCGTGCTGCCGCCCGTCAGCCCGTCGATCACCGCCGCCATCTGCGCCATCTGCGCCTGCGCCGCCATCAGCTGGGTGTACAGCGTCTGGTTCTGGCTGATCTTCTCCACCACCTTGTCCTTGCCGTCAAAGTCCATCATGTCCAGCACCGCAAGGCTCTGGTCGGCCAGCTGCGGGTTAAACAGCCCCAGCCCGTACAGCTCCTTCGCCAGCTCGTTCTGGCTCAACCGGCTGTACGTGCTCTTTTTGGCGGGCACCACCGTAATGTCAAACACCGGCAGCCGGTCGCCCAGCGCCACGCCAAACTCCACGCCCTGCGGCTGCGGCATCAGGCCCCGGTTGTCAAAGTCCACAAACCCCGCCTGCGCGCCGCTTTCCCCCGTGATCCTAAAGCACCGCGGCGCGGTGTAAAACTGCCGCATCAGGTCAATGCACAAATAGCACTCCTGCACAAAGGCACGGTAGGCGCTTTTCAGCATATCGCGGCTCAGCTTGCTGCCCGCTTCCTGCAGGGCCGCAATGGCGCTGGCCGCCGTCACGCCGCTGGTCGTCGCACCCTGGCTGTAATCCCGGTTCCCGCTGGTTTCCTTCAGCTCGCTGATCTTGTTGTTCAAAATCGTCGCGTAAATATCGGCCAGCGGGTTCACCACAATCTGCCGCAGGCTGTCCTCGCCCACGTCGCCGGCGCAGTGTACAAAGTCCTTGTCCAGGTCGGCAAATTCCGTTTCGTTCACGCTGCCGGTGTCGCGGGCAAAGTACCGCACCCGGCTGGCAATGTCGGCATTGCGCACAATGGCCTTGTCCAGCCGGTCAATGGCCGCCTGCGCGCTCTGCATCACGTCGATCATGCCAAACCCCGCCGGGCTGCCCGCCATGGGGAACAGCACGTCAAACACAAACGGGTACTTGCCGTGGTCGTAATAGCCCCGCTCGGCATACTGCGCGTCGTTCTCGCTGGCATACAAAACACACTCGCCCACATACTTGCAGTAATGCAGCACGCCCCGCCGCTTGTAATACCAGTCCACAACAAGGCTTTTGTCGCTCGTGTCAATGCTCTCATCATACTGGTATCGCTGCGCCGTCAGCCCCTGCCCCAGGTGGTTTTTGGCAAACGGCCACTGCTCCAAAATCACCTCGTTGTCCACCAGCTCCACATGGAACACGTTCCGGCTCGCCTGTATGTCGGTAATGCCGGGCTCCCAGTACAGGTTCAGCAGGTCCACCAGCCGCAGGTCAATGTCGCCCAGGCCCCCGTCCTTGGCCCCGTTCCAAAACACACCCTTCACCGCCGTGCCGTGCTTCAGCTTGTACCACCAGGCGTCGCTGTACACCTGCTCGTAATCTGCCTGTTCCAGCACCACCGGCAATACGCTGGAAAGTGCCCGTGCGGTGTCCTCGTCATCTGCCGACCGGGGCAGCACGTTGGGCTCCGGGTAGTTGTCCATGGCGTCCGCATGCTTGTTGGCAATGCTGTTGAACAGCCATCCGCTGGAGGGCTGGGCCTTGCCGGGCATCATGGGGTTCTGGTAATTCTTCCAGTGGCCCATGCGGAACCACAGCTCGTTGTCCACAATGCGCTTGTCCAGCGCGGCCTTGCCCGCCTTGTACCGCTGCAAGATCTGCGCAGCCTCAGCCACCTCTTCCGGCCCGATGGGCAGTTTTGTTGCTTCATCCATAGTATTCGTTTTTCTCCTTCCTGCCCTCTGTTGCAGGGCGCTATCGTTTTTCTCCGCCCCCAGCCTCTCCCAAAGGGAGAGCCTTTACACCCTCAGAAATTTCGCCTTCCGATGCAGCTCCAGCGGGTCATCCAGCACCGGCGGGGCCGATGTATGCCGGGGCGGCGAAATGGGATTTTCCATCAGCACATAGCGGCACTCATCGTAGATGTGGTCTTCCTGCCGGGTGTCGATGTCCTCCACATTGCTCTCGTCGTACACGAGGTTCGGGATGGTGCGGATGAAGTGCTTGCAGGTATTGAACACCTGCAGCATCGGCCTGCCCTCGCCGTCAAAATTCAGCCGATAGTGCATCTGCATCTTGCCCGCCAGACGGGTGTGGTCGCCGGGCATCCAGTGCAGAAAGTTCGGCCCCCGCTCCATCATGGCGGCGATGCTCTCGCCCCGGCTCTCGTCGAAGATGGCCGGGTCGGCGATGCCCTGAATGACTCTGCCCCGGAGCACCGGGTCGTTCTGCTCGGCCTCCCGGATGCGCCGTGCCTGCTCCACCGGGTCGA
>OHJR01000433.1_pt1 | contig 10404 bp, 8 predicted proteins | sample 1568641 | NCBI WGS metagenome assembly OHJR01 (sample SAMEA3879607, study PRJEB24766) | human gut metagenome | biome: human-associated habitat; feature: feces | place: USA | collected 1985/1987 | reverse complement strand
GCAAGATTTGCTTGACCAAATACTGGCAGTAGTTAACCTTGATGTCGCTAACGTTCTTAACGGTATGGCCGACCCGACTGCGTATGTTCAGCATGGGGTCGAAGATTTACGGAGGGGCAACAACCGCAATTCTCAGGAGATATTGCGCGGTATTCAAGGCAAATCTAAGACAGAGCTTATGGGGGAGAACTCTCTTACCAGTGAGTCATACGTTTGGATAAAAGAGCAAGCTCACGCCGCTCAGATGTCTGTTGAAGAATATCTTGATGAGCTGGTCAAGCTTGGCATTGTCACAGATGACATCACTGATAGCAACGACAAGTTCAACGCCTCTCTTCTCGACACCGCTAAGGCCGCGAACAATGACCGTGAAGCTGCGGCTGCGGCATTTGAAGCTCTTGAGTCTGCCGTAAATGATTACAATGACGCTGGCTATATCACTGACGAGACGCTTGATTTGCTCAACAGTAAGGTTCCCGGTGCTGTCGAGGCGTTATTTAATGAAAACGGCGCGTTAAAGGAGAATGCTGCTGAAGCTCTGAAGAGTACGAGTGCGTTAATCACTTTTGTACGAGCTCAGTTGCAGGCACAACTCACGGCAGTGCAAGCCAACTATGACAACCTAAAGCAAGAGCTCGACGACATCCAGCAGAAGGGACTTGACGCGGCGGCGGCTATGCTGGGCGTACAAGCAGCTCAAAACGGTCTTGACGCTGCTAAGAAGAACCTCGCAGACTTTGAAGCTTGGATGAAATCCGGCATCTTTAAGTCTGGTAGTGGTGGTGGCGGCGGCAGTAAGTCCATCTACTCCAAGGAGTATGAACAGATTGCTGACCTGACCGAGCATTATATCAAGATGTCCGAACTGCGCCAGAAGCGCATGAACGAAGAGTCACCCGAATATAAGGCAGAGTCTCGCCAGCAATTCCTGTATTACCAGCAGCTTGCCGAGCAAACCTATGCGGAGATAAGCCGTCTGCGTGCCAAGGGTTATACCGAGGCCAATGCTGACTTCCGCAAGCTCATGCAAAACTATGAGAGTTATCTGGGCTCCATGTAGGATCACCCCCGCTTGCGCGGGGAACAGAACATGCTCGACATAAAAGTGGAAAAAGAAATAGGATCACCCCCGCTTGCGCGGGGAACAGTTGTATGTTTTCGCCTTTGGTCTGCAAATTCATGGATCACCCCCGCTTGCGCGGGGAACAGGGAAAGGGCAATTATATATGAGCAGGATATTTAGGATCACCCCCGCTTGCGCGGGGAACAGAACTATTGTTTCGATGTAGCTGCGGTTCGGCAGGGATCACCCCCGCTTGCGCGGGGAACAGTTAGCTTCGCCCCAACCGGGGCAGACGGAGCTGGGATCACCCCCGCTTGCGCGGGGAACAGTAAAAATACAGCGCAGAACAGTTACAGGGCGCAGGATCACCCCCGCTTGCGCGGGGAACAGTAAAGCATCAGGGCTGGCAGACTTGGCAGAGCGGGATCACCCCCGCTTGCGCGGGGAACAGTTTATAGGAGGTGAATTATGAACAAAATAATAGGGATCACCCCCGCTTGCGCGGGGAACAGATCCTTTATGGGCGCAAGATACACAATATTCGGGGATCACCCCCGCTTGCGCGGGGAACAGCAAGCGAGGCGAAAAAAGAGTGGAAACGCATAGGGATCACCCCCGCTTGCGCGGGGAACAGCAAGAGCTTTAACAGCAAAACTGTCAAGCAGAGGGATCACCCCCGCTTGCGCGGGGAACAGATCCCGTACATATGCGCGGCATCATCAATTTCGGATCACCCCCGCTTGCGCGGGGAACAGGCTCCGCCCCCGTGTACATAGGCTATATAATGAGGATCACCCCCGCTTGCGCGGGGAACAGTTGTCTACATCCGCCTGTGCCTTGAGAATCGCGGGATCACCCCCGCTTGCGCGGGGAACAGAGTATATCCCGCAAATATGCAAAGCAATGGGAAGGATCACCCCCGCTTGCGCGGGGAACAGAGAAAAATGAAACGAGCAATAGCGATGGCAATGGGATCACCCCCGCTTGCGCGGGGAACAGTAGACTAGCGGTGTGTGATTACTGCATGGAGGAGGATCACCCCCGCTTGCGCAGGGAACAGACAAGGTGGACGATGATAGGGACGGGGAGGTTAGGATCACCCCCGCTTGCGCGGGGAACAGGCCTACATAGCACTCGCGCCCCAGCATATCGGAGGATCACCCCCGCTTGCGCGGGGAACAGCGCACCATGCGCTCTTCTACCGCCGCGGCATCGGGATCACCCCCGCTTGCGCGGGGAACAGAGCAACACTGCTGCATACGATAGCCAAGGTCAGGGATCACCCCCGCTTGCGCGGGGAACAGGCCTACATAGCACTCGCGCCCCAGCATATCGGAGGATCACCCCCGCTTGCGCGGGGAACAGCGCACCATGCGCTCTTCTACCGCCGCGGCATCGGGATCACCCCCGCTTGCGCGGGGAACAGGATGCAAGCGGGGGATTTGGTATTTAGGTACAGGGATCACCCCCGCTTGCGCGGGGAACAGACACCGAAACGCTTACATTGCGCGAGCTGCGTGGGATCACCCCCGCTTGCGCGGGGAACAGATTAAAAAATTGATCAAAGGACGTTATGGGGAAGGATCACCCCCGCTTGCGCGGGGAACAGGCTGTAAATAATAATCTAATTCTTCCTCATATAGGATCACCCCCGCTTGCGCGGGGAACAGGCGATGCCAACAAAATGATTGTATTGCTTGGTAGGATCACCCCCGCTTGCGCGGGGAACAGTCAAACGGATTGTATGTACCCACACCGGATACAGGGATCACCCCCGCTTGCGCGGGGAACAGTAAAGCGCTTGCTCTATGCGCACGGATAGCGGGGGATCACCCCCGCTTGCGCGGGGAACAGGGGGCGGACTTGCAGATAATATCGGAGAATGTAGGATCACCCCCGCTTGCGCGGGGAACAGGCAATATCTCACGGGTTATCGGTTTATTCACCAGGATCACCCCCGCTTGCGCGGGGAACAGACGGCTGTTTGCAAAAATGCCTAAATATCTATGGGATCACCCCCGCTTGCGCGGGGAACAGTTTCTCGTTGTGATCGCTTTCGGTCCCAGTTATAGATCACCCCCGCTTGCGCGGGGAACAGTTACTTCGTCACCAAACCACGGCGTATCACTTAGGATCACCCCCGCTTGCGCGGGGAACAGTGGCGGGCAAGCAACGCGGAGAAAGAGGCCGTGGGATCACCCCCGCTTGCGCGGGGAACAGAAAGTATATTGCCGCCGACCAATGGCGAATTGAGGATCACCCCCGCTTGCGCGGGGAACAGCTTTTGGATTTAAGCAGCCCATAGTGATTGACGGGATCACCCCCGCTTGCGCGGGGAACAGAAATCTCCTTGCAGGTAAGTATCTGCTTTAGCGGGATCACCCCCGCTTGCGCGGGGAACAGGTGCTTTGCTACGATGCTCTTGATGGCCTCAAAGGATCACCCCCGCTTGCGCGGGGAACAGTTTTGTGTGCCTTGCCTTGGCGTTGTCCACCAGGGATCACCCCCGCTTGCGCGGGGAACAGTCGGATTCAAAATAATCCGCCTGTTTTGATATGGGATCACCCCCGCTTGCGCGGGGAACAGGCGGTGATATACAGCGTAGGCGTGACTGGAATAGGATCACCCCCGCTTGCGCGGGGAACAGTTGATATGCGCATGGGGGCGCACCCGGGGGCGGGGATCACCCCCGCTTGCGCGGGGAACAGACATTTGTTATGGCGGTGGGGAGCTGGGAAGTAGGATCACCCCCGCTTGCGCGGGGAACAGAATACTAAGGGCGGAGATTGCGTGCTTGACCTGGGATCACCCCCGCTTGCGCGGGGAACAGATGCAAAGACAAGATTGCGCACAGTTGACATTAGGATCACCCCCGCTTGCGCGGGGAACAGTTTAGTTGTATGGAGCTTTTCGGCAAGCTCTTGGGATCACCCCCGCTTGCGCGGGGAACAGCTGAACCCTGCGTGGGTCGAGTGGCTGATGGGGGGATCACCCCCGCTTGCGCGGGGAACAGCGATTGTTGCTGATACAAGCTTGTCCCATTCGGGGATCACCCCCGCTTGCGCGGGGAACAGCGCCCTTGATGGCATACTTTGTGCATTCGATTGGGATCACCCCCGCTTGCGCGGGGAACAGTTTGTTCTAATGCTTCACTATCGCCCTGGGTCAGGATCACCCCCGCTTGCGCGGGGAACAGATGCTATCGATTTAATTATTTCAACAGCATTGGGATCACCCCCGCTTGCGCGGGGAACAGGAATACGCGGGCCGCGAAAAGCCCGTGGCGGAGGGATCACCCCCGCTTGCGCGGGGAACAGGCTTAATATTGGGCCAAGGCCAAGGACGTATAAGGATCACCCCCGCTTGCGCGGGGAACAGGTTAAATGCTTAGGGGCTTGTGGCTTAAACTTAGGATCACCCCCGCTTGCGCGGGGAACAGACAATTTTGATACGGAATGTTTGCATCGTGTAAGGATCACCCCCGCTTGCGCGGGGAACAGTTGAGCAGCGTCATCATCTTATTCATTGCCCTGGGATCACCCCCGCTTGCGCGGGGAACAGCTAATTACCTTTGACAGTGCAGGACCAGCCATAGGATCACCCCCGCTTGCGCGGGGAACAGCGTTCCCGCTCCTTACGGCGAAGCCACATCAGCGGATCACCCCCGCTTGCGCGGGGAACAGCAATACAACGTGCCTTTAGAGGTATTGATTCAAGGATCACCCCCGCTTGCGCGGGGAACAGATATGGTGCTAATTTTATTGGTAGTAATACCAGGGATCACCCCCGCTTGCGCGGGGAACAGCGTCGCAAGGAACACCGTTACCGACGGCGGAAGGGATCACCCCCGCTTGCGCGGGGAACAGTCTATAATTCCGCGCCTTCCGCGCCGCCCAGCAGGATCACCCCCGCTTGCGCGGGGAACAGTTAAATCTTTTGCGCTGTTCCGCCAGCGCTGCGGGATCACCCCCGCTTGCGCGGGGAACAGAGCTATCAAACCGCAGCTACATAGAAACGGTAAGGATCACCCCCGCTTGCGCGGGGAACAGCGATAAAGCAAGGGGCAAGAGCCCCGAAGGGAGGGATCACCCCCGCTTGCGCGGGGAACAGATCGCCATAGTGATAGAGCTTTTTAAGCAGTTGGGATCACCCCCGCTTGCGCGGGGAACAGTTAATATTTTTGCTATGCGGTATGGCGTTGCGGGGATCACCCCCGCTTGCGCGGGGAACAGTTGCGGGGAGCTTTGCCGCAGTGGCCGCGGCGGGGATCACCCCCGCTTGCGCAGGGAACAGAGCTTACCTCCCTATAATGGCAAAATCGGGATAGGATCACCCCGCTTGCGCGGGGAACAGCTTGGGCTGTGCTTCGCTTATAGCCTTCTGTTAGGATCACCCCCGCTTGCGCGGGGAACAGTAAAGCGCTTGCTCTATCCGCACGGATAGCGGGGGATCACCCCCGCTTGCGCGGGGAACAGAAACCTGCTGACGATGCGCTGGGCGTAGCAGTAGGATCACCCCCGCTTGCGCGGGGAACAGACCGCGAGCTTCCGGCAGCCATCGCGGAGACCAGGATCACCCCCGCTTGCGCGGGGAACAGTTTCCCATTGTGTAGCCGCCTCCTTTTCGGTGGGGATCACCCCCGCTTGCGCGGGGAACAGCTGTTTAAGCGTCTACATACTTGACTGCGCTTAGGATCACCCCCGCTTGCGCGGGGAACAGAAATACGTCATACGTTTAGTGCAAGCGCTCGTAGGATCACCCCCGCTTGCGCGGGGAACAGAAAGCCGTGTATGACGACGGGGTGACGCTGGCGGGATCACCCCCGCTTGCGCGGGGAACAGTCCTCCGGCAACGCATTCACGGCCTTGCCCTTGGGATCACCCCCGCTTGCGCGGGGAACAGACAGGCAACATATCTACAATCCTGCGCGGGGTAGGATCACCCCCGCTTGCGCGGGGAACAGAATATCCGGTACATATAGGGCGGGCTTATCCAGGGATCACCCCCGCTTGCGCGGGGAACAGGCCTTTGCGCCCGTTTTCGGCTTTTTTTTCGAGGGATCACCCCCGCTTGCGCGGGGAACAGTTGTCCACGTCCGCCTGCGCCTTCAAAATCGCGGGATCACCCCCGCTTGCGCGGGGAACAGTTAAGCAGCGCGTTTTCTTTTTTGTTCATCGTAGGATCACCCCCGCTTGCGCGGGGAACAGTGGTAAATGTCGGCGGGCTGTGCGACAATGGGGGGATCACCCCCGCTTGCGCGGGGAACAGGCCGCCGTTGGGTATGGCGTACAGCAGCCCCAGGGATCACCCCCGCTTGCGCGGGGAACAGATTTTCATGGCCTTCATGCGGCCCGCGCGGGCGGGATCACCCCCGCTTGCGCGGGGAACAGTGCGATAAGCTCTAAGCCTCATCCCAACCGCAGGGATCACCCCCGCTTGCGCGGGGAACAGGCAGTTCCGGCTATGCCAAAGCCAAGCCCGGTGGGATCACCCCCGCTTGCGCGGGGAACAGTCCGCCATATGCCCGACTTTGCGCAGCTCGTCTGGATCACCCCCGCTTGCGCGGGGAACAGACAACGTTTACCACGGACGAAATTATTATGTTGGGATCACCCCCGCTTGCGCGGGGAACAGGATACTATATAGCCGCGCCATCAAATCGTCCCAGGATCACCCCCGCTTGCGCGGGGAACAGCAAAAGCTATCATTGTTTCATCGTGATAGCCCGGGATCACCCCCGCTTGCGCGGGGAACAGATCAGTATAGCATATAAATCGTGTTGTATCGTGGGATCACCCCCGCTTGCGCGGGGAACAGTCGTGATTAAGCGCCACGTCCGCGTCCAAAATGGGATCACCCCCGCTTGCGCGGGGAACAGCACTACGCCCGAGGAATCTGACCTGCAAACCGGGGATCACCCCCGCTTGCGCGGGGAACAGGCAATAGTTATGCGACAACTGAAGCTGATATTGGGATCACCCCCGCTTGCGCGGGGAACAGATAAATATGATGTGCGGGTTGTTATTGAAGCTGGGATCACCCCCGCTTGCGCGGGGAACAGTAAATAACTCATAGCTTTAGCACTCCAGAATTAGGATCACCCCCGCTTGCGCGGGGAACAGTTGCTCACAAGTTGGCGGGAAGGCTTTGATGTAGGATCACCCCCGCTTGCGCGGGGAACAGTAATTTTGGTATCAAACAAATCACTATGGAAAGGGATCACCCCCGCTTGCGCGGGGAACAGGGTTCCTATGTGCGCCCACCAGACCGGGGACGGGGATCACCCCCGCTTGCGCGGGGAACAGAAGAAGCCGCTGAGGGGTCTGGCATTTTGGAGGGGATCACCCCCGCTTGCGCGGGGAACAGAAAAAGCAACAATTACACTAAGCAACAAACCAAGGATCACCCCCGCTTGCGCGGGGAACAGCGTGAAAACTCTGTAAGCGCGTCCATAACGCCGGGATCACCCCCGCTTGCGCGGGGAACAGTAAAACACAGCTCGCCGAACAGGGTCTCTACTAGGATCACCCCCGCTTGCGCGGGGAACAGATTATTACACCGATGAAATAATGTACGTTCTAAGGATCACCCCCGCTTGCGCGGGGAACAGGCTATGGCGGATTGCGTCAAAGCGTCAATGGAAGGATCACCCCCGCTTGCGCGGGGAACAGTTAGCTTCGCCCCAACCAGGGCAGACGGAGCTGGGATCACCCCCGCTTGCGCGGGGAACAGTTGAAAGAAGCCGCAAAGCCATTTCACTTTTTAGGATCACCCCCGCTTGCGCGGGGAACAGACCGCAGTGCATCTTTTTTTCTTTCCCCTGTTAGGATCACCCCCGCTTGCGCGGGGAACAGTTTATGCCCCTGTCGGCGTTGTATATCGCCGTAGGATCACCCCCGCTTGCGCGGGGAACAGACTGTAACCGAGATAATAGCAAACGAGGTTGAGGGATCACCCCCGCTTGCGCGGGGAACAGGAGGACTGGACGGGGCGCGAGATTAAGGCCATGGGATCACCCCCGCTTGCGCGGGGAACAGCCTCGGTGATAAGGGCGTGTATCTCCTTATCGAGGATCACCCCCGCTTGCGCGGGGAACAGTCTTCGTTTGAATCAATGCCAATCCATCTACGGGGATCACCCCCGCTTGCGCGGGGAACAGTCACTACCACAAGCTCCGCGTCTGAGTATGTTAGGATCACCCCCGCTTGCGCGGGGAACAGTAAAGGAGGGTAATAATGTTTTTACGGCGATTGGGATCACCCCCGCTTGCGCGGGGAACAGTATACATTGACGACCTTTTCAAGCCCACGGGGGGGATCACCCCCGCTTGCGCGGGGAACAGGCACAAATCACAATAAACGGGCAAAAATATGAAGGATCACCCCCGCTTGCGCGGGGAACAGGCAATGATGGATATGTCCATCGAGGACATCACGGGATCACCCCCGCTTGCGCGGGGAACAGAAAGGTATCAGGAAATGTATAAGGCGTAATCTAGGATCACCCCCGCTTGCGCGGGGAACAGCTTAGCGACAAACTGGATTTGCAAAAAAAGCGGGGATCACCCCCGCTTGCGCGGGGAACAGGGCCTGTTTCTGTTGTTCTTCGGTCAAATCTTGGGATCACCCCCGCTTGCGCGGGGAACAGTTACATTGATTCTCCATTATGGAGCGCAGGTTGGGATCACCCCCGCTTGCGCGGGGAACAGGTGCTTACACCATTAGAATAAACAAATATCGTAGGATCACCCCCGCTTGCGCGGGGAACAGAATACTGCACGCCCGTTAGTGTGTCAACATATAGGATCACCCCCGCTTGCGCGGGGAACAGTACGCATGCCGCCTGAGCCATCCCACGGCGGGGGGATCACCCCCGCTTGCGCGGGGAACAGAGAAAAATGAAGTGAGCAATAGCGATGGCGATGGGATCACCCCCGCTTGCGCGGGGAACAGTTTTGAAAAAGTTATCGTGCCGCCTTGCAAAAGGGATCACCCCCGCTTGCGCGGGGAACAGTGTATGAAGAATTTGGAATGTATTGTTTATATGGGATCACCCCCGCTTGCGCGGGGAACAGGCTTCAAGCTATTTTTAATTGCAGTCAACGTGGGGATCACCCCCGCTTGCGCGGGGAACAGAGCTTACCTCCCTATAATGGCAAAATCGGGGTAGGATCACCCCCGCTTGCGCGGGGAACAGATTATCCGGTACATATAGGGCGGGCTTGTCCAGGGATCACCCCCGCTTGCGCGGGGAACAGATAGCCTGCTTTATGCAAAACCGGCAGAGACTAGGATCACCCCCGCTTGCGCGGGGAACAGCGATATATACCGCTTTGCCCCCGGCGACACGGAGGATCACCCCCGCTTGCGCGGGGAACAGTCTTCGTTTGAATCAATGCCAATCCATCTACGGGGATCACCCCCGCTTGCGCGGGGAACAGCAACGAGTTGTACGCGCCGAATAACTCCATTGGGGATCACCCCCGCTTGCGCGGGGAACAGGAGAAAGGATAGACAGATGAACAGAAGTGAGCAGGATCACCCCCGCTTGCGCGGGGAACAGACCCTTGCGTCGGTAATCGGCTTTGGTGACGTGGGATCACCCCCGCTTGCGCGGGGAACAGTATTCTTTACCGCAAGTTCCGCGCCTAAGAATGGGATCACCCCCGCTTGCGCGGGGAACAGACTACCGGTCTTTACGCATATCCCAGCATGTTGGGATCACCCCCGCTTGCGCGGGGAACAGATAATTAAGAAACTTCTTGGCGATTCTCCTGAGGGATCACCCCCGCTTGCGCGGGGAACAGCTAATCCATTCAATTCCTTGAGATAGCGGGTTAGGATCACCCCCGCTTGCGCGGGGAACAGAGCATTATCATTGTCTCGGTAAAATCAAGCAAAGGATCACCCCCGCTTGCGCGGGGAACAGTTTCTAAATCTTCACCACCACGAGCGACAGCAGGGATCACCCCCGCTTGCGCGGGGAACAGGACAAGGGCAGCAAGGTATTTATATCGGGCGAGGGATCACCCCCGCTTGCGCGGGGAACAGCTAAAAAAATGAAAAGTGAAGCAACAAAAAGGGGGATCACCCCCGCTTGCGCGGGGAACAGCCTTCGGCAGTTCTGGTAGCGGCATCCAGTGAGGGATCACCCCCGCTTGCGCGGGGAACAGCATATCTTCGGTTGGGTTAGCGGACATTGCATAGGATCACCCCCGCTTGCGCGGGGAACAGACTAAAAAAAGACTTGTTGTACCTTGTATTTTACAATATTGTTTTTCATTTTTCAATCAGTTTTTCGTAGACATGTTTTGTTAGATGACAATCGCTCAAGGCTCTGTG
>OHJR01000427.1_pt1 | contig 10527 bp, 8 predicted proteins | sample 1568641 | NCBI WGS metagenome assembly OHJR01 (sample SAMEA3879607, study PRJEB24766) | human gut metagenome | biome: human-associated habitat; feature: feces | place: USA | collected 1985/1987 | reverse complement strand
GGCCCTAGGGCTGACCTAAGACCTCCTTTTCACACACTTCTGTGACAGTATACCTCTTTTTTTCCGATATTGCAAGGAAATATGCCAGATCCCACCGCCAAAATATGAACGATTTGTAAAGCGGTTTTTGTGGATTCTGCCATTGGGGGCAAAATTCGGACACGAAGTCTCCGATTCAGTGCATCAGGAAGCCCCGCAGAGTTCGCCGCTCGCAAACGGCAAAACAACATCCGGCTGCCGCACGACAGCCGGATGTTATGCTTATTTTGTATCCCGCGGGGGATTTTTCGGCTTTCCCGCTTTGTGGCGGTACTCGCCCTTGGCGTCGAAATTCGCCATGGCGATCAGGTTGATGGCAATGGTGCCGATCAGCAGAAGGACTGCTTCCCATATCAGACAGTTTACCGCGCTCCACACCATGTCCATCGAATCCATACTGCCGTAACCGGCGGTGACGATGGCCATGATAACGGTGAGGATCAGCCCCAGCCCGCCGAGGATCATCCCCGCGATCCGCTGGGTGAACCGCCATGCGCGGACGCTGCCCATGCCGAAATAGCAGCGGTAGCCGAAGTAGTAGTTGGCCTCCTTCGGCGCGAGAAACAGATACGCCAGCCCAAGGATCAGCTCGATGACCGGGCCGATCATCACGGCGACGCGGCACACGCCCACCAGACTGCCGAAAACCTTGCTCAGGTCGGGAAGCAGCGAGGCAGGGTCAAAACCGTCCATCACGCTTTTGATGGAGGCAATGTCCAGCGAGCCTTCCGTGGCGGCGGTGATTTCAGTTGGGATCGTGCTCATTATTTTTCCTCCAGGAATTTGCTGATCTCCCGCATAAAGCTGCCCGCATCCTGGAACCGGTGGTAGATGGAGGCAAAGCGGATGTAGGCCACCTCGTCCAGAGGCTTCAGACGCTCCATGACCATCTCGCCGATCTTGTCGGTGCTGATCTCCCGCTCCAGCGTGTTCTGGATGGTCTGCTCGATCTCGGTGGTGATGCGGTCGAGGTCAGTGACGTCCACTTTCCGCTTGTCAAAGGCGCGGATCATGGAATTGAGAATTTTGTTGCGGTCAAAGTTCTGGCGGGAGCCGTCCCGCTTCACAACGATGATGGGCAGGCTTTCCACGATCTCATAGGTGGTGAACCGGCGCTGGCAGCCCATACACTCCCGGCGGCGGCGGATGCTCAGGCCGTCCTCCGAGTGGCGGGAATCGACGACCTTGCTTTCCTGATCGCCGCAAAACGGACATTTCATGGGAAAAACACTCCCTTCCCCAATACTATTCCTGACATTATAGCAGATGTTGGCAGAACTGTCCAGTTTTTTTTCACCGGCGGGGTTCGACGGGATTCGCTGTTGCCTTTTGCGCCGATTTCGGTTAAAATGGGGACACTACATCTACCTGAAAAGGAGAACCTTATGTCTAAAAAGCTGCTGTTTGCCCTGTGGGGCGGTCTGTTTATTTTGTGCGCGGGGCTGGGATTTATCCCCGGCTTTTCTCAGAATGTCAGCGCGGGAGCGCAGGCTGTGCTGACGGTGCTGGCTGTGGCATTTTTCGCGCCGCCCACGTGCCTGATTTACGGTGCGAAAAAGGAGAAGGACGCACGCACACTGAAGCTGGTGCGCGGCATTTCACTGCTGTCGCTGGGGCTGACGCTGCTGGCACTGGTGCTGAACGTGCTGTCCGCCATGGGGACGGTGACCATGGGAAACGTGTTGTTCGCCGTGCTGATCGTGGTGTCCAGCCCCATGGTCTGCAGCGGCTATTGGGCGCTGAGCCTGTTTCTGTGGGCGTGTCTTCTAATCGTCAGCCACTCCCTGCTGAGGAAGAATTTTAACTGAATCTTTACTACATCTTGTGTATATAAGTGGAAGAAAACCACTACCTGTAGTGTGTTAACTCAAAAGAGGTAAAACGTCGAAAGATGGCTGTGCTATATTCACAAACGGATAAGGGAACCTCTGATACAAACGGCAGATCGTTGACAGCTGGTTGAATACTATCCGCAGCCAAGCCGGCGATGATTTTTCGGGGGTTCCGGGAGGAAACTCTGAAAAAAGTCGGGAGGGTTTGGTATGATAAGAAGGTTGGTAGCCAGAGGGTTGCTGTCAGTTGTATTGGCGGCAGCTCTTTTTTCGTTGTTCCGGCTTCCCGCCGGAGCGGCGACGGTGTATCAGAAGATCACCGGCATGGAGGAACTGACCAGCGGGCAATACGTGCTGGTGACGCCCTTTGGCGACGCGCCGGGTATCCTGCTGGGAGAAGATTTTGTGATTTCCGCCACGAAACCCACCTTCACCGGCGACACGGTTGCCGCCGGTGCGGAATGGAACCTGACGGTGACGGAGAACGAGGTCATTCTGACGGACGCTCACGGCGCGTCCGCCGCACCCCTGGAAGATGACAGAAACGGCATTGCCGCCGGGATGTACGAATGGCAGGTTCTCTGGGACGGCGAATATTTTTCCTTTCACGGCTGCAACGGAAGCGAGCCGGTGACGCTGGTCTCCGATACGCTTCTTGAGAATGACTTCCTTGCATGCAGGGACGTCGATATTGAGGAAGCACCGGACTCCTACGTCAGCATCTTTACGCTGTACCGGCGCATGGAGGTGCAGGACGACCCGGAGCCGGAGGAGCCGGAGGAGCTGGAGGAGCCGGGAGAAGTGGTGGAAACGTCGCCCAATGTGACCGTTTTGCCCGAGGACGGCACGATCCGCGCCGGGGAGGAAATTACCCTGACCTGCGGGGACGAAAGCGCCGACATTTATTACGCAGTCTCCGCCGACGGGGTGAATTACCAGCCCGATGCGCTGTATGCCGGGTCAATTTGCTTTGAAAAGGACTTCGGAACGGCGTATCTCAGGGCATATTCCATCGCCGGGGGCTGCGAACCCGGGGAAGTGACCCGGGTCATTTTCACGGAAGAATTTGACCTTGACTGGAATCTGTACTTCGGTCAGCTCCACGCCCACACCGATATTTCCAACGGCGCCGGGAGCGTGGAGGAAGCGTTCCGATACGCGTCGCAGGTGGATGGTCTGGACTTTTTCGCCGTCACCGACCACAGCGATTCCTTTGACAACGCTGATATGGGAGCCATCGACGCGGATGGCGCGGACATCAGCGCTGACTGGGCGGCTGGGAAGCAGGCGGCCGCTTCCGTGACCAACGGGGATTTTGTGGGGCTTTTCGGCTTTGAGATGACATGGCCTGAAGATAAGCAGCTGGGGCATATCTCCACCTTCAATACCCCCGGCTGGCAGACCCGGGATCAGGCGGATTTTGAAAATGTGCCCACCGCACTGGAAAATTACTATAAGGCGCTGACCGCCGTCCCCGGTTCCGTCAGCCAGTTCAACCATCCGGATACCGTTCATGGGGATTTTGAGCGGTTCGACCACTACAGCCCCCAATATGACGCGGTAGTCTCCCTGCTGGAAGTGGCCGGGGAGGACGGCGTGGTGGATTGCGAGTATTATGATCTGGCGCTGGACAAGGGCTGGCACGTCGCGCCCACCAACAACCAGAATAACCACAAAGGTCAGTGGGGCGACGCCAGCGAAGCGCGGACTGTGGTACTGGCGAAAAGTCTGACGGAGGAAGCGTTGTACGACGCCATGAAGAACCGCCGGGTCTACGCCACCCAGGACAGCGACCTCACCGTTTATTATGCGCTGAACGGCGCGGTCATGGGCAGCATCATCCCCAAGTCCGAGAGTGCGGCGGTCACCGTTTTCCTGAGCGACCCCACGGACGAGGCCATCGGCAGCGTGGAAGTGGTGGCCGACGGTGGGGAAGCGATTGTCCGGCAGTGGGTGGAGACACCCACAAAAATGCTGGAGCTGTCCGTCCCCGGCGGATGCAGCTATTATTATCTCCGCGTCACCCAGCCGGATGGGGACGTGGCCGTGACCGCGCCCGTGTGGATGGACGGGTATGACGACATTGGCATCGGGAGCTTTACGTCGGACACGGACGCCCCTGTCCGGGGCGAGAAAATCGGGCTGACGGTGGAGCTGTACAATGACGAGCCGGTGGAATTTGATCTGGACGCGCTGTCGCTTTATGCCGATGAGACGCTTGTCAGCACAGTCTCCGATCTGGGAGAAGTTGCGGGGATGAGCACGCTGGACTACACCTTCTCCTACGCCCACCCGGAACTGGGCGTGACGGAGTTCCGGGTCGAGGTGACCGGCAGCGTGAACGAGGATCCGCGCACCTACGAGGACACACTGAGCCTGAGCTTCCGGGTCCCGACACAGGTGAAGCGCATCTCCGTGGACGCTTCCCACGGCAATTCCGGCACCGGCAAGCTGAACCGGCTGGCGGAAATTGCCGCCCAGAACAGCATTTCGGTGAAGAAATTTGAGACGGAACTGCCCAAGGACAGCGACATCCTGTTGATAACCGCCCCGGCGGAGCCGTTTGACGAGGCATTTGTGGAGAAAGTCAGGACGTTTGCCGAAAACGGCGGCACGGTCATTCTCTGCGGCCAGTCGGATATGGGCGACCTGAATCTACACACCTCCGGCGAGCTGAACAGGCTGCTGGAAGCCATGGGCGCGACGATGCGCCTGAACGACGACGCCGCGAGCAGTATATCCACCAACGTGTTCAACCCTGACAGCGGCCTGACGAAATCCCTGACGCAGGAGCAGACCTACACCCAGCGCGCCGGGTGCACCGTAAATCCGGGGAAAGGCACCTGGCTGGTGAAGGGGCGTGATACCACCCACGGCATAGACGCGGACACCGACGGGCAGGAAACCGGCGAAGACACGGTGCTGCTTGCCTTTGAGGAACTCCCGGGCGACGGCAAGGTGTACGTCAGCGGCGGACTATTCCTGTCGGACGACGCCATGAAGGAGCCGGACAATGTCTGGAAGAGCGTCAGCGGGAATCAGGGAATCGTGGAAGCGCTGCTGAAAATTGAGCGGGCGGCGTATCCGGAGCTGGTCACCATCGGCGAAATGCGCTCCGGCAAGGCCGGGGAGATATACCACATTCGCGGCTGGGCGACCTCCGGAACCTCCCATCCCGGCAACACTTTCTCCAAAACCATTTACCTACAGGACGATACCGGCGGCGTGGCGCTGGTGCCGTTCACAGGGGAAAACATCGAGGTCGGAACGCCCATAGAGGTGGTCGGGCGGAAGGAAATCCGCGGCGGCAATGTGGTGCTGAAGATCATCGATTACGAGGTGTTGGACGAGCCGCTTTACAACTACACGCCGAAAACCACCTCGAACAAGGACGCCATGGATTACGATGCCAACGGTGGCCGTCTGATGCAGGTGGAGGGCAAGGTGACGAAGGTGACCTATGCTGTCGGCGGCAAGGGCGTCTCCCGCATCACATTGAAGGACGGAAACGGCGATTTTGCGGAAATTCTGATTGAGGACGACATCCTGTCCGGCGCGGACGGGGAAAACGACCTGGCCTCCCGGGTGAAAAAGGGGCGCACCGTGCGGGCAATCGGCATTCTCCATCTGGACAGCGTCGGCAGGCCGGTTCTCCGGGTGCGCAACTGCGACGAGGTGGTCTACGTGCCGCCCGTCCCGGTTTCCCTGGGTTCCCGCAGAAATCCCCGCACCGGCGATTTGATCTGGATCGCTGTCGGGGTGATGGTTCTGTCCGGAATCGGGCTTGCAGTGCTGTTGAATAAGAAGAAACGGTAAAAATAGTGCCGGGGGCGGTCAGCCCCCGGCATTCTTAATTTAAATGTGTATGTACTGCTTATTCAGCTTGTCCGCCTTGCAGAACAGGACGAAGCCGATGGCAAAGATAACGACCAGCGTGCCCACGGCGATGTTTTCGTTTTGCAGCTCCAGCCCGAAGACATGGAACGACTGCCCGTCGGTGAGCTGACTGACCACGGCGATCAGGGTCGTACCAAGGAAGGACGCGCCCTTGCCGCAAATGTCCATGAGACCGAAGTATTCGCCGCTGCGCTCCGCCGGGATGATTTTCCCGAGGTAGCTGCGGCTCAGCGCCTGAATGCCGCCCTGAAACATGCCCACCAGAACCGCCAGTACCCAGAACTGCCACTGGGACACAAGAAATACCGCGAACAGGGTAATGCCGGTGTAGCAGAGGATGCAGATCTTAATGAGCAGCCCCGTGTCGTACTTGGCGGAGAACCGGCCGAAGGCGATGGAGCAGGGGAAGGCCACGAACTGGGTCAGCAGCAGCGCCAGCAGCAGCCCGGTGGTGTTCAGACCCAGAGCAGTGCCGTAGGCCGTAGCCATGTCGATGATGGTGTAAACGCCGTCGATGAAGAAGAAAAAGGCCAGCAAATACAGAAAAATATGCTTCTGCTGCCGAACCTCCCGGAAGGTGCGTCCCAGCTGTCGGAAGGTGGAGAAAACGGGGCTGCCGGTATGCTCCACGAAGGCAGTCTGGCGGTAACGCTGAGAAAGGAAACGACCATGGCCGTTCCCGCGCCGATGCCGATCTTATCGCCGAACAGCACCAGAAGCAGACAGAGGATGAAGGGAATCACGGAACCGATATAGCCGTAGGCGTAGCCCATGGAGGATACCGTGTCCATCCGCTCGTCAGTGGTGACCTCCGGGAGCATGGCATCGTAGAACACCAGACTGGAGGAATACCCCACTTTGGCGAGAACGAACACCACCAGAAATGCCAGCCATCCCGCAGTCACGCCCATGGCGGCGCAGCCGAGAACGCCCAAAAGCATACAGGCCATGAAAATCGGCTTCTTGAAGCCCCGGTGGTCAGCCAGCGTGCCGCAGATGGGGCCGATGATGGCCACCAGCAGCGTGGAGATGGAACCGGCGTAGCCCCAATAGGATAAGTACAATGACTCGTTCAGCCCGCCGGTAGTCGCCAGATCGTTGAAATAAATGGGAATCAGGGTCGAAACCAGCAGAATGAACGCGGAATTGCCGATGTCATAGAGAATCCAGCTCCGCTCCAATGCGGTGAGTTTGATTTTTTTCACTTCTACCACTCCTTAAATTTTAGCCGAAGGCCGGGGCAAAATCCTGCCCCAGAGGCTCGCCGGTGCGCATGTGCTCGTCCAGCTGGCTAAGCAGTCCGGGATAGCGCTTGAGCGCGCGGTTGTACAGCACCAGCATTTCGCTGTCCATCCACAGCCAGCGGTCGCTCCCCTGCTCCGGCATGAGCTGATCCTCAATGGCCGGGCTGCGGGTCAGGCGCAGCAGACGCCGGACATGCTTGCGGTTCTCGCCCACCAGAAACCGGGTGGCGCGGGCCATGTTGCGGACGCAGGTGTTGACGTTCGCCGGGGTGGCGGGGGGATAAAAGAGGGCAACCGTGACGCACTCTCCCCGGGTCAGCCGCATGTGGGCGCTGCCGTCGTAGGTGTGGGGCTGAGGGACGCCGTCGGCTTCCAGCAGATACCGGTCGAATTCCGATTCCAGCTCCACGTGGCGGGCGCTGCCGTCGGCTTCCTTTTTCTCCACATAGGGGTGGCACAGGGAATCCAGACAGTAATGCCCCAGCAGCCCCAGAAGATAGACCCGCCCGGCCTCGCTGCCCGCCTGGGCGCAGACCCGGGCGAAAAATTCCTGTCCGGACTGGGCGTGGAAGACGCCGCCCAGCTGTCCCGTGGCGGTTTTGATCAGGGGGTTATAGTAAAAGAAAATATCCGGCCCGTGCAGACCCATATCGTAAAGCCGCCGGAACCGCTGGATACTTCGGCGGTCGTTGGGACACATCCCGGAGAGCAGCTGCTTTCCGAAGCGGTAATGGGCGTAATTTGCTGGCATGATCGGTCACCTCGTTGTTTTTTCTCACGTTTTCTCATTCTACATGATAATTCGGCAAAAGAGAAGCACTTTTTTCAAAATTCCACTTCGAATTTCTGTAAAGCCGGGGCGTTGCAATGCCAGCGGCACCGTGGTATAATGAACAAAATTGCCATTTTTCGAGGTGCGATATGGAAACACGCAAGCTTTATTATGAAGATTCTCACCTTTCCCGCTTTACATCGGCGGTGCTTTCCTGCGCGAAGGCCGCGGATGGATGGGAGGTCACGCTGGCCGCTACCGCCTTTTACCCCGAGGGGGGCGGTCAGGCGGGGGACACGGGAACCCTGAACGGCGTCCGGGTGCGCAGTACCCGGGAGCGGGAGGGGGCGGTAATTCACCTGTGCGAAGCGCCCCTGGAAGCGGGCGCGGAGGTCACGGGGGTGATCGACTACGACCTGCGCTTCCCGCGGATGCAGCAGCATTCCGGGGAGCATATCGTCTCCGGGATTCTCAACCGCCGCTACGGCTGCCACAATACCGGCTTCCACATGGGCGCGGACGTCATCACCATCGACTTTGACGGGGTCATCCCGCCGCAGGTGCTGCCGGAAATCGAAGCGGAGGCCAACGGGGCGGTTTGGAAAAATCTGCCCGTGCGGTGTTGGTATCCCAGCCCGGAGGAGCTGCCCGCCATCCCCTACCGCTCGAAAAAAGCCCTTGCATGGCCGGTGCGGATCGTGGAAATTCCCGGATACGATTGCTGCGCCTGCTGTGGCACCCATGTGGCGGCTACGGGGGAAATCGGTCTCATCAAGCTGCTGAGCGCGGTGAGCTTCCGGGGCGGCACCCGGATCGAGATGGCCTGCGGGTCGCAGGCGCTGGCGCTGCTGAACGCGGTCTTTGACCAGAACCGGCAGGTTTCTCAGGCGTTTTCCGCCAAAATAACGGAGACCGGCGAAGCTGCCCGGCGGATGAACGAGCTGCTTTCGGCGCAGAAGTACCGCATGGCGGGGCTGGAAAAACGGGTCTTTGCCGGAATCGCGGAAAGTTATGGAAACCGCGGCAATGTCCTGCACTTTGAGGAAGGCTTAAGCGCCGACGGCGTCCGGGAACTGGCGGATGCTATCGCGGACAAGTGCGGCGGCACGGCGGCAGTGTTCAGCGGCAGCGACGGCGGTTACGCCTACTGCCTGATCGCCCGCCAGGGCGACCTGCGGCAGCTGGGCCGGGACATGACCGCCGCGCTCCATGGCCGCGGCGGCGGAAAACCCCTCTGCCAGCAGGGACGGGTGCAGGCGGCGAAGGGTGAAATCGAAGCCTTTTTCGCCGACAGACAGTGAATTTGGTAGTTCGGTGAGGAAAAAGAGGGCGCGAAGCCGCTTTTTGTTCATAAATTCGACTTTTATTCTCTTTGCGCTTATGCTATAATACCCAAAATGACCTGTGCCGCCGAAACTGTTCGGAAGGCACAAAAGGAGAAACATATGGGAGTATTTGAAAAAATTTTCGGCACCCGTTCCCAGCGGGAAATTAAGAAAATCCAGCCCACGGTGGATAAAATTCTGGAGCTGGAGGACGACTACAAGGCGCTTTCTGAGGAAGCCCTGAAGGCCAAAACCGCCGAATTCAAGAACCGGCTGGATCAGGGGGAGACGCTGGATGACCTCCTGCCGGAAGCCTTTGCTGCCGTTCGGGAAGCGGCCGACCGGGTGCTGGGAATGCGCCCCTATCCCGTTCAGCTCATCGGCGGCATCGTGCTCCATCAGGGGCGCATCGCCGAAATGAAGACCGGTGAAGGCAAGACGCTGGTCGCCATTCTGCCCTGTTACTTAAACGCGCTGACCGGTAAGGGCGTTCACGTGGTCACCGTCAACGAGTACCTTGCCAAGCGTGACTCTGAGTGGATGGGCAAGGTCTACCGCTACATGGGGCTGACCGTTGGTCTGGTGATCCCCGGCATGTCCCCGGCGGAGCGCCGGGTGGCCTACGCCGCCGACATCACCTACTGCACCAACAACGAGCTGGGCTTTGACTACCTCCGGGACAACATGGCGATCTACAAGTCCGAGCTGGTGCAGCGGGGACACGCCTTTGCCATCGTGGACGAGGTGGACTCCATCCTCATCGACGAAGCCCGCACCCCCCTGATCATCTCCGGCAAGGGGGAGGATTCCTCCAAGCTGTACGAAATGGCCGATCACTTCGTGTCCACCCTGCGCAAGCAGGTCTTCGCCAAGACCGACGAGAAGGAGATCCACGACGACTACGACTGCGACTACATCGTGGACGAAAAGCAGCGCACCGTGTCCCTCACCGCCAGCGGCATCGCCAAGGCGGAGAAGTTCTTCGGCGTGGAAAATCTGGCCGACGCGGAGAACGCTACCCTCTCTCACCACATCAATCAGGCCATGAAGGCCCGCGGCCTTATGAAACGGGACATTGACTACGTCATCAAGGACGGTCAGGTCATCATCGTGGACGAGTTCACCGGCCGTCTCATGTACGGCCGCCGGTACAACGAGGGTCTGCATCAGGCCATCGAAGCCAAGGAAGGCGTGACCGTCGCGGGGGAGAGCAAGACCCTCGCCACCATCACCTTCCAGAATTTCTTCCGGCTCTACGGCAAGCTCTCCGGCATGACCGGCACCGCGCTGACAGAGGAAGAGGAGTTCAGCGCCATTTACAATCTGGACGTGGTGGAGATTCCCACCAACCGTCCCGTCATCCGTATCGACCACCCCGACGTAGTGTACAAGACCGAAGCGGGCAAGTTCCGCGCCAT
>OHJR01000426.1_pt1 | contig 10582 bp, 3 predicted proteins | sample 1568641 | NCBI WGS metagenome assembly OHJR01 (sample SAMEA3879607, study PRJEB24766) | human gut metagenome | biome: human-associated habitat; feature: feces | place: USA | collected 1985/1987 | reverse complement strand
AGGATCAGACGAACATAAGGGGGGGATGTCTGTGATTGTCACACATCAAAATGCTTTTCTGGGATCAAGTCTTTCACAAGTTGTTCGGGGGATTACCGGCTGGCAAGGGAATGCTGTGTAAGCCACCTCTGTAAACGATCTTCACATGGATTTCAACTGCATATTGGAGGGGAATATGAAACGGTTACGGCGCATCCTGAGCGTTTTTCTGGTCGTATTGATGTTGTTTGCAGGTTATGTGGTTACGCCTGCCACTGCGCTTGCCAATGGGAATGGGCACATGCAACAGGAAGAAGACACAGAAGGGATGCTTCCCGTTGTGCCTGCGGAAGATGGACAAGATGTGCCGCCGCCAACCGAATCGGCAGATGAAGAGCCTGAGCAGCAGACGGTGCAAGAGGAACCTGTTGCAACGCCGGAGGCCGCGGCCCCGGAGAGTGATTTGGCTACATCGCCGCCGGATGGGGCGCTGGAGCAGGAGGAGCCGGCGCAGGAGCGGGTATCGATTTTTACAAGCGCCCGGCAGCCGCTGCAAGCCATCACGATGGCGGAATTTGAAGAACTGCTCGCGCTGCAGCCGGCGCTGACGGCGGAGGATATGGAGGCGTATCTCATCCGCACGGAGGATGAGGATGGCAGCGGCACAGTGGAGCTGTATCTTTCCCCGGTGCGCTACCAGACTGCGAGCGGCGCCTGGCGCATGATCGATCCGGAAATCTCGGTATCGACCGCAAACGGGAAGCAAACGCTTGCGAGCGCAGACGCGCCGGTGCGGATTGACTTTTTAACAAAAGTCAGTGAGGATCGGCTGGTGACGCTGTCGCGCGATGGATATGAGCTTTCGCTGGTACCGGTTCCTCAGACTGGCCTGTTGCGCATGGAAGCATATGACGTGCGCTATCTGACGGGGACGGCCACAGCAACCCGCGCCAGCGGCGACACGTCGGCCAGCCGCACGTCGTACGATGGGCTGCGCTATGAGGACGTCTTTGGAAACGGGATCGACCTGGTGCTGACGCCGACCGGTACCGGCTTGAAGGAGGACATCATATTCCCTTCTGTTCCCGGCCAAAACAGTTTCTCGTTCCTGCTGGACGCGGATGGATTGACGCCGGTACTGCGCGAGGACGGCAACGCCTATTTGCTGGATGGAGACACGTCTGAAATCGTCGCGGCGCTACCGTTGCCGGTGATGTACGACTCTTCCAATGTGGATTGCAACTTCTCCTATGAGATCGGCGTTACAATAGAGCAATTACCGGACGGCAGGTATCTGTATACGCTGACGCCGGACCGGGACTGGTTGACCAGCAGCGACCGGGTGTACCCGGTCACGCTGGATCCGACGGTCACCTACAGTGGCGCAAGCTACATTGCCGACACGCACGTGACCGATCAGGCCAGCGGGAGGAAGAATTATCATACGGAAACCGGGCTGAAGATGGGCTGTATGTCCAACGGCGACCGGCTGCGCGTTTATTTTGACTTCACCAGCCTGATTACCGCCATCGGCACCAACAAGCAGATCACCGGCGCAACGCTGACCTGTTATGAAGAATATGTTGGCAACTCGGCTCCGTCGGTACGGTTGCATCAGGTGACCTCAAACTTTTCCATTTCCACCGTAACCTGGAATACGCAGCCGTCGTTTTCTTCCACGCATTTTTCCAGTACCGTGGTCAAAAACGTCGGTTCCTACAGCTGGGACATGACGGCAAAAGTGCAGGAATGGTACGGCAACAGCAGCGTCCTGCGCAAGATCGTCATGAAAATCCCCAACGAGAACGAAGCGCGCTACAAACGGTTTACCTCGACCGAAGGGACGACCACGGCCAACCGCCCCAAGCTGGTCGTCACCTACAATTCTGCGCCCAATGCACCGACAAAGCCGAGCATTTCCTGGGCAAAGAGCGGGACGAAGGCCAATGTCACCGTATCGTGGAGTGCGGTTTCTGGTGCAACCGGCTATGATGTACAGCTGTACCGTGCGGGCACCCTTGTGCAAACGGTCAGCAGAACCAGTACCAGCTATACGTTTTTGAACCAGAACGATAACACGACCTATTACGCCAAGGTGCGTGCTAAAAACAGCGTGGGCAACTCCAGCTATGCCCAGTCGAGCACGATTACGGTCAGCGATTTGACGCCGCCCGCAGCGCCGAGCAGCGTGACCGTGTCGCCAACGACATGGACGAACGGCAATATCACCGTGACGCACACGGCGGCAAGCGACGCTTCCGCAGTTACCTATCAATATGCGCTGAGTACGTCGAACACCACGGCGCCCACATCCTTTTCCAATCTCCCCTCGCCCAGCGCGCTCACGCATACGCTGACCCAACCGACCGTGGGTACGCGGTATGTGTGGGTCAGGGCCAAGGATGCGGCGGGCAATGTCGGACCGGCCAAGTGCTCTTCCACGCCATATAAGCGCGATACTACCGCTCCGACGATCACCGGCCCGACCGTCGCCGCCGATGCCGGCGGCATCGTGCAGGTGCGCGCCACGATCACCACAAATGCGGCGGATTTTGCCGGATGGGAGCTCGCCTATCATCTTGGCACGGGGACATCGACAGAGAAGACGACGATCGCTACCGGCACGGCAACCGTGACGGATGCCATTATCGCACGCTGGAATGTCACAGAACTTGCCAATGAACAGACCTATACGCTGACCCTGACTGCATGGGATCAGGCGGGGAACACGGCCAGCCAGACGGCTACCTGGACCAAGGCGGAAGGCAGCCGGGAGATAGACGCGGCACTGTCGCAGAGTGTGCAGGTTGCTGGAGAAGCGAACGCATGGAGCGCCACGTATGAAAAGGCCGATGCCGCTGATATGGCGACCTACGGCGGGGCCAAACTCGTGGTGGACAACGTGGTGCGGGATACGCAGACGGCGGACGATCCGGCGCTGACGTTCCCTCTGCCGCAGAGCTTTGCCGAGGGTTCCACACATTACCTCTACGTCGTGGCGTTTGACGAGGCGGGCAATCCGGCTTACAGCTATCCGACCTACGAAAAGCAGAACCTGTTCTTGCCGGCGGACGAGGAGGACGCGCTCACGCTGGACGGCGTGACGGTTACGGCAGGCGTGGCGTCGCTGACGGGCGAAAGCGGGACGCTCATCACCCCGGCGCTGGAGCTGAGCGGGACGCTTTCTTTCATCGACCTGATGGTCAATCAGCAGGTGCCGGCTGGCGCGACCGTTGGCTATGAGGTGTCCGTGGACAACGGCGCATGGCAGCCGATTACGCCGGTTTCCACGGACGGCGGCGTGACGGTAACCCAAACGAACCGGCTGTATCTGTATGGCGGCGACACCGGCAGCAGCCTGCGCATACGGGTTACCATGGACCGGGGGACCGCCACGGCGTCGCCCACGGTCGACCAGATCTATGCCGAGGCGCGGTATATCTTTTATGGCAGCAGCGAGCTGATTCAGACGGCGTTTTCGACGGACGCACGCGGCTTTACGGCGCTGAACAACACGGAGATTCTCGCAGACGGCGGGCTGACGCTGTCCGATGCAGCCGAGACGGGCACGGTGCAAAGCACGCGGCGGCTGCTTGCCGGCGAGGCTGCGGCCACGCGGCTGATCGTGGACGCCAGCGTCCCGGACGGCGCGGCCATCACGTATGCGCTGTCCACGGACGGCGGCGCAACGTGGCAGGCCGTGCCCACGGTAGCCGCAGACGACCAGAGCACCTGGAACGGCGTTGCGCAGGGCGGCGAAGAAATCGTGCTTCGTGCCACGCTCACGGCGAATGCAGACGGCGAAAAGCCGGTGCTCAACAGCTGGTCACTGGAGGTGCGGGCGGCCATGCCGGGCGAAGCGCAGACGGTGGCGCTGATCGACCCGCCGGACAACCTTTCCGCCTTTGCGGGCGCGAACAACCTGACCGTGCTGCGCTGGGCGCCGTCCGAGACGGAAGGCGTGACCTACAGCGTTTACCGCAGCGAAACGCCCTATTTTACCCTTTCCGACAGCGCGCTGGTCGCCAGCGGACTGACCGACTGCAACTGGTCCGACTTTAACCTGAACTATGGCAAGACGTTCTACTATCTGGTCGCCGCCGTAAAGGACGGGCGCGTCAGCGAGCCGACCAACCAGGCGGTTGGCACGGTCGTCACGGAGGGCGAGCTGGAGAAGCAGCTGGGGCTGCAGGACTACTGGAGCTATGCCCAGTTTACAACGGACAGCGGCGCGGGGTATGTGAACGTCGCCAATGGCAACGTGGTGTACCAGACAAGCGATCTCGTGGTTGCGGACCCGTTCTTTGCCATGGCCATGCGCCGGACGTTTAACAGCCAGACCACGAGCAAGACGGCGCTGGGCGTCGGCTGGGATTTCTCGTTCAACACCGTGCTGATGCGCGAGTATGACGCCACGGGCGCGGAAGTGGGGCTGATCCTGAAGGATGGCGACGGTTCGCTGCACCGCTTTGCGTTGCAGGAGGACGGTTCCTATGACAGCGCGCCCGGCACGCGCATGGCGCTGGCCTATGTCGCGGGGACGGAGGACGCGCCGGCCGAATATACGATCACGCGCAAGGACAACGTCACGTACCATTTTGACGCGCAGACCATGCGCCTCAAATCGTTCACCAACCTGGCGGGCGCGGTGCTGACGCTCTCCTATGATGCGCGCGGCAACGTCGTGGAAGTGGCAAACAGCGTGGGCGACAAGCTGACGCTTGCCTACAAGGTGCAGCGCACGGGCGCGCAGACGCGCTCCGGCGGGACAGGCGCCGTGAGCTACGAAGAGGTGCTCCCCAACGAGGCGGATTACCTGTATGTCAACGAACATATCGACATGCTCGAGTCGCTCACCTGGACGAGTACGGAGGGCGACCAGCCCAGCATCACGTTCACCTATGCGTATGACGCGCAGGACCGGCTCGTCTCGTCCTCCCACGCGCTCTCGGGCAACAGCGCGTATACCGAGACCTTCACCTATTCGGAGGCGGGCCTCTCCTCGATCAAGAACCCGGACAACCGGGTGTACACGCTGACGTATGACGACGCCGGCCGGCTGACCGGCCTGTCGTACCCGGGCGGGCAGGAGTCGGCCGGGTTTGTGTACGGCACGAACGCCACCGAAGTCCAGACCAAAATTGGGACCGACGCGGCGTATACCGTCGCCACCTACACCTATACGCCGGCGACCGGGGTGGTCACGGGGTGCGAGGACGCGGACGGCCACGCCGTCAACTACACCTATACCGCCGACCTGCTGCTCTCCTCCGTCAGCTATACCAATCTGGTGGAGGGCGTGCTGAATGAAACGCCCGTCGTGCAGAGTTACACCTACGACGCCACGACGCGCGACCTGACGCGCGTGGCGGTCACGCAGGGGGAGACGCTCCTGGGCGAAACGCTGTATCAGAACTATCAGTACAACCAGCCGAAGACCGTGAAGGTCAAAAACGGCAGCGGGTATCAGACCACGACCTACACGTATAATGCCGCCGGGCAGGTGCTGACGGCGGTCGACCCGGAAGGCAAGACGACCACGAACGCCTACAACGACTATGGCTACCTGATCGCCACGACCGACCGCAACGGCGGGTATGTGTCGTACGCCTATGACGCGAAAGGCCGTGTGATCACCATATCGAGCGCCAACGGCGCGGGGCAGACGCCGTTCTCCGTCGTGCGCTATACGTATGACGATTACGGCCGCACCGCTACGGCCGCGACCGACGGCATGGACGACACCGTGACATATGAGTACGACTGGCGCGGCCTGCTCACGAAAAAGACGTATGGAAACGGCGCGTATGAGGCATATACCTATACCACGGCGGGCCTTACGCTGACGGCGCGCGACGTGGAAGGCGTGGTCACCACCTATACGTATGACGATATGGGCCGCGTGAGCACGGCGCGCGTTGGCGCGGGCAGCGGCGCGTTGACGACGGCCTATGCCTATCTGGGCGGCGACGGCAACGGCGTGCGCCGCGTGACGGTTACGGACCCGGAGGGGCGCGCGACGACCACGTGGTACGATGAAAACGGCCGCGCCGTGCGGCAGTCGGGCGGCGGGGTGACGGTGGCCTACCGCTATGACTACATGGGCAACCAGACCGTGGTGGAGACGCTCGGGGGCACGGCGGGCAACCGCGTGGTGCGCGCCGAGTATGACGCGGTGGGGAACCGGACGCTGACGGCGGCCGTGGCCGCGGCGAACCGGACGAAGCTGGGCAGCCACGGCGAGCGGCTCAGCGGGTATGACGTAACGGCAGATTTGACAACATCGTCGGCGTATGATATGTTGGGTAACAACACCTCCGTTACCGATGGCCGCGGCACCACCACCACCTATACCTACGATGCGCTCTCCCGCCTGACCGGGGTGAGCCAGCCGCTGTCCACGGGCGTGACGGCCACGACGGCATATGCGTACGATCAGAGCGTGACGGGCGGCGTGGCAAACACGGTGACGAGCGCCAACGGCGTGACGACCACGTCGGTGTTCGACCGGAGCGGGCGCAAGCTGCGGGACGTGGTGACCGACCCGGACGACGCGACGGAGAGCGTGACCACGTCGTATGCGTACGACGCGCACGGGCAGGTGACGTCCGTCACGCGGGAGGACGGCAGCGTCGTGCGGTATGCGTACGACGCGGTGGGCAACGTCGTGAGCGAGCGGTACTTTGCCTCCGCCACGGCAGAGACGCCGGAGATTGCGATCACCTATACGTATACCGACAGCGGCGGGCGGCTCATGAGCGCGGAACAGGTGACCGGCAGCGGGGAGACGCAGCAGAGCGTGACCACGGCGTATTCGTACGACGAGTACGGGCGGGTGACGCAGCAGCGGCAGGAGACGGAGGCGGAGGCCGGCGCGCTGACGGTGAACTACCGGTACAACGGCTCGGGTCAGGTGGCGTCGGTCTCGTATGCCAAGGAGAGCGCGCAGGGTGCGGTGGACCCGGGGAACACGGAGCTGCACATCCTGTGGTATACGTATGACGAAGACGGGCGGCTGTCGGCCATCTATCTGGACGAGGGCACGGCCAGCACGACGGCCCCAACAAACAACAAGAAGCTGATCCGCTCGTATGCGTACAATGCATACGGGGAGATCGAGAAGATTACGGACAACACGTCGTTCCTGACGGGCGGCACCTTGACAACCGAACTGGCATATACGTACAACGACTTCGGCCTGCCGGTGAAGCTGACGTATACGGACGTGGACGGGGAGACGCGCACCGTGCGGGAGGAGACGAACCTGACGTACGACGGGAACGGGAACATCCTGACCGAAGCGGTGACGGAGGCGTACAGCGGGAGCACGACCAAGACGCGGACGTACCAGTATGACCTGGGCAACCGCCTGATCTCGGCGGCGTACGACGGGACGACCACGACGTATACGTACGACGCGGTGGGGAACCGGCTGACGCGGCAGGAGGGGACGGAGACGGCGGAGACGTATACGTACAACTACCTGAACCAGCTGACGCGGGTGCAGCAGGGGACGGCGGTGACGACGTATACGTACGACGCGCGGGGGAACCAGACGCAGCAGGTGCAGACGGGGACGGGCGTGACGACGACCACGAACTATGGCTACGATCTGGCCAACCGGCTGACCTCTACCAGCGTCTCGAACAACGCGGTGATCCCGCTGTCGACGAGCGCGACGTATGCGTACAACGCGCAGGGGCAGCGCGTGACGCGCGTGGAGGACGAGGTCATTACGCACTTCTACTACACGGGTTCCGCGCTGCTGTTCACGACGGTGAACGAGTACGTATTGCAGACGCAGAATATCCTCGACCCGTCGGGGACGATCGTGGCGAGCAAGCGGTTCGAGGGGCAGGCGGCCACCGGGCAGGACCCGTACGCGGAGGACTACTTCTTCTACCGGTACGACATCCGCGGGAGCGTCACGACGATCGTGGACGGGGAAGGCGCGGTCGTCAAGTCGTACGACTACGACGAGTTCGGCGTGACAACGGCCAGCGGCGGTACGTTCTTCAACGAGGTGACGTTCACGGGCAGCGTTGCGGATGCCTCCGGCCTGCTGTACATGAACGCGCGGTACTACAACCCGTCCACTGCCCGCTTCCTGTCGCAGGACACCTATACAGGTTCCGCCTCCGACCCCTGGACGCAGCACCTCTACGTCTACTGCAACAACAACCCCGTCAACCTGGTCGATCCGACGGGGCATTCCGCCTGGCTGGTCGTTATATTGATTGCATTGGTGACGGCAGCTACTACAGGATGTAGTAACCAACCTCCCGAGCCGGAACCTACAGAGGAACCGGAGCCTACACCTGTAAGAATGCAGGTGGTGCCAGATCCCAGTCCGGCGCCGGCACAAATCCCACCATCTTCTTGGGGGAATACAGACATTCCGGCGATCATAGCGAAGAGAAACAATGCCTCTGATTCTGCAATAAAAATGATTGATAAAGCAGCGAAGCATTTGGGAACTCCCTACCAAAGTCCTCCTGAAAAAGATGGGAGCACATTTGATTGCGCTTCTTTGGTATATGATGCGGCGAGAGAAATAGACGGGGATTTTTATGGTGGTTCCTGCTACAAACAGCGGCGTTATTTTCGTGGAGAAATTTCAAATGCCTCAAATCCGCCATGGACCTTTGATATATTGGGAATCCAGTACAAATTCAACGCATGGACATGTGGCGATCTATTTGGGAGAGGGGTATATTCTCGATGCTACGGCAAGCGGGGGAGGCGTGGCTTACCGACAGTATACCGACTATGTAAATGCCAATCCACAAGCTGTCTACGTGGGATATGCTCGTTACACGGGCCACTGAGAGGAGGAGATTGAATGAAAAAGCCCCTTTATTTGTTCGTCTGTTGCTGGCTCATTGCGTTTCTTCTTTCCTGTGAAACACCACAAATAAAGCCGATCCAGGGAGAGCTTCTGATCACAGCAGGAGAAAGGTACGGGTGCGACATCGTTTTCTGGCTGGATGGATTTGGACTTTGCTATGATCTGGGCGACAGGTGGACAAACGATCCGACTGCGTGCTCGATTACGCTTGAGGAGTCTGCAACGGATGGGCGTGAGCTGGTTTTCCTGCAGGATGGCACAGAGAAGTATTGCCTGGGTGAGCTATCGTATCGAGATTCCGGCTTTGCATATGGATGCCGCTATCGGATTGATCCTCGGTCTCCACAAGCGCAGCTACATCCGACGAGCATTCCATGGGACGCTTGCAAAGCGGATTTGGCGGCAGGGCATCGTGCACTGACAGAGGCGCCGGGGATTGTGCGGTCTTTTGATTCCAAGGACTGTATCGTCAACATCTCAATAGGGGAATTTGCAATGGACGATATGGACGATGGCGTTCCGTACATTCCGAAAGAGTCCATCAGCGAAGAGGTGCTCTCGTTACGGGTTGCGGAAAGCGCGCTGTTGATCGTCTGGTGGGACTGGGGGGAAACGGTCGTTACGCGAGACTGCTTTTTTCGTCTGCTGGAACAGGAGTATGCCGGCTTTTTGCCAGGGGCCAATTTGCTTTTCGATGACGAAGAGTTGCTTGGATACGCCGAACTGTATATGCCATAAGCGAGATAAGGAAAAGGCTCACGGCAAACAAGAAGCTGATCCGCTCGTATGTGTACCACGCCTACGGAGAGATCGAGAAGGCGCGGACAACACGTCGTTTCTGACTGACGGTACCTTGACAACTGCATGACGAATAACATGAATGGAATCCCTGCGCCGGTCGGCAGGCGCATCTGCCTGCCGACCGGCGCAAGGACGTATTGCGCAGGGCAGCGCGTGACGCGGGTGGAGGACGAGGTCGTTACGCACTTATACTACACGGGCTCTGCGCTGCTGTTCACGACGGTGAACGAGTGCGTGCTGCAGACGCAGAACATCCTCGACCCGTCTGGCACGATTGTGGCGAGCAAGCGGTTCGAGGGGCAGGCGGAGACGGAGCAGGACCCGTATGCGGACGACTACTTCTTCTACCGGTACGACATCCGCGGCAGCGTCACGAACATCGTGGATGGGGCAGGTTCCGTCGTCAAGTCGTACGACTACGACGAGTTCGGCGTGACGACCAGCACGGGCGATGCGTTCTTCAACGAGGTGACGTTCACGGGGAGCGTAGCGGACGCCTCCGGCCTGCTGTACATGAACGCGCGGTACTACAACCCCGCCACCGCCCGGTTCCTCTCGCAGGACAGTTACACCGGTTCCGCCTCCGACCCCTGGACGCAGCACCTCTACGCCTACTGCAACAACAACCCCGTCAACATGGTCGACCCGACGGGGCACGCTCCCGTCGGCTCCATGCGCAAGAACATGGTCTGTATCAATGACGGCGGCAGCGGCTTGTCGAGCTATGAGCTGATGGAGCGTTCGGTTACGCCCGAGCCAACGCCAAATCCATGGACAACACCTCTGCCGCAACTCGGTTTGAAGCCTGAGATGCTTACAGAGGGACAGAAAGAAGAATATCTAACACAATTTATTAATACATGGGAATCGGAACATAATGTTTGTCTCTATGTTTCCATGGACGAAGCAGTTGTCAACTGGGCGTTGGAAGTAAGCTCGTTGAATCAGGATTAT
>OHJR01000422.1_pt1 | contig 10637 bp, 6 predicted proteins | sample 1568641 | NCBI WGS metagenome assembly OHJR01 (sample SAMEA3879607, study PRJEB24766) | human gut metagenome | biome: human-associated habitat; feature: feces | place: USA | collected 1985/1987 | reverse complement strand
GGTTCTGCCCCCGCCACTCGTCCGTGTCCAGATAAAACTCCCAGTTCCCCTCCCGGGCTTTGAATACCGGGTAACCCGTCAGGCTCTTGGAAAGGTAGGTGGTTCCGTCTCGTCCGGGTACGTTCACGGAGAGGACTTTCTCCACCGGGGGAGCCACCACAGGCCGGGAGACCGGGATCATCTTCCAGTCATCCCAGGTGTTCTTGTCACCAATGGTGATGGAATGGTACATGGCTCCTCCTTAACTCAGCATGTCGGCAGGCGGCTGGAAGTCATAGGAGATGGTCAGCGTCACCCGTCCGTCGTTGCCGTTCTTGACGTTGCTGATCCAGCAGCGCCCTTTGTAGCTTCTCGTCTGCGCGGTGGAGAGCACGGTTCCACCCAGCTCCATCTGCACCTCGCATTCTCTTCCCTGAATGATCCGCATCAGCCGGAAATAGGTGCTTGTCCAGTCACCTTCCCGGCTCGACCAGTCGGGGTAAAGCCGAATGCTCTGTTCGGTCTTGTCGGGGATGCCGCATCGCTCCCGCACATCGTCCATGGCGTGCCGTCCATAGTCATCCCAGCTGGAATGTGGTACGCCGTCCGCCACATAATAAAAGTCCCAGCTCCCGGTCGAGTTCTGGAACACCCTCTTTCCCAGCGGAGCCTTTTCCGGCGTGCCGTGGTAGGAAGGAAAGTCCATCGTCTCGTATTTTTCCTCAAAGGCATTGACATGCAGGGGATTCAGGGGGACCAGGTTGAAGTCTCTCGTGCTGTATTCCCGGGAAGCCCCTGCATTGTCATATACCTTAAAAATAAGCCCCGCAAATGTGGGGATCTGTGAGGAAAGCGCCGGGTCAGTTGCGCTCCGTCCCATCATCGGTTGTTCCTCCGGTTGATCTTTCCCAGCCCCTCGTCCACGTCGTTGATGATCTCGCCCACCAGTTTCCGGCCGTTCATCTGGACCTTCATGTTGGCCACGGCCCGGGCAATGCTGTCGATGTGCTCGCCCAGTGCCTCCACGCTCGAAACGATGTCGGCGTTGGGGTTGGCCTTCTGGTCAGTCTTGTTCGCCTCTTCCTGCTGGGCCTTGGTCACCTCGGCTCTGCGCACCACGTTGGCGGCAAGGCCTGCGGTGCGCTCTGCATTCAGGGCGACCGTGCCGTTCTGGAACAGGGTGTCGTTCAGCCAGTCCACTCCATTTTGAACGTCGCTCATGTCCACTACGGGCTGGATGCTGGGTTCATACTCGAAGTCGTCGCTGGCAATGTCACCCACTCGCTGGGCCAGATCCATCATGGTGGAAAGGGCAGTGTCGCTCACGTCCTGTACGCCCTGCACCACGGAGCCGGTCTCGTCGGTGATGCCCTGCGCCAAACCAAGGCTCAGGTATTCGCCGATGCCCGCCATCACGCGGCTGGGGGAATGGATGCCAAAGAAGTCGCAGAATCCGTTCACCACAGCACTGCCGAAGTCGCAGATGCCGTTCCACACCGCACCCGCCGCACCGGTAATGCCCTGCCACAGGCCGGAGACCAGGTTTCCGCCCACGTCCACCAGGCCCTTGAAGCCGTTGCTGATCCAGTCCCACAGGTGCGAGAAGGCATTTCCCAGCCAGTCAAAGAACCCGCTGAAGAAATCGCCGATCTTGTCCCAGTTGGCGATCAGCAGTCCGCCGCCCGCAATGGCTGCGCCAATGAGCCAGCCTTCGGGGCCAATGGATCCCAGCACGCTCACCAGAGTGCCGCCCAGTTCTCCCAGACCGCCCAGTAAGCCGCCGGAGCCGGTGATCATCTCGCCGATGCTGCCAAGTCCGCCCAGTGCTTCTCCCAGCAGTCCCGTGCCGCCCGTGGCAGAGCCCAGCAGGCCGCTCATGTTGCCCAGGATGCTGCCAAGGTTCTTGGCCGCGCCGGTCACCTTGACCACCTGTCCCATCACCTTCAGGGTACCGCCGCCCTGGGCCAGTTTGTTGAAGGTCAGCATGGTCTTGCCCAGATTCATCATCGTCTGGCCAAATTCGCTGCCCATAAAGTCCAGCACGGTGGTAATGCCGCCGGTCACTGCCCCGCCCCAGTCGCCGCTCACAAGGGCGGTAATGGTGCCAAAGAGGTCGGTGATCACTTCGGTCACGCCGTCCTTGGTGGCCACACCAAAGGCTCTGCTGAGCTTCGAGGCCATTTCCGGGGCGCTCTTCTGCACCTGTGCCCAGACGCTGTTGAAGCCCTCCTGAATGGGCCGCCAGTTCTTCGAGATGGAGTAGCCCAGCTGCATCATCATCCGCTTGCCGGAGTCGTCCAGTTCAAAGGCATCCGCCAGATTTTCCGCAAAGCCCACAAAGTTGTACTGTTCGCTTTGCAGGTCTGCCAGTGCATCCAGTGCGGTCTCGCTGTTCTTGCCAAACTTCTTCACAGCCTCGTCGTACTTCAGCTGCTTGTTCGTTACCTTCTTCAGGCTGTAGCTCATGCTGTCCAGTGCCGTGCCCACGCCGATGATGGCGGTCATGGTGCCCTGGGTGGCGGCTTTCCGTGCCTGGACGCTGTCGGCTCCGTATTGTTCCACCGCAGCCTTATAAGCATCCTCCCGGCCCGCAAGGTCGCCGTCGCCGTAGAGCTTGGCCAGCATGTTCTGCCGGTTGGTCACCAGCTTCTCCTGCTTTTCCAGGTAGGAGACCTTGCTGTCGTAGGCATCCAGCTGGGCCTGATTCAGCTCGTTGATGAGCTTCTGCTGTTCGGTCTGCGCCTCCAGATACTGCTGGTAGGCCGCCTGGGTCTTCTGGCTTGCCTCGCCGAACTCGTTTTTGATGGCGATGTAGTCCTTCTCGGTGGCCAGCAGGATCTCCGCCTGGTTCTTGATCTTCCGGTTGATGTAGTCGATCTTCTTGTTGGACTTCTCGGTCACCTCGGCGCTGTCCTCGTACAGGGCGCTCCAAAGCTCGTATTCGTCCTCCGCGGTCTTGGCATCGGTCTCGTACCGCTCCTGAATGACCTTCAGGATGCTGTCCTGCTTGCTTCTCTGAAGCTCCGCAAGGGTCTTCTGTTCGCTCAGCAGGGTGCCGTAAGCGTCCTTGGTCTTGCTGTTGTTTGCGCCCACCTTGGCCAGCAGGGTGTCGTACTGATCTTTCGCAATGGCCACCCGTTTGGTCTGGAGCTCGATCTCCCTTGTCAGGCTCTCGGTCTTCTTGGTGATAAGCTCTTCCACCGTGGCCGTGTCGCCGCCTGTCACTTCCCACAGCGCGTATTCGCCGGTGGCGTTGGACATCTCGGTCTTGTTGGCCTTCAGCTTGTCGGAGAATGCATTTGCCAGCGTGTCTGCCAGCGACTTGCCGGTCTTGGAGGCTTTGGACTTGGTGGTGCCTCCGCCCGCTCCGTCCAGTGCATCATCCACGGCGTTCTGGTAGTAGTCGGTCAGCGCGCCAAAGGGGTTCAGCTTGCCCCATGTGCTGTCCACAGCATTCTTGATCTCCTCCACGGTAGAGGGGGTCTTGTTGCCGGGCTTCTTGATGCCGCTGTTGGAGGGGATCGGTACAGTATCCTGCGCCGCCTGCTTTGCTGCATTCTGTGCGCCCTTCAGTCCATGTTGATAAACGGGGTTGCCCAGATGAAGCGAATCCATCTTCATGGCGTTGTACAGCCCAACCATGCTGTTCTGTACGGCAATGGTCGCCTCATCCAGAGCAGTGGTCATACCGTCTTTTACCGCAAGGGCCGCATTGTAAGCGCTGTTCCGCAGCTCGTCCTGTTTCGTCTTGTCGCCAATGCCCAGGATCGCACCCTCAAGGATGTTCTCCGCGTCGCTGGCTGCAACGTCACTGGGCGAATGGATGCCCCAGAAGGTGGTGAAAACATTCCGGATGGCGGCAGCAGCGCTGTGCATGGCCGCCTTTGCCCGTTCCAGAATGCTCTGGTTTTGCAGGCCTTCCACAACGCCCAGCATGACATATTCGCCGTTCTCGGCCATCACCTTGGAAGGCGACGCAATACCAAAGAACGATTTGAACGCATCAACGATCTTTCCGCCCAGCGATTTGATGCCGTTGACCGCCATGCCAACCGGCCGGTCGTCCTCAAAGATCTCGCCGAACCAGTCAAAGATGCCCAGCGCCGCATCCTTCATGGCATTTCCGATGCCGCTGAACAGTTCGCCCCATGTTTCTGGAATACCAAGGAAACTCAGGCCGTCTTTCGCCAGCTGCCAGCACTCCGGGATCACGGCACGGACCAGCGCGTCAAATGCCTCGACAATAGGCCCGGCGCAGTTCTTGATCACCTCGCAGAGCATCGTCACCACAGTGGTCAGTGCTTCCTGAATGTCCGGGGCGGCGTTGATGATGGCTTGACAGATCGGTCCTGCAAACATGGAAAGAACACCCATCGCCGCAGTCGCCAGCGCGATCACGCCCAGCGACTTTGCGAAGTTCCAGAATGCTTTTGCCAGCAGTTCCAATCCAACCGCCAGCTGAGGCATTGCTGTCAGAAGAGCACCACCCAGCATGGTGATGAGCATTCCGTCCAGAAATACCTGTAACGCCTGCCCGACAGTTTTCGGATCAGCATCGCCCAGCAGTTTAATGGCAGGGGCCAGGATCAGCAGCGCCGCGCTCATCTTGAGCATAGCGGAGCCCAGACCATCCAGTGCGGAAGCAACGCCGAATTTGGTGAAGGCGATCAGTGCAGTTGTCAACCCTCTGAGACCGAAAAGAGCAGCAATTCCACCCTTGGCTAAATCGACCCAGCCCAACGCCGCAAATTTCTCTACCGCCGCAGCCAAAACATACAGCGCACTTGCCGTCAGCAGGATGCCCGCGCCGGAACTCACGCCACCGGTGGACATGCTGGATGCGATCGTCAGAGCGGTCAGTCCAGCCGCAACCTTGACCAGCCCGTCGATGGCCGCATCCCCCATCACGGCAAACAGCCCCACGGCTCCTGCCAGTACAACAAGGGAGGTAGACATCACAAGGATGGCCGCGCCGGAGCCGAACTTCGTCTTGGACGAAAAGGCCGACATGGTGGTCATCAGGAGCATCAGGGTCTTGATGCTGGTCATGGCCGCATCCAGCCGGACAAGCTGAATGTTCGCCAGACTGCTCACCGCCTGCGCTGCGATCCAGATGCCGCCAGCCATGGCTGCGATCGCGGCTCCATTTTGAAATCCGGTCGGGCCGATCACCTTGTTTACCGCAGCCAGAGCCGTGGCCATGGTGGTCAGCAGCCCGCCCAGCGAAACCACCGCCATACCGGCTTTTACCAGGCTGGTGAACTTGATCTCGCTCAGGGGCTTCAGAGCGGTGGAAAGCACCTTGATGGCACCGTTCAGCGCCACCAGTTCTACCGCCGTCGAAAGGATCACCTTGTGGTTCATGGCCTTCTCGCCAACCACCAGCGCCAGAGAGAGCTGACGCATCGCCAGCATCATGGCAACGATGGACGCGGTCGCAACAACCAGCGCTGAGACATTTGCTGCAATGTGGCCTTTCTGCATGACCTCCATGATCCGGGAAAGTCCCTTGGTAATGGAACCAATGGCAATGCCCAGTCCGATCAGCGCCGCAGCAGTGCCCCACAGGGTCGCCGCGTTCAGGGCGCTGGCTTTCAGGCTGTCAAATGCTTTCGTGAACCGCTTGGTGGTAGGCTCCAGCAGCTTTGCCGAGACCGTCAGCAGGGTCACGAAGCCAAAGACCGTACTGGCGATCTCCGTGAACTGGTCAGGGTTGATCCGGCTCATCACGTACATGGCCCCGGCCAGGATCAGGATCGCGGTGGCCATGCCGGTCAGGGTCTTGGTGCTCTCGTTCTTCTGCCAGGTCTTGATCGCGCTGGTCAGCTGCTTGAAGGTGCCGGAGATGGAGTTGAGCATTCCGGTCAGCGGGGTCTCCAGCATTGCTTTCAGGCTCTTGGTGGCTTTTGCCATCTGCCCGATGCTGAACGCCAGCAATCCCACGTCGATCAGGCTCATAAACCGGTAAACGTCCGTCCCGCTGATGGCATCAAAGCCCTCTTTCACAGCGGTAAAGAACTGTTTCACCGGAGCAAAGGCATCCCCCACCGAGCCGTTGATCTTGTTCATGCTGCGCTGGAAGCTGGAAGCAAACTCACTCATGGATTTGCTCAGGTTCTTCGGCATGTCGATGAGGTTCTGCTGGAAGTCCTCCAGATTCGGCTTTGTCAGCCCCAGCACCTGCACCGCTTTCTCGCCAAGGCCGCCCAGTTTGGAGAGCAGGGTCGAGATCGCCATGCCCAGCGCACCCAGGATGCCAATGCCTCCGCTTGCTGCGGTCCGGATCACAGCGCTCAGTCCGTCAAAGGCCCGCCTGCCCACGGAGTACAAGGTGCCCAGCAGGCCGGTGCTCTCCTCGCCTTTTTTCAGGAAGGTGTCGATGTACTGCGCGATCTTCGTGCTTTTCAGCATGCTGCCCAGTGCATCCACGGGGCTCAGGAGCTTCGTCAGCGCCGTCCTGATGCCGCCCAGCTTCTCCCGCAGGGTGCCGCTTCCGGTGGCAACTTTATAGATCGTCTCAAGGAAATCCCCAAGCCCGGCTCCCACGCTCAGCATCACCTGTGCCACAGGCTTCGCAGCGTTCGCCAGCAGCGAAAATGCTTCCTTTGCCACCGCGCCGATTTTGCTCAGGATCGTGGTAACGCCTTTCAGCACCGTGAACAGGCCCTTGAAGGTCTTCTTGATCTTCTCTGCGGTCTGGTCGGTGATAATGAGCTTCTGGGTCATCAGGTCGAGCCGTTCGGCAAAGCTGTAAATGCGCTCCCCGTCTGCGGGCGGGAAGATCTCACTGAACGCCTCCTTCACAGGGGCCACCACTTTGCCAATGGCATCCATGATGTTCCAGAAGCTCTGCACCAGATGCTCTCTGCCGGAAAGCTCGCCGATCTTCTTGGCGTACTCGTCCAGGTCCAGGGTTCCATTTTGAATCTCAGCGTTCAGCTTCGCAAAGGCTTCCGCATCCCGCTGGATGGTCTCCCGGTCATAGCCCTTTGCGGCCATCTCCTTGTCGCTCAGGGTCAGCAGCTTTTCGGCACTGGTCTGTGCTTCGTCAAGGCTTGCTTTCAGCAGCTGGGCACTCACGCCGTTCTGCTGCAATGCCTTGGTAAAACTGCCCGCTTCGGTGATCTGGTCCTCGGTCACAGCACCGCTGGCCAGTGCCACCTGCTGGAGGGTGTAGCTGTAGGCATCTGCCTGATCGCCCAGCTCATTTTCAAGCAGTTTATTCCATCCGCTGTTCAGTCCGTCCTTCAGCCGTTCGTTCAGCGCTTCGATGGGCGGCACAAAGATGTCGTACAGCCGGTTCGCCAGCTCCGTCCATGTGTCGGTGGCCTCTTCCTTGTTGCCAAAGATCGTCTCAAACACGCCCATCCATTTTGAACTGGCAGCGTCTTTCGTTGAGTCGATGGCCTGTGCGAAGCTGGTGGCCTGCTGGGCGGCGAGAGCGGCGCGTTCTGCCAGCTCTCCGTACTGCCCTTTCAGCTGTTCCAGCGCCTCCGAGCTGGTCATGCCCGGGTTCTTCTGGGTCAGCTCATAGGCCGCCTCCATCATGGAAGCATACTTTGCGAAGGTCTTTTCCATGACCTCAGTGTTGGCCCACTTCTTCTGCAGGCTCGACTCAAAGCTGGCGATGGTCACTTCGCCTTCTTTGATGACACCCAGCTCCACCGCTGTGTCAATGAGCTCCTGCTTCAGGGCCTTGGTGGCCGTACCCATCAGGTTCAGGCTCTTCCAGTCCTGAAGCTGCAAATGTCCGGCGCTGTAGCTCTGGGTCAGGTTCCTGATGGTGCTCTGGAACGCAAAGCCCGTTTTGCCCGCGTCTGCGGTGGCGTTGGCAATGCCCATGATCATGGGGATCATCTTGTCGATGTTGCCGCCCGCAGCCGTCATCTGGGAAAGGGCACTGGTCATCTCGCTGAAGCTGTAGCTGGTCTCGTCGGAGTACCACATCAGCTTGTTCAGGTAGCCGTTCACCTGATCGATGCTCTTACCCGTGGCGTTCATGATAGTCTGAACGTTGGAGGTCTTTTCGGTGTACTTGTCCCAGCCGCTGGCCACCTGATCGATGGACAGACTCTTGACCAGCTTCTCGCCCGCATCCACAAATTTGTTGGTAATGTTCACCAGCGCCGTGGTGGCCACGATGTTCAGGCTCGAGAACTTGGATTCCAGCCGGTCAAGGCTCGTCTGCATGGTGGCAAAGTCCACGTCCTTCGCGGCTGCGTCCAGCTTCTCAAAGCCCTTTTCCGCTCCCTTAAACTGGAGCTTCTCCATCAGCCGGTCAATGGTCGAGATGGTCTGTTTGGTATTTTTCTCAAAATTTGCGTTGTCAAACCGCATTTCAACAACGCGGCTGTCTACTTCCTGGCTCATTCTGTCCTCACCTCGCCCCATGCCCTTGCTGCGATCCGCTCAAAAATGGGCCGCATCGCAGGGTTGATATAGTCCACTCCCTCTACGTATCCTCCGTTTCGCGTGCCGTGTCCGTATTGCAGGATAACCGCAATGGGCACACCGTCCACGATGTTGGAGTTTCTCCATGTAATGGCGATGCGCTCTTTTCCCTTCGTCACCGTGTAGCCCCAGCTTGCTGCCGTCTTTCCCGTGTCCTTCGGGGTCGCCTTCGCAAGGGCCTCCACGCCCTCCTGTCCGTATCGGTCAAGCAGCTCATCCAGGCTCAGGTTCGAGCATCGCTTCAAAAATTTCCGGCTCTTCTTCCAGTCGCCCTTCTGGCGAAAGACAATTACTTTTGGCATCTTACCCTCTCGTCTTCAGCCGGGCCTTTCTCTGCTCGTTCAGCATCCGCTGCTGGGCCATCCGGTCACCCTTGCTCATCTTCTTCGCCGGTGCCTGGCTCTCCTGGCATACCCGGATCAGGGTCAATAACCGGTTTAAATGCCACTTCTCGCACTCTTTCGGAATGCCAAAGCTGAACATCTGGCAGTACAGCACCTCGGCCGTGGTCTCGGTCCCGCTTTTCCGGGGCGGTCGTTTTGGCCGGGGCTTTCCTGCGGTCTTTCGTTCGTTGGGTCTCGGCTCCCCGCTGAACCATGTTGCGGTCATGGGAGCTTCCATATATTCGTTAATGGAACGGTACTGTTCCCGGGTCAGTCTGGCGTACACTTCGGGGTCTACCCCCTTGGTCACCGTCATGCAGCGGATGTAGTCCAGCCACTGCTCCACGGTCAGCTTGTCCAGATTGCTCAGGAACGGGATGTTCCAGTTGCTTTCCCAATGAGCCAGGGAGAGCAGTGAATGTTCCAGCTTCAGGACCACGGCAGGCGTGTAGACAAATTCCTCTGTCTTTTCGTTCCACCGCTGTTGTCCCGGTATCGTAAGCGTCATCATTTGCTTTCTCTCCCTGGTATGTGTTCATTGAGGTGCCCTTCTCAGAGCACGCTCCATTTTGAATACTCTTCTAAACAGAGCTCGCCTCTTTGGGGAGCTCTGCGACGCGCCGCCCTTTGGCGGACGGAGCGGTAAGAGGGGCATGTTACTGCTCCTCAGTGCCCTTCACGGGGGCTTCCAGCACCTTCAGGCCGGGCTGTGCGTTCACAGGGGCGGCCTTCTTGGTCTCCTCCTTCATGTCCTCCGGCAGGATGCCCTCAAAGAATGCGGCCGCTGCCTCGCCGTTGGAGGCCAGCTTGTAGTACAGGTCGCTGTAGGCCTGGGTGGACATAAAGTCCGCCAGCACCGCATCGTTCTTGATGAACTTCCGGCCGTCCGGGCTCAGCACACCGTAGCTCTTGCAGATGATCTGCTTGAACAGCTTGGCAAGCTCCAGCTGGCTCTGGGCGGCAGTGATGCGGTTGATCATCTGCACAAGGCCGCCCTCGGTGGTCAGCTCCATCTCCATGATCTCGGCACGGGTCAGATTGAAGTAGTAGTCTTCCGTCCGCTCAGTACCGCCAAAGTCCACGGTGGTCATCGTCTTTTTCAGCATTTTTCTTCTCCTTTATCGTGTTCATTGATGCCTGGCTTCTTACACCTGGCCCTCGCTGTCGGTGATCAGCTTGATCAGATCGTCGGGGGTGGGCAGGGTTGCCTCGGCAGTCTCGGTGCCATAGAGCTTGTCCTGAATGGCCTTCACGGTGGCAGGCTTCAGCTTGGAGCAGTCGATCTCCATGTGGCTGGTGGGGCGGTGGCCGGTCACGCTCACGGGGGAGGTGGTGCACTCCCAGCTGAAGGTGATGGCATCGGGGTTGTCGTTGATAGTGGCATAGCTCTTCTCGCTGGGGGAAGCGGTGCTGTTCCACGCAATGTGGATCTTCTGGCCCACCTCGTCATCAACGTCGTTGCCCACGGTGGTCACCCAGCTGAAGCCAAAGCCCTGGCGCTTCTGCTGGCCGATGGAAACACCCGTTGCAACCTGTGCGGAACCGTCGCAGGGCTCCCACTCGGTGGGGTAGGTGTAGGCTTCGATGGTGTAGCCGTACTCCTCGGCAGAGCGCAGAGAAGCATACTTGATGTCATCGGCGTAGAGCTTGGTCTCCTCAGCGCCGGAGGGGCTCTCGGTCACGGCGGTCAGGCCATTCCAGGCCACGCCCTTGTCGTAAGCGCCGGTGTTGTTCATGGGATACAGGACACCCATCTTGGTGCCCATCTCGTAAAACTTTTCGCCGACAGCGTCCCAAATCAATCTGGACATATAGTTCCTCCTT
>OHJR01000414.1_pt1 | contig 10780 bp, 10 predicted proteins | sample 1568641 | NCBI WGS metagenome assembly OHJR01 (sample SAMEA3879607, study PRJEB24766) | human gut metagenome | biome: human-associated habitat; feature: feces | place: USA | collected 1985/1987 | reverse complement strand
TGATTTTTCACAAGCAATTCGCCATTTGTTTAGCAGTTTTAACAAAATGTGTCCGTTTTTTGCGAATTTTGACATCCCAATAGAGAACTTTCCGCCCGTTTTTCCTCAAAATTTTCTCTCACCCACCATTCCAATCCGCTATGGTTTTCACCCTCGACAATTTTTCTTTTCCGCGCTATACTAGGAATCGATCCGATTTCTGCCGCTCTTTGGCATTGCAAGGGCGGCTTTTCCATGCCGGAATGGCAGTTTGCACCGAAAGGAGTTTTGCCCATGCCCGCCAACGACCTCAGCCAGCAGCAGTACCATAAAATGACCGAGACGCCCATCCCGGGACTGATCCTGAGCCTTGCCGCCCCCACCATCCTGAGTATGCTCATCACCAGCATCTACAACCTGGCCGATACGTTTTTTGTCGGCCAGCTTTCCACCAGCGCTTCGGGCGCGGTGGGCATCGTTTCCAGCCTGATGGCCATTATCCAGGCGCTGGGCTTCATGTTCGGCCACGGGGCCGGCGGCATCATCAGCCGCAGCCTGGGCAACCAGGATACCCACGCGGCCACCAAATTTGCCTCCACCAGCTTTTTCACGGCCATGGCGGTGGGTGCCGTGCTGGCCGTGGGCAACGCCCCCACCGCCCTGCTGACGATTGCCGAGAAAATTGAAAACGGCCTGCGCCCGGCGCTGGTTATCGGTGTGCCGGTGGGCTTTGTGAACGTGGTGGAAAGCAAGGAGCGCCTGTTTGCCGTGTGCGAAAGCCACGGCGTGCCCGCCATTGTTGCCATGGGCCGCAAGGGCGGCAGCAACGTGGCGGCGGCCATCTGCAACGCGCTGATCTATTCCGCCGCCGAAATGCTGGATCCCACCGCCCGCGGATGGAAATAAGCAGGAGAATATCGCCACAGCCCGGTACCACACTTTTTGGAGCAAAGCGGATACCGGGCTATTGTTATCTCACGGCGGCATTATAATGGCAGTATCAACGATACAATCAAAATAAATGGGAACGCTCTTCTTACCGCGTGAAAAAGGGCACCAAAAGCAACAGCCACAGCGGGCTTGCCCGTTGTGGCTGTTGTATTGCTTCTGCGTTTTGATTATGATAGGGAAAAAATGAAGCAAACCGTATGCTTATAAAGCGAACGCCATTGCATCTCCTGGCGCAAGCCCCCCGTCACTCACTTTTCCACCGCCATTGCGATCTGCTCGCGGGTGATGGGCAGCTCATAAAAGCGTTTGTGGGTGGCGTGGTAGATGGCATCGGCCACGGCGGGCAGCGGGGTGTTGATGACGACCTCACCGATGGACTTTGCGCCAAACGGGCCGGTGCCCTCGTAGCTGCTCTCAAAACTTACGTCAATATGTCCAATATCAGTGCGGCAGGGGATCTTGTACTGCATCAGGGAGCTTTCGCGCGGCATGCCGCGGTCATTGTAGGTCACATTCTCGGTCAGCGCCATGCCGATGCCCTGCAAAATGCCGCCCTCGGCCTGCACGCGGGCCAGGTTCGGGTTTACAGGGGTGCCGCAGTCAACCGCGGCCACATAGTTCACCACCTGGGCTTCGCCGGTTTCCAGGTCAACTTCCACTTCGGCGGCGCCAACCATAAACGGCGGGGGCGAAATCTCCGAGCTGTGGGTCACGGTGGCTTCCAGCGCCACCGTGTTGCCGCATTGGGATGCCGCTGCAATGCTGGCCAGCGGCACGCGCTGGGTGCCATCCTCGCTTGTCACGGCATCGCCGGTAAACAGCACGGCGGCTTTGTCCAGCCCCAGCAGCTGTGCCCCCAGGGTGCAGATCTTATCTTTCAGTTCCAGCGCACACTTTTCCACGGCCTTGCCGGTCACATAGGTTGTGCTGGACGCATAGGAACCGGAATCATAGGGGGAAGAATCGGTATCTGCGCCCAAAACCGCAATGTTTTCCAGCGGGCATTCCAGCACTTCGGCAGCGATCTGCGCCAGGATCGTATCGCAGCCTGTGCCCATATCCGCTGCGCCGATGGAGAGGGTATAGAACCCGTCATCGTTAATTTTCAGCGTGGCACTGCCCACGTCCACATGGTCGATGCCGGAGCCCTGCATGGCCATGCCCATGCCAACAGCACGCACCTTGCCGTTGCCGATCTCGCGCACGGGGTACTTATGGTCCCAATCCATCCTGTCATGCACGGTTTTCAGGCAGCGGTCCAGCGCACAGCTGGTGTTGACCTGGCCATAGTAGGCGGGCATAACATCACCCTCATGGACAATGTTGCGCTGCCGGAGCTCGAACGGGTCCATCCCCAATTTGTCGGCTAGCTCATTCACAGCGGATTCCACCGCAAACAGCCCCTGGGTTGCGCCGTACCCGCGGTACGCACCCGATGACATGTGGTTGGTGTAAACAACATCGCTGACAAAGCGGAACGCTTCGGCCTTGCCGTACAGCGGGATGGACTTGTGGCCCGAAAGCCCCACCGTTGTGGGGCCGTGCTCACCGTAAGCGCCGGTGTTGGAAAGGGTGTGCAGGTCAATGCCCTTGATGATGCCGTCCTTTGTTGCGCCCAGCCGCACGTGCATCTCCATCTCATGGCGCGGGGTTGAAGCCGTCTGGCTTTCAAAGCGGGTATAGATGATCTTGCTGGGCTTCTTCGTTTTCCAGGTAACAAAGGCAGGGTAAACCTCGCACACTGACGTCTGTTTTGCGCCGAACCCGCCGCCGATGCGCGGCTTGGCAACGCGGATCATGGATTTGGGGATGTGCAGGGCGTTTGCCAAAATGCGGCGGCAATGGAACACGATCTGCGTTGAGCTGAGCACATTCAGCCGCCCGTAAGCATCAATGCTGCAATAAGTGCGGAAGGTTTCCATCATGGCCTGCTGGCAGGCGCGGGTGTGGTAGGTGTGGTCAATGACCACATCGCACCCAGCCAACACCGCCTCAATATCACCCTCGCCGGATTCATCGTGGGCGCAGAGGTTGCGGTTCTTGTCAGCTCCGATGCCGGGAACAAGGGCTTCCCAGTTATCCTCCGGGTGCACAAGAATAGGGTTATCGAGCGCTGTGTGGAAATCCAGCACCGCGGGCAGAACTTCATATTCCACCTGAATCAGCTTCATCGCCTTATCGACGCATGTTTCGTCTTTGCCCGCAAGGATCGCAACAACATCCCCGGCAAAGCGGACATGGCGGTCGATCACAAGGCGGTCGTAAGGGCTCATTTCGGGGTAGGTCTGGCCCGCCTGGGTGTAGCGGCGGGCGTTCTGGTCCACATCTTTCCAGGTGTAAATCACCTCCATGCCGGGCACAAGCATGGCGCGGGAGGTATCAATATTTTTGACGATCGCATTGGCGTGGGGGGAGCGCAGCAGCTTGACGATGAGACAGTCCTGTGGGATAACATCATCCATGTACACAGGCTGGCCGGTTACAAGCTGCATGGCGTCCTTCTTGCGCACAGGCTGGTTCACAGTTTTCATTGGGCAGCCTCCTTTGATTTTTTCCACGCCAAAAAGTTCTGGATCCCGCGCAGCTGGCCTTCGTACCCGGAGCAGCGGCAAAGGTTGCCCGCAAGGTATTCCTTGATCTCCTCCTCATTGGGGTCGGGTTTTTCGCGGAAAAGGGCCAGCGCATTCATGATAAAGCCGGGGTTGCAGAAGCCGCACTGCTCGGCCCCCTGGTCAGCGATGAACGCGCCGAACTCAGCGGCTTCCTCCTGCAGGCCCTCCAGCGTGGTAACGCTGCGGCCATCCACCCGCGCCGCCAGTACAGAGCAGGAAAGCACCGGCTTTTCGTCCAAAAACACGGTGCACAGCCCGCAGTTGGCGGTTTCGCACCCGCGCTTGACGCTTTTGCAGCCTAAAGAGCGCACCAGATCAATCAGTAGGGTATCGGGGGCGATCTCAGCAGCTGTTTTTTTATGGTTCAACGTAAAATGAATTTGCATCAGAGCACCTCCAGGTTCCCCAGTGCCTGTACGGCACGCTTGACAAGCACCCCCACCAGATGGGTGCGGTAGGCGGCACTGCCGCGCAGGTTGCTGCCGGTGGGCACCGCAGCCTGTACGGCGGCGGGCAGCTCATCCGGGGCGGCCGTGGGGCAGACAAGCATGGCTTTCATGGGGCGTGCACCGATGGCAAAGCGGTAGGCTCCATCCGCCGTGCGTGCAGCAGCGCAGGTCAAAATCGGGAAGTCCGTCTGGGTGGCCCGCACAGACTGGTAATGCACTGCAAGCCCCGGCGTCTTTTTTATGTAAACATGGGTCAAAATATCACGGTCATAGGGCAGGGCGGCAAACTGTGCAATGGGCATCCGGCCTGCTTTGTACAGCTCCACATCGCAGTCCAGCGCCAGCAGCAGCGTTAATACGTCTGAAAAGCCAAACCGCCCGTACACGCTGCCGCCCACGGTGGCGCAGTTGCGGAACTGCACCCCCACAATATGGCGCACGGCCTCCCGCATGGCGCCGTTGGTGGCCGCGTTCAGCGCGGCGTGGGTTTCCAGGCTGCGCAGCGTTGCCATGGCGCCAATGGCAAATTCGGTATCGGTTTCTTCAATGGTATCCAACCCCAGCGCAGATAGGTCAATGGCTGTGCCAACGCTGATTTTTTCCATTTTCAGCCACAGCATCCCTCCCAGCACCCGGTTCGGGCGCTTCTGGTTCAGCTGCCATGCTTCTTCCAGTGTGGCGGGGCGGGCATATTCTCGAATCGTTATCATAGAATGCTCTCCGTTTTTGGGTAAAATCATACTTTTGTGCAGTACTACTTTTATTTTACCACAAATTCTGTTATAATTCCGTTGTTGTTTGAAAAACACAACGGAATATTGGTTTTAGAAGGAAGTAAGAAACATGAAAATGACCAAAATGACCGCCCTGCTGCTGGCCGCCGCTATGGCACTGACAGCCTGCGGCAGCACCGCTGCTGCCAGCAGTACCGCAGCCAGCGAGGCTGCTTCCGCAGAGGCTGCCGCAGCCCCGGAAGCCACTGCTGCACCGGAAGAACCTGCCGCCGAAACGGCGGTTACCTACCCGCTGACCGTTACCGACCAGCTGGGCCGCGAAGTTACCATTGAGGAAGAACCCAAAACCCTTGCCAGCGGCTACTACATTTCCACCAGCCTGCTGATTGCGCTGGGCGTGCAGAACGAGCTGGTTGGCGTGGAAGCCAAAGCCGACAAACGCAACATCTACAGCCTGTCCGCCCCGGAGATCCAGTCCCTGCCCAGCATTGGCACCGCCAAAGAGTTTGACCTGGAAGGCTGCGCTGCGCTGGCCCCGGATCTTGTCATCGTGCCCGCCAAGCTCAAGGATTCCATCCCCCAGATGGAGGAAATGGGCCTGACCGTGCTGGCTGTTAAGCCGGAAAACCAGGCCGGCCTGTTCGGCGCGATCGAGCTGCTGGCACAGGCAACCAACACCACCGCCCGCGGCGAGGAGCTGGAAATGGCCATTGACAGCAACCTGGCCGCCCTGGCCGAAGCCGTTGCCGGCACCGATGCCCCCAGCGTTTACCTGGCAGGCAACAGCTCCGTGTTGGAAACCGCAGGCCCCGCCATGTATCAGAACACGATGATCGAAAACGCCAACGGCACAAACGCCGCCGCCAGCGTGGAAGATACCTACTGGGCCGAAGTTTCCTATGAGCAGATCCTGGATTGGAACCCCGATTACATCATTCTGGCATCCGATGCTGAATATGACGTTGATTCTGTTCTGAACGATGCCGCCCTGGCGGACTGCACCGCCGTCAAGGAGAACCATGTTTACCAGCTGCCCCACGCTGTTGAGGCTGTGGATTCCCCCGTGCCGGCCAGCTTCCTTGGCAGTGTTTATCTTGCCAGCGTGCTGCACCCGGAGCAGGTGACCGAGGAGTATTACCACGCCGCTGCCGATGAATTCTATGGTAGCTTCTATGGCTTTACCCCCGAATCTTATGAATAATAACCGCAAACGCACGGCTCTGTGCCTTCTGGGCGCAACGCTCTGCGTTTTTATGGCCTTTGGTGCGGCACTTTATTTCGGCCGTTATCCCATAACCCTGCAGGCACTGCTGGCGGGGGACACTATGGCAGTGCGCATCTTTACGGTACTGCGCCTGCCCCGTGCCGTGATGGCGCTGGCGGGCGGGTTCGGTCTTGGCGTGGCGGGCTTTGTGTACCAGACTGTTTTCCGCAATCCACTGGCAAGCCCGGATATCATTGGGGTATCGTCGGGGGCCAGCGTTGGCGCGGCATTTGCCATCTTGTTTGTCTCTTCGGGCACGCTGGGCACTACGGTATGCGCCTTTGCGGGCGGGCTGGCAGCGGTGTTTCTCTCGCTTGGCTTGGCGGCCGCCGCGCCGGGGCGCAGCAAGATGAACCTGGTGCTGGCGGGCATTGCCGTACATGCGCTGGCGCAAACTCTTTTGATGCTGCTAAAGCTGACCGCTGACCCGGAAAAAGAGCTGGCTAGCATTGAATATTGGATCATGGGCAGCCTGGCGGGGGTAACGCAAAGCCGGGTGTGGTTCCCCGTTCCAATGGTTATTTCCTGCTGCGCCGTAATTTTTGCTTTGCACCGTCAGGCGATGCTTTTATCCGTGGAAGAGGATGAAGCGCGGCTGCTGGGGGTTCCGGTGGGGCGGATGCGTTTTCTGCTGCTGACATTGGCAACGCTGGTGGTGGCCGCAGTTGTCAGCGTGACTGGGCTGATCAGCTTTGTCGGGCTGCTGGCCCCCCACTGTGCGCGGCTGCTGGCGGGGCACAACCGCCGCTCCACCAGCCTGCTCAGCGGGCTGGTGGGCAGCACGCTGCTGCTGGCGGCGGATACCATTGCCAAAACGGTGGCGGCAACCGAACTGCCGGTCAGTATCTTCACCTCGCTGCTGGGTGTTCCGTTTTTGCTCTACCTTATTATAAAGCCGGGGAGGGAGACGCGGTAATGTTCACTGTGGAGAATCTGGCCGTCCGTCTTGGCGATAAGAACATCCTGCAAAATGTTCATTTTACGATAGATACCCCCGGCCAGCTGGTGGGAATATTGGGGGCGAACGGCAGCGGAAAAACCACCCTGCTGCGCGCAGTGGCCGGGCTTTTGCCCCATACGGGGTGCTGCCTGATGGATGGTGTGCCGCTGGAAAGCCTTTCTACCAGGTGTCTGGCACAAACGGTCAGTTACATCCCGCAGCAAAGCGGAATTTCGGTGTCCATGTCTGCACGGGAAGTTGTGCTGATGGGCTGCAACCCCCGCCTTGGCGTGCTGCAAAGCCCCACCGCTGCCATGTGTGCGGCAGCGGAAGAAGCCCTGCGCACGGTAGGCCTGGCGGATAAAGCCGAGCAGGACTACCTGACGCTGAGCGGCGGCGAACGCCAGCTCTGTATTCTGGCACGTACCTTTGTGGAGGATGCGCCTTTGCTGCTACTGGATGAACCGGACAGCGCCCTGGACCTTGCCAACCGCAGCCATATGGCGGCGCTGCTGGCGGAATTTGTGCATGCAAGCGGCAAAACAGCGCTGATCTGCCTGCATGATCCCATGCTGATGCTGGACTGGTGCGATACGCTGATTGTGCTGCAAAACGGGCAGGTTGGAGCCATGCTGTACCCCAGAACCGACCCGGTTGAAGCGCTGCAATCCGCGCTGGCAGCAGTATACGGCCCGCTGGAACTGGTGCCCGTGACCGACCGCACGGGCCGGGTGCGGCTGGCGCTGCTGCCGTTGTGAGGAAAGAAAAATGAAACCGAAGATTCATGTGATGCTCTGCGATGATATCGGCGAGCGCTTTTTTGGCGAAGGCCCCTGCCGCCTGCTGCACCGGATTGAAGAGACCGGCTCACTGCGGGCGGCGGCACAGGCCATGGGGCTTTCTTACTCCAAAGCGCTGCGCATGGTCAAGCGGGCGGAAAAAGAATTGGGCTTTGCGCTGACCCGCAAAACCATTGGCGGGCGCGGCGGCGGGGGCAGCACCCTGACGGATGAAGCCCGCAATTTTATGGAAAGGTATGAGGCTTACCGTGATGCCTGTGTACAGACTGACCGCGAGCTCTATTATAAGTTCTTTCCGGGCGAGCGGTAAGCGCCACCTGCTGTTGACCGGAGGGCGCGGTACGGGAAAAACCACCCTGCTGCGTGCGCTGGTGCCATTGCTTTGCCCCGGGGCACAGGAAATTACCACAGCAGCGTACCCTGCGGACCGTGTGGAAATTCGAGAAAGTGTGGGCGGAAAAATAGCGGTGATCGGCCGCTTTGACCCGGCACTGCCCCCAGGCGAAAACCGGATGCGCCCCGTGGCGGACGGCTTTTTGCTGCTGGGAGTGCCCGCCCTGCACCGCATGGCGGCAGGGGAGAGCGAATGGGCGGTGCTGGATGAACTCGGTTACCTGGAAAATAGCTGCCCCGAATTCCGGCAGGCAGTGGAAGCGCTGCTGGATGCAAAGCGCGTTCTCGCTATTGTGCGTAAGCAGGATACCCCATTTTTAACCGCACTGTGCGCCCGGCAGGATGCCTTTGTGGTGGATTTGGACGATCCCGCGCCCGCTCTCGGCTGCGTGGTCATGGCGTCCGGGCTGGGGCGGCGGTTCGGCGGAAACAAGCTGATGGCGGATTTTTGCGGTGCGCCGCTGATCGCCAATGCGCTGGCTCTAGCCGCCCTGCCGCTGCTGGCCTGCCGCATTGTCGTGACCCGCTCGGAAGAGGTTGAGGCGCTCTGTAACGCGCAGGGCGTCCCCGTTCTGCGCCACGCGCAGCCCTACCGCAGCGATACGGTCCGGCTGGGGCTGGCGGCATTGCTGGGAAAAGAGCCCGCTTTGCGCGGCTGCCTGTTTCTGCCGGGGGACCAGCCGCTGCTCACGCAGCAAAGTGTGGAAGCACTGGCGCTGGCAGCGGCCCCCGATGCCATTGTGCGGCTGTGCGCTGCCGATGGCACCCCCGGCAGCCCAGTGCTGTTCGGCGCGGATTATTTTTCGGAGCTGCTTCACCTGCCGGATGGCCGCGGCGGCAATGCCGTTGCGCGGGCCCATCCCGGTTCCGTCTGCCTTGTGTCCGCCCGGAACGATGCCGAACTGAGGGATGTGGATACGCGGGAGGACCTGAACCAGCTGCGTCAGCTGACAAACAGATAAAAATACCGTGCAGTTCAAAAAAAGCTGCACGGTATTTTTTATTTCATCACCTATTATATGATTGTAAACTGGCAGGCCCGCATGGCATCCAGCGCGGTCTGGTGGCTCTGGGGCGTTACCCCGGCGCAGCAGTCCGACAAAACTTCGATCTCTGTTTCCGGGAAAGCTGCACGCAGTACCATGGCGTTGCTAATCACGCAGATATCGGTGCAGTAGCCATAAATAACAATTTTTTCAATATCTTCAACAGCCTTGTTGTGTGCCATCAGTTCATCCAGAATCTCACTGGGCAGCATATAACTGCCGAACGTGGGTTTGTCCACAATGTGGCACACTTCCGGCTCGGTGTCCGCCATGACGTTTTCCAGTTCGGGCGCAAAATTCCAGCCATCCTCACCCTCAATGCAGTGCTCGATCGGCAGGCTGCGGCCCTCCCGCGTGGTCAGGTAGTTGTCCTGGTGGGTATCACGGGTAAAGAACATCCAGTGCCCGGCCTGCGCGTGTGCCCGCGCGGTCTCTGCCAGGTGCGCCACATTGGCCTGCGCCTGTGTGTTGGCCAGTGCCCCGGTAATAAAATCTTTCTGCACATCAATCACAAGATCAAGGGTGATTTTTTCGTCATTCATAGCATTTTCTCCCTGTCCACAGTATTTTCTCCAAGGTGTCTTTACACCTTAGTATACAGCATTTCTTTGCCGCCGTAAAGATTTTCGTTCTTGTTAAAGCAGCAGAATGATACGGCAAAACGGGAACCGACAGGTGAGCGCTGCATGATCTCTGATACATCGTCCGCGTTGTCCAGCCGCCCACGGCATCCACTGCAGGGGCCATCAAAAGCATAATGCTGATGGTGACGAAGCCAGCGCAGCCTGTGCAGCGGCGCACGCCAGCTTTTCTGGCAGCATTCTGGCAGACGGCATTGACCTGCTCTCCTCTATATTTCGCTAAACCGTGCTTTAGCGAAATTACGTGTTTGGCTTAAACATTCTCCCCATCGCCCCATTCCTATCCCTAAATCTCCTTAAATCACTTAAAGATTCTCCCGGCACCATGTGCGGCAATGCCTTCAGGCTGCTTATAACTTTATAACCGTTGCACTTCATGCCAGCGCTTTTGTGACGGGGTTCAACATTCTGCTGTGGACCGTGGGTTATGGCATGGTTTCCGGCAGCCATTCTTTCGCGGTGCTGCTCTTTGCTGCCACATTAGTTTAGACTAACTCAATGAAATCGTTCTATCGCACTATAAATGAATATGCCATCCATTCTGCACGGGGGGAACGGTAATTTTTTCTGCAATATGCAGCCCCCCTGCGGGATAGGGAAAGCAGAACGCCCCGCAAATCTGTACTGCCGCAGCACAGGCCTGCTGTTTTCTATCTGATACGGAAATACCAAAACGCCCCCCGAATAGGTGCGGGAATCGGGGATGCAGAACAAAAATGTTTTTGCATAGAGGACATATCGGGAAAGATTCTGCACCTTTTGACTTTGCAGCGCCTGCCGCCATCCTGGCTTCCTGTGCCATGGATAGCCGATTTTTACGCTTTTATCATCGGAGGAGTCTTTCCCGTTAAACTGTATATATATTCGGACTTTTGCGTTATATATACAGTTTTGGCGGGCTTGCATACGCCGTTTCCACTCCCTGTATTTTGTGTATTCCGCTCAAGGACAGATATTTTGCTCTGTTGTTC
>OHJR01000412.1_pt1 | contig 10834 bp, 10 predicted proteins | sample 1568641 | NCBI WGS metagenome assembly OHJR01 (sample SAMEA3879607, study PRJEB24766) | human gut metagenome | biome: human-associated habitat; feature: feces | place: USA | collected 1985/1987 | reverse complement strand
TACGAAAGAACGCTGATATTACATAGCCTTGTGGAGCTGAAAAACGCTCTTATACGGCAAGGCAGATATACGGACTGCATTGACGAACTCATTTTCAAGGTAGCCAATGCTCCCGTCAAGAAAATGAAAATCAAATATGTCTAAGGCACTTCAAGAGTGAGCCGCTTATTCTTTTCCATAAGAGTAAGCGGCTTTTTTGCGTTCTCTGATACAGTTACATAGCCGCCTTTGACAAAGCGGCTAAATCTATGCGAAAGGAGGACGCAGCTATGTCAAATTGCAAAGTGATTGCTCTGACCAACCAGAAAGGCGGTGTTGGCAAGACCACAACAGCGGTCAATCTGGGTGTGGGTCTGGCGAAGCAAGGAAAAAGAGTGCTGTTGATTGACGCCGATGCACAGGCAAATCTCACAATGGCTCTCGGCTACAACAGACCAGACGATTTACCCGTCACGCTCTCTACCATCATGCAGGATATTATTGATGACAATCCCATAGATGTTCAGAAAAGCATCCTGCATCACGGCGAGGGCGTTGACCTGTTACCGTCCAACATTGAGCTGTCGGGCTTGGAAGTAAGGCTGATTAACGCCATAAGCCGTGAAAGTGTGCTGAAAACCTGCGTGAACGAGGTCAAGAAAAATTATGACTATGTTCTCGTGGACTGTATGCCGAGTTTGGGTATGCTGACCATCAACGCACTTGCGGCGGCTGACAGCGTGGTTATCCCTACGCAGCCCCACTATCTTTCTGCAAAAGGCTTAGAGCTGTTGCTTCGCTCCGTGTCAATGGTCAAGCAGCAAATCAATCCCAAACTCAGAATTGACGGTATCTTAATGACAATGGTTATGCCCCGTACCAACATTTCAAAAGAAATCACGGCGACGGTCAAGAGTGCCTACGGTCAGAAAATCAAGGTGTTCGACACCGAGATACCTCATTCTATCCGTGCGGTGGAAGCAACCGCAGAGGGCAAGAGCATTTTTGCCTACGACAAAGGCGGCAAGGTTGCCGCAGCGTATGAACAGTTCTCAAAGGAGGTGGCAGAGCTTGGCGAGAAACAGAGAAACCAAAATCGAGCTGACCGCTTACGATGACCTGTTCCAGACGGACGAAAGCCGTGCGGAAGCAGCTTTAAGCAAGATACGGGATATTCCCCTTTTGGAGATTGACGAGTTTCCAGACCATCCGTTCAAGGTTTTAATGGACGAGGATATGGAACAGCTTGTCGAGAGCATTAAGCGGAATGGCGTAATGACCCCTGCTACCGTGCGCTTGAAAGAGGACGGGCGGTATGAGCTTATCAGTGGTCATAGGCGCAAAAAGGCTTGTGAGCTTGCGGGGCTTGAAACCCTCAAATGCGAGGTCAAAGACCTTACCCGCGATGAAGCCATTATCATTATGGTGGAAAGCAATCTGCAAAGGTCTGTTATTCTGCCGAGTGAAAAAGCCTTTGCCTACAAAATGCGGCTTGAAGCAATGAACAGACAGGGACAGCGTTCAGATTTAACTTCTTCTCCATTGGATAATAAGTTGAAAGGGACAACCTCGGCACAACAGGTCAGCAAAAATAGCGGAGATAGTCAACCGCAAATTTACCGTTTTATCCGCTTGACCGAGCTTGTACCCGAAATTCTCCAAATGGTAGACGAACGGCAAATTGCTTTCCGTCCTGCGGTGGAGATTTCCTATCTTGCCGAGGAACAGCAATACACCTTGCTTGAAGCGATGAGCTATAACGACGCTACTCCCTCATTGGCGCAGGCTATCAAAATGAAAAAGTTTAATCAAGACAGAAAACTGACGGATTATATCCAAAATTACATCAAGATTCCGTGATGAAAGGATAACCAAACTCATTCCGAAAACCGTTCCCAAAGGACAGGAAACGGATTTTGTTGTCAAGGCTTTGGAGTTCTACAACCGACACCTGCAACGGAACAAAGCGCACGAAAGATAGCCGCACACCGAGGGCGAGGTCTGCCTGTTTGCGTGGATAGCCGCATTTTGCGCTTCCCCCTCTCCACACCTCACCCCCTAACTACTGCCAAGACTATCCGAGAAAAGAATATCTGCAATATCTCTCAAATCTGTTTGTACCTTTGAGGACTTCTGCTTTTTTTCGTATAATGAAGCCGTAAAGGAGGTCAAGATGATGAGAAAATCAATGTTTGCAGCGCTTCTTGTGCTGATAATGATGCTCGGCGGCTGCTCAGATGTTTCAACAGCCCCCACACGAAATGATGAAAACGAGCTTGTGACGGAAACCGAAGCTGCTGCCGAAGCCGAAAGCACCAAGAGCATTTATTCCTCGGAAAGTAATGAGAGCAAAGCTCCAGAAACGGGTGCGGCGCTTGAAACTGCCGCAGAGGTAACAGAGCGTGAGCCTGTTCAGAGCGAAACGGAAAGGCAAACCGAGCCAATCAAGCAAATTGAAGCAGAAACACCTGCAACTATGCCCCCTACGGAAAATAATAATCCGCCGCCTGCGGAAACGCCGACACAAACCGCTTTCGAAAACACAAAGACAGCCTATGATTTTGAGTTCGATATGGAAGCGATAAAGGCGGATTGTATCTGCATCGGTCAGTCAATGGGGCTTCGTTTGGATACCTCCCTCACTCCGAGCAACGCAAGCTGGTGGAATCCCGTAACGGCGTTACGGAGCAATCAAGGCGAAGCCTTAAAGCAGAGCCTTGGAAGCTATATCAAGTTTCATACCGCTGAAAATCTCAGCGCATACGGAATTGATGAAATCTCAGATTTTAATATCTGCTGCGAAGCAAAAGAAAACGGCGAATATCTGATTTACTTCCTTTTTGCATAAGCGGCAGCAAGACTTATCCCTCTGTTCAAAAGGCAGAGGGATTTTTTATACCCAAAGTCAAGAAAGGACGGTTTAACAGTCTATGAAAACAAAGTTTAAGAAGAACGGAAGGCGGCTTCTGGCGGCTATTCTCTGCCTTGTTATGGCGGTTATGGCATTGCCGATGTCCGCCTTTGCGTGGACAAGCGAGGAAGGAGTTAGCTGCACTTCCTCATTCGGGGATTACTATGTCGGCTCTGACGGAGGATACTATCGCAGCAAATCCTCTTATTCGTTCATTGTGTACGACAGCGACGGCAACACCTCTGTAAGAACAATCAGCGCAGGCAACGCCAAGCGCAAATACCTTATGACCGACAGCAGCGGAACGCACCAAGTTTACTGCGTGGAGTCGGGCATTGACTTTAATACGGGAAATAGCTATGTGTCCCAGAATGGCAAAAACAGCTCCTATTTTCGCAAGCTGCCCACCGAAGCGCAGTTCGGCGTAATGATGGCTCTGATGTACGGTTGGCACGAGGGAAAATCCTCGCCCGTTGCAGGCACGAACACAGATGATTATGCGTTTGCGACCCAAACGATTATCTGGGAATATCAGCAGCAGCTCCGCACAAGCCCGTCCGACCTGCACAGCGCAAACGGCATTGATGCGGACACTTACCGCTATTCCCTAAAGGGCAGACCTGCCGAAAAGTGCTATGACTGGATTTTGTCGCAGATGGCAAGCCACTACACCATTCCGAGCTTTGCCGCAAGAAATCAAAACAAGGCAGACACCTATACGCTCAAGTATAATCCCGACAGGCAGAATTACAGCTTGAGCCTTACCGACACAAACAACACCCTCGCCAATCTAAACCTTTCGGCAAGCGGCATTAAGGTGTCAAGAAGCGGAAATCAGTATACCTTTACGAGCGATAAGATGATTACCTCGCCCATTACGGTATCCGCACAGAAAGCCGTTAATCTGGATTGCGACGAGATGCTTATCTGGGGCTGCGTAGGCAAGCAAACAATGGTTTCGGGCGCTTCCGACCCTGTATATTTCTATTTTAAGATTGATACCGAAACCTACGGAACGGGTCTTATCAAAAAGACCTCTGAGGACGGTGTTGTATCTGGCATCAAATTCAACATTTCTGGAAACGGCGTAAATCAAACCGTCGTGACCAAAGCAGACGGCACGGTAGATATTTCTTTGATGCCGGGGGTCTACACCGTCACAGAACAGCCGATTGACCGATATGAGCCGCAGAGCGTTCAGAGAATTACTATCGTAAGCGGTCACACCTCTACCGTGACCTTCAGCAATACGCTGAAGCGTGGCGGTCTGGAGATTATCAAAAGCTCCGAGGACAATCTGGTGGAGGGCGTGAAATTTCATCTTTACGGCACATCTTTAAGCGGTCTGCCCGTTGATGAATACGCCGTGACCGATGCAAACGGCGTTGCAAGATTTGAAAATGTGCTCATCAGCGGCTCTACACCTTACACCGTGGAGGAAATTGATACGGCGACACGCTATGTTATTCCCGCTTCTCAGACAGCGCCTATCGAATGGGAAAAGGTAACGAGCCTCAGCTTTACAAACATTCTCAAAAAATTCAATGTGACCGTAACGAAATCCGATGCTCAAATGGGCACGGCGCAGGGCGACGCTTCTCTTGCGGGTGCAGTCTACGGCATTTATAAGGGCGAAGAACTCATCGACACCTACACGACCGATAAAAACGGTCAGTTTACAACGAAGTATTATGTGTGCGGCAACGATTGGACTGTCCGAGAAATCAGCTCGTCCGAGGGCTATCTGCTCGACAGAACAATCCATAAGGTCGGCGCAGAGCCAGAGCTTTACACCGTGGAGTTTAACTCTACTGCAAATGATGTGACCGAGCAGGTCATCAAGGGCAATATCGCCATTATCAAGCATACCGACAACGGCGAAACGCAGATTGAAACGCCCGAAACAGGCGCAGCCTTTGAAGTATTCCGCAAGGCGGCAGGCAGCTTCGATGCCGCAAAGGAAACCGAGCGAGATATTCTCACTTGCGATGAAAACGGCGTTGCCCAGACAAAGGATATGCCTTACGGTATCTACACCGTTCGCCAAACCTCTGGCTGGGAGGGGCGTGAGCTAATGAAGCCTTTTGATGTGTTTATCAGCAAGGACGGTCAGACCTACCGCTATCTTATCAACAACGCAAACTTTAAAAGCTATATCAAGGTCGTGAAGAAAGATGCGGAAACGGGCAACACCATTCCGTATGCAGGCGCAGGCTTCCAGATTTACGACCCGAACGGAAACCTTGTGGCAATGACCTTCACCTATCCCGAAGTGACGACCATTGACACCTTTTATACCACAGCCGATGGCGAGCTTATTACGCCGCAGACCTTGGAATACGGCAAGGGCTATTCTCTGGTAGAGGTGCAAGCGCCGTATGGCTATGTACTGAACTCCGAGCCTGTCTATTTTGATGTGATGCAGGAAGACTCCGAGATTGACAGCGGCATTACCGTCATTGAGGTGGTGCGCTCCAATGTGGCGCAGAAAGGCACGATTACCGTATCCAAATCGGGCGAAGTGTTCAATTCCGTCAATGAAGCAGGCGGCTTGTATCAGCCTGTCTATGCGGTGCGTGGGCTTGAGGGCGCAGTCTATGAGATTACCGCCGCCGAAGATATTTATACTCTGGACGGTACACTCAGAGCTTCTAAGGGCGAGGTTGTCGATACCGTTACCACAGGTGCAGACGGTACGGCAGTAAGCAAGGAACTCTATCTCGGCAGATACGAGGTCAAGGAAATCACAGCTCCGTTTGGAATGGTGCTGAATGAGGAAACTCACGCCGTCGAGCTTGTATATGCGGGTCAGAATGTCGCTGTTACCGAAACCTCCACTTCTTTCTATAATGAAAGACAGCGTGTAGAAATCGACCTTATCAAGCGCCTTATGACGGACGAAGCCTACGGAATTGGCAAGAACGGCGAAATTTTCGATGTGACCTTTGGCTTGTATGCGGAAAAGGAACTGACGGCGGCAGACGGCACGGTTATCCCCGCCGACGGTCTGATTGAGATGATCGCTCTTGACGGGAACGGAAGCGGCAAGGTCAAAACCGACCTGCCTATCGGGAGTTACTATGTAAAAGAGCTTGCGACCAATTCCGCATATATCTTGAACGGGCAGAAATATCCCGTTGTTTTCGAGTATGCGGGACAGAAAACGGCTGCCGTCCACATTACAGCCAACGGTGGCGAATCCATTGAGAACGACATCATTTACGGCTCTGTAAGCGGTAAGAAATCCGACGAGGACGGCAACGCTCTCGGCGGTGCTGTTATCGGCATTTTCAAGACAGGCACAGAGAAATTCACAACCGAAAACGCTATCCAGACTACCGTTACGGCTGCTGACGGTAGCTTTTCTTTTGAAAAAGTGCCATATGGAACTTGGGTAATCCGTGAAATCGAAAGCCCGACAGGTTTTGTACTCTCCGAGGAAGAAATCACGGTCACAATCGGTGCGGTTGATGAGGTTGTGGAAATCGAGCTTATCAACTACTTCATTAAGGGCAATATCGAATTGACTAAGGTTGATAAGGACTACCCCGACAACAAGCTCACAGGTGCAGAATTTGAGGTCTATGCCGATACCAACGGTGACGGCAAGCTGGATAGCGGCGACAAACTACTCGGAACAATGACCGAGCTTGACGGCGGCGTTTATCAGATGAAGGAGCTTCGCTACGGAAAGTATCTTGTCCGTGAGAAAACTGCTCCGACGGGCTTTGTGCTTGACGAAAATGTGTATTCCGTGTCCATCGAGGAAAACGGAAAGACCTATATCGTTGAGAATGAGGCAGGCGTTGGCTTTGTCAATGCGGCGCAGAAAGGCTCTCTTAAAATCGTAAAGACTTCTTCTGACGGTAAGGTTGAGGGCTTCTCATTCCGTGTGACGGGTGCTAACGGCTATGACCAGACCTTTAAGACCGACAAAAACGGCGAGATTTATATTGAGGGACTGCGAATTGGCGAGTACACCGTATCCGAGGTAAACGACAGCGTTTCCGCAGGATATATCCTGCCTGCCGACAAGCAGGCTACGGTCAAAGTCGGTGCTACCACTATCGTAGAGATGCACAACGAGCTTCGGGATACCCCGAAAACGGGCGACGATTTTAATCTTGCCTTGTGGGTAAGCCTTGCGGCTGCTTCCGTTCTGGGCGCAGGTGCTCTTGGTTTCGCAGGCTTTAAGAAAAAGAAAAAGGAGGACTGATTTATGGAAGCAAAGACCATTATTGCAATCGTGCTTGTGGTGTTTATCGTAGGCGCTGCGGTGTGGCTGAATATCCGTAACAGAAAGAAGTAACAAGCGTTGGGGCGGCTGAAAAAGCCGCCCCTTTGCTGTTTATGGAGGTAAATCTATGAGAAATCTCAAAACCATTGAGGGCAAGGTCAGAGCCGTTCTGCAAAAGGACGAGGAAGCCCGAAACGACGATATGCTGCTGTATTTGAAGGTCTGCAACGGCTGTCTGAAAGATACAGGGGCTATGCCCTTTGCCGAGGTAATGGCTCAGTATAAATATCTGGGGCTGCCGAGCTTTGAGAGCGTCGGCAGGACACGCCGCAAATTACAGGCGCAATATCCAGAGCTTATGGGAAACGCCCGTGTAAGGCGGCTTCGTGCCGCAGGCGAAAAGGCGTATCGCAAATATGCAAAGGAATGAGGTGCAAAATGGAGGAAAAACGGATAAACAGCGGTTATGAAATCATAGAAAGCCATACTATCGGGAGTAATGAGCTTGTTATCGGTCATAACGCCGCAGCCCCCAACCCCTATGTGTGTTGGTACTGCAAAAACGGCTCGGATTATTTCTGGGGATATTACTGCAATCAGTTGTCCGAAGCAAGAAAAAAGCTGAATGAGCGCTATCGGCGGGAGTGCCGTATGCCCTACAATCAGCCCGATAGAAGCCAGAAAAGCCGTGATGACCGTGAGCGATAAAAAGGTATATGACTGCAAGACCTGTCCTTATCCCCGATATAAGGAAGGGTCTGTTATTTTCTGCGATGTCTGTATCCGAAAAATTTTAGATGAGCAGAAAGAGAAAAAAGAACGAAAGGAGCAGCCGAATGAATGAGGAAAAGAGAAAACTCGGTGATTACGAGATTATCCAGAGTATCTATATCGGAGATAAAGAGGTCGTGTTCGGCGTAGATAAAAAAGACCCGTATCCCTTTATGGTGTGCTGCTGCGATTACCACAACCCTCTGTCAGCGGCGTGGCCGACAGAGGGCGTCGCTTCGGACGATTATCTGGAAGCAATGCAGATTTTTGTTGACCGAGTACAGTCGCAGATTGACCGCACCAAAGCGGAGCTTGCCAAATTTCCCTTTGACAAGACCGTGTTTACAAAGGAGCATTGTATCCCCGATGACGGTATGCGTAACATTGTGGGCAAGGTAGTCGTTATCAATTCCGAGCCGAAACGCTATGAATATCAGCATCCCGCCTATCAGCTTGTGTTGGTTAACGGCGGAAACGGAGCTATCGGCGGCAGAGGTCGGGCGGTGTTCGGCACTTGCCTTGCCACAGGAGAACAAGCCAGATGGGAAAGGTACGATGTGCTTGGCGAAATCAAGCCCGAATGTATGCCCGATTGGGCGAAGGAAGCGCTTGCTAAAATCAAGGCACAGGAAAAAGAGAAAAAACAGAAAAGTCGGGAGGAACGCTGATATGGAGATACGAGCCTTAACCCCTGCCGAACAGAAATACACCTACGCCCAGAGTATGCAGCTTGAGGGACAGACCGCCAATATCGCTCATCTGCGTGGAGATTTTGACAGCTCTGGATACGGCTTTTATACCACTTGGACGGACACCCGACCACAATGGAAAACGGACGAGTTCAAGGCTGAGTTTGACGAGGTTATCAACACTCTGCGCTCCGATAAATACGGACTGCTGAAAAGCCGTTCCGATATGAGTGCGTATGCAAGGCAGTATGCGAGCAGCGCCTTTAAGGGGGGCTATTGCACGGAGTACGGTTTCCGAGTGGATACGGAGAAACACGCCTATCTGCTGCGCTGCAACCCCACAAGGGGCGACTACAATTTTTACTGCTACTGCTTTGTAAAGGAGTGGCTTGATAAGCACATTCAGAAAGCCGAGCAAGGTATCCGATTTATTGACCCGAACTATAAAGAGCTGTTTCGTATCCCCGACGGCGGCAGGATAATCGTAACGAACTCTTGGGGAGAAAAGCGAGAATATTCCTGCCGCTTTATTGATGAATGTCATACCGAGGTCGGCAACAACATTTTTTATATTTGCGAGTTTGCCGAGCGGATGCAGCAAAATGGAGCGACCTACGAGCCGAAGCAGGCGGAGCAGCCGCCCCAGAAAGCACCGAGAAAAAACGACTATGAACGATAAAGGAGGATTGCGATATGGCTGTTAATCAGAAAGCCGTTGAAAAAGCAATTTCCGCTATGACTATGGACGATATTCTCTCTATACAGGGTATCACGGTTGCGGACATTGCCCTTATCAACGACCTGCAAAAGAGCATTAAAGCAAACAGGGTCATTTCCTTTCTCGGCGGTGCTGCCGATGAGTAAGAACGACCGAATAACGAAAACAGAATAAGGAGGTGCAAATTCAATGGCTGCGAAGTATCAGCTAATTACGGAGCTGTATCGGCGCACAGGTATTGCAGTTGCAAAAAATCCGCAGGCGTGGCAGAGCTTTTTAGCTGCTGCTTGCCGCAACTATAAATGCCGTTTTGATGAACAGCTTTTAATCTATGCACAACGCCCCGACGCTATCGCCGTTGCAGAGCTTGACACTTGGAACAAGCGCTTTAAGCGTTGGGTAAACAAAGACAGTAAGGGTATCGCTGTTTTCGACCCGAAGGGTCGTAGGAATACCCTTAAATATTATTTTGATGTTTCGGACACGCACGACGGATATTACGGCAGCCGCCCCGTCCCGATATGGCAGATGAACGGACGATACGAGCAGGCTGTTATCGAAAGGCTCTCCGACAGGTTTGGCAATGCGGAAAGCACCGACCTTGCTTCTGCCCTAATCGAAACGGCAAAGAACGCCGTTGAGGATAATCTGCAAGACTATTTCTCTCAGCTCAAAGACTTCACAAGGGACAGCTTTTTAGAGGAATTGGACGACTTTAATGTAGAGGTCTGTTACAGGCGTTTGGTAACAAACAGCGTTGCATTTATGCTGATGAGCCGCTGCGGTCTGGATACAAACGAGCATTTTGACCGAGAGGATTTTGAGGGCATTATCAATTTCTTCAATACGCCTGCGACTATCAACGCCCTCGGCATTGCCGCAAGCGACATTTCCGAAATGGCGCTCAAGGAAATTTCTCTTGCAATACAAAATCTGCAAATCGCAGAGAAAGACGCAAATCGCACCTTTGTACCAGAAAGCAAAAGCCAATATAATATAGGCAGAATACAACCCGAAAGGAGCGAAAATAATGAACGCAATCACTTACAGCAGGCAGGGCGATTATCTTATTCCCGACCTGACATTACCGACCGAGCAAGAAATTCCGCTTGGCAGATACGCACAGATGCACAGGAGCTATCTGGAGCAGCACAAGCGAGTGACCTATCTCAATCTGCTGACATCGGGCAAACTGAACGAGCATCTGTATCAGACCGAGCAGACGGCACTCCAGAGGTTGGAGCTTCTGACGAAGCAGCTTTCAGCCGAACAGGGCGTGACGGAGGAGCTGAAAGAGAAAGCCCCGATGCAGTGGGTACAGAGAATGAACAACATCCGCAGTCAAGCGGAGGAAGTGATTATGACCGAGTTGATTTACAAGTAAGCGTTGCCAACGCAGATGAGGTCGAGGTCAATCTTCCTGCCGTAGAGGAACAAATCGAAATGATAGCCGAAGCAGAGGACGAAAATGCCTCTGCTTTTACTATTTCCAAAGAAGATATTGACTCCGTGCTTCAGAAAGGCAGTGG
>OHJR01000394.1_pt1 | contig 11201 bp, 9 predicted proteins | sample 1568641 | NCBI WGS metagenome assembly OHJR01 (sample SAMEA3879607, study PRJEB24766) | human gut metagenome | biome: human-associated habitat; feature: feces | place: USA | collected 1985/1987 | reverse complement strand
TGTATCCCGGATGGGATACACCGTTTTTGGTACGCCAGAAGGGACTCGAACCCCCGACCTACTGATTCGTAGTCAGTCACTCTATCCAACTGAGCTACTGGCGCATGTCGCAATCGACTGAGATATAATAGCACATGCTTTCACAAAATGCAAGTACTTTTTTCAAAAAACCGGAAATTTTCCTATTCGCCCCTTCTTGACAGAAAAGCCCATGCTATTGTAGAATAGCCAGAGAATCAAAAAGGGGGTGTCCGGATGGCGAAAACGGAAAAATGGGGCAGTCTCCCCCAGGTGCTTCTGCCCTGGTATCGGGAGAACCGCCGATGCCTTCCCTGGCGGGAGGATCGGAATCCCTACCACATCTGGCTGTCGGAGATCATGCTCCAGCAGACCCGGGTGGAGGCGGTAAAGGGCTATTACACCCGGTTTCTGGCCGCACTGCCGGACATCCGGTCTCTGGCCGAATGTGACGATGAGGTGCTACACAAGCTCTGGGAGGGTCTGGGCTACTACTCCCGGGTGCGGAACCTGAAAAAATGCGCCCAGGTGATTGAAGCTCAGTACGGCGGGGAATTTCCCACCGATCACGCTCAGGTGCTCTCCCTTCCCGGAATCGGCCCCTACACCGCCGGTGCCATCTGCTCCATTGCCTTCAATCAGCCCACCCCGGCGGTAGACGGGAATGTGCTGCGGGTGGTCTCCCGTCTTCGCAATGACCCCTCCCCCATTGACCTGCCCCAGACCCGGCAGGATGTGACCGCCCGGCTGGCTGCCATTTATCCCAAGGACGCCGGGGACTTCACCCAGGCCCTTATGGAACTGGGAGCGACGGTCTGCGGCCCCAACCGGAAACCGGACTGTGAAAGCTGTCCTTGCAAGGGCTTTTGTCTGGCTTTCCTGGAAGGAAACCCCCAAACACTGCCGGTGAAATCCGCCAAAAAGGGGCGCAGGCAGGAGAATCTGACCGTCTTTATCCTCAGCTGTGACGGCCGCTACGCCCTGGAAAAGCGACCGGAGAAGGGGCTCCTTGCCGGGCTCTGGCAGTTTCCGAACCTCCCCGGTGACCTGGACACAGAGCAAGCGCTGAACGCACTTCGAGCCTGGGGGCTTCATCCCAGAGAATTGTTCCGGGAATCCCGGAAAAACCATATTTTTACCCACATTCAATGGAATATGAAGGGCATTTATCTGGAAGTGGACAGCCCGGGCGGCGGCTTCCAGTGGATGACCCCGGAGGAAATCAACACGCAGGCGGCTCTGCCCACCGCATTCCGCCAATTTTGGGAGAGATAGAAAATGTACGACTACCACATGCACTCCCGGGTGTCCTTTGACGCCCACGACCCTGCCGAGAAAATGGTTCAGGCCGCACTGGACGCCGGACTGGAAGAAATTTGCTTTACCGATCACATCGACTATGATCCCAGAGGAAAAATGGGGAACATGGCCTTCGATACCGCCGAGTACAGCGCGGAATACGACCGTCTGTCCGCTCCGGGGCTGAAAATCCGCCGGGGCATGGAATTCGGCATGACCCGGGACAATGTGGCCCAATTCCGGAAGGATTTACAGCGGCGCCCCTTCGACTTCGTCCTGGGTTCCATCCACTTCGTGGACGGGCTGGACGTGTATTTCCAGGATTTCTGGCAGGGCAAAACCGTCTGGCAGGCAGAACGCCGGTGCCTGGAGGAAACCCTGGCCTGCGTCCGGCTTCACGACGACTTTGACGTGCTGGCGCATCTGACCTACATCGGAAAAACCGCCGCCCACCCGGCACCCCGGCCTGTGCCCTACGAGGAGCACCGGGAAATCATTGACGAGATTCTCCGGGTGCTGGCCGCCAAGGGCAAGGGATTGGAGCTGAACACCAGCGGCTTAGACCGGTGCGGCGGTTTTCTGCCCACCGAGGACTACTTCCGCCGGTTCAAGGAGCTGGGCGGCGAAATCGTCACCGTAGGCTCCGATGCCCACACCGCCAGCCGGGTGGGACAGTATTCCAAGGAAGCCTGCGAACTTCTGAAGGGCATTTTCGGCTATGTGTGCACCTTTGAGGAAAGAAAACCCATTTTCCATCGTTAAATCTTCGGGGGGTGTCTCGTTAAGTGCCCCTATGGGTCAAAATAGCCAAAATATACCATGTCATTGCGAACCAGTGACCGATGTCACTGGTGTGGCAATCCCCCGGATAGGCGTAAAATCCAAGATTTCCTAACGTAGATGTTTGAAAATCGGGGGGATTGCCACGCCAGTGTGAGCACTGGCTCGCAATGACATTGTTCTATTTGGTCACTTTGCTATTTTGAGACAGCTCCTTTTTTCCGGCTCTGGCTTGCTTTTTCCTGATTTTTGTGGTAAAATCTAGAGGATTATGGATCTTTTGCCCATTGGGGCAGCCGAAAAAAGGATGTGCAGACAGACAATGAGAAAATTAAGCCGCGGCGCTTATGAGGATATGAAGGGCTTTGTCCGGGTGGCGGAGACGCTGCTGGAAGTGATTCTGCTGACCCTGGCCTATTACTTTGCCTGGAAAATCGGCTACGACCTGGAATACTTCGTCTACAAAGGAAAATATGTGCTGATGGGCATCTACGGCGTTCTGCTGTACGCCCTGTTCCTGAACTCGGAATGCACCATGTTCGGTCAGCTCCACCGGCTGGATCTGATGATCGGGCAGATTGTTTCCCTGGCTCTGGTGAATTTCATCACCTACTGGCAGCTGTGCCTCATCGGCAATGCCCTGCTGCCCCCCTCCCCCATGCTGGCTCTGACGGCAGTCCAGATTGTCATTGCGGTGGCTCTGATTTTCGCCTACACCAGCCTGTATCACCGACTATACGCTCCCCACGACATGCTTCTCATTTACGGTCATCGCCGGGGCGTGGAGCTAAAGGTCAAAATGGATACCCGGAAGGACAAGTACAACATCAGCGCCCTGATTTCCTCCGATGAGGGCTTTGACGCCATCATCAAGGAGATTCCCAAATACGACGCGGTGATTCTCAACGACGTTCCCGCCCAGCTGCGAAACGATCTGCTCAAATACTGCTATCGCTACCGCATTCGCACTTACGTCTCTCCCAAGCTCACGGACATTATGCTCAGAGGTGCCCGGAACATCACCCTCTTCGACACCCCTCTGGTTCTGGTCAAGGGCACGGGGCTGACTCCTGCCGAGCGGGTGGCCAAGCGGATTATGGACGTGGTCATCAGCGCCATCGTGCTGCTGATTCTCGCCCCGCTGATGCTGCTCATCGCCGCCGCCATCAAGCTGGAGGACGGCGGGCCGGTGTTCTTCCGCCAGAAGCGGCTGACCCGGAACGGGGTGGAGTTTGACATTCTGAAGTTCCGCAGCATGGTGGTGGACGCGGAAAAATACGCCGGTGCGGTGCTGGCCACGGACAACGACCCCCGGATTACCAGGGTGGGGCGAATCATCCGTCCCTTCCGGCTGGACGAGCTGCCCCAGCTTATCAATATTCTCAAGGGCGACATGAGCGTCGTAGGCCCCCGGCCTGAGCGAAAGGTCATCGCCGACGAATACTGCAAGGACATTCCGGAATTTGCCTACCGGCTGAAGGTTCGGGGCGGCCTGACGGGCTACGCCCAGATCTACGGCAAGTACAACACCAGCCCCTACGACAAGCTTCGCCTTGACCTCATGTATATCGAAAACTACTCTCTGCTGCTGGATGTCAAGCTGATGATTCTGACCATCCGGATTCTGTTCAGCAAGGAAAGCACCGAGGGTATCGACAAGGCCAAGGAGAATCAGGAAAAGGCAGACGAAATTCTCAAAGAAATGGATCAGAACGATTAAGCCTTACCCGGCGGCACCGAAAACCGGTGCCGTCGGTGTCAGTTTGTCAAACTGCTTCCGGCAGAATCACCCATAGCAATCCGAAATGTTTTGGAGCAGTTCCGGCGGTGCGGCCGGGGGATACTTAAGGGGGCGGCTTTTCGGCAGCGCCCCTTAAGCCGGCTTCTTATCAATTTTCTTGCCGGGACAAGAAAATTGCCCCCGGAGGGACCGGCACTGAAAGTCTCTGGGTGACTGAAAGCAATATAAAAACCTATGTTTTGCAATATAACTAACAGGAGGAACCCACATGATAGACTACATCTCCTTTGAGGAAGGAAAGCACATTCTGGACACCTGCCCGGGCAGCGTTCTTCTGGATGTGCGCACCGAGGAGGAATACGGCATTGAGCACGCGGCCGGGGCGGTTCTTCTCCCCCAGGAGGACCTAGAAACCATGGACGAAGGGGATATTCTGGAGGTTTTGCCAGACTTAGACGCGCCCGTCCTTCTCTACTGCCGCACCGGCCGCCGGGCGGCTCTGGCAGCCGTCAAGCTGGAAGAACTGGGCTATACCCGGCTCTACAATCTGGGCGGGCTCAACGGCTGGCCCTACGGCATGGAATACGGTCTGCTGTAAAAAACACTTGCCAATTTGTCCCTTTCGATTTAGAATAAGGATGTGCTTCCGGCACAATCCAAGAAGCAAGGAGATATGATATGAAATCTACGGTTTATTTTTCCCGCACCATTACCCCGGACACCGTTTTGCGGCTGTACAAGCTGGTTGGCAAGGAGCTGCCCGGCAAGGTGGCCGTGAAGGTTCATTCCGGTGAAAAGGGAAATCAGAATTTCCTCCATCCGGACTTCTGGAAGGAGATCATCGATTATGTCGGCGGCACGGTGGTCGAGTGCAACACCGCCTATGAAGGTGCCCGGAACACCACCCCCAAGCACCTGGCTCTGCTGGAAGACCACGGCTGGAACCGGTACTTTACCGTTGACCTGCTGGACGCTCAAGGCCCTGACCTGGAGCTGCCTATTCCGAAGGGCAAAGTGATTCACAAAAACTTTGTGGGCAAGGATATTGCCAATTACGATTCCATGCTGGTGCTGTCCCACTTCAAGGGACATCCCATGGGCGGCTACGGCGGAGCCCTGAAGCAGCTGTCCATTGGCGTGGCCTCCTCCTATGGCAAGGCCTATATCCACGGTGCGGGCAATCCCAAGCAGATGTGGACGGCTGACCACGATTCCTTCCTGGAGTCTATGGCGGATGCCGCCAGCTCCGTGGTGGAGTATTTCAAGGGCAATGCGGTTTACATTAACGTCATGAAGAACATGAGCGTGGACTGCGACTGCTGTGCGGTGGCCGAGGATCCGTGCCTTGCCGATATGGGCGTGCTGGCCTCCACCGATCCCGTTGCCATCGATCAGGCCTGCATCGATCTGGTCTACGGCTGTGACGACCCGGGCAAGGCTCATTTCCTGGAGCGGGTAGAAAGCCGGAACGGCGTGCACACCATCGAGTCCGCCGCGGCTCTTGGCTTCGGCAGCAGAGAATATGAGCTGGTCGAAGTGAAGTAACTGCAAAAAAGGAGCTGCTTGCCGCAGCTCCTTTTCATTATTTACTCAAAAACGCCTTGATTTTCTCGCCGTCGGCGAAGCCTGCCCGGTAGAGCCTGTCTAAGGCATCCTTGTCCCGGGTCAGAGTGTCCACGCCGAAGGTATCCTCCGGAGCCACCACCAGCACCTTGCCCTGACGAGCCTGGAGCCGGGCAAGGGCTACGCTCTCATTATACCGCTGGGCCCGCTGACACAGGCTCCTAGCCGCCGCCGGGTAGGTATGCCGGATACAGGCAGCCAGCCGCTCGTCCTTGTTTGGGGTGCGCAGGAACCGCTCAGGCTTGGTCAGCAGCAGCACCACCCGGTCACAGCCTAAGGCGAAGGCCTTCTCCACCGGCACCGGGTCGGACAGGGCACCGTCGTAGTAGGGCACCCCATCAATCTCATAGGGCTTGCACACCACGGGAATGGACGAGGAGGCTTTCATAATGTCGTAATTGTCCTGATGAATATCCGCCTTGGTAAAGTACTTGGGACGGCCGGTTCTGGCCTCGGTGGCCACCACATAGAACTCCATGGGATTGTCCCGGATGGCGGGATAGTCCACAGGGTATTCCCCATTCGCCTGGCTCAGGGTGCCGTAGGCATAGTCCAGATCCACATAGGAGCGCTGGGACAGGAAGTTCTCAACGCCCATATACTCCTTGCGGAAGGAGTAGTCCGTATAGAAAATGTAATTGCGCCCCTTCTGCCCGGCGCAGTAGGAGGTCAGGTTGGCAGAGCCTGCTGAAACCCCGATGCCCAGGTCAAAGTGGATATTCTCCGCCATGCAGTAGTCCAGGACGCCTGCGGCGTAAATACCACGAAGGCCGCCGCCTACGTCCACAATTCCGGTTTTCATATGCTCAAGTCCTCCAAAAAGCCCAGTTAACTCTGGAAATACTATAGCATAACTTTCGTTTTCCCGCAAGGGGATTGTTTTTTTGCCACTGATACTATTTCCTGATTAAAATTAAGATTTTAATCAGGAAATAGTACGAAAAATCCCGAACGCTGTCGCATTCGGGATTTTTGGAGGTACCGGCCAGATTTGCCGCATTTGCTGTCCTTCGGAAAGCAAATCAAGGTGTGGAACCCGTCGAGCCGGGTTCCAGCAGGTGTCCACCGGACACCTGCATTCCGATCTTCAAATCTGTCCGTTCCCTGATTTTTCCAAAGAAAAAGGACATCCGGATGGATGTCCTTTTCCTTTGGAGGTACCGGCCAGATTTGAACTGGCGCATGAGAGTTTTGCAGACTCTTGCCTTACCACTTGGCCACGGTACCATATGAAATTAGGAACGCGGGCGCGTTCCTAATTCGTTTGGAGCGGGCGACGAGGCTCGAACTCGCTACCTCCACCTTGGCAAGGTGGCGCTCTACCAGATGAGCTACGCCCGCAACGGACATGGCTTATTATAGCGAGTTTTCTTGATTTGTCAAGCCCTAATTTTTCATTTTTTCATTTTTTTGCGGGAGCCAGACTTTCTGCCTCCCCCTTGCCGGGATAGGCAGAATAATCCCAGACGTAGCCCTCCATTTCTTCCTCGGTGCGCTGGCAGTATCTGCCCTCCTCGCTGCACCGCAGAAGATCCACATGGTAGTAGGTATCTCCGTCCAGCACCAGGTTCCAGGTCCAGGGTTCTCCCGCCCGGGTGCCCGTGACGCACAGGCAGGTCAGCTCCGCGTCCCGGCACATGGCGGCATAAACCTGGGCAAAAGCCCGGCTGTCTCCGATGCCATGGCGCAGCAGGCTGTAAGCAGGGGTGATGGAGGTCTCCTGCTTATAGTCAAAGCGTTCCATCAGGAATGCGTAGAGCTGGGAAAACTTCTGATAGTCGTCCCCGTCACCGCTGACATACAGCTTGGCCGACTCGAAAATCGGCTTCACCTGCGCCTGCATCCGACGCAGAGAATCCCGGCTGGTCTGATAGGCGAAAATCAGCTCCACCAATCGACCGGTACCGTTGCCGTAAACCGCCTCGGTAACTTGCGGGGTTTCCATCACGCTTTCCGGGTGGTCGCTGGCGTAGTCCTGGACATACTGGATAAAGTCCGCCTTGGTATATTCCCCGATGAGAATCACGATTCCCGCCTCATAGCCCTCCAGGGCGTTGGCGATGATTCGCTTGGCCTGCTCCGTGTCCGCCGCCCGGCGGACACGCTGAAGCTCCGTGGTATTGCGCTTATAGGTAATGGCCACGGACACCGCCGGCAGGCCGCTGCTGGTACCGATCTCATAGTCGATGTTCTCCACGGCGTAGGCACCGATGGGGTCATTGAGCATGGCGCTGCGCACCGCCCGGGCTACGCCGGCCTCCAGGTTCTTGGCAGGATATTCCTCCACATGGATGGCTGCCACCTCCGTGCCGGAGGCAATGATCTGCTTCAGCGCCGCCAGGAACTCCCGATAATTGGAAGCCGTCACCGTGTCGGTGTGGCCGCTCTGCCGGGGCACCTGATGGGGCTCCACGGAAACAAAGCCGCCGTTCATCCAGCCGCAGCCGCTTAAAAGAACGCTCAGCGTCAACACCAGCGTCAGAAGCTTTGCTTTCACGGTTTCTCCCCCTTTACAGTGCGTCCCGCCGATACCGGCGGAAGCCGTCGCCCAGCACCTGGTGAGCCTCCTGCACAATCACGAAGGCATCCGGGTCAATTTCCATGACCAGCTCCTTCAGCTCGGTGATCTGCTGCCGCTTGACGGCGGTGAGCACCACCTTCATTTCCCGGTGGGTAAAGCTGCCCTCTCCGTTCAGGAAGGTGGCTCCCCTGTCCAGCCGGGCGGAAATGGCCTCCGCAATCCGCTGGTGCTCCTTGGTGACAATCAGAGCCACCTTGGAGTAGTCGAAGCGATAGATCACCGCGTCCATGACTTTGCCGCACAGGAACACCGTAATGCCGGTGTACAGAGCCTTATTCAGATCCCGGAATACCAGACCCGTAATCACCGCCACCAGCGAGTCAAAGCACATGGAAATCTGGCCGATGGGAATGTCCCGCCAGCGCAGCTTCAAAAGCCGCACCACAATGTCCGAGCCGCCGGTGGAAGCACCGGCGGAAAAAACCATTCCCAGTCCCAGGCCGCACAACGTGCCGCCGTACAGGGCCCCCACCAGGGTTTCCATATGGGGCATGGGCACTCCGGCGAACAGGTCAATGAGGGCAGAGCTGACCAGCATTCCAAGGAGCGACCCCAGGAAAAACCGCCGCCCCACCTTCAGTCCGGCCAGGGCAAACAGAGGCAGGTTGATGAAAATGGACAAGGCGCCCACGCTGCCGAAGCCCAGAAGCTCCACTAAGATCAGCGCCACACCGGAAATGCCGCCGGTGCTGATTTCGTTGGGGAGCAAAAAGCAGGAAAAGCCCAGGGCGAACAGGGCGCTGCCCAGCACGGTTCCCGCAATCAGATTTGCGCTGCTTCGCAATGCTTTCATGGCTTAAACCTCAAAGGACTGCTGCTTATCCGCAGAGTCCTCTTCTTTCAGGAGCATTCCCGCGGAAGGGATGGTCTTCGTCCGGTAACGGCCGGGGTTTGCAATGCCGCTTTCCTCCAGCAGCCGGGCATCGCGCAAAACCGCCTTCTTTTTCAGGGTCATCACCGCCACGCCCTGGGTGTTGCGGGTAGTCTTAGGCAGCAGCTGGGCGGTGGAGAAGACGGCGGCTCTGCCGTCGGAGGAATACAGGGCAATCTGGGCATCCTCCTCCAGCACCATGGCCGCAGCCAGAGGGCTCTTGTCCGAGTAAGCGCCGGTGAGCTTCTTCCGGTTGGTTTTCGTCTCATAGGCGGACAGGGGTACCTTAGCCGCCTTGCCGTTTTCGAAGAAGAAGAGGACGAAGCCCTTGTAATCTCCGCAGAATTGCAGAGACAGCAGGTTCTCTCCCGGCTCAAAGCCCAGCTTCTGGGGCAGGTAGTCGCCCAGAAGCGAGGCCTTGCCGTCGTCAAAGTCAGATAGCCTTGACTTATAGCACTGGAACTGATCGGTAAATACCAAAAACTCCGCCCGGTTGGTAGTCTCCCGGGTGAAGGACAGGCTGTCGCCTTCCTTGAACTTCTGCTCTCCTCTCATCCGCAGGGACTGGGCAGTGATTTTTTTCAGGTAGCCTTCCTTGGACAGGAACACTGTCACCGGGTAATCCGGCACCGGCTCCTCCTCGTCCTCGGCGGCTGTCTCGGAAACGTTGTAGAGAATCTCCGTTTTTCTCGGCTGGCCGTACTTCTTGGAAACCTCCTGAAGCTCGGAAATAATCACGTTTTTCAGTTTCCGGGGGCTTTCCAGCGTGGCGCGCATGTCGGCGATCTCCTGCTCCAGCTGAGAAATGGCCTTGGTCTGCTTGAGAATGTATTCCTTGTTGATATTGCGCAGCTTGATTTCCGCCACGAAATTGGCCTGAATCTCGTCGATGCCGAACTCGATCATCAGGTTCGGCACCACCTCGCTGTCCATTTCCGTTTCCCGGATGACCCGGATGGCCTTGTCGATGTCCAGGAGAATCCGTTCCAGGCCCTTGAGCAGGTGGAGCTTTTCCTCCTTCTTGCCGATCTGGAAGAAGAGCCGCCGCTTGATGCAGTCGGTGCGCCAGGCCGTCCACTCGTCGAGAATTTCTCCCACGCCCATGACCCGGGGCATTCCCGCAATCAGGATATTGAAGTTGCAGGGGAAGGAATCCTGAAGGGTGGTCATCCGGAAGAGCTTCTGCATGAGCTTGTCCGGGTCAACGCCCCGTTTTAAGTCAATGGTCAGCTTCAGGCCGCCCAGGTCGGTTTCGTCCCGCATGTCGGCGATTTCCCGGATTTTTCCCGCCTTGATGAGCTCCGCCACCTTGTCCATAATGACCTCGGTAGCCGTGGTGTAGGGAATTTCCGTGATTTCAATGAGGTTTCCCTCCTTGACGTAGCGCCACTTGGCCCGGAGCCTGAAGCTGCCCCGGCCGGTGGAATAGATCTCCCGGGTGGCCGCCTCGTCAAAGAGCAGTTCCGCGCCGGTGGAAAAATCCGGGCCGGGCAGGGTTTCCAGAATGTCGTGGTCAGGATTTTTCATCAGGGCAATGGCGGTGTCGCAGACCTCCTTCAGATTGAAGGAGCAGATGTTGGAGGCCATGCCCACGGCGATGCCCTGATTGGCAGACACCAGCACATTGGGGAAAGTGGTGGGAAGCAGGCTGGGCTCTTTCATGGTGGCGTCGTAGTTATCCACCATGTCCACGGTGTCGCTGTCGATGTCCTTGAAAATTTCCCCGCAGATGCCGTCCAGCTTGGCTTCCGTATACCGGGAGGCGGCGTAGGCCATATCCCGGGAATAGACCTTGCCGAAGTTGCCCTTGGAGTCCACAAAGGGGTGCAGCAGCGTCTCGTTGCCCCGGGCAAGGCGCACCATGGTCTCATAAATGGCGGCGTCGCCGTGGGGGTTCAGCCGCATGGTCTGACCCACAATATTGGCCGATTTGGTTCTTCCGCCGTTCAAAAGTCCCATTTTGTACATGGTGTACAGAAGCTTCCGATGGGAGGGCTTGAAGCCGTCGATTTCCGGAATGGCCCGGGAGACAATGACGGACATGGCATAGGGCATATAGTTGATTTCCAGCGTCTCGGAAATCGCCTGCTCGACGGTGGAGCCGTGAAGCCCCATAATTCCGTCGGTATTCACTTTTTTCTTTTCGGGTTCCTTGTTTTTTCTTGCCATATTCCGCTCCTTTTATACGAGTTTTTCATAAAACGCTTAAAAGCGTTTTATGAGGCCGCAGGACTGCGGCCAGCGGCCACTGCCGCTAAAAAACGAAGTCAATACATTTCTTACCGCCG
>OHJR01000391.1_pt1 | contig 11311 bp, 10 predicted proteins | sample 1568641 | NCBI WGS metagenome assembly OHJR01 (sample SAMEA3879607, study PRJEB24766) | human gut metagenome | biome: human-associated habitat; feature: feces | place: USA | collected 1985/1987 | reverse complement strand
TCGCAGCCGGAGCCGCGATCATGCATATAACCAGCACACCTGCGAGAATCGGAATCAGCGCTTTAGATTTCGCAAACCGCACAGTAAACTGAAAAGCGGACTTCATTGCTGCCGAAAATCCTTTTTTCACTATACCGTTTGCATTAGTCGGCAAGGTCTTTCCGGCGAGTTTCGCGGCCTGCTGACGTTTCATTTTCTTCACACCAGCTTTGCGCGCCTTGATGCGGTAGCGCATACTCTTTTCGCTGCGCTCCGCAGCAGCTTTCCGCACCCGCGCATTATAAGCAGTGGCTGCGGCTTTACGCTGCTGTACAGTGCGTATCTTTGTCTGTGCAGAATGGGACGGGCCGTATACGCTGCTACCTGCTTTATTCCGCGCTGAACTGTACACCTTAGATGCCGTACTCTGCCGCTGCTTGACCTGTACCGCTACTTTTTTCTTTGCTGCGGCTTTGGCTCGCACAGCAGCGGTCGTGCGCTGCCGCCGCATAAACTGTTCACGCACTGCACCGCGCGGCGTAGTGGCACCATGCGCTGTGCGGATACGGTATTTCTGATACTGCTTTACCTTAACGCGGCGGATATTCTTATTTTCGCGTGTGGACTTGTAGGTAAGTCGTATACGCGCTTTGCCGTCTGCACTGCGATACCGCTGTGCGGTACGAACGGACTTGCGCGCACGATAATCTTTCACCACGCTATCCGCGCTCCGGTACAGGGAGCGTGCGGCCTTGCGAACCGGCTTTGCAGCAAGCTCTACGCCGACATAGGCGGCATCGTGCATACGGCGCTGTATCTGCTCGGTTGCTTCTGCCGCTGCATTGCTGCTGGCCTGTTCTTCTTTTTTATCGTTTATCGTGCGGACGGCTGTTGCAATCGCAAATCGCTTGATTACACGCTTCTTGCGGGACTTTTTCTTTTCGGCACCGTCTGTACCCGGTACTCCGAAAGTCTGCTTAGCACGCAGCTCCGCGCCCGCACGAGTGCTTGCTCCTCCCGTATTGCGATAGGTCTTGTTGTCAGCGCGGCTGTAAGATACCCTGCGCCCGGGCGCGGGCGCAGAATGTACCTTTGCAGCATCACTTTTGTCCTTGTATTTATACACCATTTGGCTTTACCTGCTCCCGGTCTGCCGGTTTTGTGGTCATGAGCTTGTACAATTCCGTATCTTCCGGGAAGCTGTTCACAAACGGGATAAACGCGCCGCCGAACTTCATCAGGCCGCAGCCGGGGTCGGCGTTTTCGACATAGGAAAGCTGTGTGTCCGAAATGTTCAGCAGCTTCGCAAGCTCCAATCTGTCCGTAGATGCCTGATTGAGCATAACAATGAACTCGGAGTTTGCCAGCATCGTTCTTGCCGTGTGGGACTGAAGCAGGTCGTCCACATTCTGCGTGATGCCGGTCGCATAAGCGCCGTACTTTCGCACACGCTTCCAAAGGGTGAACAGGAAGTTTGCGCTGTACTCGTGCTGGAACAGAAGGTAGATCTCATCAATGAAGATGAAGGTGTTTTTGCCCTTGGCTCGGTTCTGCGTAATACGGTTCAGGATAGAGTCGAGGACGACCAGCATACCGATGGGCATAAGCTGCTTGCCGAGGTCAAGAATGTCATAGCAAATTAGGCGATTGTCCGTGTTCACATTGGTTTTCTTTGCAAAGGTGTTCAGAGAGCCATTGGTAAACAGCTCAATGGCAAGAGCGATTTCCTGCGCTTCGGGTTCGGATTGCTTGAGAAGCTCCGCCCGGAAGTCCTGCAAGGTCGGCACCTCGCCGGTGTAGTTGTTCTGCTGATAGGTACGGTAGACGCTTGCCGTGCAGCGGTCGATGATGGACTTCTGCACTGCACCGAGGTTGTTACCACCGATAAGCTGTTCGCACAGGGACATAATGAACTCGGATTTCAGAATGACGGGGTTTGCGCCGTCGCCGTACTCCCGGTTCATATCCATCGCATTGATGTGGGTGGGAGAAGTGGCAGAGATGTTGATGATCTCGCCGCCCAGCGCCCGCACAAGGGGCGAATACTCTCGCTCAGGGTCAATGATGATAATGTCTGCGTTGCCCGATAGCATTTGATTGATGATTTCATTCTTTGCAGTAAAAGATTTACCACCACCCGAAACACCGAGAATGAACTCGTTGCCGTTCAAAAGCTGTCGGCGGTCTGCGATGATCATATTCTTGGAAATAACATTCTGACCGTAATAAACGCCGTTGGTATGGCAAATATCCTGCACTCGGAACGGGATAAAGACCGCAAGGCTCTCTGTGGTCAGAGTACGGAACGACTCAATCTTGCGGACACCGAAGGGCATCGCCGTATTCAGTCCGTCAAGCTGCTGGAACTTGAGAACACCGAACTGGCACAGGTGTTTTCTTGCCGTAGTGAGCAGAGCTTCGGTGTCATTGTCAAGCTGCTCCTTGGTGTCCGCCGTGTGAACCATCGTCAGAACGGCAAACATCATTCGCTGGTCACGGGTCGTCAGGTCGTCAAGGAACTCCTTCATTTCCTTTTTCTGCTGTTCCATATCATACGGAACGGTAGCGGAAAAGTTATTGTTCTGATTCTGCTTTCTCTGCCAGTTGGTTATGTTCGTCTCATCCCCAAGCAGTCTGCTCTCTGCTTCTCGCACCGCTTCATCGGTAGGAACGGGTTCAATATCAATAGACATCATCAGGTTGCGATTCAGGTCGGTAAGCTCGGCTACCATACTGTCCTTGATATATGAAGCGTACTCACGAAGAAAAAGGACTCTCCCGTAACGGTTTCCCATTTTGAAGTAGTCCTTTTCAAATTCCATTGTATCGGGGCAAACATAATCCTTGAAATCGTGTCCCTTCTTTCTCGTTTCTTTAATATTGAAATGGTAGGCGGTTTCCTCCCCGACACGGAAGAAATCGTGGACAATTCTCAGCCTTTCATCGGTTTCAAGCTCCACACATTTGCTTCCGAGTCTTGCAAAGTGGGCAATCAGGTCAGCACCGACACGGGCAAAATAGGTTCTTGCGTCCTCCACGCTCTTTTTGTTGATGGAGATAGTAACATACTTATCCTGAACGATTGCATTGGCACCGGTTGCCTTGTCGAGAAGCATTTTGTTATATTCCTCTCGGTAAACATCAAGCTCATCGCCGGTTTCGGGGATAAGAATGGTTTTCTCAAAGTCCAAACGGTTAAGCCGTCTGTTGTTGATAGTCAGCTTTGTAGTAGCTCCGCTGTCAAGAGAGTTGAGAAGCTCGGAGTATTCAAGAAACAGTGCTTCCTTATCCTCACGGCTTGCTACGGCATAGTTAATATCCGTGAACTTGAAGCTCTTGGAATACTTGTCCTTGCCCACACGGAAAATACCGTCATCATATATTGCGGTAATGGGAATACAATCCTGTACGCCCTTTGGTACTACAAACTTTTCTTTGTCCTGCTTTAACAGGTTTGTAAGGGTTTTAATCATTGTTCTTATAAGCCTCCTTCTGTTTTTGTTCGATTGTCGGTTTCATCAATTCGTAATAGGTGTTGGTGGAGTGAAATACCAGCTTCTTCGGCATTAAAAACTCCGATTTTATCCACGCATAGATTGCTTTCTCTGCGGTCATACCGTTGTACTTCACAAAGCCAAGTGCCGCAAACGGAGCAGCACCCAAAATGCACACCCACGATACGGTTTCCGTGCCAACATACGGTCTGAGCAAGAAATACAGTCCTACCGCAACGCCACAAGCGAGAACAGAAAAAATGAACTGTCTGAGCGACAGTCCAAAAAACATTGACTCTGTATAATTTCGTATCTCTCGGTTAATTTTGACTTCCATCAAAAGCTCCTTTCTCTGCGATATGCTTGTTTTGCGTGACGGATTTCATCAGAGCAGACGCAGGTGTCCGCAAGGCAAATCACATTGCCGTTTTTCTTTCCTCCGTAGTACACACAATATTTGCAATCGCAGTCGGCAGGCGTATAGCCCTGCCATCTATCATTATTTTTCTTGTTTTTCTTCATCAGAGAACCTCCCGTTATAAGCCCATCATCTCACGGATAATTCGGTCGCTCATCTTAACCGCACCGACAAGCACAAGCATATTGAATACCAGTTCGCCGATATATGCCCATACCTGAGTAACGGCTGCTGCGTCAGGGTTCACTACCGGCGGCGTAGAAGCAAATAGGGAGAAGATAATACAAGCAAGTACAATTACTGCTCCCTCAAGCAAAACGGCACAGTAGCTCTTTATAAAGCTCTTACCCACATTCTGCGACGGTTCTCCGGCAAAAGTGGAAAGCGGTATCGGAGCGAGAGCCGTGTACATATACAGCTTGAAAAATCGTCCGTACACCGTCATTATCATAATGAACGACAAGACCGTGATAAACAGTCCGCCGATAAGAGTAACCGCCCACAATGGGATACTCTCAAAAAATCCGCAGCTTTCAATGGTTGTTACCATTTCAGCAGGTAAGGTTGTTTGATTGGGCGTACCGAATCCCGCAGATGTCATAATGGTTGAAATCGTACCTTGTACGATGTTGAACAGGGCAAGCATAAGCTCCAGCCCGTAGGTAATCACACCTTTGGCAATGGCAAAGCGGATAAACAGCTTTAATGCGTGTTCCGGTTTCTTTACATCGGTAAAACTTCCGCAGGTACGAACCACACCGACAACAAAAAACAAAACAAGCAAAGCAAGACCGATAGCCTGAACTGCTCCGTTGATATTCACCATTACCGACCAAATACTGCCACCTTTGAACTCCTGCGGCGAAGTGGTTAGCAACTGCCATATTTCCGATAGCTTGCTGTTCCAAGTTTCAAGGGCATTTTCGAGGTTCTGAACTACCCAGTTATCACTCATCTGTTTGCACCTCCTTTAAGATTAGGGGCATACCTGAAATGCCAGGTATGCCCCGTTTGATAACTGTGTTCTCTTAACCGGTAATAAGGGTCAGGATTTCCTTTGCAAAGGTGATGATGATACCGCCTGCAAGGGTCAGGAAACCGTTGGCTCTCTGAGACGGGTCGTGAGACTTCAAAGAGAGACCGACCTGAACGATACCGAAGCCAAGCAGGATAAGACCGATGGCACGGATAAGCCCGAAGATGAAATCGGACAGATTGTTGACCACGGTAATCGGGTCGCTGGCGGCAAAAGCGGTAACGCTCATACCGCAAACAAGAGTTGCTGCTGCGATTACGGCGCAGTAAGCACGGAAGCCTTTCCGAACCTTTCCGGTCATAGGCAACTTCTGAGTAGTTTTCTTTTCGTTGTTCTTCTTAAAAATGTTCATTGTGTTTTCCTCCGTTAAAATAAGTTTTTATTTACTTCAAAATCCTCGTCGGACAGAAGCTCGTAATTGGTTTCTCCGTAGCTTTCCTCCGGAAGTTCTTCCGGGTCAATAGAAAGAACGGAAATTGATGAGTGCTTGACGGTAACTTCGCCGTGCTTATAGGCAGAAGCCTTTCCATCGGTTGTAAGTGCCACATTCGGGTGCTTCAAGATGTCATACTTGAAGTCCATAACGGGGCGTTCTCCACGAATAAACAGAATTGCGTATTGGTTATCAAGCATACGAACCTCATCAGGGGTTAAAAGCTCTCGACCGCTAATCTGATAATTTGTGGAGTAGTTACCGCTTCGACCGGTACTCTTTCCGAAAGTGTTGGTATCAATGGTTTCCTTACCGAGAAGCTCGGACACATATTTGTGGGTGCTTTGCTCGTTGCCGCCGAGATACAGAAACTCGTCGCAGTTGCCCACAATACTTTCCCATTGCTTTTCAAACAAGGCTTTTAACTGAGCCAAGTTCTGCAAGATGATACTTACCGATACTCCACGGGAACGCATAACCGACAGTATCTTGTCAAAGTCATCGGGCAGGCTCACATTCGCAAATTCGTCCATCAGGAAATGCACGGGAACGGGAAGCGAGCCTCCGTGAATATGGTCGGCAGCATAAAACAACTGCTGAAAAAGCTGTGTGTAAAGGATAGATACCAAGAAGTTAAAGCTGGAATCGTTGTCCGGTATCAAAGCGAACAGAGCGACCTTTTGCTCTCCGAGTGATGGGAGGTCAAGCTCGTCTGTGGTAGTTAAAGAAGCAAGACTTTCAAGGTTAAACTTTTCCAGTCTTGCCGCAAGGGTTATCTGTATGGACTTCAAAGTTTTCGCCGCACCTGAATGATAGGAACGGTAATACTTCAAAGCGATATGGTCGGGATTCGACATCTCCAATTCCGCAAACAGTTCATCAAGAGGAGAAGGTCTTGTGTCCTCCTCGTCCTCAATCGCACCGGCTCTGAGCATTTCCATTATCATTGCAAAGTTCTGTTCATCTTCGGGTGCTTCATAATGAAGATAAAATACAAGTGCAAGCAGAAGCATTGAAGCCGAGGTATCCCAAAAGGGGTCTTGTGCCTGACTGCCTTTCGGAGTGGTACTCTTAAAAAGGTTCGTCACGAGCTTTTGCACATCGTTGTCGTTCTGCAAATAGACAAACGGGTTATAGCAATGGCTTTTCTCCATTGAAATCAAATCGAGAACACGGACTTCATAGCCTTTGCTTTCAAGCAGCTTTCCGGTGTCTCTCAGTATTTCGCCCTTTGGGTCAAGAATGACAAATGATGTGTTGCACTGCATAAGATTCGGCTTGCAGTAAAACCTTGTCTTACCGGCTCCCGAACCGCCGCACACAAGGGTGTTTAAGTTTCTTCGGTGTTTCTTCGCATTGAGTCCGATACAGACATTTTGCGTCATCAGCTTATTTGCAGAAGCCGGAGACTGTCTGTATTTTTTGTTTACGGCTCTTGCGTTGCCCCATTTTGCAGAGCCGTGTTCTTCACGCCTTCGGTAATTTTTCTGTGTTGAGAAGTAAATCCCGATACCCATTGCATAGCAGAGAAGCAAAACGAGGACAGTTTTTAGGCTGTCCTCGCATAGCTCAATATGGAATGGGTTGTTGAACGCTGTTAATAGGCTCGGCAGTATTTCCGGCAATCCTCCTTTTACAGAGGGTGCAATCAGAAGTGCCAGCCATACGACCGGGATAATACCGATGACGGAAAGAATAATCGCAGACTGCCTTTCGTTATCTCGATTCACAGGAGCGTTCCTTTTCGATAACTCTAAACTTTTTCTTTGGGGCAGTTCCGACTTTGATGATAAGGTCGTCCACCGCATCGGTAGATTTGCCCTCGTTCATCAAATCTGTTTTCTCGTCGTTGAGAGAACGGATAATAATGCCGTGTTCATAATCGTCCAATGCGATATGATACATTTCTTCCTTCGCCATAATCTCACCTTATCTTTCGTAGTCTTTGCTTCGTTCCTGCTTCTTCTTGTAAAGCTCATCGGAAACACGGGAGTGAATATCCGCCATTGCATTTCTCGTTTTGGAAAGCTCATAGCGAATGTCCTTCGGCTCTTTGCCGGCAAGCTTTTCAGGGATACGGTTGATAGCAAAATTCTGTGTATCGACGCCGTACTTCTTGCAAAGCATATAGCCGATACAAACCGCCTGAAAGCCCATATCCGCTCTGCTGTAACTGTCGCTGTTGATGGAGAGCTGTGCGTGGCCAAGCTCCTGTGCTACGCACTGAGCGACCGCTACGCTGTCTCCCACATCACGCTTTACATACAAGGTCTGTTCCTCGTTGTTGTAAAACGCCGCCATATTGGGATACGGAAGTTCATTTGTTGCTTCCACTTCAACAGGGGAAGAATCCAGCATAACGGTAATGAGTGCTTTCGGGTCACGGTTAACAGTCGGTGCAGGCGGTCTCTTGCCGTTGGTCTGCGAAACATCAAAGACCTTTTTCACATTGTAGGAAATGCCGGTCGTACCGTCTCTCTTTGCATACTCGACAGGCTCAAGAATGGAAATGCTTTTCGCACCTTTCTGAATTTTCACATTGTCCTTGCTCCAGTCGTCAAAGTTTTTGAGCTGGCTTGCTTCGGGAAGCTGCTTGAAAATCAGAAGTGCGTTGACCGCAGAGTATCTGTCAAGTCGGCTCTGCGTATCAAGAAACGCTTTGAACTTTTCCGGGTCGGAAACAATCGCCTTTGCGGTGTCGTCCGCCATCTGATATACGGCTTCTTTTTCAGCCTTCATCTTCTCGGCGTATTCCTCTTTGGAAAGTCGTTTGCTCTGCTGTCCTGCCTTAGCAGGGGTAAAATTGTTTGTCATTGTGATTACCTCTCTTTCACATTTTTGTTTTTGGGTTTCGGCTGCTGGTGTACGGTCTGTGCCGGGGCGTTCTTTACCTCCGGCTTTGATACCTCCGGTTCTTTGCGTTCTGCTTCTTTCTGCTGCTTGGACTGTGCCTTGTATCGGTCAAGCTTTGCTTTCACCGACGGCTTTCTCTGTCTGTCGCTTACAGTACCCTTATCAGTTTGCATATCTACCGGCTCGGAGTCGTGCCTTGACGGAGGGTTTTTGTCCGTTTTGGCGACTGTGGGGTTTGACTGGGAATACCCCTCTTTCTGAATAGGTTTTCTGACGGCTTCCTCAGTGATGATTTCGTTTTTGGTTTTCGTCGGCTTGTCTTTCTCCAAAGCTTCACGCTTTTCGACAGCCTTCTGAGACTCGGTGACAATCGCAGCCTTATCAACTTTACCGAGTTCAAATCTCTCAACGATTCTCTGAATTTTGGAAGCGTCCTCTGCACGGGCAATAATATCAATCGGTACATTATCGCCCTTTGTGTTTTTATCCCTGAGTACGCAGTAGAGAACGCCGTAGCGTTTTGCCTGCTCGGTAAACTTTTTCAAGTCCTTGTTGGGGATAGAAAACACCTTCAGCTCCTTGCCCGACTTAATCATATTGGTAAGTCGAGCCTTGCCTTTTGTTTTCTGTTCCTGTTTGAGAACAGAGACTAAAAGAACGGCAATATTTTTAGCTGCCGCTCCGCTCAATTTTGCGGCTACTTCAAAGCCCTCAAGCGATAGCCTGACGACCTGTTCTGCCGCATCACCTCCGTTTGTCATTACGGTTCTGCTCCTTTCGTTCTTGTTTTTCTTCGTAAACTCTTACCGTTTCAAGGTTGGCTTCAATGACCTTTGACCTTTCGGCTATATCATCACAAAGACCTACCTCTTTGCGGAGAGTCCACAGCTTGCTCGTGATTGCCGTAATCTGCTCCTTGACATTTGATAGCTCATTGTCACTCAAATTTCTTCTTAACTGTTTTCGCAGGTGCGTTCTATCGTCAGTCAGGGATTTGATTTGCGACAACACGGACTCTTTATATGAGAAAAGCTGCTCGTCGGTAGAGATGTTCTCCCGTCCAAGCAGCCTTGTCTCCTGAGTGATTTTGTCGAGCTTCAGCAAATCTTCTTTCAAAAGATAGTGAAGCCTTGCGGTATTCTGTTTTTTGTACTTCGGCAGATAACCCAGCTTATAGCAGTAATGCAGATACAGCCCATACAGTCTGCCGACCTTTTTGATTTTGTGTTCTCTTGTGGGCAGTCGGTACTGTCTGGCTTTTACCGTTTCCTTTGCAAAAGGAACGATAATAACCTTTTGATTTTCCGTCAGCCTACGCTTGATTGCGTCCTCGGTATAATTCTCTCCGAGGGATTTAAGTCGTATCGGCTTCTTGTATCCTTTCGGAACAATCGTCCAATACTTTCGGCTGTCGCTGAGACAATGCTCATAGCCCATCTGCGTGAGAATATAATCAAAGGTCTTTAGGTTGGTGCTGTGTGCAATCGCTTCATCAATGGCGTCACGGGTCATTGAATATCGGCTCGGCATACCGGCTTGTTCCTGCTTGTAGTAATAAGAGGATTGCTTACTGCGGTTTGGGTTCGGATTGTAATACAGTCCATACTTTTCACACAGCCGGTCGGCAACCAAGCGAAACTTGAACCACGCTTTTTCATCGCCCCATAACCGCTTGCCGTCCACAAAGGAAACGGAATTGATTACATAATGGCAGTGCAGGTGCTTCGTGTTCAGATGTGTAGTAACCACCACTTGAAATCTTTTGCCCCACACTTCGTTTGCAAATTCCATTCCGATTTTCTGTGCCAGCTCCGGGGAAATGTCCTGTTCCTTAAAGCTCAGGTATCCGTGATAAGCTTGAATGCCGTCGTCTTTGCCGTATGCTTTTTTCACAGATACAAACTGGTCTCTTGCGGTAGCTGGATTGCAGTTGATACCCTCAACGAAAAACTCACGCTCGGTTTTTTCTTCGTCCTTTGCGTAGCTGAGAACATCACGGAGAGCCTGATACTGTTCCTCGGTGTAAATATCTGCCGCAGTCTTTTCGGGATTGGCGGCATAGTCGATTACCTGACCGAGCCTTGATGTGACCGACCACAATTTACTTACTGCCATTTCATATCGCTCTTATCGGGTCTCAAAAAAGTACGCTCCACATCAGCCTGAAACTTGTGCCAACGCTCGGCTTCCTTTTTGAGCTGCGGTGCGTCCACAAATCCGAGGGTGTTTGCTTTTGCCGCAAGCTGATTGATGTTGTTGCCGATAGCAGAAAGCTCACGCATAACATCGTAAAATCTTTCGTCGGGCTTTTCTCTCGGCTCATAGCCTTTGAGAAGCAAACGGATAAGACCGCCTTCGGAAAGACACGCCCGTTTTGCTTTTTTCTGCAAATCCTGAGCTTCTGCCTTGTTCATCAGAATGTGCTTTTCAATGTTTCTCTTGCTCATTTTTATCGCTGTCCTTTCTGTAAATATAGTGCCTGTCCCGATTTATCTGAAACAGGCACATTGTTGTTACTCCAAAAAAGCCGCCAATGATTAACCCGGCGGCAACCAATACTATCTCCCGCATTTCTTATGCTCCTTTCTTGCTTGGGGTATTAGGGGCAACCCCTAACGAGTGTACCGTTTTGGACATTCCTGTCCATAAATGGTCTGCTCGCTAAGATTATGCAGACACTCAGGGTTGCCCCATAGATTGACTCTTATCTCTCCATATCCTTTGAGACAGGCTTATACGGCTTTGCTTCAATACCGTCCAAAGACTTGTAAAATCTCTCCGGGTATTTGAACTTTTCCTCGTACTTACGAGCCAGTTCTTTCGGCATACTGAGAAACTTTTCCGACTCAATCGGTGCGTATGCAATGAAGAATTTGCCGGCAATAATGTCAAGCATTTCACGGTTGCTGTCGTCTTTCACATAACATTTTTCAATCTTCCAACCGTCCTTGCCGCCGTGTTCATCAGCCATATATGCTTCCAGTCGCACACATTTATCCGAGCCATCGAGGGAAGAAGCATAGATAGAATATCCGCCCATACCGTCAATGAAAGCCTTATTGTTGCTGCTGACAACATAGGTTCTTTGTTCCTCTGTG
>OHJR01000390.1_pt1 | contig 11338 bp, 8 predicted proteins | sample 1568641 | NCBI WGS metagenome assembly OHJR01 (sample SAMEA3879607, study PRJEB24766) | human gut metagenome | biome: human-associated habitat; feature: feces | place: USA | collected 1985/1987 | reverse complement strand
AGCTTCCCGGGACGGCGGCGACAATTCCCATTGGCGGAAAAACGGCCAGGCTTACAGGACGCTGGTGCAGGCCGTCAAGAATGCCTGTGCGGGTGTGGACAGGTCCAAGTATTCCAAAGTGGAGTTTGCCGGGCTTTTGTATTTGCAGGGGGAAAGCAATGCCGGAACTTCCGTTCCGGAGAGCGCTTCCCGCTTTCTGGAACTTCTGGGCAATCTGGCGGCAGATCTGAAACCGTACGGGGATACGTCCGCACTGGCTGCGCAGAAAGCCGTCCTTGGAGAAAATGCCAATTGGGCCGGAAAGAATGAATCTGATCCGGAAACGGGTAACCTTACCGGCGGCCTGGAAGGACGCGATACGGAAGTTCAGGGAAAGACAACCCGCCAGGTGATGAAGGATCTGGCGGAATCCCGTCCATCCCTGGGCTATGCCCCTACCCGAGATCTTCCCAAACTGACCGCAGGAGATCAAATGGGAGTGCATTACAGCGGCCAGTCTCAGATCAGCATAGGAGCCCGTTTTGCTTATGAAGCCGCCCGGCTGGCCGGGAAGGATACCGGCTCCGTGCGAAGCGGTCGTTACGATCTTCCCCTGGGTTCTCCGGACGCGTGGATGAACCGGAAAATGCCGGGGAAGAACGTATGCGTGTGGAATGTAGCTTCTTCCGTAAAACCCAGCCTGGTGTCAGGGGGGGTGAAGTTGTTTGGTATCCGTGTGGAGGATCCGGTCGTCAAGACTGTTATCGTCCGGAGCAAGGGAAGTTCCGGAGACCGTTTGGTAATCGGGCCGGGAGGTATTCGCCTGGCGGAGGGGAAAAATTTGCAGTTGAGGACGAATGTACAGCTGGCGGGCCGGCAGTCCTGGAATATTCCGGGTGGTTCTGCCGTGGAGATTAAGCCCTCGCCGGTTCAGGAAAAAGCCATGCCTGTCCGTTTGTCCGGCCAGGCGGAGGTGCATGTAACCCAAGCGGAAGGCGGCGGAGAAACGGCGGAAGCAGCCCGCGTCGTATTGGAACAGGTGCTGCCCTCTGCCCTGAAATGTTCCTGGACGTTGTCCGGAAAGGTGGAGATGACTTTGAAGGGTATGGAGGGGAAGGCCGTGAATTTGGGCAAAGTCTTCGTCAAGCAGGGCGCTGTGCTGAATCTGAATGGCTCCAGACCTGTTGCGGGCAGTGTCGTTAATCAAGGCGGCATGGTGAATCCGTAATCAATAGACCTGGTACGGTCCGGAATGCTTGCCGTATTTTTTAGTGGAGGGAGGAGGTTAAAAAAATACGTTTTTTCCTCCCGGAAGGGCCATGGGCTTTTTTCTTATTCACAGGAGCGGAGCGGTCTGGAAACCGAACAGGGGCATGACCTGCGGCATTTTCACCCCGGTTTATTCACAGGAAGTTCTGCTTGGGAAGCATTGATCATCAAGTCTACTGTACTATATTTGGCGTACTTTTTACTTTATGGATGCGTTATGTAGTAGTATGGTCGCGCCATGAGATGCGTTCAGTGCGGTCATTTGGAAGATAAGGTCATCGACTCCCGTATGTCCAAAGACGGGACGACCATTCGCCGCCGCCGCGTGTGTTTGAGGTGCGATTACCGTTATACGACCTATGAGCAGATTGAACGCACGGAGTTGCGCGTAGTCAAAAGGGATAATCTGAGAGAAGCCCTGAATCGTGAAAAGATTTTACGCGGCCTGGTAAAGGCGTGTGAAAAAAGGCCCGTCAGCATGGATCGCCTGGACCGCGCCGTGGAAGAGATCATTTCCGAATTGCACCGCGACCATTTGCGCGAAGTCCCTTCCAGCGAGATTGGCAAGAAGGTGATTGAAAAATTGTATGCCATAGATCCCGTGGCTTATATCCGCTATGTGTCCGTGTACCGCCAGTTTTCCAATGTGGAGGAGTTTATCCAGGAGATTACGCAGATGCGCCACCAGACGCTTATTGATCCCCTGCAGCGCAAGCTTCCCATTCTTTAAATTTCCTGTTCCATGATCGGCTTCCGAAACAACAGACCGTTGCTCAAGCTTGGTGATTGCCTGATTACCGAGTACGGGGAACAATGGCTGGCGGATGCTTTGGAGCACGCTGCCCGGCGTGCCGGAACAACCCTTCCGTTCAAGGAAGACCTGCTGGCTTCCGTGCGTTATTATCTGGAGCATGAGTGCGATTTGTCCGTCATGAAGGTGTCCGAGCTGTATGCGCGTCTGCGCCGCATGCTCACAGAAGTGGGCCTGGAACACCTTGCAAGGGAGCTTAGGGAGGAGATGCCGCCCATGACGGTCTGCGTCGCGGAGATTGCCCGCAGCGTGCCGTTCTGGCTGTTTTTTGCCTGCGAGCTGAAAAAGCAAGTGGAGGAATTGCGGGGGCATGGCATTACCAGGTATTGCTTCACAGGCAGGAAGGAATGCGTGATAGCTCTCCGGGGAAGGAAGCGCTGGGACCGTTCCTGCCAGTCTCTGCTGGAAGACCTGGACTTCCTTCTTTCCCGCTATGAGGAGCAGGCGGCGGATTGTTAACGGAACTTATCCGTGCCGTATTGGAGTATTTAGCTGCGCAATTCAACAGGTTCCGCTTTCCCGGCTGACGGAGCCGGTTCGGAGTGCAGCGCGTTTCTGCTTTTCGTGAGCATGCGAGGCTATTTCACTTTACCGGGAACGGGCTTGCGGGGCCCGTTGATCCATGCTCGGGCATCCTGTTTTGCCGGAAGGCCCAATAAGAGTTAACAGGCCGTATTGTGCCGCCTGATTCCCGGAGATGAGCCGGATGAGGGAATGCAAGGGGCCTTCCCTCATTTTCCCCGAGGTTGTTATTTCTGGCTGTTTGCAGCAGGAGCAGCCTCACCCGTACCGGAAGGCCGTGAATAAGGCAGAGTGAGGTCTTGCTCCCTGACCGCACGGGGGAACGGCCGCTGTTACAGGTGTTTGGGCGCAGGGCCGTTGATGATTTTGCGGGCCCGGTTCAGGGCGGCGTCAATATTCTCGCAGATATTGTAGCGTTTCAGCTCCCGGTAAAAGGGCGCGTGGCGGATGACGTCCAGAGGCTGGGGCTGCACGCCGCAAACCAGCAGAGTGGAACCGTGTTCCCGGCACTGGTGGCAGAAGTCGGAAAGGACGTTCAGGCCGGTGGCGTCCAGCGCGGGAACCAGGCGCATGCGCAGGATAACCACCTTGGTATCATGTTCCAGCGTTTCCAGAACCTGGTCCTTGAATTGCTCCACGGCACCGAAGAAGAAGGGACCTTTCACGTCGAAAACTTCCACGCCTTCCGGGATGTCCAGCTTGGCGGCAGAGCGGTTTCCATCATCTTCCTCATCATTTTCCAGCAGTTCGTTTTTGATGGCGGAAACATCGCTGATTTGGGCCATGCGGCCCATGAAGAGCAGGGCGGCCAGCACCACGCCTACTTCCACGGCTACAACGAGGTCCACAAACACGGTCAGCAGGAAGGTGATTACCAGCACCGCCGCATCCTGCCTGGGCCCTTTCAGTAGACGGCTGAACGTGTGTATTTCACTCATGTTGTAGCACACTACCGTCAGAATGCCCGCCAGGACAGCCAGGGGAATCTGCTGGGCATAGTGGGCAAAGGCCATCAGAATGGCCAGCAGGGTCAGGGCGTGAATCATACCGGAAACCGGGCTTTTAGCTCCAGCCTTGATGTTAGTGGCGGTGCGGGCAATGGCTCCGGTGGCCGGAATGCCGCCAAACAGGGCGGATCCGATGTTGCCGATACCTTGTGCAATCAGCTCCATGTTGGGCTTGTGGCGCCCTCCGGTCATGCCGTCCGCTACGGAGGCGCTTAACAGGGATTCGATCGCCGCCAGCAGCGCGATGGTGAAAGCAGGGGCCGTCAGCGCCCCCAGGGTGCTCCAGTCAATGCTGGGCAGGGAGGGCAGGGGGAGCGTATTCGGGAGGCTGCCGAAGGCTTGCCCGATGGTTGTCACAGGCAACGAAAACGCCACGGAAACGGCCGTCATGCCCAGCATGCCCACCAGCATGGCCGGTATTCTGGGCCAGAAGCGGCGGCTCAGCAGGGTAATGATTACGGTGCCGGCGGCCAGCCCCAGCGCCGCCCAGTTGATGGTGTGGAAGTAATGGAAGTAACACGCCCATTTTTCAATGAACTCTCCGGGAATTTTTTCCGTGATGGTGAGGCCGAAGATGTCTTTAATTTGCGTGGAAAAGATTACCACGGCGATGCCGGAGGTGAACCCTGTGGTGACAGGGAATGGAATAAAGCGGATGAGCGCCCCCATGCGGCAGAACCCAAAGATGATGAGGAAGAGGCCCGCCATCAATGTGCAGACCAGCAGGCCGGATGCGTGGTATTGCTCCAGGACGCCCATGATGATGATCACGAAGGCTCCGGTGGGGCCGCCTATTTGATATTTGCTTCCGCTGAACAGGGAGATGAGGAACCCGGCCACAATGGCGGTGATGAGGCCCTGGGTTGGGGAGAGTCCGCATGCGATGGCAAAGGCCATGGCCAGCGGAATGGCTACTACACCGACGGTCAGTCCCGCAAAAAGGTCCGCCAGAAAGGTTTGTTTGGTATAAGTTTTGAGAGAGGAGAGAAGAGCAGGTTTGAACATGGCTGCCGGGATGGTTGGCCGGCTGCGGTTGTGGCCGCCGCCGGCGGGGTTGAAGCGTCCCCTTCCTGCACCCGGAGGCGCCCCGCGGAGACGGACGGCAGGCTCTCTTCGTTCCCGTCCGCCTCCGCAGGCGGCGTTACTTGGAAAGGATGCCTTCCCAGTAGGCGATGCGGCGGCGGGTGTTGTCGGAATTGGGAGCCCCCGGGTTGGTACGCTGGGCGAAGGCTTTTGTCAATTCAAATACGTCGCGCGCGTCTGTTCCATATGCATTTGAAATGGAGGCGAATTGTTCATCGCTCAGCTTGTTGAGCGGCGTACCCGTGGAGATGCTCATGGCGACTGCCTTCCCGACCAGCTCATGGGCCTTCCGGAAGGGGACCCCGCGGCGCACCAGATAATCCGCCAAGTCCGTGGCCAGCAGCATGGGATCGGACGCCGCTTCCCTGGCCCTGGCCGTGTTCACCGTCATGGCGGCTATCATTTCCGCATTGACGTCCAAGGCCAGTTTAACCGTATCGATGGAATCGAACAGGGGTTCCTTGTCTTCCTGGAGGTCGCGGTTGTAAGTCAGGGGAAGCCCTTTGACGGCCACCATGACGGCGGTGAGGTTACCGTACAGCCGCCCCGTTTTTCCGCGGGTGAGTTCCGCGACATCCGGATTTTTTTTCTGGGGCATCAGGGATGAACCTGTCGTATAGGCGTCGGACAAGGAAGCGAAGCCAAATTCCGCCGTGCACCACAGGATGACGTCCTCGCTCATGCGGGAGAGATGGGCTCCGACTACGGCCAGGTCAAAAAGTATTTCCATGATGTAATCCCGGTCGGCAATTGCATCCATGGAGTTTTCTGTAACTGCGTCAAAACCCAGTTCCACGGCAATTCCGTGGCGGTCCAGGCAGATGGTGGAACCGGCGATGGCTCCGGAACCGAGCGGGGAGACGTTCAGGCGCCTGCGGCAGTCCTTGAGGCGGTCCGCATCCCGGTCCAGCATTTCCACGTAAGCCAGCAGGTGATGGCCCATGGTGACGGGCTGGGCGCGCTGCAGGTGAGTATAGCCCGGCATCATGGCATCTGCGTATTCCTTCGCCTTCATGACCAGCGCGCGCTGCAGATGGCGCACTTTTCCCAAAATTTCATCGATTTCCGCCCGGCAGTAAAGCCGCGTGTCCGTAGCTACCTGGTCATTGCGGGAGCGTGCGGTATGCAGCTTGGCGCCCGGAGCGCCGATGCGCCGGGTGAGTTCGCTTTCAATGTTCATGTGCACGTCCTCCAGTTCCCGGCTCCACGAGAAGTTGCCTGCTTCAATGTCTTTCAGGATGTCTTTCAGGCCGGATTCAATGGCGTTGAATTCTTCCTGCGAAAGCAGGCCAGCCTTGAGCTGGGCCCGCGCATGGGCGATGGATCCGGCAATGTCCTGGCGGAAAAGCCTCCAGTCGTAGGAGACGGATTCGCCGTAGCGTTGAACCAGATCAGCGGTGGGTTTAGAAAATCTGCCTTTCCACATGACCCACATGTTGTGCCCCAGGAGCTTCCGTTTTGGAAGCCTGAAATGGGTAATGGAGGCAGATTCCGCGGAACTGGGAAAAATCCGCATGCCTGGAAAACCGGAGTGGAGCCGGAAAAGAGAGAAACGGAGCATGGCTGTCTTTTCCCTGTGGCGGATGGGGGCGGATATGTTATTACGATGCCGTGCGTATGGATGACGAAATGCCTCTGAAACGGGAAGATTTGCGGAAACGCGCGGAGGAAAAGGCGGCGAAACTGGCTGCGGAGGGGATGGAACTGCGCCCCGTAACGGTTTCCGGGCGTACCCTGGCGAAAAGGTTCTGGGGGAAGGAATGGATGAAGAGCCTGTCTGCGTGCGAGGTGTACGGGATGCGGCTGGCCCCCGGCCGGACCTACCTGCGCTATGGCTGTGTTCTGGACCTTAAAACGGTTCCCGGCCGCATCGATGCTCTGGTGATGGGTGAACATTTGTATGAGGTTTGCATCCAGGCCTCCCCCCCGGATGAAGAGGCGCTTGCCCGGCTGCGCGCACGATGCGCCGGGCAGATTGGTTCCTGGATTGATCTGCTGAAAGGGAATTTGTCTCCCGAGCTGCTGGAAATCCTGTGCGCTCCGGAAGGCGGCCTGTTTCCCGCGCCAGAAGAGTGGCGTTTTTCCTGTTCCTGTCCGGATTGGGCGGATTTGTGCAAGCATGCGGCCGCAGTCCTGTACGCTTTCGGCGTGATGCTGGATAAGCAGCCGGAGTTGTTGTTCACCCTGCGCGGAATGGATTCCTCCGTTTTGATTCCGAAAGCTCCGGAACCCGTTCCCGGAGGAGAAGACGCACTGGATGTGGATGCCGGTTCCCTTTCGGATATATTCGGCATCAGCCTGGATTGATTATTGCCGCCGTGATTGTGGCTTTGTTCCGGTTTTGAATAGCCAGGAGGGAAGGGGATGGCCGTCCTTTTTCATGAACTGGCGGCGGATGAGAGTGTCCGGGCAGTCAGGCGTGCCGTTGGCCGTCTGCCAATGTTTCCGCATGATGCTCGCCCGGGTGGAGAATGTTCCCGCTTTTTCCATGATGCATTGCAGGTTCGGGAGGGCGGAAAAAACGAGATAAAGAATCAGGAGGGTCCGGTATTTCACGCCTCCCCGGCGGAGGGTCCGGAGAAAGAGCAGGGAAAGGAAGGGATAGAGGAGCGCCCCCGGCAGCAGGATCCCCAGGGCCAGGGCCAGAAGGAAGCTGGCGTATTTGGCGGAACCGGGATGGAGCAGAAGCCGCTGCTGCCCGTAATGGTAAATTTCCGCATATTTTGCGTCAAACAGGCAGGAAAATTGTCCTCCTCCGTCCAAATGGGAGTAAAAGACGGCCATGACGGCCGTGTACAGGGCCGCGAGCCAGAAAACCGGCTGGCCCAGAAGGGAACGGAGACGGGAAAGCGGTTTCCGTGCCGACGGGCGGCGGAACAGGGTTTCATACGCCATATACGGAAGGAGCAGAAGGGCGCCCAGCGGGGAAGACGGCAGCAGAAGCGTTCCCGCGAGATAATACCCGGAGGGAGGCAGGGAGCGCGTCAGGACGAATACGGCGCACAATAGCGCCGGAACGGCGTGATTGAATGTGTTGAAGAGTTGGACGGGCATGCCGATAAACAGGACCATCTGGGCATTGTATTCCGCAAACAGGGAGGAGAGGGGAATTCCCAGGCAGTCCGGCACCGCTGCCGGAGAGCCGAGGCAGAGGAGGATCAGCGCCCAGCGGGCCGTCTTCCGGATTCCCCAGCGGACGGTTGCCGCCAGCAGCGCCAGTTCCAGCCCAAGAAAGGTCCACAGGGCCAGCAGCCAGGGAGCCCATGATTCCGGGCAGAAAGAAGCCGCCAGCGCCGGAGGCAGCCAATGGCCCAGGTAGTAGATGAAATGATGTCCGTCCTCCGTGACGAGGGGCCAGGAATTTGCTGCAAGATGTTCGTAAACGGCATTGCGGATGATAAAATCCGCGTGTTGCTGGCAGTGGCCCGTGAATCCGCACAACAGCACCAGCATCAGGCAGAAGAAGGAGAGGAGGCCCAGCACGGCCAATCCGCGCCCGCTTAGCGGAAACCTTTGTGCCGGAAGATGCCGAGCGCAGGCGTACAGCCCGCATGCCAGTGCGGCGCAAAGCGGTACGGAAAAAGCCGGATGCACCCATCCCAGCAGAAAAAGGAGGAGAGGCAGCGCCAGGTACAACAACCCCGCGCATAGCGGAAGGCGTGCGGGAAGGAAGAAGCGGGCAGGCATGACGCAGAGCGGAAAACTTATCGGCAGGGGAGGACTCCGAAGGGCCAGCATGGCATATTTTGTTTCAAAGAAAAGGATGCAGTTTCCTCCGGAGAATGAAAAATCCCCGCACCGCCTCGCGGCGGCCGGGGTTTGGCGTTGCTTGATACCAGTTCCAGCAAAAAGGTCAGAACAGGCCGAATCCGTTGCCGTAGCGGGCGGATTCTCCCAGTTCTTCTTCAATCCGGAGAAGGCGGTTATATTTGGCCATACGGTCGGAACGGCTCAAAGAGCCGGTTTTGATTTGTCCGGCGTTGGTTCCTACGGCAATGTCCGCGATGGTGGCGTCCTCCGTTTCTCCGGAACGGTGGGAAATAACGGCGGTATAGCGGTTGCCCATAGCCAGCTCCACGGCATCCAGCGTTTCCGTCAGCGAGCCGATTTGATTGACCTTCACCAGGATGGAGTTCCCCACGCCCAGATGGATGCCTTTTCTGAGGAATTCCACGTTGGTGACAAAGAGGTCGTCTCCGACAAGCTGAGTGCTTTTGCCAAGTTTTTCCGTCAGGATTTTCCATCCGTCCCAGTCGTTTTCCGCACAGCCGTCTTCGATGGAGACGATGGGATATTTTTTCTTCAGTTCCACATAGTAGTCCGTCAGCTCTGCGGCGGTTCTGCGGCTGCCGTCGGATTTCTTGAAAATATACAGCCCGGATTCCGGTTCATAAAATTCGGAGGAAGCCACGTCCAGAGCAATGGAAATGTCCTCCCCGAACCGGTAACCGGCCTTGTCCACCGCCTGGGCGATGCAATCCAGGGCGTCTTCCGCAGAGTTCAGCCTGGGGGCGAAGCCACCTTCGTCGCCCACGGCGGTGGAAAGGCCGCGGTCATGAAGAACGGATTTCAGCGCATGGAAAACTTCCGCGCCATAACGCAGGGCTTCCCGGAAGGTGGGAGCGCCGGACGGGACGATCATGAATTCCTGGAAATCAATAGGCGCGTCGGAGTGGGCGCCTCCGTTGATGATGTTCATCATCGGAACGGGAAGGACCTTGGCGTTCGGGCCGCCCAGGTAGCGGTACAGGGGCTGGTGCAGCTGGGCCGCCGCCGCTTTGGCAAGCGCCAGGGAAACACCCAGAATGGCGTTGGCCCCCAGTTTGGCCTTGTTGAACGTGCCGTCCAGGGAATTCATGAGGGCATCCGCCGTGGTTTGTTCCGTGGCTTCCAGACCGATCAGGGCCGGAGCAATGACGTTACGGATGTTGTCTACGGCCTTGGTGACTCCCTTGCCCTGGTAGCGGGTTGTGTCGCCGTCCCTGAGTTCCCAGGCTTCATGTTCCCCGGTGGAAGCTCCGCTGGGGACGCCCGCCGTGCCTACGGCGCCTCCTTCCAGATAAACGTCCGCCTCAATGGTGGGGTTGCCGCGTGAATCCAGAATTTCACGCCCTGTTATTTTCGCGATGCGCATTTCTTTCATAAAAATCGGATGGTTTTTTCCTTGGAACCCAGATATTGGAATTAGTTTAAACTAATTCACAAGGTTTGTGTATCCCGTATCCGGAGCGGATGCAAGCTTTTTCTCCGGGAGAAAGACCGGAGTTCAATCAGTACGGAAACCCCTTGGCGGCGGTTCAGTTGCGGTAATGTTCCTTCAGCCACGTTATTTCTTCGCCGTGCCCGGCGTCGTCCCTGGGCGTTTCCAGGAAAAAGGGCAATTCCCGCAGAACGGGATGGTTGATGATGTTGATGAAGGCCTGTTCTCCCAGGGAACCCTTGCCGATGGTTTCATGGCGGTCCTTGAAGGAGGAGAAGGGCGTCATGCTGTCATTCAGGTGGATGGCGCGCAGGCGTTCCAGGCCCAGCACGGCATCAAAATGTTCCAGTACGGAATCCAGCCTGTTGACGATATCATATCCGGCGGAATAGACATGGCAGGTATCCAGGCATACGCCCAGCTTGTCCTTCAGGTCCACCCGCTCCATAATGGTGGCCAGTTCTTCAAAGGTCCGGCCGACTTCGCTTCCCTTGCCGGACATGGTTTCCAGCAGAACAATGGTCGTTTGTTCCGGAGAAAGCACGCCGTTTAATTGGCCCGCCACCAGTTCAATGCCTTTTTCCGCTCCCTGACCTACATGGCAGCCGGGATGGAAGTTATAAAGATTTCCCGGCAGATGTTCCATGAGTTCCAGATCCTCTTTCAGCACCTGGGCCGCAAAACGGGCGACGCCGGGGTCTGCGGAACAGGGGTTCAGCGTGTAGGGGGCGTGTGCCAGCAGCGTTCCGAATCCGTTGTTCCGCGCTAATTCCAGAAAACGGGCAATATCCTGTTCGTCAATAGCTTTGGCTTTGCTCCCCCGCGGATTGCGGGTGAAGAACTGAAAAGTATTGGCGCTGATGGAGAGGGCAACCCGGCCCGTGGCTTCATAGCCTTTTGCGGAGGAAAGATGGCATCCGATGTGCAGCATGGCGGTGGCGGGAAAATATGCAAGCGAGCATATCGGAAGGGAATTGACCTGTCCAGCATGGGGATAGTTTTCAAGGCTGTTGCCGTAGGATACCGTGTTTGCGCGGCGCGCCATGGACGTAACGAAAAATAGATTTACATTTTTATATTTTTCAAAATAATGAATCCATCGTTTATGCCTGATTGCTCCTGTACACATTCTTCGCTCCCGGCTTCCTCCGTCAAGGATCTGATACCTCTTGCCGGTGTATTCAAGGCATTGGGGCATCCCGTCCGTTTGATGATCGTGGAGATGCTTCTGGATGGGGAACGCTGCGTCTGCGAACTGCAAAAAGATTCCGGGCGCGATATGTCCACGATTTCCAGCCACTTGAATGTGTTGAAGAACAATCGTGTGCTCTCTTGTGAACAGCGGGGGAAGAATGTGTATTATTCCCTGTGTTGTCCGTGCCTTCGCCAGGTATTAGACTGTTTGAAGGAAAGTCCCATTCTGCGGAGATAAGGACATGATACTCTAGTTTCTTCTGATTTCTACAC
>OHJR01000388.1_pt1 | contig 11345 bp, 7 predicted proteins | sample 1568641 | NCBI WGS metagenome assembly OHJR01 (sample SAMEA3879607, study PRJEB24766) | human gut metagenome | biome: human-associated habitat; feature: feces | place: USA | collected 1985/1987 | reverse complement strand
ACCGAAGCTTCACGACCGATAAGAACGGCGAAATCGTTATTGAGGGACTTCGTATCGGCGATTACACCGTTTCCGAGGTTCAGGATACTGTTTCTGCTTCCTATGTGCTTCCTGCGGATAAGATTGCAACCGTAAAGGTCGGCTCTACTACCGTTGTGGAAATGCACAATGAGCTGAGAGACACACCAAAGACCGGAGATAACAGCAATATGGGATTGTGGACGGCACTTGCGGGACTTTCTGCCCTCGGTATTGCAGGCACAGCCATTGTTGCGTACAGAAAAAAGAAGAAGGAGGACAATGAGTAATGGACGCTAAAACAATCGTAGGAGTTGTATTAGTCGCCTTTATTATCGGCGGCTTTATCTTCTTGCAGATTAAGAACAGAAAGAAATAAGGAACACGAAAGTGGGCGGAGTGAAAACTTCGCCCACGGTTCTTTTACGGAGGTGCATTATGAACAAGCTAAAGACGGTTGACAGCAAGGTGCTTGCAATACTCAGAGAATGCCCCGAAACGAGGTATGACGATATGCAGCTTATCCTTTGCTATTACAACCGATACAGCTATATGAGAGTCGGTGATTTACCGCTTGAGGATATAGTCAACAACTATAAAGGCTACGGCTTGCCGTGCTTTGAGACTATCCGCAGAGCAAGACAGAGAGTGCAATCCCTATTTCCCGAACTGTCAAGGCAGTGCAGTGGCTGCGACTGCGGAAACATCAGAATTGTGATTGAAGTAAGCTGAGGTGTGGATATGAACGAGGGAAAAAGAAAAATCGGTGAATACACTGTTCTTTGCTCGGTCAATGTGGGCGAAAAGGAAGTTATCTTGGCTTCCAATGAGCAAAGCACAAACGGCGATAAATTTTTGTGCGGCTTTGCAGAGCGAAACGACCTGTTTGAACTGTGTTCGGAATGTATGGTGAGCGATGACTATATTGAAATCGTACACCTTTTCGGAAGCCGTGTGGCAAATGAAGCGGAGCTTTTCAAGGAACAGGTCGAAAAGCTGGATATTCCAATCACACTCATAACGGAAGCCGACTGTATCCCCGACCACTATTCCAAAGACATCAACGGCACAATCATAGCCATTGACCCCAAGGTATTAAAGCCTGAATTTCAGAGAGCCGACAGACAGCTCTACTATGTTACGGGCGGCTTCGGTGCGTCGGCAAACAGTCGTGGAAGCGCCGTGTTCTGCACAAATCTTCACACCGGCAAATCCACCCGATATGAAAGGATGGATGTTATGGGCGAAATAAAGCCTGAGTGTATGCCTGAATGGGCAAAGGAAAAGGCACAAGAGCTTTTACACAAGAAGCGAAATAAAGACAAAGAACGATAAGGAGGACAAAGCAATGAAGGAAAAATTCACTTTTCAACAGAAAACAAAGCTTCTGACGAAACTGTTTGACGCAGGCTGCAATACCGAAAAGAAATTGCAGCAGCTTGATATGGAGAGCATTTTGAAAATTCCCGGTATTACTATTCCGGATATGAGACTGATTATCGAGCTTCAGAAGCAGACCAAAGCCAATAAGCTGTTCTCTTATTTGGGAGGTGGCACTGATGAACAGGCAGGAGCAGAATGACCGCCATATCATTTGGAGCGACATTAGCCTTGACCTTGATGATTGGCGAGAGTCTTTGGAGGAACTGTATCCCGGATATTCCGATGATGAGCTTTACGACATTATGGTAAAATCCAATGCCGAAAACCTTTATGATGAACGAGTAAATCTCAACATTCAGCTTTCACAGCCGATTATCGTTATCGGCGACCTCGGCAGATGGAACGGCAGAGTGTCGGGGTACAAGATGATTGATTCCGGCAACATTAAGGACTGCCTTTATTCCGATACCGATTACACCGAATGGTATGTGGATAAGTACGGCGACCTTCGTGCCGATGCCGTTCATCACGACGGTACAAACCATTATCTTTACCGTGTATTCAAAGATGGTGTCACCGATACGCAGATTGAAAATCTGCAAGATAAAATCTATAACGGAAAAGCCACAAGAGCCGACATCACACGAGTTACCAAAAGGCTCGGCGATGACATTGCCGGAGTTTATGGCTTTCCTATTCCAAAGCAAAGACAACCAAACGAACAAGCGAGGTGATGAAAATGGATTACAGAGTATTGACCGAAGCAGAGCGTAAATACACCTTCAGCCAAAGTCAGCAGCTCTCTATGCAGACCGGTCTTATCGGATATTTGAGAGCCGACTTCGGTTCTAACGGGAACGAGTTTTGGACGACTTGGAACGATTTCAGAAAAGACTTGAAAACCGATGAATTTAAGGCTGAATTTGATGATGTGATAAACGGATTGCGTGACGGCGATGTTTTGTCCGGCAGAAAGGCTATGTCCTCTTACTGTTATTCCACTCCCGACAGCTCCTTTAATGATGACCGCAACCATTATGGCATTCGTCTTGATACGGAAAAGTACAGCTATCTTATGAGATTTAACCCCAACAGGGGCGAGTACAATCTGTACTGCTATTGCTATCAGAAAGAGTGGCTGAACAACCACTTGAAAAATGCCGAGCGTGGTATCCGATTTATTGACCCGCACTATCAGGAGCAGTTTCGCATTGCGGACGGAGAAAAAATCTCAATCAAGCTCGGCGACGGCAAAACAATGGAGAGAACTTGCAGATATATCGACGACTACCATTTGGAGGTCGGCACAAATCTCTACCATATCTGCGAATTTGCCGAGCTTTGCGAGAGAAACGGTCATACCGTAGAACCAGCCGCAAAAGAAAACACGAAATCCGCAAAGGACAAAGAAAAAACACGATAAGGAGGTGCAGACGAGGTGGCAAGGAAATTTGACCTGATTTCGGAGCTATACGAAAGAACCTGTTTTGCAGTTACAGACAATCCGGTAAACTGGCAATCGTTTCTGAAAACAGCAGGCAGGAATTTCAGACTCCGATTTGATGAACAGCTTCTCATTTATGCCCAAAGACCCGATGCAACAGCCGTGCTTGAAATCGAACGATGGAACGGTACTTTCGGTCGTTGGGTAAACCGAGGAGCAAAGGGTATTGCCGTATTTGAGGACGCAGACAGAAGCCGTCAAAGGCTGATTCATTACTTTGATATATCGGATACCCACGAAAGCCGACATTTCCGCCCTGTTCCTATTTGGGAGATGAGACCCGATTATGAAGCAGAGGTTATCGAAACGCTTGAAAACACTTTCGGTGCGGTAAACGATACAACGAGTATTGAAAATGTCGTCAAAGAGAGCATTGCCAATGCCGTCGAGGACAACATCGCAGACTATATCTCCGACTTTATGAGTTTGGGTGCAGGAAGCGATATTGAGTATTTGTCTGCTGACGAAGCAAATGCCTTGTATTTGGAGCTTGTCAGAAACAGCGTATCATATATGGTTATGGCACGATTGGGACTGGACGCAGACAAGGTTTATTCTCCCGATGACTTTGTCGGGATTTCAAACTTCAATTCACAGGAAGTTCTCAATGCGGTGGGTATTGCTACAAGCGACATTGCTGAAATGGCGTTGCTTCCTGTCAGCAGAACAATCAGCACGCTCAGTAAGGAAAATCGCATAATTGATGAACAGGGGCAATCCGAATACAATAAAGACATCAAAGACGAAAGGAGTCAAAGCGATGAGCGAAATCACATACACGATGGTGGGAGATTACAATCTTCCGAACCTGAAACTGCCGGAGCAGACGGAAGTGACTCTCGGCAGATGGTCGCAGATGAGGAGAACTTATTTGAAGGAACATCACAAAATCCTGTACTACAATCTTCTGACGAAAGGGATTCTGAACAGTCACTTGGCGGAGGTTCAGCAGAGAGCCAGCGAACTGGAGGAAACTCTCGTGAAGCAGATGGCAGAGAAAGCGGGACTGACGGAGCAGATGAAAGCGGAAGATATGATGAAGTGGGTTCGCCTGATGAACAACATCAGGAACTCGGCACAGGAAATCGTGAAGAATCAGGTAATATTCGCTTAGAGTATTACGACAGAAACCACGAGGACAAGAGCCTGCCGTTTTTTGGTGGCGATGATACTATCCGAGAGATACTCGGTACTACCCCGCATTTGTCCGCTTCAAAGGAAGAAATCAAAGACTTCTATGAGAGAAATACGGACAATGCGACCCGTACCGAATATATCAAGGGTATTTTCAACAACGATTACACCCGGCTTACCTTAAACGACGGCAGGCTTGTTGGATACAAAACATTTCAGAATGTCCTCCACTTGTGGGAGGGCGAATACGAAAACAGAACCGCTCAGAGCTTCTATGACTGGGGCGTTATCGCACAGCATTTTGAAGCAATGAGACTTTTGGGAGAATTGACCGATACAATGAAGCCGCTTCCGTCTATGGACGGTCAGTTGACTCTCATAATGGGCAATCAGGCAGAGGAACAAAAAACCTCTGCCTTTACTTTTTCTCAGGAAATCATAGACGCTGTACTGACCCGTGGAAGCGGAGTTTCCGAGGGCAAAATGCGTATCTATGAGCAGTTTGAAAAGAGCCTTTCCGCAAAAGAAAACGCCGACTTCTTGAAAAACGAATACGGTTGGGGCGGCTCTTACCCTGTCATCATCGGTACGGGCATTGACGAACAGCACGACGGAAAAGGTATCACAATTTCAAAGGGTATCGGAAGTGACAAGCCGCACATTACGCTTTCTTGGTCTCAAGTGGAAAAGCGTATCGGAGACCTTATCCGTATGGACAGATACTTAAATCCAAAGGAAAAAGAAAAGTACCCGGAATGGCTTGAAAAGCAGGAAGAACGGCGAGCCGAGCTTGCAGAGCAGAGAAAAAACCGAGAGATACTCTCTACCGCACCGCCTGAGCCTAAAAACAAAGAGGACGAGCCGGAAGCACAGTATGAATATCATCTCGGCGACAGCGTGTATATTGGGGCTTCTCAGTATGAGATTTTGTCCTTTGATGAAAACCGTGTAATGCTCTATGACTTCGATATGCCCTTATTCAACAAGGAACTTTCAAGGGAAGAATTTGACCGCAAAGTGCGTGAAAATCCGATGAACGACCACTTGAAGGTCAGTGTATTACCGGCGGAAGAAAAAGCCGTTACAGGCGAAAATGAAGCTCAAAACGATACCGAAACCGTACAGGATTTCAGTCCGAAAACCGGTTATGATGACGCCTTTTATATCGACCGGGACAATGAAAGTGTAACTTGGATGTACTATAACCCCGACAGCAATGCCGGAGGTCAGTATGTTACAAATACGCTTTCTTTTGACGAGATACAGCAAGCTGCAAGGGAGTATGACTCGGCTGAGGATTTCTTTGATTATCTCGGTAGCATTGCAAATCAGGAGCTTGCCGATGTAGGTACGGAATGGTTTGTGGACGCAGACCGAGAATTTCACAGGACACCGGATTTGACCGACTGTACCTCCGCCACAATGGAAGCACTCATTGAAAACGCTGAAAGAACTGATATGGTGGCAACGAACATCGGAAATGTACCGATTGAGGATTACAGAGAAATCGTTGCTACTCAAAACGGTTTTGACAGTTATGAGGAAATGTATAACGAGGGTGTTCGTATCGGCAACGGTTACGACAAAAAGCCTGAACCGATTGTTCCCGCTTGGGAGCAAAAGAAAAAGTCAAAGGTTAAGAGCTTTGACCTCCACCCGGATATTCCGATGTCCGAACGACACAACTTTGACCTTGCCAATAATCAGGTTGAGGAAGTGAACAAGAAAGAGCGTTTTCACAGAAACTATGCAGCGATTAAGGTCTTGAAGGATTGTCAAAACGAAAACCGTTTTGCAACACCCGATGAGCAAAAAATCTTGTCGAGATATGTCGGTTGGGGCGGTATTCCCGAAGCATTTGACGAACGAGCCGGAGCTTGGCATACAGAGTATGCAATGCTGAAAAATATCCTGACGCCGGAGGAATATGCGTCGGCAAGAGAAAGCACCCTGACTGCCTTTTATACTCCGCCCGAAGTATCTACTGCCATTTACAAGGTGTTGGAACAGATGGGATTTCAGGAGGGCAACCTGCTTGAGCCGTCTTGCGGTATCGGTAACTTCATCGGTATGCTGCCTAAGTCAATGGAAAACGCAAAGGTTTACGGCGTGGAGCTTGATACCGTTTCAGCCGGTATCGCTCAGCAGCTTTATCAGAAATCTTCTATTGCGGCACAGGGCTTTGAGGAAGTAAATGTCCCCGACAGCTTCTTTGACGGCGTTATCGGCAATGTGCCTTTCGGAGATTTCAAAGTCTCCGATAAACGATACGACAAGTACAATTTCTTAATCCACGATTATTTCTTTGCAAAATCGCTTGATAAGTTACGCCCCGGCGGTGTGATGGCTCTTGTGACAAGCAAAGGAACTATGGATAAGGAAAACTCCAATGTGCGTAAATATATCGCACAGAGGGCGGAGCTTCTCGGAGCAATCAGACTTCCGAACGACACCTTCAAAGGCAATGCCGGAACAGAGGTTGTATCCGATATTCTGTTCTTGCAAAAGCGAGACAGGCTAATAGATATTGAGCCTGACTGGGTTCATCTTGACACCGCCGAAAACGGTATAAGGATGAACTCATATTTTGTTCAGCACCCGGAAATGATACTCGGCGAAATGAAAATGGTAAGCGGTCGTTTCGGACCGGAAGCAACCTGTGAGCCGTTTGAAAACGCCGACCTTTCGGAACTTTTGAACGAAGCGGTCTCAAACATTCACGGAGAAATCTCCGAATACGAAGTTGCCGACGAGCTGGAGGAAGAAGATAATTCTATCCCGGCAGACCCTACGGTAAGAAACTTCTCTTACACAGTTTTGGACGATAAAATCTATTTCCGAGAGAACTCCCGTATGTCCCCGATAGAGGTATCGGCAACCGCTGAGAACCGCATTAAGGGTATGATTGGGATAAGAGATTGCGTCCGTAACTTGATTGAACTGCAAACCGAGGATTACCCCGACAGCGAAATCAAACAGGCACAGGGAAAGCTGAACACTCTGTATGACAGCTTTACAAAGAAGTACGGACTGATTAACAGCCGTGCCAATACTTCCGCCTTTTCCGATGACAGCTCCTATGCTCTGCTCTCTGCTCTTGAGGTCTTGGACGAAAATGGCGAACTGGAACGCAAGGCGGATATGTTCTTCAAGAGAACGATTAAACCGCACAAGCCTGTAACGGAGGTTGACACCGCAGACGAAGCTCTCGCTGTCTCTATGGGCGAAAAAGCAGCCATTGATATGGAATATATGATGGAGTTGTCCGGCAAAAGCGAGGAGGAATTATTTTCTGACTTAAAGGGTGTTATCTTCTTAAATCCCCTTTATGAGTACGGCAATTCTTATGAGCCGAAGTATCTGATGGCAGACGAATATCTGTCGGGCAATGTTCGTGAAAAGCTGGCGACAGCCCAAAGGTCTGCGACACTGTATCCCGAAGATTACACAGTCAATGTGCAGGCACTTGAAAAGGTGCAGCCAAAGGATTTGACGGCAAGCGAGATTTCCGTAAGGCTCGGTACAACTTGGATACCGCCCGAAATATTCCAACAGTTTATGTTTGAGTTTCTCGACACCCCACGCTATGCACAGTGGAACATCAAGGTTCACTACTCTCAGTTTACCGGCGAATGGAACATTGAGGGAAAGAGCTATGACCGTTCCAATGTTAAAGCATACAGCACCTACGGTACTTCCCGTATCAACGCATATAAGATAATCGAGGAAACTCTGAACCTGAAAGATGTCCGTATCTTTGACTATATCGAAGATGACGAGGGCAAAAAGAAAGCAGTTCTCAATAAAAAGGAAACGGCAATCGCACAGGCAAAGCAGGAACTCATAAAGCAGGGCTTTCAGGACTGGATATGGGCTGACCCTGTCCGCCGAGAAAAACTTACGAAAATGTATAACGAGAAATTCAATAGTATTCGTCCTCGTGAGTACGACGGAAGCCACATTGTTTTCAACGGTATGAACCCGGAAATCGAACTCCGTGAACATCAGAAAAATGCGGTTGCACACATTCTGTACGGCGGCAATACGCTGTTGGCACACGCAGTCGGTGCGGGCAAGACCTTTGAGATGGTGGCGGCTGCTATGGAGTCCAAACGACTCGGACTTTGCAATAAGTCGCTGTTCGTAGTCCCGAATCACTTAACCGAACAATGGGCGGCGGAGTTCTTGCAGCTCTATCCGGCAGCGAATATTCTCGTAGCGACAAAGCGAGATTTTGAGACTAAGAACCGTAAAAAGTTCTGCGGGCGAATTGCTACGGGCGATTATGACGCAGTGATTATCGGTCATTCTCAGTTTGAAAAAATACCGATGTCCATTGAAAGACAGAGGGCAATTCTTGAGCAGCAGCTTGAAGAACTGACAGACGGTATTATGGATTTGAAGCGAAATCGTGGAGAAAACTTCTCCATTAAACAGCTTGAAAAGTCTAAAAAGTCCGTGAAGCAAAAGCTGGAAAAGCTCAACGACCAAAGCCGCAAGGACGATGTTGTTACCTTTGAAGAACTCGGTGTGGACAGGCTCTTTATTGACGAGAGTCATTATTACAAGAACCTCTACCTTTACACCAAAATGCGTAATGTGGGCGGTATCGCTCAGACGGAAGCACAGAAATCCTCCGACCTGTTTATGAAGTGCCGATACCTTGACGAGCTTACAGGCGGTCGAGGAACGGTATTTGCAACCGGTACTCCTATCTCAAACAGTATGGTGGAACTCTATACCATTCAGCGATACTTGCAGTACAACACGCTTGTGAAAAACAATTTACAGCACTTCGACTCGTGGGCAAGTACCTTTGGAGAGACTGTAACAGCCGTAGAGCTTACCCCGGAGGGAACGGGTTACAGAGCGAAAACCCGCTTTGCAAAATTCTATAACCTTCCGGAGCTTATGGCGATGTTTAAGGAGGTCGCCGACATTAAGACGGCGGATATGTTGGAATTGCCTGTGCCGGATGCACACTTCCACAATGTTGCAGTCAAGCCGTCTGAAATGCAGAAAGAAATGGTTGTTTCCCTTGCGGAGCGAGCCGAGAAAGTCCGTGGTGGCGGTGTGGATTCGAGTGTAGATAATATGCTCAAAATCACAAACGACGGTAGAAAGTTGGCTCTTGACCAGCGTATGCTCAACGATATGCTGCCTGATTTTGAGGGCAGTAAAATCAACGCCTGCGTCGATAACATCTACCGTATTTGGGAGGAAACAGCCGATAAAAAATCAGCACAGCTTGTGTTCTGCGACCTCTCAACGCCAAAAAACGACGGCACATTCTCGGTATATAACGACATCAGAAAAAAGCTCATAGAGCGTGGTGTCCCCGAAAGCGAAGTCCGCTTTATCCACGAAGCAGATACCGATGTTAAGAAGAAAGAACTGTTCCAAAAGACCCGTAAGGGAGAGGTCAGAGTGCTTCTCGGTTCTACGCAAAAGATGGGAGCCGGCACGAATGTTCAGGACAGACTTATTGCACTTCACGATGTGGATTGCCCGTGGAGACCGTCAGACTTGGAGCAGCGTTCCGGTCGAATTATCCGACAGGGCAACTCAAACCCCGATGTAGATATTTACCGCTATGTAACAGAGCAGACCTTTGACGCATACCTCTATCAGCTTGTAGAGGGAAAGCAAAAGTTCGCCAGTCAGATTATGACGAGCAAATCCCCGGTGCGTTCTGCCGAGGATATTGACGAAACCGCCCTGTCTTATGCAGAGATTAAAATGCTTGCCACCGGCAATCCGTATATTAAGGAAAAGATGGATTTGGACATTCAAGTCCAAAAGCTGAAGCTCTTAAAATCCAACTTCCTCTCTGAAAAATACGCTTTGGAAGATAAGATAATCAAATATTATCCGCAGAGAATTACAGCTTTGGAAAACCGTATTGAAGGCTTGAAGCAAGATGTAGAAACTGCGAAACAGCACCCGAAACCAACGGACGACCGCTTTGTCGGTATGGAGGTTAAGGGTGTTTTTTATTCCGAAAAAGCCGACGCCGGTAAAGCAATCATTGAAGCCTGCAAGCAGATGAACAGCCCCGACCCTATTCCTCTCGGCAAGTACCGAGGGTTTGAAACAGAGCTGCTTTTTAATACCGCAGAGCGAAATTATGAGGTTCGACTGAAAGGTGCGACAAGCAGAAATGTTCCTCTCGGCGATGACGCACACGGCAATATTATCCGTCTCGATAACGGTATTGACAGATTTGCCGAGAGCTTGTCGCTTGCGGAAAACGACCTTGAGAACACCAAAAATCAGTTGGAAACCGCAAAGAAAGAAGTCCAAAAACCGTTTATCCAAGAGGAAGAACTCAAGACAAAACTTGCCCGCTTGGACGAGCTGAATATCTTGCTCAATATGGATAAGCGGGAAAACGAAATTGTCGGCGGCGAACCCGATGAGGGCGAAGTGCCGAACACACGAAAGGAGAAAACCTATGAACGATAAAATGACACCCGATAAAGAAAGAGAAAACTGCCCTTGCAGAAAAGCAATCATCAACCCTTTTGACGCAATGATGATGGTTGTGGTCAGGAGACTTGATAAAGCATATCTCGAATTGAAAAGAAGCAAAACGCCCGCAAAGGAAGCAGAATTTGCCCTTAGAAGTGCAAAGCTTTCTTTCTACGGAGAGTTGGTTCGACAGAGCATTGAAACGGTGTTTTCGCCGGAAGAAATCATTGCTTTGTATGAAAACGACGACCTTGCGGAAGGTGCTTGGACTGTTTGGAATGACATCGGCTGCCCTGTTGATAAGATACTCATTATCATTGCAAAGCTCAGTATCAACGAACCGATTCAGAAAGCAGTTGCCGATTTGCTGATGTAGAACGGCGGTGATAATTATGCCGTATATTGCACCGGAAGTCATAACAGAAGCCAAACGAATGGACTTATTAACCTATCTCAGAGAGTATGAACCGGGCGAGCTTGTTAAATTTTCAAGCAACACCTACACCACAAGAACCCACGACAGCTTGAAGATTTCCAACGGCAAATGGATGTGGTGGTCGAGAGGTATCGGGGGCAAATCCGCTCTCGATTACCTTATCAAAGTCCGTGGAATGGATTTTGTGGAGGCGGTTCAGACCATTATGGGAAACGGTTCAGTCAGCTTCCCGACTTGCAAAAACATCAAAAGCTATGAGGAACAGCCCTTGCTTCTGCCTGAAAAAAGTCCTACTGCCGATGTGGTATTTGATTACCTTTTCGGGCGTGGGATTGATTATGAAATCATCAACCACTGTTTGGAACAGGAGCTAATCATTGAGTCGCTCCCATATCACAA
>OHJR01000376.1_pt1 | contig 11580 bp, 9 predicted proteins | sample 1568641 | NCBI WGS metagenome assembly OHJR01 (sample SAMEA3879607, study PRJEB24766) | human gut metagenome | biome: human-associated habitat; feature: feces | place: USA | collected 1985/1987 | reverse complement strand
ACCATATGCGTTCCTCCTGTTCATTAGCATTGTGGTCTTTTGCGTGGCTATATGGTATCATCAGCAGTAGATTCCGGCAAGTTTGTCAACCCCTGCACTCACTTTCCATGAAGGCAAACACATTCACCTTCGGGATACGATAAGCCCTGCCGACCTTGAAGTGCTTTATCTGGTTGGTCACCAAGAGACGATATACTGTGCGCTCACTGACACCGAGCATTTCACATAATTGCAGGGTGGAAACGACATCGGGGTAGTTTTGAAAGAGCTGAGTATATGTAGTTGCGATTTCTTCCATTGGGAAAACCTCCTTAAAAAATCTATGTATAAAGCTGGGCAGGTAGCATCTGCCCAGCTGGTTTATCATAATTCAAGACTGCATTTCAGTGCGGTGTTGACCTGTTTCATTTGGGAATCGGAGAGCGAGCCGATATAGCCCAATAAGCGAGATTTGTCAAGTGTGTGAATCTGTTCCAGCAGGACGAGAGATGGGATTCTGGCGTACATACCGGGGATGTGGTCTAAGAACACATGGGTGGGCAGCTTCGCTTTGGTGACCGTCCTGCTCGTCAAGGATGACACAATAAGCGTTTTGGAATGCTTATTGCCAACATCGTTCTGAACCACCAGAACAGGGCGAATACCGCCCTGTTCGCAGCCCAGATGCGGTTCGAGATTTGCGTAATAAATATCACCACGGTGATACTTCTGAGGCGTGGTATCCATTGTAGTTCCTTTCTAGCGCTCCGTAGAGTGAGAACGCCGTTGGTTTTTGATTGGCTGCCCGAGGGCATCGTAATTCTTGGGGTTTGCAGCAGGCGTTTCCCAACCAAACATAGAACCAGCTACCATTGCCGCTTCCTGCGCTTTGGTCACACCATTGGCAGCATTCAGAGCAGTTGCACCTTCTTTTGGGGAAGTGTTCTGCGGGAATACATCTGTGGGCGAGTAACCTTTCTCACCTTTGGTGATGACAATCAGCTCCCCGGTGGTCCCCAGCGTGCTGAAACAGCTCTCCGGGAGTGATCGCCGCAGCGGAATGATGCCGTGAAAGCCTTGATTTTGATACTGTTCTGCAAACTCGCAGATGTGGTACAGGTTCTTCCCCCGATCGCTGGTTGCCTCAAAATGGTAGTCGTCAATGTAGCGGCAAATCAAATGCCGGGGCTCTCCGCTGTTTGTGAAGTACCGAATTTTGTCACCATCTTCTATCCGAAACAGCTCTTTGTAGTTCGGATCAATAAAGCGGATTCCCTTCTCCGCGTTATTCAGGTGCCGGTCAAACCAGTCCTTGCGATAACAGTAGCAGTACAGATTGTAATCGCCTTTTTGAGGATTGAGGCGGAGAATGTAAGCGTGTTTCTGTGTATCTGCTCTGAGGGTCAGCTCCCTGCCGTAGAAACCTGGTCTCTTGCTGTCCGGGTGCCGATAGCAGTACGATGTGAGCACAGCTCGGTCTCTAAGGATTGCCTCGTGTTGGGTCTGTGAAGCATCGGCAGCTTCCAAACCACGCAGCGTGTTTATCAGATGATCGAATTCATCCTTGAACGCCTGATCCTTCAGTTTTGCATTGTGGTCGGCCCAGGAGGAATAAAAGCTGTTTCCATCCGAACCAAAGTCAGCGCGGAGATGGCCGATGCAGCCAGTTTGACCTTCTATCTGGCTGCTTTGGCTGTAGGAATACATCTGCTCTGCCGGGGTTGCAGTTCTGATTGAGAAATCCATTATCGTGATTCCTCCTTTGATTTGTCTTTCTTTTGCTGGGATTGAAGTGCCTCACGGAGCTTTTCCTGTGCCCACTGGGGTACTGCATCATTTTCAAGCGTGGCTAGAATGTCGCTGCGTTCAAAACGGCTGTGCTTCCCGGAAAATAAGTTGGTGCAGAAGCAGGCAGAGCCTCTGCTGTTCGGGGAAGCACCAAATCCACCGGTACACAGATAAAGCTGCCGGGTAGCCCGCTGGTATTCCGGCTTCAAAACCTCTGGCTTTATGATAACCACCTTCTGATGAAGGTCGTCCGCATGAGATACCAGGCTGCATTGGTCTGTTCTCAGGCATTTCTGCTGGTTATAGGGTCTGTTGTCCACCGCTGCTGTGTTTTCAGCGGATAGCTGGCGTTCCAGTTCTTTGACGGCATCTGTCATGCGCTCAGAGAAAATGCCCAGAATATGGGGATAGCTGTCATCCGCAATGCAGTGCTGGTAGGCAGTAAACAATTCATTTTGGGTGCAAAATGCGGTCATGTAGGGAAGCGCTTCATTCTGAGGAGAATAACCCAGAACAATCTCCGTAGGGCCGACGGAAATGGCCTGAACGATCTCATACTCTCCTGCCATTCTCTTCTCAGTCATGGGAACCTCCATTGCGATTGCTGCGGGGATTTCTGGGGACAACGCGGTAGTCGAATCCGGCACCGGTCTGGCAGAATGTGCAGTCGTCTTTTTCAACCTGATAAGGGTCAACCCGGGTGATATGGAACTTCTTGGCACTGAAGAACATGTCCCGGCACCGGGGACACAGGCAATATACTGAGGCTCTGTTCTTTTCTTTGTTGGTCAAATCGGTAGTCTCCTTCTGTTTCTGGGGCACAGAGGGAACGGCTGCCTCAATGTTTACAATCAGCACGGGAAAACCCATGGTACGAACATTTTCATCGCATCCGCCTCTGGCGAAATAATAGTTGTTTATCATGTTGAATCATCCTTTCAGTTTTGGTTTGTAGCTCTTTCGCAAAACACAAGATAACGCTGCCGTCCTCCGGACGCATACGGATGGCAGGTAAAAAGCGTAATCATATCTTTTTCAGGTTGGATTTTGATTGCATCCACATCATCCGGCGAGATGATTTTTGTCCCGACAACCGTGTATTCGAGGGTTTCCCATAGGTTGGTTATCGTGATGCGGTCTCCCGGCACCAGCTCGGTAATGTACCGAAAGTAATCTGCACCGTTCCAACCCCGATGCCCCGCGATAACCGTGTTTGTGTTCTTCCCTCCGACTGGAACACTGGTCTGTCCCAACTGGGCTGCACCCAGAGCCATGTTCTGACTGGATGCACCCAAATACACGGGCATCTCCAGATCAAGAGCCGGGATTGAAAGAACGCAAAACACTTCGCTGCTGATACCGTAGTCCGAAAGCCGGAAGCAGGCTTCTTCCAGGCTCTCAAGGCCCTTCATGCCTTCCTGCCGGCTTTGAAATAGCCCCCTGTTGTACTGTTGAATATCGCTCCATAGCTCCTGATGGATGGCAGGCGTGTATTCTGTGGTTTCTACATCACCAGATGGCAGAATGATCACAGGCGGCTGGTGCTCCGTATTGGACTGGAACTCGGACACAGTGGTTTTCATCTTTTCACGGTACAGCAGATCATTGATCATGGGAAACAAGGTGATTAGGCATCCGGCGAAAAACACCAGCGACAGGAGAAATACTGCTATTCGTCTACACATCTTTGTTTCTCCCCAGTAGTGCCACCACAATGCAGATGAGAAAAAGGATCAGGACAATCGCGATGGCAATATACAGTCCCCGCAGGTATTCCTGTTCCCAAGCGGATTCAACTTCGATATCCTCCTGCTGGGTTTCTTCCACGATTTGCTTTGCAGCTTCAAAGGGAATCCGGTGTCCGGTAACCAGCAGCCTGTGGGAATTGACTGCAATCGGCGTGCAGGTGATAAGCGTACATAGATCAGAACCGTCTGTGATGCCCAGAAGACTGGTATCATGGGGAAGCACAGTGTTCAAGCTGTCTACTTCGTATGCCAGGGTTTCCCCCAGTACATGGAGGTAGAAAATGTCGCCCGTCTTCATCTGAAGCAGATCGGTAAACATTTTCTGGCCAGCCATACCGGAGTGTCCCGATAATACTGCATGGGTACCGGAGCCGCCAACAGGAAGTGAACTGCCCAGCAGATGCCCCACACCTCTTTCTAGTGTCTCAGTATCGGTGCCATGGTAGATCGGCAGATTTACCTGAATACAGGGGATTTCGATGTAACCCATAATGCCGTTCCCACCCAGGTTCAAAAGAGAATCGTAGTTGTGGCTGGCCTCGGAGATGCCTTCCTTGTCATAGGAGGAAACCGGTGCGAGCGCTTCGTTGTAAGAGTGCGCAAGATTGCGGGCTTCCTGTAATTCTGTTTCGTCAGCATTTTGAATCATCTCCTCATACTTGGTGTAGATGGTCGAAGCATACTTTTGGTTTACATAATTACTGATAAGCGGGTAAAGCGTTATCCCCAGAGCAAGGATAAAGATCAGAAGTGCGGCAACAATGATGGTTATTTTGTGTTTCACAGGATATGTACCTCCAAAAGAGTGTCCCGGAGGTTTCCCTCCGGGACAGATGGATAAGGTTAGTTGACAGAACCCTTCTTGCGAAGAGCAAAGAACATGGCGCTTGCAGCAACTGCCATCAGAAGCACGCCTCCGATGCTGTACATCCAGGTACCGTGATCACCGGTCTTGGGCAGGTCAAAGCCGCGAGTGTTCACCACAGTCAGGGGCGCTTCGGCATTGACGCTGCCGTTATCCTCCAGCATGGTGACCTTCTTGCCGTCCACAGTAGCGGAAGCGGTCAGCAGCTTATGCTCCAGATACTTCTGCTGAACAGCGTTAATATCTTTAGGACCCAGATTCTGATACCGGGGATCGTTCTGAATCAGGCCCAGAACATCGGAGCCGTAGATGGTGCAGGAAGTGTCGGTATTCTTTTGGGAAATGGCCACATCGATGCCCTGCTTCAGCATCACATAGCCGCTGTCGGTGCGAACCTCAGTCAGGGTGTAGGCGTCATCTTCCAGACCCTTGACGATGATCTTGCCCTTGGAATCGGTGGCTTTGACGGGAACAAAGTGGGTGGCATCCGCCTTATCAGTCACATGGTCAACCACATAATAGATACCCTCGGCCTTGTTCAGCTCAGCCTTCACAAAGTAGTTGTCAGTCTTGTTCTGGATCAGGAACTCCACCTTGGAGAAATCGCCCTTGCCGTCAGAGAACAGCTTGGTCAGATCAATGCCGTAGCTGAAAACATGGCAATCATCAACCAGGGTATCATAGTAGTTCTGGGAGCTGCGCTTCCAAGTCAGAACAACCTTGTTATCGTTGCCCTTGTCACCGAACACCAGATCATTGCTGCTGTCCATCTTGGCGGCGTAGGTGATTCTCACAGTGCAGTCGGAGTAGCCGGAATTGACCATGGATGCGCCGGAGTACACAGCCTTGGAGGTGTTGATCTCGGTCAGGCCGGCAGCAGTCATTTCGATGGTCATAACGGATTCCCCGGCATCGGTGGTATTGTAGGTAACAGCAAACTTGCCGTCAGCCTCTGTCCACTTGGCAACGGAATCGGTGCAGGCAGTGTCGGTGAAGAACTCCAGAACAACATCGCCCTTGTTGTAGGTCAGGCCCTTGGACAGGGTATCTACAAAGGTGTAGCAGGACAGATAGGTGGATTCAGAGGTGATGGAAGGCAGGGTGGAAATGATCTGGTAGTCGATGGTATCGCCAGCGGAAGCGGTGCCGGTGTGAGCATAGGCATCGGTTTTGCCGGTGTCGTTTTGATTCTCACGCAGGGTCTTTTCCAGAGAGGGAATACCGGTCAGGTTCTTGGGGTACAGGGTAATGTCATAAATCCAGCGGGTGCCGCCGTCAGTGGCGTTTGTGCCATTCACGGAGGTCATGGGGACAGATACCAGGAAGGGATCGGTGGTGGACACGACCATTTCGGGAACCTTGGTTTCCACAACCAGATACAGACCCAGCGCCAGATCAGTAGCCTGTGTCTTGCCATAGGCATCGGTCAGGGGCATGGCGGTGCCGCCGTTTGCAGAGATGTAGGCTTCCAGAGCATTTTTTACTACGGTGGAATTGGATTCCAGAGCCGCAGCCAGAGCGTCAATCAACACATCGGACTGGTAGAAATACTTGGTTTCATCCAGAGCGTCCGCATTGGTGTAGCGCTGTGCGCCGTCCGCCAGATTCAGGGCTTTCAGGAAGTCAGCACCCTTGGTCTTGTCGATGGCGTACAGCACTTCCACATGGCTGTTGGTTCGGCTGTCATTTTCGGACTCGGAGAAGGTCACAATGTCCGCGACCTTGAGATAGCTGAACTCAACGCCCTTGATGGCATAGCCGTAGCCGGTTTCGCCGTTGCCCAGCGCGGAGCTGCCACCGCCCAGCACATCGTTGACGCCGGTCTGGTCAAACACGCCGGTGGACACATAGGAGGAATCCCATACGCCGTCCTTTTCCGCATTGGTCAGGTCGTACTTATAAATGGTCAGGGAGCCGGTCCGAGATTCATCAATGGGAGCATCCTCCAGCTCAGCGGCAGACACGGAAAAAGGAATAGAAAGAGCCATCATGACAGCAAGGCCCATTGCGAAAAGCTTTTTGATAGATTTCATAGTATTTATCCTCTCTTGAAGTCATTTTGTTTTTGTTTTCGGCATGAAACTTCATGCCGCATTACATGCTTGCACCACGATGAATGAAAACCAGGTGCAGCAGACAAGACAGCATGATAAAATATAGATGCACGGCACAAGATCGGCTTTTTTTGCCGCTACGAGCGCGCGCATGAAACTGATATTGCTCTCCTGTTGAACCACAAATTGTCCCAGCCAAACGGCAGTAAAGGACGTATAGCAAAATAATTGCTTTAGGAGAGCGCGCCGTGACAACTTTTGTAAGGAGCGCAGGAGTATGGAAGTTGTCTATCGGTGTTGTTGTGGGATTGATGTGCATAAGAAGATCATCGTGGCCTGCTTGGATCAGGGCGGAGAGCAGAGCCTGCGTGAATTCGGCACAACGACCAGCGAGATCAAGTCTTTGGCAACCTGGCTCACAGAATCAGGCTGTGAAATGATTGCCATGGAAAGCACGGGCGTATTTTGGAAACCACTGTATAACCTGTTTGAGCTGATGGATTTGGATGCCATGGTTGTCAATGCGGCGCACATGAAAGCACTGCCCGGCCGCAAAACCGATGTGAAAGACGCAGAATGGATTGCGGATCTGCTTCGCCACGGACTGCTGAAAGCAAGTTATATCCCCAGCCGGGAGCAGCGGGAACTGCGTGAAATTACCCGTTACCGAAAAAGCCTGACAGAGGAACGATGCAGAGAAACCAACCGTCTGCAAAAAATCCTGGAGGGCGCCAACATCAAATTGGACTCTGTTGTCAAAGACATCAACGGAAAGAGCGCCCGAAAATTGCTGGAAAAGATCATTGAAGATGACGTCCCCACCAGTGAGGAGGAGGTATCCAAGATGGTTCATGGGCGGATGCGTTCTAAACTGGGACAGCTCGTAACAGCCATTGAGGGGATTACCACACCTCTGCAAAGGAAGTTGCTGGCGCAGGTCATAGATCATATCGACGATCTGAACCGGCGTATTGCCGACTTGGACAGACTAGTACAGGATTACATGGACGAGTATGCAGCGGCGATTGCTGCCCTTTGCGATATTCCCGGTATAGCCCGGCGCAGCGCTGAGGTGATTCTGGCGGAAATCGGTCTGGATATGAGCAGATTCCCCAGTGCCGCCCATCTTTGTTCCTGGGCTGGGGTTTGCCCCGGTAACTGCCAGAGCGCAGGACGGCGAAAGCACGGGAAAACAACAAAAGGCAACAAACCCCTCAAGACGATTTTGACCCAATGCGCAAAATCCGCACGTTCTGTAAAGGGGTCTTATTTCTCGGCGCAATACCAGCGGATCGCCGCAAGACGAGGTAAGAACCGCGCCACACTTGCGGTTGCACATTCCATGCTGATCGCCATATACCACATGTTGAAAAACAGCGTGCCTTTTCGTGATTTGGGATCTGACTATTACGACTCTTTCAATCGAGACAGAAAAATACATAGTTACCTGAAACGCCTGAAAGCATTGGGCTGGGAACCTGATGCCCTGCCCGGCTCCGCCTGAACCATCAACCTATACGATCAATTAGCCTGCCGTCCAGGCGGGCTGGGTTGTTGCGCCCTTCCGGGGGAAGGTTTTCATAACAAAATAGCCAGAGGATGATCTCTGGCAAAGATGTGGGAGGGATTCATTTACGATCTCCTTTTTCGAAGAATGGAAAGAACAAGTCCAGAAGAACAGACAAAAGCCGGAATCAGTGCAAAAACCGGGAAAAGCCGAAGCCCAGTAGAACCGGTCTTGGGAAGCGTATAGGTCCTGGTATTTACTACTCGCAGGCTGACATTCATATTATCAGCGGCAAGTTCTCCCTCAAAGGCAGTTCCATCCAGAAGATTGTAGCCATCCGGGGCTATGGTTTCCATCAGACGGTACTGCAAGCCGGGATAGAGGTTGCCCCATTCCAAAAGTCCATCTGCGCCAGTGGTCAGGCTCCCGTCCGTTACATCGGGATTGGAACAGCCGCCCCGGACAATGGTTTCGGAGTAGGTCACGGGATACCACAGAGAACCCTCCGCACTCCATTCCAGCCGGAAGGTGGCTCCCGCCAGAGGGCTGCCGGTAATGTCGATCTTCTCCACAGTAACCTTGCCGGTTCGCAGCGCATTGACAAAGGTTACCTCGGCAACTTCACCCTGTTTTACGGTGACGATCTGGGGGTTATCCCCCTTGCACTCATACAGGCTGTCCTCCGGGAGCAGTTCTTCTACCGTGTACTGTCCGGGCAGCAGATTCCCGGTCAGAATGATGCCGTCCTCGTCGGTGGTAAAGGGGGAGCCGTCCAGAACCTTTCCTTCTGCATCCGTGATCTTGAACTGCCAGCCCTCTACAGAGCCGCCGCCCTCCACGGTCTTGGTGATTTTCAGCCTGCCGTACTGGACATTCGTAAAGGTGATGGACACATCTTCATGGGGCTTGATTTCAAACTTGTGGATAGTTTCATCTACCATCCAGTATTCGTCCTCAAACCGACCATGTTCATCACCGGTTTCCTTCGCCCAATAGATGCCGGGATCAAGGTAATACCCAGCCCGACCATCCTCGTTGGTGATGAGGGTGCCTACCTTCTGAGTGCAGGCTTCATCCGAATAGACAGTGATGTGCCAACCCTCCACAGACTCACCGGTGTTGGTCTTTTTATAGAACCAAGCCAGGCCCTGCTCCTTATTGAGCCAGGTATCCACAGTGGTTTCACCGGCTTTTACGGTCACATCATGGAAGCCCAGCTCTGTCAGCCAGTAATTGTCCTCCGTGGGAAGCTCCACCACGGTGTACCGCCCTAACGGAAGATTCTGGGTGCAGGCATAGCCATTGTCATCGGTGGTGAAGTCTCCGTAGGAGTTGCCCTCAGAATCTCTCACCCGGAATGTCCAGCCGCCAAGCTGATTTCCGGTGTTAGTGGTCTTGCGGATTTCGATGCGTCCGTAATGGGTGTTGGTGAATGTGACTTCTGCGGTCTTGCCAACGGCAACTGTGACAGACTTCACAGCGGTGTCAAATTCCCAATAGGGATCGTCTGTGGGAATCTCTTTGGCGTAATAGGTTCCCTTCTGTAAGCCCGCAGCCGTTACCGTGCCATCTGCCCCAGTGGTGAAGGGAGAACCAGCCACAGCGTTGGAACAAGCGGCATCCGTATAAAGCCCAATCTGCCAGCCACTCAGGTTAGCTCCTGTGTTTGTGGTCTTGACTATTTTCACGCTGCCGGTGTTCAGCTTGTTCGTGAAGCTGACCGTTGCTGTGGCACCTGCTGTCACAGTCACCGACTGCGGGTTGGTGCTGGAGCAGTAGTAAAGGGCATTGATTGCGCTATCCGTGTGCCCGATTTCCTTGACATAGTAGGTGCCGGGGGTAAGCCCGGTGACGGAAATCATACCGCTGGTGTTGGTGCTGTGCGGCCCTGAAACCAGCGTGGTGCAGGCAGAATTGGAGTAAATTCCAAACTGCCAGCCGGACAGGTTCTTGCCGTCCTCGGTGGTTTTGGTCAGGCTGATGGAGCCGGTGTTCAGTTTGTTATAGAAACTGACGGAAGTGGTGCCGCCGCTGGTGACGGTTACTTTTTGCGGGTTGGTACTGGAACAGGTGTACAGCGCATTGATGGTACTGTCCGTATGCCCCAGCTCCTTCACATAGTAAGTGCCAGCGGTCAGCCCGGTAATGGAAATCTTACCGTTGGTGTTGGTGCTGTAAGGTCCAGCCGCAAGGCTTGTGCAGGCAGAATTGGTATACACGCCAAACCGCCAGCCGGAAAGGTTTTGCCCATCCTCCGTGGTCTTGGTCAGACTGATGGTGCCCGGATCAGGGGCTTTCAGTTTGAAATAGGCGTTGAGATTGCCGCTGGAAGCACTGGCAAGGGATACCGTTGTCTGATAGCTGGAACCGGACATATACCAGATGTTATAGGTGGAGCTGGCTGCGGAGGGCAGATACCGGGTCGCCTTGAAAACTGTTGAGGAAGAAATCGTGCCGGTCTGGGTGATGTACAGGGTACTGCCGCTTTTGTAGAACTCAGCGCCATTTCCATCTGTAAAGGAGAAGTTGGACAGAACGCCGTTGCTGTCATAGACGCTGGTTTCCTCTCCTGTCAGATTGATGGTGGGAGCGCTACCGCTGGAGGAACTTGTGAAGCTGGGAATCTTCTTTGCCGCCTGAATGTTGGATACCAGGGTGTTATAATTGCTGGCGAAGTTTGTAACAGATGCCACACCAGCATTGTAGAAGATGTCACCAGCCGTTCCGCACTCGTTGGTGGAGTTGAGGGTGAACGTACTGGGATCACGCAGTCCGCAGACAATCTCATAAATGAGGAACTGGGTGGCAATCCGCAGAGGCACATTGGGATTGTTGGCTTTGGATGTGGTGGTCACGCTGATAGAGTGGTTCCACATCTGATTGCTGTACAGCAGGATCAGGCCAATGGCTTCGCGCCGTGCGGCAGGCAGAGCATACCACACATTGCTGCCGGAGGTGCTGCCGCTGCCGTCCAGGGTCACATCCCGGTCAACGGAGTTACCGGAGGTACTGGCTGCGTAGCTGCGCCACGGCTCAATGCAGTACAGCGGATCATCCGCATAGGCAACACCGCCATACCGGGCAAAGTGCCAGCCTAAGTTTTTGATGTACGCAGTCCGGGTGGTTCCGGTGCCATTGGGTTTATAGGCGCAGGTAACCTGAGAGTTCAGGACGGTGGTATAGTTGCCGTTATCGGCAAAGTCAAACAGCATGATACTGTTCTGGGTGCTGCCGATAGCCCAGGTCGAACTATCACCGGGGGATACCCCCATAATGCCGGGGCCATCCTGGGGAACATCTTCTGCGGATGGTTCCGAGCTATCTGTTTCCGGTGCAGATTCTGTCTCCGGGATTGTGTCTTCCGGAACCGAATCAGGGTCAGGCTCTGAGTTGGTGATCGTTGGTTCTGTGAAGGGAGCCTCATCTTCAGGCAAGGATTCTTCGGCGGGAGGATCTACACCAGATTCAAATTGCGAAGAAGGCATTTCAGCCGCATAGCCGAAGGGCACCATACTGAAGAACATCAGAAATACAAGCACCAACGCCAGCGGCTTACGAAGTTTGGTAATCAGCATTGTAGTGTGATCCTTTCTTGACTTTATGAATTTGTGAATCAGGGTAAGATTGAAACAATCATAG
>OHJR01000371.1_pt1 | contig 11669 bp, 10 predicted proteins | sample 1568641 | NCBI WGS metagenome assembly OHJR01 (sample SAMEA3879607, study PRJEB24766) | human gut metagenome | biome: human-associated habitat; feature: feces | place: USA | collected 1985/1987 | reverse complement strand
CGAGGCCATGAGAGAGGTGCATTGATAAAAGGGTGGTAGGATGAGGGGACGGAACGGTCAAGACCGTTCCCTACAGACAGGGAAAAGGAAAATGCGGAAAGGGAAGGTTGATGTGGACATAGCACAGCAGGACCCAAGGCAAAACAAAATCGGCCCCTGCCTTGGTGCGGCAGGAGCCGATAAATTCAGTGATTCAAATAACTCAAAAATGCGGAAAAGAAAGCTTTACCGGTCGATGGGGGCAGTCTTGGCTTTCAGCCAGGTCTTTTCCTCCTCGGTCAGGCGGGGGCTGAGCATCTCGTATACATGGGCATGGTAGGCGTTCAGCCAGTTGATCTGGTCACGGGTCAGTTCGTCCACAATGACCGGCTCAGTGGAGATGGGCACCAGGGTCAGCGGCTCAAATTTCAGCCAGTGGCCATATTGGTTGGTGCCGGCATCCACGCATTCCAGCTCGTTCTCAATGCGGATGCCGACTTCATCGGTCTCATAAACGCCCGGCTCATCGGTGATGGTCATGCCCTCTTTGAAGACAATGGGGTTCTGGGGGCGCAGGCTCTGGGGGCCTTCGTGCACCGAGGAGATGTAGCCAACGCCGTGGCCGGTGCCGCAGCGGTAGTTGATTTTGTGTGCCCACAGCGGGCCGCGGGCAAAGCTGTCCAGTGCAAAGCCGGTGCAGTAATCCAGGAAGACCGCGCGGGCAATGTCAATGTGGCTCTGCAGGGTCCAGGTGTAGTATTTGCGCTCGTTCTCGGTCAGGGGGCCGACGGGATAGGTGCGGGTGATATCGGTGGTGCCGCAGTCATACTGGCCGCCGTTATCCACCAGCAGGAAGCCGCGCGGCTCAATCACGCTGTCCACTTCGCCCTCGGCATGGTAGTGCATCATGGCGGCGTTGGGGCCGTAAGCGGCAATGGTATCAAAGCTGTCCTCAAAGTAGCCGGGCATTTCGGCACGGCGCTTTTGTAGCATCTTTTCAATGTCAGTCTCGTGCAGGATTTTGCCCTCGGCGATGGCCTTTTCCAAGTCCATCTGGAAACGCACCATGGCAACGCCGTCACGCACATGGCATTCGCGGATGTTGGCAAGCTCGACCGGGTTTTTGACACCTTTCAGTGCAAAGATCGGGTCGGCACCGGTAACGGTCTTGTGCTCGTTTAGGGCGCAGTACAGGTCATAATTGGTGGCTTTCTCGTCTACGAGGAACACTTCCTCTGCGGGCAGAGCGTGTACGGTATCGATCAGCTCCGGGTAGTCGCGCAGGGAAACGCCGTTATCGGCCAACGTTTTTGCATCGGCATCATTCAGGCGGCCGGGGGCGATAAACAGGGTGCAGCTGTCCATCGTGACAAGGGCATAAGCAACGGCCAGCGGGGTACAGGGCAGGTCGCGTGCGCGCATGTTGGTCAGCCAGCCCACACAGTCCAGACCAGTCACGGCCAGGGCGGTGGCACCGGCTTTTTTCAGCTCGTCACGCACCATGGCAATGCGCTGGGCGGCGGTGGCGCCGGTCTGCTCAACAGTCAGCAGCTCGCAGGGGGTGTTGGGCAGGCTGGGGCGGGTGGTCAGGCTCTCCCACAGGGGGGAGACGATATCCTTGCTTTCCAGCTTGGCGCCGCTCTTGGCCAGAGCGGCGGCATAGCCGTTGGCAATGGTGGCAGGAACGCAGCTGCCGTCCAGCAGCAGGGTCTGGCCTGCGGCAAAATGGGCGGTCAGGTACTCTTCCACGGTGGGCACCCCGGCGGAACCGGCGTGCATGCACTCAATTTCGGTACCGGCCAGCTGACGGTCACCCTGAACATAAAAGCGGCCATCGCACCACAGGGCGCTGCCGGTCAGGGTGACAACAAGGGTGGAGTTCTCGCCGGTAAAGCCGGAGAAAAACGGCAGGCTGTTGTAATAAGCGGGCAGATATTCACTGGAGTGGGGGTCGCTGGTCATCAGCAAAACACCGTGGGCACCGGCTGCCTGGGCAGCGGCGCGCAGAGCGGCAATTTTTTCATTGGTCGTCAAAATAGTCCTCTCCTTATATGCAGAATGTTGAACAAGTCCATTCTAACATGTTTTCATAAAAGGTCAATACGGGGTGCGGTTCAGCACAGTGCCCAGCAGCGGCAGGCCGCAGCCCTGCAGAAGGTGAGCCGCCTGGCGCAGCTCCTGGTGGGTAACGCCGCCGCTTTGTACCACAAGCAGGGCACCGTCACATACCTTGGCAAGGCTGAGAGCGTCACTGCATTCGCTCAGGGCTGGAGCATCGACCAAAAGATAAGCAAACTTTGGTGCACAGCTTTCCACCATGCGGGCAAAACGGGGGTGTTCCAGCAGCAGGGCCGGGCGGCTGGTGGTGCCGGAGGCCGGAACCAGGCAGGTGCCGCGGATCTCGGTGTGGTAGAGAACTTCCTCCAGAGGAACGCTGCCGGAAAGATAGTGTGCCAGACCCGGCACTTTGTGTTCACCGGTCAGCCCGCACTGGCGGCAGATGCCGGAATGGCGCAGGTCACCGTCAACCAGCAGGCAGCGCTGGCCAAGCCCGGCAAGCAGCTGCCAGAACTGCAAAGCCAGAGTAGTTTTACCTTCCTGCGGGGTAGTGCTGGTGAGCAGAATGATTTTGGCGTCTGGGGCTGTCTGTTCCAGACGCAGGCGCAGCAGATTCAGGGATTCAACCGTCCGGGGTGCCAGCTCCGGCAGGTGGTTCAAAGCAAGTTCTTTCATGGGCGGCCGCCTTTCCGGGTATGGAGGCGGCGGGGCGTAGCATCCGGGATGCAGGCCAGCGGCGAAGAGCCAAGGCAACGGGTCAGATCGTCCGCCGTATAAATGTGGTCATCCCGCAGGTAATGCAGGCAGAGGAAAGCAAAGCAGAGCAAAAAGCCGATGCCAGCGCCAAACGCTGCGTGGAACACAGCCCCCGGCCCGGAAAAGCGCTGCGGCGGGGCTGCCTGCTCCACCAGGCGGGGCGGGGTGGTGCCCATGCGGGCAGAGAGATCATCCAACGCAAGGGCAGCCAGTGCGTTGGCAATATCTGCTGCGCGCTGTGGGGAGGAATCGGCCGCAACAATGCGCAGAATATGGGTATCTGCCGGGTGCAGAATGGTAATCTGGTCTTTTAAGTGGGCAGTATCCGTGGAAAGGCCAAGGGTGGAAATAACGGATTCCAGCATGGTGCGGCTGGTCAAAAGCTCCTGATAATCAGCCGTTAATTGCAGTTCCGCATAGCCGGAGGTCAGCCCCTCCTGTGCGGCGGCAACATACAGCTGGGCTTCGGCCTGGTAGCTGCGCGGGGCAAGGCGTGCGGCAGCAAAGGCCAGAATACCTCCCAGCAAGGTACAAACCAGTACCGCGGCGAAATGGGCGGGCAGCAGGCGGAACAGTTCCACGGGGGTCACTTCGCGCCCGGCGGCGCGGGATGCAGGGGCAGCGGGCAAGGTGCTCACCTCCAAAACAGGGCGTGAACAAGGCAAAATTCCGGTAAAAACAGCATAAATCAAGTGTAACACGTGCCCGGCGCAAAATTCAATAGAAAAAACGGTTTTTCAGGCGATACTGGGCGGTTTTTCGGGCAAACTGCTGAAAGGTGAGAGGATTTTGCAGCAAACGGGGGAAACGCCGCGATAAAAAGACGCTGACAGGGCAAGAAGTTTTCAAAAATTTCAAATTTTGGCAGGCCCAAATGGGCGAAAAGCTCTTGACGGGTTTGATATAATAAGGTTAGCAGTAAGAAAACAAGATTGCTAACAACACAGACAAACTTTAAGATAGAAGGGAATATTACCATGGCAGAACAGGTAACTAAAATTGATATTTTCTCCGGCTTTTTGGGTGCAGGCAAAACGACTCTGATCAAAAAGCTCATCAAGGAAGCGTTCCAGGGCGAAAAGATCGTGCTGATCGAAAACGAATTCGGCGAGATCGGCATTGACGGCGGCTTTATGCGTGAGGCTGGCATTCAGGTCAACGAGCTGAACTCCGGCTGCATCTGCTGCTCCCTGGTGGGCGACTTCCGCGAGGCACTGAAAAAGGTCGTGGAGACTTATCATCCTGACCGCATCCTGATCGAGCCTTCCGGCGTTGGCAAGCTGAGCGATGTGACCCGCGCTGTTGAGGGTGTGGGCGAGACCCTGCCGGTCAGCCTGAACAGCTTTGTGACCGTGGCCGATGTGAACAAGGTCAAAATGTATATGAAGAACTTTGGCGAGTTCTATGATGACCAGATCAGCCACGCATCCTGCATCATCCTGAGCCGCACCGGCAGCGCAGACGAGAAGAAGGTTGCCGCAGCCGTTGCCCTGATCCAGGAAAAGAACCCCACCGCCACCATTGTGACCACCGATTGGAACGAACTGACCGGTGCACAGATCGTTTCCGTTATGGATGGTAAGCGCGACTTGGTTGCCGAGCTTCTGAGCGAAGCACAGGCTTCCAATGCTGCCCATGCGGACGAGGATGAGGAAGAGCATCATCACCACCACCATGACCATGATGAGGACGGCCACGAGTGCTGCCACCATCACCACGACCATGATGATGACGACGATGATGACCACGGCCACGAATGCTGTCATCACCACCACGACCATGATGACGACGATGACGAGGACGAGCATGAGCACCACCATCACGGCGAGTGCTGCTGCGGCCATCATCACCATCATCATGACCACGATGCAGACGAAGTGTTCACCAGCTGGGGCCACGAGACTGCCCACAAGTACAGCCATGACGAGCTGGAGAGCATCCTGACCACGCTGGATTCCGGCGAGTACGGCGCTGTGCTGCGTGCCAAGGGCATTGTGGACGGCGGCGACACCTGGTACGAGTTCGACATGGTGCCCGGTGAGCATGAGATCCGCACCTGCGGCCCCGATGTTACCGGCAAGGTGTGCGTGATCGGTTCCCAGCTGAAGGAACATGAGGTGGAAGAGCTGTTCCACGCCTGATTTGTAAAGGAGTAAAACATGGCGCAGAAAGAGATTCCCTGTTACCTCTTTGTGGGTATGCTGGAAAGCGGCAAAACCAAGTTTATTCAGGAAACAATGGAGGACCCGCAGTTTGATTCCGGCGACAAAACGCTGCTGTTGATCTGTGAGGAAGGCGAAGAGGAATATGATTCCGAGCGATTTGCCTTTGGCGGCGTGACCGTTGCCACCATTGAGGACAAAGCGGAACTGAACCGCGAACACCTGCAGCAGCTGGCTGAAAAGTCTGACTGTGGGCGTGTGATCATTGAATACAACGGCATGTGGCTGGTGCAGGAGCTGTACGATGCCCTGCCGGATAACTGGCTGATTTACCAGTGCCTGGCCACCGCAGACGGCACTACCATCAAGACCTATGCCAACGACAATGCCATGCGCGGCCTGCTGCTGGACAAGCTGCGCGGCAGCGAGCTGCTGGTGGTGAACCGTGCCGAGGCGGTAAACGATGACGAAAGCCACCAGCTGATCCACAAGCTGGTGCGCCAGGCCAGTCGCCGCTGCGATATCGCCTATGAGTTCAAGGATGGCAGCGTTGCCTATGACGATATCCCGGACCCGCTGCCGTTCGATGTAAACGCCCCGGTGATCGAGATTCCCGAAGAGTTCTTTGGCGTGTGGTATATGGACTGCATGGATGAGATGCAGAAGTACGACGGCAAAACGGTGAAATTCCTGGCTCAGGTGTGCCAGACCAACCGCGCCGGCAAGGACAGCTTTGTGCCCGGCCGCTTTGCCATGACCTGCTGCGTGCAGGATATCCAGTTTGTGGGCTTCCCCTGCAAGTACACGGAGTACAAGAACCTGAAGCAGCGTGACTGGATCACGGTAACGGCAAAGGTGAACCTGAAATATCACCCGATTTACAAGGGCCAGACCCCGGATTCTGTCGGCCCGGTGCTGACGGCCATCAACGTGGAGCCTGCCGCGGCCCCGCGTGATGATGTGGTGACCTTCAGTTGAGCGGGGAACGCCGCAGGGCAATCGAAGCCCGCGTGGCAGCCGCAGCCGCCCGGCTGGAAAAAGAGGGCCGCTATACGGCAACCCGGCGGTGCATCCAGCACGGCAAGGTCAGCGTGTATGCCCACTGCGTCAGCGTGGCGGATACCGCCTGCGTCTTGGCGGAAACGCTGCACCTGCGCGTAAACGAGCGGGCGCTGATCCGCGGTGCATTGCTGCATGATTACTTTTTGTATGACTGGCACGATAAAGCCAACGGCCACCACTGGCACGGTTTTACCCACCCAGGCACCGCCCTGCACAACGCAAGCGAGGATTGGAAGCTGACCCCGGTGGAGCGGGAGATCATCAAAAAGCACATGTTCCCCTTAACCCCCATCCCACCCACCTGCCGTGAAGCGTGGCTGGTGTGCCTGGCAGATAAAATCTGTGCCGCCAAGGAGACGACCGGCGGAATCTATGGCAAGCTGCCGTTTGCCGCGAAGCATAACGCGCAGGATAAGTAAATTAAGGCAATACCGCATAATTCTAAGTGCCGATACGGCGAGCGAGGTGCGGCAGATGCCGTGCCGCAGCTGCCGGAGCGGTGCTTAAGCCGCAAGGCGGGAATTGTGCGGTGTTGCCTTAACGTTTTATATGCAGAAAATCCAAAAGCCCGATGCCGTGTTGACATCGGGCTTTTGGCATTTTACGCGGAGAGGGAAAAAATTAGGAATTCGGAATGGGACGGCGGGAAAAGTTCGTGGCAAGGGTTGAACCTGCTGTAATTCCGCATAGGCAGGGATCATAAACAGGAACAACAAAAAACAGGCGCACCACAGAATAATCCCCGTGGTGCGCCTTATTTATACGATTGTACCTATTGGATTAAAGGTTTTCGCCGAAGCCTTTTTTCAAAAAGGTTGGAAAAATCCCCCGTAAATCCAAAAATCACAGCGTATCGCAGATGGTGCTCATCATGGAACGGATGTCGATGTGCTGGGGGCATTTGGGCAGGCAGGCACCGCACTTGATGCAATGCTCGGCGCGGGTGGCGGCGGGGGCGTCCTCATATTCCTCTTTTAGGGTGGCGAGGAGGTCACCACGCAGGCGGTATTCGTTCCAGGCGTGCAGCATGCCCGGAATGTTGACCCCGGCGGGGCAGGGCATGCAGTACTTGCAGGCCGTGCAGGGGGCAAGCTTTTGGGCCTTGAACACATCCAGCGCACGGGCGAGGGTATCCTGCTCGGTGGTGGAAAGCGGAATAAAGGGATCCATGGAAGCCACGTTATCCTGTACCTGCTCCAGGGTAGTCATACCGGAAAGTACGCACAGCACATTGGGCAGGCTGGCAACCCAGCGAATGGCCCAGCTGGCCAGGCTCTTTTCCGGGGCGGCCTGATGCAGCAGGGCGGCGGCTTCAGGGCAAAGGGTGTTCAGCATCCCGCCGCGCACCGGCTCCATAACGATGACCTGCAGCCCGGCAGCGGCGCACAGCTCGTATTTTTTGCGGCTCTGCTGATAGTCCCAGTCAAAATAATTGAGCTGCAGCTGTACAAAATCCCAATCGCCTGCAGCAAGGATCTCTGCCAGCTGCTCAGCGCTGCCATGAAAAGAAAAGCCCAGCCGCTTGATTTTGCCCGCCTTGCGCAGCTCGTTCAGCTGGTCATAGGCGTGGTACTTGACGTAATTGGACCAGCTGCTTTCATGCACAGAGTGAACGAGGTAAAAATCAAAGTAATCAGTGCGGCAGTTGGCCAACTGCTCGTTAAAAATACGGGGCACATCCTCATCGCATTTCAACAGCCAGCCGGGCAGTTTGCTGGCAAGGTGATAGCTGGCGCGGGGATACTTGGCCAGAGCTTTGCCGCAGAACTTTTCGCTCATGCCGCCGTGGTAGGGGTAGGCAGTATCGAAATAGTTCACGCCGTGGGCATAGGCATAATCAAAAATCTCCTGTGCCTTTTCCTCGTCAATGCTGGTCTGGTCGGCGGCGTCCCGCAGGGGCAGGCGCATGGTGCCAAGACCCAGCAGGCTGATTTTGCCGTTGAGGTCATTATAGGGGGCAGGGTTATTGCGGCAAACACGGTATTCCATACAAGTTACGCTCCTTATTCCGGCTTTGCCAGATGAATTTGATGGAAGATTTGGTGCGGGGATAAACAAGAAACGCCGATTTTGCTGGCTCGGCGGTTAAGGTGTATCTGAAAACAAAGAAACAGCCGATATTTTCGACTTTTCAGATACACCCTGGGAAAAGGAAATTATTCGCAGGAGGAACAGTCGCCACAGTCCTCGTCGGTGGCAGGAGCTGCCGTTGCGGCGCGGCCTGCCAGCTCGGGATCAAGGCTTTCGGCTACTTTGATCATCAGGGCACATTCAATGCGCTTGCGGAACACTTCGCAGCCATATTCATACACACCGTGGATATCGCCGGTGGCGTGCAGGGCGTTGGCGGCGCAGCCGCCCGCGCAGTACAGGCGTGCCCAGCAATCCTTGCAGTCGGGGCGGGCGTACACGTTGCACAGCTTGAATTCATCCCGCAGTTCGGTGTTGGTAACGCCGTTCCAGATATCGCCCAGCTTGTAATCCGGGTCGCCGACAAACTGATGGCAGGGGTACAGGTCGCCCCAGGGGGTAACGGCCATATATTCGGTGCCGGAACCACAGCCGGAAATGCGCTTGTAAATGCAGGGGCCATGGGCCAAGTCGATCATGTAATGGTAGAAGGTGATGGGATGACCGGCTTTTTCACGGCGGAGCATATCCTTGGCCAGCAGCTCATACTGGTCAAACAGGATGGGGAGGTCGGCTTCGGTCAGGGCTTCGGGACTGCCGGCCTTGCTCACGACCGGCTCCATGGAAAGCTCGTCAAAGCCGAGATCATCCGCCATGTGGAACAGGTCGTTGGTGAAATCGGTGTTGTAATGGGTGAAGGTGCCGCGCATGTAGTAGCCCTTACCGCCGCGGGCCTTGACCAGCTGCTGGAACTTGGGCACAATGCGGTCATAGCTGCCGCGGCCTGCAATATCCTTGCGGAAACGGTCGTTGACCTCCTTGCGGCCATCCAGAGAAAGAACCACGTTGTAGCACTCTTTGTTGGCCCACTCAATGACTTCATCGGTGATGCCGATGCCGTTGGTGGTCAGGGTGAAGCGGAAGTTCTTGCCTTTTTCTTTTTCAATGCTGCGAGCATAGGCAACCAGCTGTTTGCAGACCTCAAAGTTCATCAGCGGTTCGCCGCCGAAAAAGTCAACCTCCAGGTTGTGGCGGGTGCCGCTGTGCTCCACCAGGAAATCCAGCGCACGCTTGCCGGTCTCAAAGCTCATCAGGCCGGACTGGCCGTGGAACTTGCCCTGGGCGGCAAAGCAGTATTCGCAGTTCAGATTGCAGGTGTGGGCCACATGCAGGCAGAGTGCCTTGACAACGGTGGAACGATTCTTGAAGTCAAAGGCATGGTCAGCGTAAATATCTTCGGCAAACAGCTTGCCATCGGCCTTCAGTTCTTCGATATCGTCAAAGCAGTCGTTGATGTCCTCGGCGGTCACTTCGGGATGGTCAGCATATTTCTTTGCCAGCAGGTCGGCAGCTTCTGCGCGGGGGTGGCCGGCATCGATCAGAGCGATGGCGGCATACGCCAGTTCGTCTACGGCGTGAACGCTGCCGCTGTAGACATCCAGCACAATGTTGTAGCCGTTGAGTTTATATTGATGGATCATACTATTCCTCATATCCGAATCAAAGTGGGGTTACATAAAAAGAACCGGGAGCGCCTTTTTGGTAAAAGGCAGTCCCGGCAGAAAGCCAGTTCAAGTAAAAATTACTTCTTCTCGCAAGGCTGGTTGGCAATGCCGCAGCTGGTCTTGCAGGCGCTCTGGCAGGAAGTCTGGCATTCGCCGCAGCCGCCGTTCTGGAGGCTCTTAGCCATATCGCGGGTGTTCAGAGTCTGAATGTGCTTCATGAAATTTCACCTCTTCTATAAATATAGATTATATTAAATATACACGGAAACCATAGGGTTTGTCAAGCAAAAGCGGGGATTTTTGCGGGGAGGCGGGCAGTTTTTTGCCCACAACAGGAATGGTGCTATGGCAGAACATCCAAAGTGGAGCCACCGCCAAGGCCAGTGTGGTGCAGGCGGGTGCCGCAGGCAGCAAGAGCGGTGCAGGCCGCGATGAATTCCGGAGTGATCACTTCGCCCGGTGCCAGCAGCGGAACGCCCGGCGGATATGCCCAGACATACTCCGCCGAGGTGCGGCCAACGGCATGTTGCAGTGCCAACGCGGTGTGCGGGGCAAAAAGCGCCTGTGCGATGGAACAGGCGGCTGGGCCGGGGGTGGGCAGCACCTGCGCCGAGGCGGGCAGGGGAGCGTTCTGCGCCGCCGCAGCATCGATCACCAACAGGGCAGCGGCAAAACGGTCAAGGGCGGTTTCTTCATCGCAGGGGGAGGTCATGGCCAGCACGTTGGCACCACAGGACATCTCGGTTTCAAACTGCCAGTCCCGGCGCAGCAGTTCCGCCAGGGCGGGGCCGGTCAGCCCGGCAGCAGCACCGTTGACGAGGATCTTGCCGGAATCGTGGGCAAAAAAGCCGGGGTGGGCAGAAACATCATCCATCCCATGGCAGAGCACGCGCAGGCGGCGCAGTGGGCGCACAGCGCCGCTGAACCGCTGCAAGCGGGCACGCCAGGCGGCAAACCAGGCATCGCCGTGTTCGGCCAGCAGGCCGGTGCAGCCGTCCAGGCTGGCCATTAACGGATAGGAGGGGGAACTGGTTTCAAACACATCCAGCTGGCGTTCCAGCTCCTGCGGCGGAATGAAAGAACTGTTCCAGTGCAGCAGGGCGGTCTGGGTCAGGCTGGGCAGTGTCTTGTGCGGGCTTTGAATGATGACATCCGCCCCGGCAGCAATGGCACCGCCCTGCCAGCCGTGGGCGGCGGCCAGTGGCAGATAGTGCGCGCCGTGGGCTTCGTCCACGATCAGGGGAACGTTGGCGGCGTGGCACAAAGCGGCAATGGCGGCAAGATCACTCAAAACACCCTCATAGGTGGGGCTGGTAAGGATGACCGCAGCGGCATCCGGGCAGGCGCGCAGGGCATCCGCTACCATGGCGGGGGTGATACTGCCGTAAATGCCGAACGCCGGGTCCACGGGGGGCACCAGCCAGTGTGCCGTTAAGCGGTTGAGCTCAATGGCGTGGTAAACGGATTTGTGGCAGTTGCGCGCGCAGATGACGGCGGTGCGGCCGCAACTGACGACAGCGGCCCGGATGGCGGCCAGAATGCCGCAGGTGGAGCCGTTGACCAGATACCAGGTTCGCTTTGCCCCCCACAGGGCGGCGGTGCGGGTCATGGCATCGGCCAAAATGCCGTCTGCATCGTGCAGGTCATCTACGCCGGGAACTTCGGTCATATCCCACCCGGCGGGCAGGCCCGGTGCCGGCACCACCCGCCGCTTGTGCCCCGGCATGTGCAAGGGGTAAAGCCCGGAGGAAGCATAGGATTGGAGTTGAGATTGGAGAAGATGGTTCATAAGTTAGGAGTTAGGAAGTAGGAGTTGGGAGTTGAAGGACGGAATTTTTGGAAGCGGCAATAATTAGAAGTGAGGAAACGGAGAGAGTATAAGAGTGTTATGATTTTAATACGCGGCGCAAGCCGCACCATAAACTCCTAAGGCAACACCGCACAATTCCCGCCTGACGGCTCAAGCACCGCTCCGGCGGCTGCGGCACGGCATCTGCGTTGCCAAAATGCTCGATAA
>OHJR01000359.1_pt1 | contig 11875 bp, 10 predicted proteins | sample 1568641 | NCBI WGS metagenome assembly OHJR01 (sample SAMEA3879607, study PRJEB24766) | human gut metagenome | biome: human-associated habitat; feature: feces | place: USA | collected 1985/1987 | reverse complement strand
GTGCAGGATGTAATAGAAGGCGACGGCGGCGAGAATCTTGTGCTTTTTGGCAACGAGGGAGCCGATGGTCACGGCAAGCATAATGAGAATCAGCTCATTGGAAAAAGCGACGATTGCGTTCACAAGGAGAAGCCCGAAGGCCTGAAGCACATCTGCCTGGGTGAACCGCGCCCAGAGTTCGGGAAACTCCTGCCACAGAACGTGGATGCCCTCCCGAAGATCTTTAAAATCCGGCACGACGCACAGCCCCATCAGAATCAGGCCAATGACACTGACGGCGGCCACGGCAATCAGGTTGACGGCGCTGGTGAGGAAGCTGGAAAGCAGCACCTGATGGGTGGTGACGGGGAGGGTGAAGGTCAGATAGCCTTCATCGGTGAAGCGGCTGCGGTAGAAGCGGACGATCTGCACGATCAGCGCCGCCACACCGCAGACGACGAAGAACAGCACGGCCGCGGTAATGGCCAGCGTACACAAAACCTCCAGCCACTCCTTCGGAGCGCTGGCACCCACCAGATACCGGATGGCGACGCCGCCCAGCAGCCCGGCGCCCACCAGACTCAGGCACAGAATGCCCAGCACGTTCCAAGTGGAACGGAATTCCATTTTCAGCAATTTGGCAAACATTTGAATACCTCCCGGAACAGTTCATCCAGCGACTTGCCGGTCTCCTCCCGCACGGCGTCCACGTTTCCGCCCTGTAAAATGCGGCCTTGGTACAGGAACAGATACTCGTCCAGTACCCGCTCCACGTCGGCGATCAGATGGGTGGAAATCAGCACCGTGGCGCTGGGGTCGTAGTTTGTGATAATGGTGTTGAGGATGTAATCCCGTGCGGCGGGATCGACGCCGCCGATGGGTTCATCCAGCAGGTACAGCTTCGCTCGGCGGGACATCACCAGAACCAGCTGAACCTTTTCCTGATTGCCCTTGGACAACGCCTTGAATTTGGCGCTCAGGGAGATGTTCAGCGCGGAGAGCATTTCCTCTGCCCGCGCCCGGTCAAAGTCCACGTAAAAATCCTGAAAGAAATCCAGCTGCTGCTCCACCCGAACCTGACGGCTGAAATAGGGGCGGTCAGGGAGATAGGAGACCACGGCCTTGGTGGCCGTCCCGATTTTATTGCCGCAAATGGTGATCTCGCCCGCCGTGGGGGTCAGCAGACCTGCGGCCAGCTTGATAAAGGTGGTCTTTCCGCTGCCGTTGGGGCCAAGAAGACCGACGATCTTTCCCTGAGGCAGGGTCAGATCCAGATTGTCCAGAGCCAGCGTGCTGTGATAGCGCATGGTAAGGCCGCTGGCGGTCAGAACAGTTTGTTCCATGTTATTCCTCCTTCTTCGTTTCCAGACCCAGTAAAAGCTGGGCTGCCTGTGTTGGCGTTACGCCGAACGTCATAAATTTCTCGGCACATTCCCGGGCGAGTTCCTCCAGCGTCTGCTCCCGCATGGCGACGAGAACGGCTTCATCCTGCGTGACGCTGCGGCCGCTGGTGCCGCCGCTGACGAGAAGACCTTCCCGCTCCAGCTCCGTCAGGGCGCGCTGCATGGTGTTGGGGTTTACCTGCGCCTGAGCGGCCAGATCCCGGACGGAGGGGACTTTTCCCCCCGGGGGCAGCTCGCCTTTCAGGATCGCACCGCGGATCGCTGCCATGATCTGCTGATATACCGGACGGTCACCGGCAAATTTCCAGTTCATAGACACCTCCTGATTTGTACTACTGTATTAGTGCATTAATACAATAACACAGCACCGGGGAATTGTCAAGCCCATTTTTCCAGAAAAATGAAAAAATGGCTCCCCGGCCAATGGGCGGGGAGCATCAGACAGTTAACAGGCACAGCGGGATAAGGAACTGCACCCCTTGCCTCTCCCAGAGGGAGAGCCAAGGGAGTGTGCGCGTTTTGGATTGAAAAATGGAGCGTATCTGTGCCGATACGCCCCATTCATTGTTTTACGAACGCCTATCAAAAGCCGGGAAGCCGATGCTGCATTATTCTGCTGTTTTCAGATACCTTCGGAACACGATCAAGAAAGCGGCCAGCTGGACAATGAAGGTGATGACCCATGAGACAAGATAGGAAAGATACAGGCACTGCGGCGTGTGGTATTGGGGAATCTGGAAAATGGTGTAGATCCAGACGATGCGCAAGCCGCACACGCCGAGAATGGAGATCATCATGGGAACGAAGGACGCGCCGATGCCCCGAAGCGCGCCGGTGGTCACGTCCATCATGCCGAATGTGAAATAGGGCAGGCAGATGAAGGCCAGACGGGTCATGCCATAGGAGATGGCTTCCGGGGAGTCGGTGATGTAAATGGAGAGCAGCGAGGGGCCGAACACGTAGACCAGCGACCCAAGCACCAGTCCCACCACCGTAACACACCCCAGACAGATCCACAGGGTCTGCCGCACCCGGCGGTACTGCTTCGCGCCGGCGTTCTGCCCGACAAAATTGACGGCGGACTGGTGGAACGCATTGAGACAGACATAGACGAAGCCCTCAAGGTTGCCTGCCGCCGCGTTGCCGGACATGAAAACATCACCGAAGGAGTTTACCGACGACTGGATCAGCACGTTGGAAATGGCGAACAGGGCACTCTGGATGCCCGCAGGCAGTCCGATGCGGAGAATTTTCGCCAGCTGGAGCTTGTAAAAGCGCAGCTTGTTAAGGTATAGCTTGCAGGCGTCGGTTCTGCGCATCAGAGCGATGACCACCAGCACGGCGGAAACCGCCTGAGAAATGATGGTCGCCAGCGCCACACCGGCCACATTCATCTGGAACTGGATGACGAAAACCAGATTCAAAATCACGTTCAGGACGCCCGCGAACAGCAGGAAGACCAACGGGCTTTTGGTATCACCGGCGGCGCGGAGAATGGAGGCACAGAAATTGTACACCATGTTAAAGGTGACGCCGCAGAAGATGATCCGCATGTAAACGGTGGAGAGGGGCAGTACGGTATCAGGTGTCCCCATCATGATAAGAAACGTCTCAGAGTAGGTAAGGCCGGCGACCGTCAGGATCGCGCCGCTTAAGATGGCGGTGGGCAGCGCGGTATGCACAGTGCGGTGAACGACCTGATTTTCCCGGCCGCCAAGGCCGTGGGCGACGGCCACGCCCGCGCCTACGGACAGGCCGATGAAGAAATTGACCAGCAGACCGGTAATGGAACCGGTAGCGCCCACCGCGGCGACGGACACGCTGCCGCAGAACTGCCCCACCACCACGAGGTCCGCCGCGTTGAAAAGCAGCTGTAAAACGCTGGTCAGAATAATGGGAATGGTAAACCGGATGATATTCGGAAACAGAGGCCCTTCCAGCATGTTCCTGTTCGTCTGGTTCAAATGAGCACCTTCTTTCTATTAGCAGAGATATTATAACGGCTTTTTGGAAAAGTGCAAGACGAGAAATTGAAATCTGCCGAAAATCGACGGTTATTGGTGCTCACAGGATTCCTGATTGAAGGCGAGGGGGTCGAAGGTGATGATGGTGTGGTAGGTCTTGCCCTCCCGGGCGCGAAGCGCTTCCTCAAGCTTATCCTGAATTTCCGACTTCGTAAATTTCGTGTCCTGAGGCACGGCAATGTCAAAAATGAGGTTGGTATGTCCGCCGCCGGGCACCATGCGGAAATCGTGGGTTTTCAGCCGGGCGTCCATTTCGCTGAGCAAGTCGTCCACGAGAATGTGAAGCCGGGTCAGCTCCGGGTCGTCCGTTACCACGGGATCGTAGTGGATGACCAGATGGATGTTGTGGCTTTTCAGACACTCCCGCTCCATGTCGTCGATCAGCTCGTGGCACTGCATGGGGTCTTCCTTGCAGTCCATTTCCACGTGGATGGTGGCAAAGCGCTGGCCGGGGCCGTAATCGTGAACCATCAGGTCGTGATATCCCAGAACCTTGGGCTGGGCGCTGATGTAGTCCACGATACGCGATTGAAGTTCGGGGGAGGCAGCTTCGCCAAGCAGGGGGCTGATGGTCTCCTTCGCCAGCTTGGCACCGCTGTAGAGAATGAACAGCGACACGGCCAGACCCACGAAGCCGTCAATGGACAGCCCGGAAACGGCCTCGATGACGGCGGCCAGCAGGACGGCGGCGGTGGTGATGATGTCGTTGCGGCTGTCCTCGGAGGTTGCGAGCAAAGTGGTGGAGTTGATTTTCCTGCCCAGCGTCCGGTTGAACAGGCACAGCCACAGCTTGACGGCGATGGACAGCACCAGCACCGCCGCCAGCGGGGCGGAAAATACCACCGGCACCGGGGAGAGGATTTTCCCCACGGAGGTCTTTGCCAGCTCGAAGCCGATAATGACGATCATGGCGGAGACCACCAGACCGGACAGGTATTCAAACCGGGCGTGGCCGTAGGGGTGTTCCGCGTCGGCGGGCTGCTCCGCCAGCTTGAAGCCAACCAGCGTCACAATGGAGCTGGCCGCATCGGACAGGTTGTTCATGGCGTCAGCAGTGATGGAAACGGAGCCGGACAGGGTGCCGATAATGACTTTCCCGAGGAAAAGGAAGAAATTGCAGAGAATGCCCACGATCCCGGACAGAGTACCCACGGCGGCGCGCACTTTGGGGTCGCTGGTCTGGTCGGCGTTTTTAACAAAGAGACGCAGCAAAAAATGTGCCATAACCTGGCCTCCTATAGAAAGTCCGTATATTTTACCATAGATTTCAGAAAAAAGAAAGGGCATTTTTTCTTTGAATCCAGCGAAAAACCTCCCGGATACCGTATTCCGGTATCCGGGAGAGGGAACGCAGACGATGTTACTTCACAAGCACCATATCCCGATTGATGGACGCCAGATTCTCCGCGCCGCACATGGCCATGGTGTCGCTCAGCTCCGCGCCGATCTTCTCGATGTAAAGCTTCACGCCTTCCTCGGCGCCGCCGTAGACCATGGGGACGAAGGGGCGACAGATGAGCACCGCGTCGGCGCCCAGCGCCAGCGCCTTGAAGACGTCAACGCCGCTGCGGATGCCGCCGTCCACGAGGACCTTGACGCCGGTGCCCTTGAGAGCGGCGGCGATCTCAGGCAGGACCTCGGCGGTGGCGGGGCACTGGTCGAGGACGCGGCCGCCGTGATTGCTCACCACGATGGCGGAAGCCCCGGCCTCTTTGGCTTTCAGCGCGCCTGCCACGGTCATGATGCCCTTGACGATGAAGGGCTTTCCGACCATTCCGGCGATCTCGGCCAGCTGCTCCACGGTCTTGCTGCCCGCCGGGGGATTCATGTTTTTCAGGAAGGGCAGACCCGCCGCGTCAATGTCCATAGCCACGGCGAAGCAGCCGGATTCCCGGCAATAGCCCAGCTTTTCCTGAATGGTCTCCAGGTTCCAGGGCTTCACCGTGGGGATGGCGGTGCCGCCGGAGGCGGCGATGGCCTTGCAGGCGACTTTCATGACCTCGCCGTTCAGCCCGTCGCCGGTGAAAGCGGCAATGCCATTGTCGGCACAGGCTTTTACGAGAATGTTGTTGTAAGCCATGTCGTCATATTTGTCGCTGTAGTGGATGGTGACGGCGCCCACGGGGCCTGCGAAGAAGGGATAGCGGAAGGTTTTGCCGAACAGATTCAGAGAGGTATCCGGCGTCACACAGGGGTGAATGGTGTCCATGTTGACGCGGATGTCCTGCCACTTTTCGTAGTTGCGGATGGCGGTGTCGCCAACGCCCTTGGCACCGGGGCCGGGAATGTGGTTGCCGCAGGCTTTGCCGTTGCAGACGGGGCAGGCCTTGCAGTTTTTGCTGAGAACCGCACGTGCGTTTTCAAGAACTTCCTGATAAGTCATGATGGTTTCCTCCCTGGCTGATTTAGTGAAAGGGGTCGAGATCAATATGCTCATCGATGCGGCACAGGAACTGCGCCAGCAGCTCGATACAGTTTTCGATGTCGTCCATGTGGCACACCTCGCAGGGGCAGTGCATGTACCGCAGGGGCAGGGACAGCAGCGCTGTGACCACGCCGGTGCCGGTGACGTGGAGGTTGTCCGCGTCGGTGTAGGTTCTGCCCATGTAGGACTCGATTTGGTAGGGGATGTTATGCTCCTTCGCCACGGCTTTCAGCAGGTCGTTGACCTTCCGGCTGCCGATGGAGCTGTTGCAGAGCACGCCGCCGCAGCCCAGCTTCACCTCGCCGGACTGCTTGGCATCCATGCCGGGATAATCGGAGGCAAAAGTGACGTCGGTGACGATGGCAACGTCGGGACGGATAGCAGAGCCGACCCAGTAGGAACCCCGGCCGGTGGTTTCTTCGCCCACGGTGGTGGCGGCGTAAACGCCTACAGAGCAGCCCATGGCCTTTGCCCGTTTCAGGGCTTCCAGAATGATGTAGGCGCAGCCCCGGTCGTCAATGCCCCGGGCGGAGAGAAAGCCGTTGAGCATTTCCTGATGGTAGGTGTTCATGTGGACAGGGTCGCCCTCCTGCACGTATTTCCGGGCGTCAGCGGCGTCCTTCGCGCCGATGTCGATGTACAGCTCGTCCGCTTTCAGGTCGGCCTTGTCCATGTCCTTGCTGCGGACGACCGCGCCGTAGACGGTCTGGGCATAGCCGTGGACGGCCACCTGATGGCCGGGGTAAACGCCGGGGAAAATGCCGCCGGACTTGGACACACGAAGCAGGCCGTCGGGCTGGATGTGGGTGACGATCAGACCGATCTCGTCGATGTGGGCGGCCAGCATCACCTTGAAGGGCGCGTCGGGGTTCAGCACGCAGACGACGTTGCCGGTATAATCTGTGATGATCTTGTCACAGTGGGGGGTCATCTCGGCGATGACCTTCTTTTGCAGCGGAATTTCGTGGCCGGAAACGGACATGCTGTCAAGCAGGGTGTAAAGGAATTCTTTGCTCATCTGTCTTTCTCCTTTTTTTCTTTTACTATAGCACAAAAAATGCAATTTGCAAGGCAAAAGCACGGCTTTCGAGCCGTGCTTTTGGAATTAACCGTCGCTGAGAACGAAGTGGCAGAACCGCAGAACCTCGTACCAGTCGTCGGAGTCGAAGCAGACGAATTTGTCATCTTTCAGGGTCGCACCGGGGTAGAAGCTCTTGGAGTAGGCCACATGGTGCTTGACGAAATCGATCTCCATGTGGAAATGCTCCGGCATGGGAACGACGCACTGCGCCGCCTTGGCGACCGCTTCCTTTGCCGCCGCTTCGATGCGTTCCACCGCCTCGTCGGGGTGCAGGGAGGTGACGCTGCCGCCCCGGCCTTCGTTCACGGGAACGGTGGTGATGGCAGGAATCAGCGTTTTGGCAAAGTCGCACAGCGCCTTGTCGCCGGTGAGCAATGCCACGGGGACGCCGTAGTATCCGGCGGTGTAGGCGTTGATGAGAAATTCACTGCACAGCGTGCTGTTGAGGAAAACATGGTTGTTCCGACCGTTCATGGTGTGGCTCAGGGGATTGCCGGGGCAGCCTGCCCAGGCGTGGTAGCCGGTGAAGAACACGGCGTCAAATTTCTCCTGATTCAGGCCGCTCATCATGCTCAAGGGATCGCCGGACCAACTGCGGTTCATGCGGATGCCCCGGGGGAGACCGGTGGGGTCGATGTTCCGGGCGGAGTCGTGGGCATCCTTCACCAGAACCTCCGCCGCACCGGCGGAAAGGGCGCCCTGACAGGCGGCAGCGACCTCACGGGTCATCTGCTTTTGGGCGGGGCTGTAGTCAAAGGGGGTGGTGCGCTCCGTCTCCGGCCACGAGACGATGCCGCAGGTGCCTTCCATATCGGCGCTTAAAAATACTTTCATTTATTTTATCTCGCTTTCCTTATTAAATCAAAAGTAGGAGCCAACCTGAGTGATGGCGGCTCTCAAGTCTGCCCGGTAGTCGGGGTCGCTGGGGTTCAGGGAGTTGAGGGCGAAGCCGTTGTCCCCGCTGCGGCCGGTGCTGTGGCAGTAGCGGCCGTGACCTAAGTACATGGCGACATGGCCGGGGAAGAACAGCAGATCGCCGGGTTTCACATTTTCCAGAGAAATTTCGTGAATGGGGAAGCCTTCCATGATGTGGGCGTCCCGGTAAATGAGAATGCCGCAGAGCATATAGGCCATGGATACCAGACCGGAGCAGTCAATGCCCATGGGGGACTTGCCGCCCCAGCGGTAATGGGTGCCCTGATAGAGCATGGCGGCGTCCACCAGTGCCTGACGAAGGGTTTCCTCGTCCTGAGACAGGGGCGCGGTATAGTACTCTCCGAGGATGCTTTCCGGGACGAAGCCCGTTCGGCCATCCGCCAGACGCACCTGCTGCCAGCCCTTTTCCGGCTGACCCACCGGGGAGAGAATGCCGCCACGGGGAAGGGCGGCCATGATCCAGCCTTGTACCTTGGGGACGGAAAGCACGTCGCAGAAGTTCTTATTGCGGACAATTTTCTTGGGCAGCGCCGCCCAAGCGTCAGCGGCTTCGTCGCCGACGATCAGATCATCGGTGGAGACGATACCCTCATAGCGGTAATGGGTGCGGACGCGGTACCAGCCGGGGGCGGGCTCTTCCAGAATGTCCACTACCATGCCGTACAGCGCTTCGTCTTCCAGCGTGCTTTCCCGGGTGGGGGCGGCCAGCAGGGCGCAGATGGGGACGGTTACAATGGCTTTCATTTATTTTTCTCCCTTCATAACGTCGTAGATCATCCGGGACAGCTGCCCGATGAGCCGGTTTTGCTGGGGCTGACCGTCCAGCGCGGGGCCGTCCCATGTAAAAATGCCAAGATAATAGGGGCGGTCGTCCGTCAGGAAAATGCCCACGTCGTGGTTCAGGTGATCCAGCCCGCCGGGCTTGTGCAGCACGGTCACGGCGTCGGGGATGTACCGCTGCAATGCGTCGGTACTGCGGCAGCGGGAAAGAAAGTCGAAGGCGACCTCCTGCAGCGGCTTATTCAGAATTTCGCCGTGGTACAGCCGGGAAAACACCCGGTACAGGTCGGCAGGGGAGGTATAGTTGTTCCGCCCCTCGGCGATGGCCTGAAAGTCCAGCATTTTCCGCTGGAGAGAGGTCTGGGTCAGGCCGATTGCCCGGCAATACTGATTGACGTGGTCGTAGCCCAGCAGGGAAATAATGGTATTGGTGGCGGTGTTGTCGCTGGAAACGATCATCCAGTACAGCATTTCCCAGAGGGAAGCGCCGTCCTGCCGGTAGCCGGGTTCAAAGACCTCGGTGTCGCTGCAAAAGTCCGCCGGAGCAATGGCAAGCTGCTGGTCAAGAGACAGCTTCCCGTCCATCACGTCCTGCAGGGCGCAGCACAGAATGGATACCTTGATGGTGGAGGCGGAGACCACGCGGCTGTTCTCCCGAATGGCGGCGATGGGGGTGCCGGTGGTCAAGTCCACGCAGTATAACGCGGTTTTGGCGGGAAACGCATCCATGACGGCATTCAGCCGGGAAGCCAGATCGTTCATGGTCACGCCTCCAATGTGATGCTGCCCGCGTCCGCGTTCAGACGGCACTTGCGGCCCATGGGCAGCGCCAGGGTGGTGGCGCAGTGGCCGCAGGCCAAATCCATGACGGCGGGCTTTCCGGCGGGGACGATGAGCTGGGTGAAGATCTCGTCCAGCGTCAGGGTGCGCTCCGGCATTTCCGGCACGCAGTCCGTCCACGCGCCCAGAATGATACCGGCGCAGTCCCGGAATTTCCCGGCATTGCGCAGCTGGGTGAGCATACTGTCCAGACGATAGGTCTTTTCCCCAATGTCCTCCAGAAACAGAATTTTGCCCTTGGTATCGACCTCCCAAGGCGTGCCGAGAGACGCCGCCAGCAGGGACAGATTGCCGCCGCAGAGGATGCCTTCCGCCTTACCCGGAACCAACGTGCGGATGCTCTGACCTTCCGGATTGGAAAGTGCGCCGTTCAGACCGCCGAACAGGGCCTTTTTCAGATAGCCGAAGGTGTACGCATCCGGGTGCGGCTCGGTAGATGGCATGGTGCAGTGGAAGGTGGCGAGACCGCAGACCTGATTCAGAAACAGGTGCAGGGCGGTGACGTCGGAATAGCCGCCGAACCACTTGGGGTTTTTCCGGATAACGTCCGCATCCAGCAGGGGAAGAATGCGGTGGCCGCCGTAGCCGCCGCGGATGCACCACACGCCGTCAATGGTTTTGTCGGCAAAGGCGCGGTTGACGTCCTCCGCCCGCTGGGTGTCCGTCGCGGCCAGATAGCCGTCCCGGTTGGCAAAATAGCAGGAGGGGTACAGTACCGGCTCCATGCCCAGCTGACGGACAAGGGCAAGAGCGCCCGGGAGCTTGTCCTCCGGCACGGCGGAGGCGGGGGCGACCAGCGCCACTCTGGCGCCGGGGAAAAGGGGCTTGGGATCGATCATGGCAGGCACCTCGAAAAGAAATATGGCGCAAGCAGAACACGGGTACGTGCTCTGCTTGCAGAATGTCAAAACTGTTTGCGGTATTCTTCCAGCTCAGGCTCACTTGCCAGAACAAAGTGGCCGGGGACGATCTCGCACCAGTCCGGCTGGTTCGTCTCGCTGTAGTGATGGCAGCTGGGGTCGTAGACGATGAGCTTTTTCTGCCGCTCCGCGATGGGGTCGGGCTGGGGGATGGCGGACAGCAGCGCGCGGGTGTAGGGGTGCAGGGGATGGGCGAACAGCTCCTCGCTCTCCGCCAGCTCCACGATCTTGCCCTTGTGAATGACGGCGATGCGGTCGCAGATAAAGCGAACCACCGACAGGTCGTGGGCGATGAACAGGTAGGTCAGATTCCGCTCCTTTTGGAGCTTGGACAGCAGGTTCAGAACCTGCGCACGGATGGAAACGTCCAGCGCGGAGATCGGCTCGTCGGCAATGATGAAATCCGGTTCCATGATCAGCGCCCGGGCAATGCCGATGCGCTGACGCTGGCCACCGGAGAACTCATGGGGAAAGCGGCTGGCAAATTCCGGCAGCAGACCCACGTCGGACAGGGCGCTTGCCACCTTGGCCTGACGCTCGCTTTCGGACAGATGGTGTCCGCCAGCGTAAAGTCCTTCGCTGACAATATAATCCACCTTTGCCCGCTCGTTCAGTGAGGACATGGGGTCCTGAAAGATCATCTGGATACGCTGTGTGACCTCCCGGTCAAGAGCCTTGGAGATGCGCCCGTTGATCTGCTTGCCGTCAAAGAGGATTTTGCCGCCGGCAGTGGGGTGAATGCGGATGATGGCGCGGCCGATGGTGGTCTTTCCAGAGCCGGATTCACCAACCAGACCGAAGGTCTCGCCCTCGTAGATATCCAGCGTAATGCCGTCGTTGGCCTTGACGTAAAGGCCCTTCTTCTTCAGCGGGAAGTATTGCTTGAGGTTGCTGACGCGAAGCAGCACCTTCTTCCCCTCGTTATTTGAGGTTTGCACGGCGCTCCTCCTTTCTGGGGTAGAAGCAGCGCACCTGCTGCTCCTCCGTCACGTTCACCAGCTCCGGCTCTTCCTCGAGGCAGCGCTGCTGGCAGTATTTGCAGCGGGGCGCGAATTTGCAGCCCTTCGGCAGATTGAGCGGGTGCGGCACCGAGCCGGGGATGGATTCAAGCCGCACACCGGCGGGCGTATCCAGCCTCGGGATGGAGACCATCAGCCCCTCGGTGTACGGATGCGAATAGCGCGGATGCGAGAACACCGTGCGCGCGGACGCCAGCTCGACGACCTGCCCGCAGTACATGACGGCGATGTCGTCCGCCATCTGGCAGATAACGCCCAGATCGTGGGTAATAAACAGGATGGAAGTGCCGTGCTCGCGCTTCAGGTCGTTCATCAGCTTCAGAATCTGTGCCTGAATGGTCACGTCCAGCGCCGTGGTCGGCTCGTCCGCGATCAGCAGCTTCGGACGGCAGGCCAGCGCCATGGCGATCATGACGCGCTGCCGCATACCGCCGGACAGCTGGTGCGGATACTGCTTGGCGACGACCT
>OHJR01000357.1_pt1 | contig 11967 bp, 8 predicted proteins | sample 1568641 | NCBI WGS metagenome assembly OHJR01 (sample SAMEA3879607, study PRJEB24766) | human gut metagenome | biome: human-associated habitat; feature: feces | place: USA | collected 1985/1987 | reverse complement strand
TGGCGATAGACTATGACACACTCTGAAGATTTGGACGGAGCACCTTATGAAAACGCAACCCCCTGCGCCCATCAGAACCGTATATTACACCGACGAGCGAACCGACGAGTTTTCCTCCGCCGAGATTGAAACGCGGCGCATTGACGAGAGCTACCGGTACATTGACCCCCGCCCCGGGTGGAAGGCGGCAAGATTCATCGCTTACCGCCTGTTTGCCATGCCTGCGGCATTCCTGTACTGCAAGCTGGCGCTCCACGCGCGGTTTGAAAACCGTCAGGTGCTGAGGAAGGCCGGCAAGACCGGCTGCTTTGTCTACGGCAACCACACCCAGCAGGTGGGCGACCCGTTCCTGCCCAATCTGGCGCTGTTCCCGAAAAGCGTCTACATGATCGTCCACCCCAACAACGTCTCCATGCCGGTGCTGGGAAAGATCACGCCGTACTTAGGCGCTCTGCCCCTTCCCTCCAACATAAAAGCCATGCATTCCTTTCTGGACGCCATCCGCACCAGAATTGAGGAAGGCAGCTTCATCATGGTCTACCCGGAAGCCCACATCTGGCCGTACTATACCGGCATCCGGGATTTCCCCGCCACCTCCATGAAATACCCCGTGGAGCTGGACGTTCCCAGCTTCACCCTGACCACCACCTACCACCGCCGCCGCTTCGGCCGGAAGCCCCGGACGGTGACGTATCTGGACGGCCCCTTCTACCCGGACCACAGTCTTCCCCCCAGAGCCAGAGCGCAGGCGCTGCGGGATGAGATCTATAAGACCATGGTCAGACGGAGTCAGGAAAGCGACTACGAATACATCCGATATGTGAAGAAAGAGGAGAAGACGTGACCGATATCCTGTATTGCGGCAACGACAAGGTGTTCGACGGCGTGCTGACGTCGGGCCTGTCCATAGTGCGCCGGCTGGACGCGCCAAGGCCGCTGACCATCCACATTTTCACCATGGAGCTGACCCGGGTTTCCCCCAATTATCTTCCCATGACCCGGCACCATGCGGACATCATCGAGACGGCGCTGCGCCGCCACAACCCCGACACCCACGTAAAGCTCTATGACGTCACGGCGCTTTACGAGCAGCACCTGAAGCAAAACGCCAACGAGGGCTGCTACTGTTCCCCCTACACCCTACTGCGGCTGCTGGCGGATCTTCTGCCCATGCCGGACAAGCTGCTGTATCTGGACGCGGACATTATGGTCTGCAAGGACATCGGCTTGCTTTACGATCTGGACGTGGAAGCCGTGGAGTACGCCGCCGCCCGGGATCACTACGGGAAATACCTTGTTAACCCCAACTATATCAATGCCGGTGTGCTCCTGTTCAACATGAAGCGGTGCCGGGAGACCGGGATCTTTGAAAAATCCCGGGAGTTGCTTCGGACGAAAAAGCTGATGTTTGCGGATCAGTCCGCGCTCATCCGCTCCACCACATCCCGGCGGCTCCTGCCCCAGCGGTTCAACGACCAGAAGTTCCTCCACGGTCATACCGTAATCCGTCATTTTTCCAAGCGGCTGTTTTATACCCCCTATCCCCACACGGAGAACATCAAGCAATGGCAGGTGGAGAAGGTACATAAGAAATTCGGCTACACCTGCTTCGATGACATCCTGAATGAATATCTGTCCATAAAGGAGAACCTGCAATGAACCCCGTCAACTTATTTTTCGCCTGTGACAACGCCTACGTTCCCTTCCTCGCGGTGACGCTCACGTCTTTGAAGGAGAACTGCAATCCAAAGCGGGACTATGCCCTGCGGATACTCCACACCGGTCTTGACCCGGAGAACATCCGGCGGCTGACGGATTCCTTCGCCTCCGACGGCTTTACCATGGAGTTTATTGACATCACGCAGGCCGTGGAGCAGTTTGCCGACAAGCTCCACACCCGTGACTACTATTCCAAATCCACCTATTACCGTCTGTTCATCCCCGATCTGTTCCCCGGGCTTGACAAGGCGCTGTACTTGGACAGCGACGTGGTGCTGCTGGGCGATGTGTCAGAGCTGTACGACGTGGATCTGGAGGACAATCTGGTGGGCGCGATCCCCGACAGCGTGGTCGGCTCCATCCCGGCGCTGGCGCTGTACACGAAAAAGCGCCTGCGGGTGGCGGCGGATCACTACTTCAACGCCGGCGTACTGCTGATGAATCTGGACGCCATGCGCAAATGCGATTTCCTGAACGTGTTCCTCCGGCTGCTGCAAAGCGTCACCTTCCAGATCGCACAGGATCAGGACTACCTGAACGTTATCTGCAAGAACCGGGTAGAGTACGTGGGCTTCGAGTGGAACACCATGCCCTGCGACGTCCACACGAATGCCCCCAAGCTCATCCACTACAATCTGGACTTCAAGCCCTGGCACCGGGACGACGTGGCCTTCGGCGACGTGTTCTGGGACTATGCGGAACGTTCCGGCTATCTGGAGGAAATCCGCAAGGTTCGGGAAGGCTACACCGAATGGCACATCGCCCGCTCCGCCGAGGAGACCACGCATCTGATCGCCATGGGCAAACGGCAGGCCAGAAAGCGGACTGCGAACATGCTGATTCGCTGGAAAATCAGGCGGGTGGTGAACGTATGACGTCTCAGGAGATTCTAAAGTCCCCGGAACGTCTGGCCATACTGGAAAAAATCGCCCAGTACGAGCGGGAGGGGCGCTTTGACGAGGACGTGGAAAACGATCCCCCAAGCCGCGTCCTGCTGCCGGAGGAGATCGAGTACGCGGACAGGCGCTTTTCTGCGGAATGCAGGCGGACGGCGGCATTTGGCGCGGCGTATCTGTATTTCTGGAATCTGCGGCGCAAAAAAGAGATCATCCTGTGCAAAACCGAGGGGCTGGAGCATCTGGCCGGGGTAAAGGGTGCGGTGATCACCTGCAACCATTTTCACCCCATGGACAGCTTCATCATGCAGAAGGTGTTTGACGCGTCGAAGCATCCCAAGCGGATGTACCGGGTGATCCGGGAGGGGAACTACACCAGCTTCCCCGGCTTTTACGGCTTTCTCATGCGCAACTGCAACACCCTTCCCCTCAGCTCCAACATGCAGACGATGAAGAAATTTCTCCGCGCGGTAGATCAGGTGCTGTCGGGGGGCAACTGCCTGCTGATCTACCCGGAACAGAGCATGTGGTGGAACTACCGCAAGCCCAAGCCCCTGAAGCCCGGCGCCTTTGACATGGCGCTGAAGAACCACGTACCGGTGGTGCCGTGCTTCATCACGATGGCGGACAGCGACTTGGTCGGCGCCGACGGGTTCCCTGTGCAGGAATACACGCCCCATTTAGGCGCGCCCATCTGGCCGGACGAGACCCTGTCCCGCCCCGCCGCCCGGGAGCAGCTTCGGCAGAAGACGGAAGATTTCTGCCGGGAGACCTATGAGACTGTGTACGGCATCCCCCTGCGCTACGAAACGCGGGAGAGCTGACACGGAATTTTTCGACCAACAGAACGAAACCTCCGGCGAATGGTCGGGGGTCGTAAGAAAGTAATATCGTATTTTTGCAGGAACGGCATGGCTTCGGTCATGCCGTTTCCTCTTTCATCAGCTCATTCAGCGGGATAAAGCCCACAAGGTCATAGGAAATGCGGGTGTTCTGCCGCCGTTTGCCGCTGCTCTTGTCGGGAGCTTCGATATAAACTCCCCTAACAAGTTCCCGCAGAGCATAGGGCGAAGGCATAAAACTCAGTTTCGGTCAAAACCTTTGTCAGCGGCGCGACGCTTTCAATGGCTGCGCCACGGGTGATAAGGTGGTGTGCCCGCTTGCGTCGTTCTCCTTTTTCGTAGTAGATGATGCGGTTTTCAAGCTGCTGCTTTTTGTGTTGGAGCTGCGAGAGTTTGCGCTCATTTTTCTCGCGGCAAAAGTCATCTTCTGCAACGAGATGTACGATATTGCTGCCCGCTGCGGCATTTCCTACGAGGAGGCCCGGCGCCTCTGGCTGGCGGATGGCCGCATTGGGGAGAGTCATACGCGGGTATTTCCCGACGACCGCGGATATGGCGGCTCCTGCTTCCCGAAGGATGTCCGTTCCCTGCTCTTCACCGCGCAGTCCGCGGGACTTCCTTTGCACCAGCTGGAGGGAACGCAGCGGCAGAATGCCGTCTATCACGAGGAAGAAAAAGGAGTCTGAGTTCGTTGGTGAGTACGAGGGGCATCGGGCAGGACACGCCGACCGCTCAGAAGTAACGCCCCCCGGGAGACAGTTCAGAGAGCCCCTGCTTTCGATTGCTGAAAGCAGGGGCATTCTTGCAATCAGCGCCGTCAAAAGCGGAGAAAAAGGAGTGTTGCGCGAGCGAAAAGGAACCGGGCGTTTAACGTTGGGGAACTGGCAGAAAATGGAAGAATTGTATTATTTTTACCTGTTTCCCTTGCAATTTACGCGGTTCAGTGGTATGCTGATAGCAGTGTTATGGAATGGGGTGCAGCGGCCTGTTTTGGGGGAAGCTGTACCGGTCGAAAATAAAGGGAGAAGGTTGCATCATGAAGAAATTGCTGGCTTTGCTGATGGCGGTCGCCGTGACGTTCCAGCTGGTGACGCCGGTTTTCGCGGACACCGAGGGAACGGAGGAGACCACCGCCCCGACAGAGGCCGTCGTGGAGACGGAGGCCCCCACCGAAGCGCCCGCGGAGGAAACGACCGCGCCTACCGAGGAAACCTCTGCGCCCACGGAGACCACAGAGGAAACTGAGGAAGCCACCGAAGCGACCGAGGAAACCATGGAGGACATTGCCCTGTTCGCGGATGACGGGGACGTGATCGCTTCCGGTGAGTGTGGTGAAAATGGCGATAATTTGACCTGGGTACTTACGGGGGATGGTACGCTGACCATTTCCGGCAGCGGGGAGATGGAGAATTATACCGACTCCTCTGTGGCCCCGTGGTATTCCAACCGAACCAAGATTTTGTCGGCAGTGGTGGAGCCGGGCGTAGAAAGCGTCGGTAACTATGCCTTTTACGCTTGCCTGAAGCTGGCTTCCGTAAGCCTGCCCGGTGGCGTTAAATCTATCGGTGAGTCCGCCTTTCAGGACTGCGCCAAGCTGACAGCGGTGGAGATTCCGGAGGGCGTGACAAGCATCGGCAGCGATGCCTTCTCTGGCTGCAGCAGCCTGACCAGCGTGACGATTCCGGATAGCGTGACAAGCATTGACGGCTATACCTTCTACGGCTGTAGCGGCCTGACCAGCGTGACAATTCCGGAGAGCGTAACAAGCATCGGCAACTCTGCTTTCTCCGGCTGCAGCGGCCTTACCAGCGTGACGATTCTAGAGGGTGTGACCAGCATTGGCAACCAAGCCTTCTACGGCTGCAGAAGCCTGACCAGCGTGACGATTCCTAAAGGCGTGACCAGCATTGAAATGCAAACCTTCAGGGGCTGCAGCAGCCTGACCACCGCGACGATTCCGGGTGGAGTGACCAGCATTGGCTACGCTGCTTTCTCCGGCTGCAGTGGCCTGACTAGTGTGACGATTCCAGATAGTGTGACCAGCATTGGCAGCGATGCCTTCTCTGGCTGCAGCGGCCTGACTAGTGTGACGATTCCAGATAGTGTGACCAGCATCGGCGGCTCTGCTTTCTCCGGCTGCAGCAGCTTGACCAACGTGACAATCCCTGAGGGCGTGACCAGTATTGGCGAATCTGCCTTCTACGGCTGCAGCAGCCTGACCAGCGTGACGATTCCGGATGGCGTGACTAGTATTGGCGACTATACCTTCTACGGTTGCAGCAGTCTGACCAGCGTGACGATTCCAAATGGCGTGACAAGCATTGGTAGCTCTGCCTTCTACGGCTGCAGAAGCCTGACCAGCGTGACGATTCCAGAGGGCGTGAATAGCATCAACTGGCAGGCCTTCTACGGCTGTAGCAGTCTGACCAGCGTGACGATTCCGGAGGGCGTGACCAGCATTGGCAACTCTGCCTTCTACGGCTGTAGCGGCCTGACCAGCGTGACAATCCCGGAGGGTGTGACCAGCATTGAAGGCAATGCCTTCTGGGGCTGCAGCGGCTTGACCACCGTGACAATTCCGGAGGGTGTGACCAGCATTGGAGGGTGGGCCTTTTGCGGCTGTAGCAGCCTAACCGGCGTGACGATTCCGGGGGGCGTGACAAGCATTGGCAGCTCCGCTTTCTCCAACTGCAGCAGCCTGACCAGCGTGACAATTCCGGAGAGTGTGACCAGCATTGGCAACGACGCCTTCTGGCGCTGTAACAAGCTGAAGCACGTATACTATGGAGGGTCTGACCAGCAGTGGAAAGAGATTGAAATTGGGAGCAGCAATGACGATTTAACAAATGCAACCATTCACTATGCTTCCGGCCATAACCACGATATGGTCAAAACCGAGGCGGTGGAGCCGACCTACTGGAATGTTGGCAATAACGCCTACTATACCTGTTCCAGCTGCGGCAAAGTCTTCAAGGATGCCAACGGGGAGACTGAAACAACCGTTGAAGATGAAACTCTGGCTGTGCTGCCCAGCATTGCCCATGGCACCTGCGGCGATAACCTGACATGGGATATCGGCGCCGACAGGACGCTGACCATTTCCGGCATCGGCGCCATGCTGGATTACGAGTATACGACGGATGACAACGGGGACAGGCACACGACGGCTCCATGGTATGCCTATTCTCCCACAAAGCTGGTGATCGAGGATGGCGTTACCTACATAGGCCACTATGCGTTTCTCGGCTGCGGCCTGACGGGCAGCGTGACCATTCCGGAGACGGTGACAGGACTTGGATGGGAGTCCTTCGGGCTGTGCGGTGGTTTGACCGATGTGACGATTCCGGCAAGCCTGACAAAAATAAGGTATGGCACGTTCAATGGCTGCACCGGCCTGACCAGCGTAGTGATACCGGAAGGCGTGCCGATGATCGATGGCATTGCCTTTGCCGGCTGCACTGGCCTGACCAGCATCGTGATTCCGGAGAGCGTAACAAAAATCGAGTGGGGTGCGTTCAAAGAATGCGGCAGCTTGGAGGATGTGTATTACGCGGGAAATAAAACCCAGTGGGATGAAATTGAAATCGCGGAGTATAACGAATCGCTTCTGAATGCTGCAATCCACTTCAATTCCGTCGGTCCCTGCCCGGAGCTGACTCTGGACCGGGAGTACATCACCCTGAGTGTGGGCGCGGAGCCGGTACAGCTCCAGTCTTTCCCGGAATACGCCAGAAAAGCGGTCGTTTGGAGCGTGGAGAACCCTGACGGCGTCAACGTGATCGAAGTAAGCGGCGACGGCTGCGTAACGCCTCTGAACGCGGGAACGGCCTATGTTGTGGCGTCGCTGAACACCGGAGATGGAACCCTCACTGCCCGCTGCCGTGTGGACGTAACAGGAAAGGCAGGCAGCGAGGACGTGCTGGGCGTTGATCTGGGCACCAAAAAGGTGACCACGGAGCTTTACAGCACCGATTACGCGAAAATCGACATTCTTCTCCTGCTGGAGCAGAACGAAGTGGCGCTCTTTGCGATGCCGGCGGACAATGGTTCTGCGATCACCGGCGCGTATCTGGAAGACGAGAATGCCCGGCAGTTCTTCGACCTGCGGGCAGCTGTTGCTGGTGCCTACACAGGAAGCACTGGACAACGCCAAGGGCGTCAAGAGCAGCTACAGCAGTAAAATCGTGGTTCTGGTGAACGGCGTGGAGTACCACACCGACGACGCTGTGACCATCAGCGTAAAGAAGACGATGCCGAAGCTGAAAGCGGCAAACCTTACCTTCAACCCCTTCTACACCGAGGAGAGTCAGACACTGACCATCACCGGCGGCACAGTGACGAAGGTCGAAGGCACCACACCCGATTGGCTGACAATGGATGGAACAAAGCTGACCCTGAGCAACGCGCCCAAGTCCGGCAGCGCCAGCCTGAATCTGCTGGTGTACACCACTGAGTGGGCGATTCCCGTGAACGTAAAGGCCAGTGTCAAGCTGAGCTATAAGGCTCCGAGGCTGAAACTGTCCGCTTCCTCCGTCACCCTGTCGGAGACGGACAGCCTGGGGGTGACATTGAAGCTGACTGCCGGGAAGCAGAGTCTGGAAGAACTGAATGTAAAGAGCGTGACCCTGCCCGCGGGCTTTGAAGATACCGAATTGAATCTGTATACCGGAGAAATTGCTCTGGTACCCATCGGAGAAATTCCCACGGGCAAACAGGCAGTGCGGGTAAGCTTCTACGGTACCGATTCCGTTCTTGATCTGCCCCTGAGGGTGAACAAGAGAACGCCGACCCTGAGACTCAGCAAGACCTCCGTGAGCCTGAACGCGGAGCTTGGGGACAGCATGACCCTGAAGGTGACAGCCACCCCGGCGGACTTGGACTTGGCCAAAGTAACGGTCACGAATCCCAGCGAAGCGCTGGAAGTGTCCCCTGTGAACGAAAACGGCGAATTCACCGTAACAGTCAAACAGGGTTCCGCCTCCAAGGCGTCCTATACGCTGATGGTTCAGGCGCCCACCGGCAAGGCGGCAAAGCTGACGGTGAAGACCCTGGCGGCAGGGCAGAAGGTGACCATGAGCCTGAAAGCTGCGGGCAGCATCGACCTGACCTTCCCCGAAAAGGGCGTGGCGCTCCAGCCCAAATACCGGAACTACGCCGGTGAGCTGGAAAATGTGGTCTATACCCTGGCACTGAAGCAGGGGAAAGTCACTTTGGACGCGGCCTTTGATGATTATCTGACCATAGGTGAAGACGGACTGATCCGCTGGAACGGAACCGGCAGTCTGGAGAGCGGCAATGTTTGCCTGATTACCATGACGGGCGAGCTTCCCAACGGCACAATGCTGTTCGCTACCGCGCAGGTGAGAGTGACCCAGACCCCTGTGATCCTGAGACTCAGCAAGGCCAGCCTGAGCCTGAACAAGCGCCTGGAAGAGAAGACACAGGTGACGGTGACCACCAGCACCAGAGGTTATACGCTGGGCGATGTGGAGCTTCTGGTAACGGACAATAAGAACGTACCCTCCGACGGCCTGACCGCGGCTTACGAAAACGGCCTGCTCACCCTGTCGGTGAACGAGAAGACGGTTTACGGCGGCAGCTACAAGGTGCAGCTGTGGGTCACGCCCAAGAGAGTCACGACACTTATGGTGAGAATTCCCGCGGAGAAAAAATCCGCCGTGACCATGACCGCGAGAGCCAGGGGCGGTATCGACGTGATCCGTGACGCCTCTGAGGTCATAGTGACGCCCGCCTACAGGAACTGCCTCGACGGAGCTTCTCTGAAGAAGCAGGTCAAGGTGACTTGGGCACAGGACGGCAGGAACTACAGTCAGGACGTGACGGAAGACTTCATCCTGACCTGGGCACAGGACGGGACGCTGCATGTGTCGAAGGTTCCCGGGAAAAGGCTGGCGCTGACCGGCAAGTACCGTCTGGAGATCCTGTGCGAGGGCATGGAGAAGGAAGCCTATACGGCGCTTTCCGTGAAGTGCGGTACGGCCAGATTTACAGTCGCTTCCGTATCGCTTTACGCCAAGGACGCCAACGACATGGCGCGTCTGACCATTACCACCACGGACAAGACGGTGAACACGCTGGAACGTGTGGAGCTGAAGGACGCCAGACTGAAAGGGACATATGAGGTGCTGGATCTTGGCGGCGGTCAGTTCGCGCTCTGTCTGATTCCCGGCGCGAAAGCAAAAACCGGCACAGTGACGCTGAACCTCTTCTGCGAGGGCAACACCACAGCAAAGCCCAGCGGAACGGTATCGGTCAAGGTGGAGATCCGGTAAACAAAGACAAAAAGGAACGAGTCGTATTTCGGCTCGCTCCTTTTTGGCGTTTTTCGCTGAGATGTGTAAGCAGACTGTGGGTGGCTCATCTGCGGCAGCATCCCGCCGTTTGCAGATTTTTATAGGTTTTGCTTCGATTAAGGGAAAAAACTGGCTGTTTTTTAATTCTTTTGCGCATTGTTTTTCCTTCCGAAAAGAAGTATGATTTTGTCGATCAGATAAGTATCTTGGAGGAATCAAAATGACGGTGGCAGAGGCCGAAGACGAATACCTGAAAGCGGTAAGGCTTGGACAAAAGGAGTGTGCCGTGCTGCAGGGAAAGGGGCAGAACCCGTTCCCGGTGGTGCTGGATCAAATATTGGGCGACGGTGTTTCGGAGGGCGCGCAGAATGTCGGCACGCTGGAAATACCCATTGAACGCATCGTTGGCGTGAAAAGCGCGGGGCGAATTTCCGCTTTTTCGGCGGGCTTTTTTCCGTTGCTGGACTGCGAGTCGGAATTCGCAATGAAGTGGATGACGCTGTGCCGGGCGCATCAGGGGGACGAGGGCATCCGCGACCCCATTATTTGCTATGAATATCTGGGAAATTTCTATGTTCAGGAGGGAAATAAGCGCCTGAGCGTGCTGAAATATTACGGAGCAATCAGAATTCCCAGCGTCGTTTACCGGATCGTGCCGCCTATGAGCGACAACCCGGAAATTCGCGCTTATTATGAGTTCCTGGATTTCTTCAAATATACGCGGCTTTACGACGCCCTCTACACCCATCCGGGGTGCTACATCCAGCTGCTGGCGCTTACCAATCTGCCGAAGGATCGGGAGTGGACGGAGGAAGAACGCCGCCGTTTCCGGGCGTATTTTCAGTATTTCCGGGAGGCGTTCGATGCGCTGGGAGGCCGGAGCCTGCATATCCGGGCGGAGGAAGCGCTGCTTTTGTGGCTGCAGGTGCATCCCTTTACCGATTTGGGAACGCTGTCCGGCGCACAGCTGAAAAAAACCCTCGGCGAATTGTGGGAAAACGTGGTGGCAATGGATCTGCCGGATCTGGTGGTGCGGACGGAAGCGGCGGGAACCGCCGCAAAGCAGTCGCTGTTCGGCAGACTGTGGCGGCCGGGACATGTCAATGTTGCCTTCGTTCACCAGCGTACCGTGGAGACCAGCCCATGGACGTGCGCCCATGACGTGGGGAGAAAGCATCTGGAGGACGCTCTGGGGAATGCCGTCACGGTGCGCAGCTATTTTGGCGCGGACACGGCCGCTCAGGCGGAAGCGCTTCTGGAACAGGCGGTCGCGGACGGCGCGGAGGTCATTTTCACTACGACGCCTCAGCTGGTCGCGCCCAGCCTGAAGGTCTCCATCCGCTATCCCAAGGTGCGGTTCCTGAACTGCTCCATTCATATGCCTTATTCCACGGTTCGCACCTACTACAGCCGCATCTACGAGGGAAAATTCATCACCGGCGCGATCGCCGGGGCCATGGCGGACAACAACAGAATCGGCTACGTGGGTTCTTATCCGATTTTTGGCGTCCCCGCTTCCATCAACGCCTTTGCCCTCGGCGCGCAGCTCACCAATCCCAGAGCGCAGATCGAGCTGAAATGGTCGTGCATGCCGGGCAACCCGACGCAGGAGTTCATTCGGGACGGAATCCGCGTGATCTCCAACCGGGATACACCGGCGGAGGACAAGCTGCACACGGAGTACGGCACCTATTACATCGACGGCAGCGGCGAATTTATCCCGTTGGGTTCACCCTGCTGGATATGGGGAAAGTTCTATGAAAACGTGATACGGGCGATCCTGTCCGGCACATGGGACGACATCCACGGGCAGGCGGTGAACGACTGGTGGGGGATGAGCAGCGGCGTGATCGACGTAAAGCTGGCGGACGATCTGCCGGAGGGCATCAAGAATCTGGCGCTCTACCTGCGCAGCGGCATCAAAAACGGAACGATCGACCCCTTCCGCAGGAAGATCGTCGCACAGGGCGGCGTAGTCAAGAACGATGGCATACGGACGCTTGGGGCGGAAGACCTGCTTCACATGGACTGGCTGTGCGAGAATATCCACGGCGCGATTCCCGCCTATGACGAGCTGCTCCCGATTTCCAAACCGACGGTGCGGCTTCTGGGCATTTATCGGGATACCATTCCGGCGGACGATGTTACGTAAACCATAGATCAAAAAAGGACGTGTTGCAGTGCTGCAATACGTCC
>OHJR01000355.1_pt1 | contig 11977 bp, 10 predicted proteins | sample 1568641 | NCBI WGS metagenome assembly OHJR01 (sample SAMEA3879607, study PRJEB24766) | human gut metagenome | biome: human-associated habitat; feature: feces | place: USA | collected 1985/1987 | reverse complement strand
GCAAAAAAGCAGAATTAAAAATATTTTTGATGGAAGAAAAATATTTGAGCAGCTGGGTGATGATTAAACATAATCTTTACGCAAACTTTATGAAATGCAAGAAAAGAGCGCCATGTAGGTGCTCTTTTGCTTAGTATGAACTTATACTGATTAACGTATGCGTGTATCTCCGGACGGCACATCCGGCCTTTCAGCCGGACGGCCGGAGCTTATGCGCGTAGAGCCCAAGTCATCACCGGAACCGGAACTTATGCGGGAATGCATCGCAGCCTGGCGCTTCGCTTCTTCCTCCAATTGGGCGCGCATCATTTTTTCGCGCTGAGCACGGCGGCGGGCTATGCGCTTACGTTCCTCTTTTTCCTGATGGTCAAGTATTATCAGCGCTATGCCTGCAATCACTGTAAGTATTATAAGCACTATCAGCACCGTGCGCAGCGCGGAGGATATTGATCCGCCTACTTCGTTGAGAACGTCTTCTTCCGTTGTGACGGATGGGGTAGAAGTGGGTGCGGCTTCAACGCCTACATAGTCCGCCTTTATATATGCATTGTATGTATATATATTGCCGGAAGGATCCTCTATTTCAAGCTTGAATATAAGGTCGCGCGGGGAACCGACACTCATTTTCTGATTGATGGTCTGCGTGCCGCGGGGTACGGATTCCAGCATGTATAAAAGGCCGTATTCCGATTCGCTCAGCTTCAGGTTTTGCATGTCCATGCTGCCGGTGTTTTCCACGGTGAAGTTAAGGCTTATGGAGCCTGCGGAATCAAGCGGGGAAGCAACCTCTGCCGAGAAGGATATGCCTATGAGCGAAGGGTCTATATACTTCCTGACGACATAGGTTTCGGTATGGTCGGAATAGTTTGTGTTGGTCGCGTCTATGCCGGATATGTTGAAAACCACGTTCCTTGTTTCGGTTGTGGGCACGGTATAGGTAAGCGTGCGGCTTTCGCCTATTGCAAGGCTTATAGCGTCCGAATTTACGGCATTGCCAAGCTCGTCCGTTACCTTTATTTTGCTTATGCGCTGGTTGCCGTTGTTGGTAAGGGCAATGGTGAACTGCTGTCCATCTTCACTTGCAGCACCCTGCGTAACGCTTACGCTTATCCTTGAATTTACCATGCCGAGCGTTTTTTCGCTTCCGGTAACGGTTACAACGCTGCCGTCCGCGCCCTTGTAGCTTATAACGGGCACGCTTGCAACGGTCGATGAACCCATTGTAAACTCATGGGTGTATACATACGGCGTGCCGGGCTCAACGGTAATGTTGCTTATCATGGCCTGCCTGCCACCGATCTCTTTATCTGTTAGGGATACGCCGGAAACAGGGGTGATGCCCGAGTTGGTTATGGTGTAGGTAAGCGTTATAGATTCGCCGCGGGATGCTTGAGATGAACTGGCCTTTACGGATACGCTCAGCGCAGCTTCCGCCAAGCCCGCTCCGCTGTTCAGCACGGTTACGGAGGCAGTGGAGTATTTCTGCTCTCCGTTTTCTGTCCATGCAATGTCAAACCCTATCGGCTGGCCGAGCATTGCCGCGGGTATGGATACGCTTTGGCTGAACGCTGTCGTTTCGCCGGGGGCGATAACAACTCCGCTTGTGTTGAAAAAGCGTGTGCCGTTGTTGGAAACGGATATGTTCTCCATGGCATATTCCGAATCGTTGGCGATGGAAATGCTCAGCTGAACGCTGCCGCCTTCCGCGCCGAGCGCGCCCGGGTCTGACGTTACGTTTATGGATGCGGCCATGGCTACGCTGCCTACAAGCAGGCAGGTAAGGCCTATTATAATTGCGAAAACTCTTTTAGTGCGTTTCATCAATATACCTCAAAAGCTTTTGTCATCGGTAAACCGATACATACTCTATTATAACTTAAAAAATGCCCGAACGCCATAGCGAAGGGCAATATGTTTCATTTAATTAATATTCCGGCAGGCTACTGCGGCAGCACCAGTTCGCATTCGCCTGCAAGTTCCGGCTTGCAGCGGCCGTCGGTGCGCTCAATTATGGCTTTTGTAATACTGTCCGCCTCTTTCTTAGCACAGGATATCGAAAGGCGTATCTCATCCGTAAATTCGCTTTCGGTTATTGCGGCGTTTGACTTTGCTATCAGGCTTTCTATCGCACCGTAGCGGGAATAATCGCACCTGAGTGCTATCAGCGTGCCGGGAATGTGCTTTTCCACTCCTGCTGCCTTAACGGCGTCTGCCGCGCCCGATGAATATGCGCGCACAAGCCCGCCCGCGCCAAGCAGTATCCCGCCGAAGTAGCGCGTTACCGTGCAAAGCACATAGGTCAGCTCATTTGCTTTCAGCACTTCGAGTATAGGCATTCCCGCCGTGCCGGATGGCTCGCCCGCGTCGCTGAAGCGGGTAGTCTCGCTCAGTTCGCCTATCCTGTATGCATAGCAAACGTGCGTGGCGTCCGGATACTGCTTTCTTACTTCATTCAGCCTTGAAAGCGCCTCGTCCTCGCTCCTCACCGGAAAACATTGGGATATGAAGCGGGAGCGGTTTATTATCCGCTCCGTTTTCGCTTCTGTATGTGCTGTTTTATACGGCCTCATGGGGCGTTAGCCCTTTATTACGCGCAGGAAGCCCTTCTTGCCCTTTTTCAGTATTATACCGCTTTCAAGGGCGGCGGGGTCTGCCGCGGCGTAAACATCGGTCACTTTAGCGTCGTTCATCAGTACGCCGCCGCCTTCTATCGTGCGGCGCGCGTCACTCTTGCTGGTGCAAAGTTTGCCAAGCACAAGAAGGTCGGTTACCCTAAGTCCGGTGGATTCGATTTCGGCATCGCTCAGCTTGAGTGTGGGCATATGCTCTATGTCTCCGCCGCCGCCAAACAGGGCCTCGGCCGCCTGCTGCGCCTTCTTGGCTTCTTCTTCGCCGTGAACCTGCGCGGTAAGGGTGTATGCAAGCACCTTCTTGGCCTCGTTTATGTTGGCCGTGGGTGCGGTGAGGGCATTTATTTCGTCTATGGGCATAAAGGTGAGCATCTTGAAGCAGTTCTGCACGCCGTTATCGTCCACATTGCGCCAGTACTGATAGAATTCGTACGGGCTGGTCTTTGCGGGGTCAAGCCACAGCGCGCCCTTTTCGGTTTTGCCCATCTTTTTGCCTTCGCTGGTGGCAAGCAGGCCCGTGGTCAGCGCGAACGCGGCGTGCTGCTCCTTACGCCTTATAAGGTCTGCGCCGCTGAGGATGTTGCTCCACTGGTCGTCGCCGCCCATTTCCAGCACGCAGCCGTATTTCTGGTGCAGCATAAGGAAATCGTAGCTCTGCATCAGCATGTAGCCCATTTCAAAGAAAGTGAGGCCGCGCTCCATACGCTGCTTGTAGCATTCCGCGGCAAGCATCCTGTTAACGCTGAACAGGGAGCCTATGTCGCGCATGAACTCCAGGAAGTTGAGCGAATGCAGCCAGTTGGCGTTGTTTTCTATTATGGCGGCGTTTTCGCCTTCAAAGTTGAGCACGTGCGCCATCTGCTTCTGGAAGCAGGAAGCGTTGTGCTGTATCTCTTCGGTGGTCATCATGCGGCGCATGTCTGTTTTGCCTGAAGGGTCGCCGATGTAGGCCGTGCCGCCGCCGAGCAGCACTATGGGCCTGTGGCCCGCGCGCTGCATATGCGCCATAGTCATCAGCGCAACATAGTGGCCGATGTGCAGGCTGTCTGCCGTGGGGTCGAAGCCGATGTAGAAGGTCAGCTTCTCTTTGCCCATCAGTTCCCTGAGTTCTTCGGGATGGGAACATTGCTTAACAAGGCCGCGTTCCTCAAGTATGTCGTATGCGTTTCTCATTTCAGTCTCCTCAAAAATATGTTATTTGCTTATTATTTTGAATTTGTTGCCAAGCCTTTCACTCAAAAGCGCGCCAAGCCTGTTACTGCCGTCCTTATCAAAGCCGGCCTTATCAATTATCAGCGCAAGGGCCTTGTTTGAATAAAGATAAAAGCAGTCGTTCGTTTCGTATGCGCAGAGCAGCTTATCGTAATCAAAGCTTTGCTCATGCCCGTTTATGCTCATGGTTACGCCGGAATCACGGAAGCGGTATTCGTGCCGGAGATTGATGAACGAAGAACTGTCAAACTTCCGCGCCGGCGCTATATAGAGGAAATAATATCGCCTGCCCAACCAAGCCATGCATGCAATGCTTATGGCGAAAAGGATATATCCTCCGGCGGTCACGGAATACACGGCAGCGGCCAGCGCTATTGCGAAAAGCATAAAGAACACGGCATGCGTACCCCAAGCGACGGACTTGAACATGCGCGCGTCAAAACGCTGAAAGTCCAGCACGGCCTTTTTTGTATATACTGTTGTGTTCATTATATCAGCCAATGCCTGATACTCCTCCTAAAAGCATGGGGATAGTGTATCATTTTTTATCCCTTTTAGCAATACGGGCTTATCCTGTATTTATAATGCTTTTTATTATCTGTTGTAATTTGGCGCACTATGCGGCTATAATAATGCCTATACAAATTATGGAGAGCACAATGTAAATGTACGGCGAATGCGATAAATATTATATGCGTCTGGCGATAGAGCAGGCGAGGGCGGCAATGGCGCTGGGGGAGGTGCCGATAGGCGCGGTCATAGTGAAGGACGGCGAGGTGATAGCAGCAGCACATAATATGTGCGAATCAAGCGGCGATCCTACCGCGCATGCTGAGCTTACAGCCCTTCAGGCCGCTGCCGAAAGAATAGGCAAGCGTGCGCTTTGCGAATGCGAACTGTATGTAACGGTTGAACCGTGCGCAATGTGTGCGGGCGCAATAATCAACGCGCGGCTAAAAAAAGCAGTGTTTGGCGCGCATGAGGAGCGTACGGGCTGCCTAGGCAGCGTTATGGATATAAGCGAAGGGTATTTTATAAATTCCGTGCGGGCATACGGCGGGGTGCTTGAGGATGAGTGCGCGGCGCTTATGGGAAGCTTTTTTGGTGATAAAAGGCAATGAAACAAAGTTTATTCACAAACCGGCTACCGAAGGTTCATCTATTATTCTTACCTATGACACATTTTGGGTTTATCATAACAACATCGGAAGCAAGCAAGACTTTTTCTTCCGTATGTGATACCTTCCTGCGATAAGATACCGACTCGGGATGTCCCCGGGTCGGTATCGTCTATTTTTGGATAAAACAGCGCCCGGAAGCGGTTGCTTCCGGGCATATATGTAAACAGTAATTTTATCGGTTGCGTTTGATAACTTCTATTGCCGCATTGGCCACGTTTTCCGCCGTGAAGCCGAACTCTTTGAACAGCACGGCGCCCTTTGCGCTTGCGCCGAAGTGGTCAAGGCCTATGCTTGCGCCGTCAAGCCCGACATACGCGCCCCAGGGCTGGGTAGCGCCGGCCTCTATGCTTACGCGCGCGCGTATTGAGGCGGGCAGCACGCTCTGCCGGTATTCTTCGCTCTGCTCGCGGAACAGTTCCATGCAGGGCATGGACACAAGGCGGGCGGTGTAACCCTGTACGGAAAGAATATCCGCGGCCTTGTACATCAACTCAACCTCGGAACCGGATGCCATCAATATAACATCGGGCGTGCCCTTGGGTTCGCGCAGAATGTAACCGCCAAGCATAGCCTTGTCACAGGTATCCTCAAGCTGGGGCAGGTTTTGGCGGGAAAGTGCCATCACGCTTGGCGCGTTCAGCTTAAGCGCGGCGCGGTAAGCGTATGCCGTCTCCTTTTGATCGGCAGGGCGGAACACATATGTGTTTGGCGTTGCGCGCAGCGATGCAAGCTGCTCTATGGGCTGATGTGTGGGGCCGTCCTCGCCAACGCCTATGCTGTCGTGCGTAAGCACATATGTTACAGGCAGCTTCATGAGCGCGCTGAGCCTGAGCGCGGGCTTTACATAATCGCTGAACACGAAGAACGTGGCGCAGTACGCCCTCAGTCCGCCGTAAAGGGCCACGCCGTTGGCTATGCAGGCCATGGCCAGTTCACGCACGCCAAAGTGTATGTTGCAGCCTTCGCGGCAATCGGGCGCGAAGTAGCCGCTGGTTTTAAGCTCCGTATTGTTGGAAGGGCCAAGGTCCGCGCTGCCGCCGAAAAGGTTGGGCATATGCGCAAATATGCGGTTGAGCACAACTCCGCCGCATGAACGGGTGGCCTTGGGCGCGTCTGCCGCAAGCATTTCATCATCGCTGAACACATCTTCGCTCACTTCGCCCTTGCGCCAGGATTCAAGCTGCGCGGCGAGCTCGGGATATGCTTCGGCATAGCCTGCATACATTTCTTCGTATTCTTTGCGTGCGCGCGCCCCGCGCAGGGACAGCGCCTCAAAGTGGGCATATACGTCCTCGGGAATATCAAACGGCGGATTCTTCCAGCCAAGGCGCTTGCGCATGTCCGCAATAACATCATCACCAAGGGGAGAACCGTGCGCGCCGGCCGAACCTTCTTTAAGAGTGCCATGGGCAATGTCCGTATGCACTATTATAAGCGAAGGCTTTTCGGCCTCTATGCGCGCTTCCTCAAGGGCGAGCGATATGGCGACGATATCTTCACCGCTTTCAACGTTTATTACCTGCCAGCCCATTGCGCCGAAGCGGGCGGCAACGTTTTCGGTAAAGGCTATGTCGGTGGAACCTTCTATGGTGATGCGGTTGCTGTCGTATACGGCTATAAGCTTGTTCAGCTTCTGCGTACCGGCAAGGCTTGCCGCCTCGTACGATGCGCCTTCCATCATGCAGCCGTCGCCCATAAGGACGTATGTATAGTTATCAACAACGTTGAAACCTTCTTTATTAAATATGGCAGCCATGTGCGCTTCAGCCATCGCCATACCTACGGCCATTGCAAATCCCTGACCGAGCGGACCGGTTGTCGCTTCCACGCCAACGGTGTGGCTGTATTCGGGATGGCCGGGAGTAAGGCTTCCGTACTGGCGGAACTGCTGCATGTCCTCTATGGTCAAACCATAGCCGTAAAGATGAAGCAGGGAATAAAGCAGGCTGGACGCATGGCCGGAAGAAAGGACGAATCTGTCCCTGCCGGGCCAGTTGGGGTGCTTAGGGTCATGGCGCATGTCGCTCCATATGGCATACGCGGCGGGCGCTGCACCTATGGGCATGCCGGGGTGGCCGCTGTTGGCCTTTTGAACGGTGTCTGCCGAAAGCACGCGGATAGCGCTGATAGCCTTGGCTTCGATGGGTCGCATAAACTACCTCCGAGATTGCATTTTTTGTTTGCAGGATGTATTATACCATATGATTGGAAATGATGGAACGAATTATGCCGTATTATTATTCAGGAATATTTCATGCGGCGATGAGCGTACATATAAGCAGCTTGCTTAGGCGGCGGGGTTCGATGCGAAGCAAAATTTGCTCAAATATGAAAAATCGACCTCATTTTAACATTTGCGTCACAGCAATGCGCGTACGGCCGCTTGATATAATGCGTAAAATGCGCTAAAATAAACTATCAAATTATTTAGTGAAGAAGGAGGGAGCTAAATGCCCGGAATCATTAATACGGAACTTGGCGCCATATCTATACCGGATGAGATCGTGGCAACCATAGCAGGCTATGCTGCCAGCGAGAATTACGGAATAGTCGGCATGCACGCCAAAACTACCGGCGATCAGCTTTGGAAGCTGGTAGGGGGTGATAATCAGCGCCGCGGCGTGAAAGTCACCTGCGTAGAAGGCGACCAGATCGATATAGATCTGTTTGTTACCATCATATACGGCGCAAGCCTCACCGCCGTTGCGGAGAATGCAATCGGCAACGTGCGCTATCGTGTGGAGGACATGACGGGACTTAAAGTGCGCAATGTGAATATTCACGTTGAAGGCGTGCGCGCCTGAAATTGATAATGCTTTCCATGCGGCGTGAACGCAGGGGAAGCACGGAGGAAACTGATTTGGAAAACATTACCATAGGCGGCGCGATGCTGAAGGAAATGTTCCTTACCGGCGCGGCGCTGCTTGAAAAGAACCGGGCGTATATCGATTCGCTCAATGTGTTTCCCGTGCCGGATGGCGATACGGGAACCAATATGTCCATGACGATGCAGAGCGCCGTCAAGGAAATACAGAATTGCAAAGGCACCAATGTGAGCGATATCGCAGCGGCGGCCTCTTTGGGCGCACTTAAGGGTGCGCGCGGTAATTCGGGCGTTATATTGTCCCAGATATTAAGGGGCTTTGCGCGCGCACTTTCAGGCAAAGAAGAAATGGCGCCGGAAAACTTTGCCGCTGCGCTCACTACCGGGACCGAGGCTGCGTATAAGGCCGTTATGAAGCCCAAGGAAGGCACAATGCTTACTGTTGCGCGCATGATGGCGGAAGCCGTTACCAAGGAAGCGAACGAGGGTGCAAACCTTTATAAGCTTATAGACGTTATGATAGACGAAGGCGAGCGTGCGCTGCTGCTCACGCCGGAGCTTTTGCCTGTGCTTAAGGAAGCGGGCGTTGTGGACTCCGGCGGCAAGGGCCTTGTTACCATACTTCGCGGCTTTAAGATGGTTATAGACGGCGAGGAAGTTGATGAATACGTCCTTGCACCGCAGATGCAGGATACCGCAGGTATAACGGGCGGCGAAGAAGGCGCGGATCTTGAAGCGCTTGACGATATAGAGTTCGGCTATTGCACGGAATTTTTCATAATACATCTTGATGAGTCGTTCTCTGAAGCGGATTTGGACAAGCTGCGCGAAAAGCTTATGAAGATAGGCGATTCCGTTGTTGTGGCCTACGATTCTGACTTCATAAAGATCCATGTTCATTCAAACTGCCCCGGCAAGATACTTCAGCTTGCGTTAAGGCTTGGCGAAATAGACCGCATAAAAATAGAAAATATGCGCGAGCAGAACCGCGAATTGCTTGCCAACATGAAGAAGAACGAGAAAGAGAACGCTCTTGTCGCCGTGAGCATAAGCGACGGTATAGACGAAGTTTATAAGGCGATAGGCGTGAACAATCTCATCTCCGGCGGTCAAACCATGAACCCGAGCATAGACAGCATAACCAAGGCCATACGCCGCGCAAACGCAAGGAACGTTTTTGTGCTGCCCAACAATTCAAACATAATCATGGCGGCCCAGCAGGCCGCGGCCATAAGCGACCGCAACGTTATCGTAATACCCAGCAAGACCATGATGCAGGGCCTTAGCGCCGCGCTTGCATACAGCGATGATGTTGACGTTGAAACCAATACGGAGCGCATGACTGCCGCCATAAAGCAGGTACTTTCCGGTTCCGTGACATATGCCGTGCGCGATACGCAGTTCAATGGCGAAAAGATATCCCAGGGCGATATAATCGGCCTGCTCGATAACGTGATAACCAAGGTTGGCACCAGCGTGGACAGCGTTGCCGTTGAACTTCTTTGCAGCATGATAGAGAATAAGGGCGACGACTGCATGGCTACCATATTCTATGGCGAAGGCGCAGATGAGGACAGCGCACAGGCCGTTGCCGATGCAGTGAATGAAAAATATCCCGATGCGGAAATAACGGTGCAGTACGGCGGTCAGCCGCTTTACTACTATTATTTCTCCGTGGAATAAAATGGCAGTCGCTCCTATAACGAGCATAAAGGGAATAGGACCCCGCCGGGCCGAAGCATTCGGCCGGTTGGGTCTTTTTTCGGTTGAAGATATGCTGTCGTTTATGCCGCGGGGTTATATTGATTATACTAAAAGCGTGCTTATGTGCGAAGCGGAGCAGGGGATGCTCTGCGCCGTTAAGGTAACGATTACGGGCGAAGCCAAAACCGTGCGAATACGCGGCGGGCTTACAATAACCACAGCTGCGGCAACGGACGGGCTGAATAAACTTCAGCTGTGCTGGTATAATCAGCCGTATATGGCGTCTAAGCCCGAAGCCGGAAGGACATGCTATGCCTGCGGCCGTGCAGATAAGCGGCGCGGTATGAAGCTGATGAACCCGCAGCTTTGCGATGAATTGCCCGGCATAGTGCCGCAGTATCCGCTGGTTAGCGGCCTTACGCAAAAAATAATGCGCGAAGCGGCAGCGGGCGCATTGGGAATGTATAAAGGCAGAATAGAGGAAACACTTCCCGAGAGCATAATGGCTGAATATTCGCTTATGCCGCGCGGGGATGCGCTGCTTGCCATGCACATGCCGCAAAGCTTTGAACAGCTTGAGCGCGCAAAAGAGCGCATGGCGTTTGAAGATATGCTGCTTTACGCGCTTATGCTGAGCATACTGAGGCATAGGCGTGAGCAGGGCGGCGGAATTGCGTTCAATATGAATGGCAAGCTTGAAAGCTTCAAAAAACTGCTGCCGTTTGAGCCTACGGCGGCCCAGTTTAGGGCAATGCGGAATATTTCATCGGACATGGCTAAAAACGTTCAAATGAACAGGCTTGTTCAGGGCGATGTTGGCAGCGGCAAAACTGCCTGCGCGCTTTTTGCCATATATGCGGCCATTGAAAACGGATACAGTGCCGCGCTCATGGCGCCGACTGAGATATTGGCGGATCAGCACTACCGCACGCTGGAAAAAATGTTTGGCAGCAGGGCAATACTGCTCAAAGGCGGTATGAAGAAAAAAGAGCGGGAGGAGATAGCCGCGCGCCTTATGGGCGGAGAAGCGCTGGCGATAACCGGCACCCATGCCATAATAAGCGGCGGGGTGGAGATAGCTAACCTTGGCCTTGTTATAGCAGATGAGCAGCATCGCTTCGGCGTCAGGCAGCGCGCAGCCATAAGCGCAAAGGGCAGCGCACCTGATACGCTTATAATGAGCGCAACGCCAATACCGCGCACACTTTCGCTGCTTATGTACGGAGACCTTGAGCTGAGCGTTATTGACGAACTGCCGCCGGGCAGAAAGCCTATAAAAACGCGAATCGTGCCGCAGGAGAAGCGGGACGATATGTATCGCTTTATCGAAAATGAGCTCAAGGACGGCGCACAATGCTACGCCGTGTGTCCCCTTGTTGAAGAAAGCGAGGCCATGGAAGGCGTGCTCAGCGCAGCGGCGCTGTATAAAGAACTGAGCAAAAAGCTTGACGTCAGCATAGAACTCATGCACGGGCGGCTGAGCGCTGCGGAAAAGCAGGCGCGGGCAGCGCGCTTTGCATCGGGCGAAACGAAACTGCTTGTGTCTACAACTGTAGTTGAAGTTGGCGTGGACGTGCCAAACGCCACGATAATGGTAATAGAAAACGCGGACCGCTTCGGTCTTGCGCAGCTTCATCAGCTTCGCGGCAGAGTAGGGCGCGGCAGCAAGGAATCATACTGCTTTTTGCTGAGCGAATCGGATTCAAAAACGGCAAAGGAAAGGCTAAGTATACTGTGCAGCACTACGGACGGATTCAAAATAGCGGAGCGCGATCTTGAAATGCGCGGGCCGGGCGAACTTATAGGCGCGCGCCAGCATGGCGAGGATGGTCTTAGCGCGGCTATGTTCGCAAGCAACATGAAAGCATTCAACATGGCAAAAGATGCGGCGGATAAGCTTATCGCAAAAGGCGACATGAGCGATCCGCTTATTAAAAAAGCCGTCATTACGGCGGATGAAAAAACGAAAAATATAGCGCAGAATTAAAACAGAACATAACTGTAAATCTTTATCCACACTTCTCTTATTTACCATTCATAATATCTCCGCTTTGGGCGAAACATAAAGCCAGACAAAGCAAGGAGGTGAAAGCAATGTCACGAAACAGCGTACTGATTCCCGAAGCGAAGAAGGCTATGGATTCCTTTAAGAGCGAAGTAGCCAATTCCCTTAACGTGAACCTGAAGCAGGGCGATAACGGCGACCTAACTTCCCGCCAGGCCGGTTCCATCGGCGGCGAGATGGTGAAGCGCATGATAGCCTATGCCGCTAACAACATGAATAAATAATAAAAGTTATAAAGTTTACAAGGCCGGAAACGGCCGGAAGATATCCGGATACTTCTATTAAAGAAAAGGAGGTGAAACACACAATGGCAAGCAATAAGGAAAACCGCAAGAAGCTGCAGAACTTCAAGACTGAAGTT
>OHJR01000349.1_pt1 | contig 12151 bp, 3 predicted proteins | sample 1568641 | NCBI WGS metagenome assembly OHJR01 (sample SAMEA3879607, study PRJEB24766) | human gut metagenome | biome: human-associated habitat; feature: feces | place: USA | collected 1985/1987 | reverse complement strand
AGGAGCTTATCTACAACGTGAATTATGAGAATGCCATGTTCAACTACGCCCTGTTGCTGCTTAAGCAGAAGCGGTATGAGGAGTCGGAAACCATCTGCCTGCACCAGATTCCCAACACCTTCGTTACGGGGCAGAAAAACACACGCGGCGTACTTTATGAGGTGCTTGGCAGGGCTCTTCACGGTCAGGGACGCCACGAGGAGGCTTTTGAAAAGCTGCTGCTGTCGGTCAACACGCTCGACTCGCTGCGCAACGAGAAACACATCGACCTGTCGGACGTAACGCAGACTTTTGAGACGCGTCTGGCGGAGATTGAGAAGCGTCAGCCTGCGGCGGGCGGCAGCGGGATAAACTGGTGGATTACGGCGGTGGCTCTTGCGCTGATTCTTATAGCGGGAATATGGTGCGGGGTGGCCATACGGCGCAAGAACGAGCGGCGGCGGCAGAGCAGTCGGCTGAGGCAGTTCGGCGACGTGGAGATGGAGCATTGCCGCTGCGAATCGGCAACTCAGAAGGAGCTTGACGAGGCCAACCGCCGCATAGTGTCGATAAGCATGAAGAAGGGGGAGGCTGACAGTATGTTAGCGTCAGTGAGGGAGATAGCGGAGGCGCCGTCCACCTCCTCGCGCGAGAAAATCAACGGCATACGCAACCTGCTGAAGTCGGTGCCCGTCTCTGACCGCAACTGGGAGATATTCCGCGCCCATTTCGAGAAGGTGCACCCCATCTTCTTCAGCAACCTGAGCAAGCGTCATCCGGGACTTACGCAGGGCGACCTGAAGATGGCGGCGTTTATTGTGATGAACATATCCTCTAAGGAGATAGCCTCACTGCTGTGCCGTTCGCAGCGCACGGTGGAATCGGCGCGCTACCGGCTGCACAAGAAGCTGATGCGCGACGACGACTCCACGCCCATGGCGGAGTATCTGCGCAGCTTTATGGGGTGAGAGCAGCTAAGGCTGAATTGATGTGATTTATGTAACTTATGTGGCAGGGCCGCAGGCTAAAAGCGAGCTTTGCTAATGAGGATAGAAACGCACTAAAGCACAGAGCAAAAGCTAATTTTTGAGGGAAAAGGGTAGATATGGTAGCTATTTTAGCTATTGTAGCCGAGTAGCCGCAAAGGGCGAAAGAACGAAATAACGCCAGTGAGGTTAGGGCGATTAGATAGGGTAAAGAGGCGGCTGTGGAGAAAGCGAACCAATCCAAGCCATTGGAGGCTTGGGAATTTTGGGAGTAATGGGAATGATGGGAATTTGCGCTGAAGAGCCCGAACCACGCCAAAATTAAGGCAAGCGAGCAGAGGCCCGGTGGGGAAAGAAGCTTAGGGAATTTAAGGAGCTTAAGGGGTGTAAGGCGAAGCGCGATGGCCTTTGCTACCTGGCTACTTTAGCTAAAAAGCTACCAAGGCGCTGCTGCAAGATGTGCGCTGCGCGCGTTTAGGGGTGCAGAAGCGCCTGAGCGGCACTAAAATTGTGGCAAGGGAGCATGAGGGCTGAGAGGATAAGGAGCTTAAGGAAATTAAGGAGCTCAAGGAATTTGGGGAGAGCGCCCAGCTGAGAGAAACTTCTGCAGAAGGGGTGCTGAAGCGCTGAGCCAAAGCAAATTTGAGCGGGAAAGAGGAGAAAGGATTGGAGGCTTGGGAATTGGGGGAGAAGTGGGTGCTGAAGCGCTGAGCGGAAACAAATTTAAGTGGGAAAGAGGAGAAAAGATTGAGGGCTTGGGAATTCTGCGGAAGAGGGGCACTTAAGCGCCAGAGCGAAAACAAATTTTTGAGGGAAGAAGGGTGCTGAAGCGCTAAGCCGAAGCAAATTTGATAGCAAACAGCGCGGCTAAAAGGGGGGGCTGAAGCGCTTGAGCCAAAACAAATTTGAGAGCCAGCAGGGCGGCGAAAAGGGGTGCTGAAGGGCTGAGCGGAAACAAATTTGAGAAAGAGAGCCCAAAGCGACGAAACAGCTAAAGCGCCCGGGAGCTGAAGGGTTCGAGTCTAAAGCCTTCGCCCGCACCAAAATTATGGCAAGGGAAAGGTGAGAAAAGCAAGCAGAGCGGCGAAAAGGGGGCGCTGAAGCGCTAAGCCGAAACAAATTTTTGAGAGAAAAAGGCGGGAGGCATGAAAGAGGGGAAGGTGGTAAAAGGAAAAAAGAGGAAAGGGGTAAAAAAGAGGGAAAAGGGGTTGATATGAGGGGAGAAAAGGGGGCTAATAAGAGGAGGGTGGGGAGAGGGGTGAAATAAAAATTTTCTTTCTGTTTATGATATAGATGCCGGGCTGAAGACTTATTGTGGCAGGCGTAACCGTTCCGGCAGATATTGAAGCAACTTGCTTGCCATCAGCCGTAAAGATACGCAAAGCGCTGTCTATTGCGCCGAACACGGTGATTTGTCCGGGTTCCGTCACTATGCTCCATCCGGCCTCATCGGTGTCGGTGCCGTTAACGCCGGTCCAGGCCGTCTCAACAGTGTTGGAAGGACCGCTTTCGCCCTTGTCTTAAACGGCCGTAACGGCGAAGAAGTGTCGCTCCTTGTCCGACATCGGCACTTTATACATCGTCTCTGTTACAGGATTTTGGTTTACGCGGACTCCGTCGAGCCAGATATTATATCCTTTCAGTATGAGCGATGCCTCGCCCTGCGGGATATACTCCACATCGTCAACGTGCATCATCATCTTGCCGCGCGAGAAGCAGCGAATGGCCGCATACTGAGTGCCTTCAGGCACAGCCACTTCGTACACCGTCCAGGCTGAAGGTATGTTCTCATAGCGCTTCAGAGCGGTAAAGGAAGACGTTGGAAAACCCAGGCGCAGATGACCCCTGGGGCCAGGTTGATTTGACCCCCGAAGCCAAAATCGGGATGACCCCTTTGCCCAAAATAAAAATGACCCCTGTTGACATAGAGCCACCAGGGGATTTTATATGTATCTTTGGTTTCCGTTTTGGCCGACGGGGGATAAAACCAAAGAAACATGAATACAAAGTTAAAAAACATTCTCCTGTGTCACGCATCGGGAATGGGAATAAAAAGCATCAGCAGTGCTTTTGACATCTCGAGGAACACGGTGCGGCGCTATGTGAGAATGTATCAGGACAGCGGTATCCCCGCTGAAAAGTTGCCGTCGCTGAGCGATGCGCGGCTGCAGGAACTGTTCTCCATACCAGGATCGCGGGAACACAAACCATCGGAACGTCAGATCCGGCTCGAAGCCCTGTTGCCGGAATATGCGGCAAGGCTCTCCCGAAAGGGCATGACAGTCAAGCAGCTGTACGAAGAGTATCATGCAGACCATCCCGACGGATACCTTCGTGCGTCCTTCGGGATGAAACTCAGGCAGTTCATGCTCCAGACCAACGCCATAGGCCATGTGGAGCACCGCACCGGTGACCAGATGTATGTGGATTTCGCCGGAGACAGACTGGAGATAGTCGACGAGGCGACTGCCGAAGTGCGGAAGGTCGAGGTGTTCGTCGCCATACTTCCGTGCAGCCACTACACATACTGCGAGGCAGTGTGGTCCCAGAAAAAGGAGGATCTGATAAAGGCATGCGAGAACGCCATCCGTTTCTACGGGGGTGCCCCGTGCGCCATTGTGCCGGACAACCTGAAGTCGGCTGTCACGCGCAGCGACCGCAACGAAGCTGTGATCAATCCGGACTTCGAAGCCTTTGCCGAGCATTACGGATGCGCCGTAGTCCCGGCCCGGGTGCGGCACCCCAGGGACAAGGCACTGGTGGAAAACGCAGTCAAACTGATGTACCGGTCTGTGTATGTCGATCTTGAGGGAATGGTGTTCCATGACCTGGAGTCGCTCAACGATGCAATCCTCAGATCTCTGGAAAAGTTCAATGCGCGCAATCTGACCCGGCGCAGGGAATCCCGCCGTCAGCTTTTCGATTATGTCGAGAGAGACAGCCTGCGGCCTTTGCCCGCGGACCGCTACCAGATGAGACAGCGGACGGTTGCCACAGTCCAGCGCAACAGTTACGTAACGCTGAACAAGCACCACTACAGTGTGCCGGTACAGTATGTGGGCAAACGCGTGGAGATGGTATACGACAACGATAAGATCGACATCTTCCATGGCTTCACCCATGTCGCAACGCATCACCGCAACGACACTCCTTACGGGTACACGACAAAGCCGTCCCACAATCTGCCGGGGCGCAAGGGAAGCTGCGAGAGTGACTTGCAGGAACTCCTTTCCCGCGCCGCCGTGATCGACAACATTGTCGTGCACTACCTGCGTGCGGTCATCGAGGACAAGCGTTATCCAGAACTTGCTTTCAGGGCCTGCCGTGGCATCATGAACCTGGAGAAAAAGTACGGGCAGGAACGCCTTGTATCCGGGTGCGACGCGGCCATGGACGCACGCCGCTACAGCATCAGCGACATGGTGGACATCCTCGAGTCCGGGGCGGACGCGGATTATCTGCCGGGAGCCGAGGCTGATGACCGGGAACCTCATAGACCGGCCCACCGTAACATACGGGGCAAAGAATACTTTGCCGCCAGCATAAAACAATCAACACAGAACAACAACGCAGAAAATGGAAACAAACGATAAAACCTCCCCTGTAACTCCGGAGAAAGACCGCAACTCTGTCTCTCTGGATCTCATGCACCGCATGCGCCTTCACGGAATGGCCGCCGCTTTCTCCGAAAGCCTTCAGGCGACCTTCGCCGAGACAATGACACCTGACAGCTTCCTCAACTGGCTGCTCTCCAGGGAATGGGACTTCCGGGTGGCCCGTAACATCGAACGCCTTATAAAAGGCGCGAACTTCAGATACAACGACGCATCGGTGGCGCATATCGACTACACGCTGCCGCGTGGCCTGGACCGCAACCAGATGGAACGTCTTGCCTCGCTGGATTTTGTCCGCAAAGGAGACAACCTGTTCATCACAGGCTGTGCCGGCACGGGCAAAAGCTATCTGGCCACAGCACTGGGATACGAGGCCTGCAAGGCCGGAATGCGTGTCCTGTACGCAAACGCCTCCAAACTGATGGGCTCTCTGAAAATCGCAAAAAACAAAGGGACAATCGAGACGGAACTGAAGAAACTCAAGAAAACGCAACTCCTTATCCTCGACGATCTCTTTCTGGTTCCCCTCGATGCTAAGGAGCGCGCACACCTGACGGAAATCATCGAAGACCGACACGGACGCAAGTCAATCATCGTCACATCACAACTCCCCGAACTGGACTGGTACGACGCCATCGGCGACACCACAGTGGCGGATGCCATCCTCGACCGCATCGTCCACACCGCACACCGTATCACACTCACCGGCGAAAGCGTCCGTAAACTCAAAGCCTTCAAAGGCAGATAAGCCAAAATAAAACTGACCCCGTCGCCCAAACTCTTCAGGGGTCAAAAACAAATTATTTTCGGGGGTCAAATCAACCTTGGCCCCAGGGGTCATCCGCGCCTGGGTTTTCCAGCAATATTTTTTGTTGCGGGGGGGAGCAACGGGGCGGATTCTCGCGAAACCGCCCCGCTGAAAGAAAGGAAAAGTTGTTAAAGAAAAAGTTGTTATTTGCTAACTACGATTTTGCGCGTGCAGCTGAGCTGTGCGTGGGTTACGCGCACAAGACAGGTGCCACGGGGCACGCCGTCGAGGTTCAGCACGGTGTGGCCGCTGCACTGCGGCAGATGGAGCAGCAGGCGGCCGTTGAGGTCGTAGAGGTCGATGGTGTATCCGTCGAGGTCAACATTGACGTTGAGCACTTCGCGCGCCGGCACGGGCCATACAGCCACTTTCTCGGCACTGATTTCGCCAACACCTACTTCCTGATCAATATGCACGGGGACAGCCACGTAGCGTGTGCGACCCTTCTGGGTCGCAGAGGCCAGCAGCCAGTGGTCGGAGTTGCGGTTGCCCGACACTTCCACCAGGCCGTTGTCTTTGAGTGCGAACTCGGCGGCAGGCTGCTGCAGAGCGAACGTCATGGTGCCGTTTTCGGCGCTCATGCCCAGCACATCGGGCAGCGACAGGCGGGCCGGTTTGCTGCCTAAGCCGCGCAGCTGTACGGTCTGACGGGCCATGGTATCGCGCACGCATCCGGCGCCGAGGTTGTCGATGCACACATACGACGGTGTAGTGCAGCCCTGGCTGTTCGACTTGGTGCCGCTGAAGGCGAACTTAATCGACACGAGCTTGCCCATATCGCTGAGGTCGAACCACTGCCAGCCGTCGATGTAGTAGCGGTCGCGGGCGTCGGCGCTGCGGTAGTCGGCCAGATAGATTTCCTTATCCACCGTGGATTTGTCGGCGCGTGTGCCGGTCAGCGTCAGCTTGAACCAGTCGTCCTTGGCGAATCCGCCTGCCTGCGACGACATTCCGTCGCCGTTGAGCACTGCATCCTTCACCCAGGCGGTGTTTACCAGCGAGATACCGGGCACGGTGTCGCCCTCAGCGTTGCTGGTGAGCTTGACTACACAGGGACCCCAGTAGGCGTCACCGTAGATAACACCGTAATTGGCCGAGCGGTCGCCGCCGCCTGCAACGTTATTGAACTGGTCGGTGAAGCCGGTATAGGCCGTTGACGTGCTGTTGGCATATCCGCACCAGGCCCATGAGTCGTAGTTCTTCAAGTAGTAGTTGGGGAACTCCCACGAGCCGGAGAAGAAGGATGAGCGACCGTTCTTCTCGCCGCTCCAGTGCGATTCCGGGGCGAGCTGCAGGTCGTCGAATGTGGCCGGATACATACCTCCGCTTACACGGATAACGGCCTTGTCGGAGTCCGTGTTTCCCCAGCCGTCGGTTACCTTCACGCTGTAGGCCATGGAGTGAGAGAGCGTGGTGCTGAGAGTGAGGTCATTGCCCAATACCTTGCCGCTCTGGTCGGTCCATTCCACCGTGTAAGGCCACACACCGCCCTGAGCGTAGGCCACGAGCTGCGCCTGAGAGCCTTCCGTGCCCTGTTGGGGAGCGAAACTGATGGCGGCGCCGAAGTCCTGCGGCTGACCGCTGAAGTCGTCTATGAGCACCGAGTCGGCGTTTTCAGTCTCGAAGCGGAGAACAGCGAGGCTGCCCATGTCGCGCAGACTGATATAGCGCCATTCGCCCGGAGCTATCGTCTTGCTGCCGAGTTGCTGTTGTGCTGCCGAGAGGCTTGTGAGCTTCACCGCCTGTTTGTTGCGCATATAGAAGCCGTCGAGCGTCAGAGCCGAGGCGTTGGTGGGTTTCACGGAAGCGAACTTGCCGCTCATCATTGCCACCTTGGCTGCCGGAGCCGTGCCGGGAGCGCCCGAGAGGGCTATCACCTTCCAGCCCGAGAAGTGCGCTGTGCCGTCGTCGAACATAGTGCCTTCCGGCTCAACCGTCTCGAACGTGGAGACGGCTGTGGGTGCATGTTTGGTGGTGAAGGGAGCCGACTCTATAACGCCGCTGTTCACGCCGCGGAAGTTGCGCAATACCACATAAGCCTTGTACTCATTGCCGGCAGAGAGCGAGTCTACCGTTACCTGCCCTTCACGGCCGGCACGCAGAGCCACTTTCCTGCCCAGGATGGTAACATCTTCCACATACGGAGTTTCCTCATAAACGGGCCATGCAATCACATACGCCTCGCAGCTGCGGTCGGCCTTGAGCTTCACGGTGGCCTGCGTGTCTGTGATGCCGCCTACCTGCGGATAGCCCTGAGCCATAGAGGCTGCGGCGCTGTTGGACGAGTATTCATACGCACCAATGGCACCGTTTGCCGTCTTACGTGCTGTGCCGTTGAGGTCGGCAGTGATGTAATCCACCGGAATGGCAATGCCGAAGCCGCCCGGCGAGTCGAGCTCGTTGATGCCGGGAGCTACAAAGGCCGCTTTCTCATTGATGGCGCCGGTCATGTTGATGGCGCTGCAGAAGTCGGCGAAGTTGTAGTCGTTGGCCTGAACGCCGCCCACAGTAGTGGTATCGGCCGAGAAGAGGGAGTTGTTGGCGAACACACCCTTCACCGCATAATCCGGTTTCTGGATGCGCAGAGCATAACCCTTCATCTCACACTGCAGAATGTTGTTACGCAGTGTGGAGCCGCTGAAAGGAGCATTGATGTAAATGCCCGAAGAAATAGCGCCACCCGTACCGCTGAGAACAACAGTGTTATACTGAATCTCCTTGGTCTGCTTGATGGTGTCGTTGTTGGCCACGTTGAGGCCGTACATCGTAGTGCTTGCCGAGCCTGTGATGCTGATGTCGTTGTTGTAGACACGCTGACGGCCGGCTTCCGGCTCATTGATATCGCGGAGATAGATGGCCGAGATGTTGCTGCGCGACGAGGGCGCGGTGATGGTGAACACATTGTCGGCGCACACCATGTTGCCGTTGGCGCGATAGATATCCATGCCGTTGAAGCTTGAACCCATCACGCTGCCGTCGTGCTGAACGGTGTTGCCCGTGATTGTTACGTCATTCTCCCCGCTGATGTAGAGGCCCTTGGAGCCTTGGTTGACGAACGTGTTGCCTTTGATTACGGCGCCCTTTTCGCGAGGCAGCGACACGTTGGTTGTGCCGCCCACGGCAGCGCCTATGTAGCCGCCCTCGAGCAGACACCCCTCAATGGTCAGATTGTCGTTGTTGCAGTTGGCCACATCTTCGGCGTAGGTGCGGATGAGGTTGATGTCGTCGCTGTAAGACGTTGTGGTGGCTGCGTGGATATAGCAGTTGCGGATGGTGTCGTTGCAGCTCTGCCCCTTCACGAACACCACATAGTCGAACTTAACATTTTCGGTGGTAAAGGTGAGGTCTTCCACCGTGGCGTAGTCGATGCCGTTGAGGGTGAGCACGCCATACTGGTCGCGATAGTCGCGCGGCGAGTCGTATGACTCGTAGTTGATTACCACTTTGCTGCGGTCGCGACTTTGGCTGCGCAGCGTCAGCGTGTTCTTCGACGAGTTGCCGGGAATGGCGTCAATCTGCACCAGTTCGGTGTATTCGCCGTCTTCCACCTCGAGCACTACGGGACCGTCGATGCCTGTCTTCAGAGCCTCCATAGCGGCTTTGAAGGTGGCGAAATCGGCGTTCTCCGACTTGCCGATGACGAAGTTGCCGTGCTTGCCGCCTACCGTATAGGCAGAGGCAATGAGGCGGTTTGCAGGGGTGTAGTCATTGCCGCTTACGGTGATGCTGTTGAGCTGAGCGGTGAACTCCTCGCCACTTTCGGCGTCCGACTTAACATCGTAAGCCAGCCAGAAGTGGTAGATGCCGGGCAGTTTTATCTCCCTGTTGCCGGAGAAGCTGAGCGGGTTGCCCTGCGCCGTGGCGTAGAGGTCGTTGGTGGCGAAACCGGTGTTTGTGCCGGTGTAGTAGACAAGAGCTTTCTCCAGGCCTGCCAGAGTGGCGTCGGGAGCCGAGAAGCTGAGCTTGCTCACATCTATGCTGCCTTTGTCGCCGCCCACATACATGCTCACATGGAGCATGGCATTGTTCTCGCTGCCGCGCAGCAGCGACTGCGGAGCCACCGATTCCACTTTCACCGAATCCACGCTGAGGGGCTTCGGAGTGAAGGCAATCACCTCAATGGCCCAGCCGTCGTTGATATTGTTCTTCGACGGGTTGAAGAGCACTGTCAGGGCGCCGTTGTCGGCCGTCGACATAACGTCGGGAATGTTCGACTTGCTGCTGTAGAGGCGCACGAGGCGGTCGGCGGTAGCTGTCGAAGCGCCGTTGTAGACGTCGAAATCGTCGTTTACGTTGGTGTAGAAGCTGCGGAAACGGAACTTCAGAATCTGGCCTTCGGCGGGCATGAACGTAACCTTGCCCTTGTGGGCGGTGGTGTATTTGCCGTCGGGACCGCCGTCGTCGTAGAAGAGCATGGTGCCCGTAACGTTCACCACATCGTCGTTGCCCCGGAAGAAGTAGATGTTTTTGGTCAGCGACTGACCTTCGGGGTCTGCGTTGGTGATGGCCGGGGTCTGCGAGCCAATCTTCACCTCTGTCAGAGAGGCGTCAACGGGCAGGTCGGCAGCCAGAGAGCCTACCATGTCGTAAGCCACCCAGAAATAGCTGTCGCGTTCGGGCAGCGTGTCGGCAACGGCGAGCGTCAGGGTCGACGTCTCAGCGCCGGCGGCTATGGTGTCGGTGGCAAGGAGAGTGGCAGTTGAGGCGCTGAAGGTGTTGTCGGCACCGGTGGCGTAGAGCTTGACAACCTTCACAATGTTGCCGCAGCCTTTCAGATTCACTTTCACGCTGTTGAGCGCCAGGGGGTTCTTGTCGCCTTCGGTGACCACCTTGAAGCCCACAACCGGCACATCGGTCTGTGCGGCCATGACGTCTGTTTCGGGTGCCTGGAAGCCTTCCACGCTCTTGATGACCATGGGCTGCGACTTATACAGGTTTACATTGGCCTTAAAGCCATTGGTAGAGTTAGTGCCGCGCACGCCGTTGGGATAGAAACGCACGGTGAGGGCGCCGCTTGCCGTGGTGCCGCGCAGAGGCGAGGCAGGCAGGGTGTTGTTGTTGCTCTTCGTTACGTCGTAGAGCACGCGGCCGCCGGTGCCTTCGCCGTCATAGACAGTCAGCGCGGGATGAGGGGAGCCGGAATAGGGGTAATAGAGGTAGATTTTGGTGAAGTCGAGTTCTGTTACATAGCCCTCTTTGCCCGGCTTGAACACGGTAATCTGTTCGCCGGTGGCGTCGTAGCCGTAGTAGGAATACTCCGACGGCGAGTTCTTGAACTGCCAGGGTCCGTGTACTGTGTAGGTGTGTGTGCCCTCTTTGCTGAGAGCCACATTCTGCACTTTGGCAAAAGCACTGTTCGGGCCGAAGGTTTTGGTTGCACCGTTCACGGTAACCGACTCGGCGCTCACGCTGATGGAATCGCCGGTATTGGCCAGCGGATTCATGGTCAGGTCGAGGCGGAAGACGTTGTTGCCCTGTCGCAGGCTGACGGGGGTTGCCGGGGTTACGGTAACGGTGTTGCCTTTCACCTCCGTCTCGCCCACGGCTGTGGTGCCGTAATAGACGGTGGCCTTGGCAGCAAGGTTCTCTGTGCCTTCTATGGAGAAGGTGAAAGCCTCGGCTTTGGCGGCTGGCTCGGAGTTGACGGTGTGGAGCGTCATGTTGAGGAAGGCAGCCTGCTCTGCGGCCGACACGGTTTCGAGTGTCGTGGCCTCAGCGCTTACGGTGTCTACGCTCATGGGCTGAGGGGTAAAGAGGCTTACCAGCGCTTCAAAGCCCTGTGTGGGATAACCGGTCTTCGACGCAAAGGTTACTGTCAGGGCGCCGTCTGCAGCCGTTGAGAGCACCTCAACAGGGTCGTTCTCTATAACGGTAGCTAGGAGGCACGAATCAACGGCCTCGGTGCCTTTATACACCTTTATGACGTCGTTGTTGCCGACGCTCACGGCCGAGGAGTTGTTGAACAGGTCGAGATTGGTGAAACTGATGCTCACCTTCTTGCCCTGCACGCCGGGACGGAACACTGTGATACCGGTGAAGTTCTCGGAGTATTTGCCCGTGGGGCCGCCGTCGTCGTAGAAGTTTATGGGCAGCTCCGTAACGGTGTATTCGGCTTTTCCTTTGGGCATGAAAATCATGTTGGCCACGGACAATTCTCCTTCCGGTGTCAGGGGCTCCGAGATGCGAGCTGTGTCGCTTACAATGGCCGAAGTGGCGCTCACCTTAAGGGTGTTACCCGGGGTGGCGTCGGACTTGGCATCGGCCACGAGCCAGAAATAGTTTTGGCCCCCTTTCAGCACTGCGGTGTCCTTGAAGGTCAGGGTGGCGCCGGGGGTGGCTATAGCCTGTCCGAACGGCTTGGCGGCGCTCAGGGCGTTGGCTGTGCCGTAGAGACAGCGCACATTCTCTAAATTGCCTGCCGTGAGGGCGGTGCCGCTCAGGCTGAAGCCTAAGGAGGTGGCGCTCAGGGGGTTCATTGAGCCGTTGGTGGTCATGTCAAGCTGCAGCAGTGCACAGTCTTTGACGCCGGGATAGAAATACCCCTCGGGGGTGCCGTAAGATAATATGCCTTGCCACTGCATCTGCGTGGGAGGCGCCGTGGAGAGCTTTGCCTCCCAGCCGTTGCCCTTCTCGCTGTAACTCGGGGCGTAATACAGCACCTCGATGACGCCGGTGTTGGCGGTGTAGGTGAAGTCGGGGGTGTCGGCCACGGTAATGATCTCATCATCGGAGGTCATCTTCACCCGCTCGGGAATCAGGGAGCC
>OHJR01000345.1_pt1 | contig 12310 bp, 10 predicted proteins | sample 1568641 | NCBI WGS metagenome assembly OHJR01 (sample SAMEA3879607, study PRJEB24766) | human gut metagenome | biome: human-associated habitat; feature: feces | place: USA | collected 1985/1987 | reverse complement strand
TCCACACCAGGTCAGCGTCTCCGGGCTCCTTATGCTCGTAGAATTTCTGCATACGCTCGGTGACCTGTGAGGAGTTGTTTTGCTGTTTCTTGTCGCCGGGATTCCTCCTGCGCACTGCTCCGGCGCTCTCCACCTGAGCCACGGCTGACAGGGCCAGAAGGAGTGTTGCGGCGGTTAATATGTTTCTGTATATAGACATTTGTGCTTGTGTATGCGTTAGTTAGGGTTAGTTGAGGGCGACTTCCATCGGTGATATGTCGCGCGTGATTCCGTCGGGGCCTTTGGCTTTTATTTCTGAGATGAAGAAACGGGCGCCGGGCTTGAGGCGGCGGAACTGTTCTCTCTGTCGTTCGGAGAATGAGGCGCCTGCCGAGGATTCCGGTATGGCGTTGCCCATTGAATCGAAGAAGATGGTCTTGAATGCCACCACGGTATATTGAATGTCGAGCACACCGTCATCGAGGGCGGCTTTTACGCCCGAGCAACCCATGAGCGAGGCTTTGGAGATGCGGCGGGGTGTGCCTTTATACTGATTCTGACCTATGAGGAGGTAGGGGTTGGGGTCAGGCAGTTTGCGGATGCGGAACGTCATGGAGCCGAGCTGGCGGCTGGCACCGTTGAGCGTTGCCGACACGTTGATGGTGGCCGTCTGGCCTATTGCCGACACGCGTGCCACCCACTGGTTGCCGTTGCGCGTCAGTGTGCCGTTGGTCATCGATGCGTTGATGTCGGTCATGGGTATGCCCGGCGCCGAGATGGAGATGGGGTTGTTGATGCCGGCGTAGAGCACGTTCATCATGGTGGGAGAGATGGTTACGCCGGGCTCTATTACCGTGTATGACGACTGGAAGTTATGACGCGAGGTTGAGCCGTCGGGATGCGGCACGTCGATGTAGCCCGAATAGGTGTGGGTGCCCAGTGCGGTGGCTGTGAATTCATACAGGCCGTTGGAGTTGAGGCGGGTGCCTCCCACATAGATGGCGGGCTGACGGGCGGTGTCGATGGCGGCAAGCACTATGCGCGCTTTGTAGCGGCCGCCGCTCATTATCATGTTGGCTTCCGGCACCACAAAGGCTTCCATGCGGTTGACCTTGACGTCGCCGAAGTCTACCGACGAGATGACGTTGGTGAGCGCTTCGTTCTCGGCATGAAGCAGGTCGCCCTGCAGCTTTGTGAGCAGAGTGATGGCCGCAATGGCGGGTTTCGATTCAAACATCTGCTGCTCCCAGGGCTGCGCGGTGATTGTGCCGGGCAGTGTCTGGGCGGCTGTGGAGAGCACGTCGGCAATGGCGCGGCGTTTGGTGCTGTCGGTGATGTAGGGCAACACGAGGCTGCGATATTGTTCTATGCCTTTGCGCAGAGCGGCGCCACGGTTGGTGAGCGGGTCGAGCAGCACGGCTGACGACGCCTCGAGGTCGTCGAGGTTGACGAGCTTGGTGTAATCGCCCTGCGGACCATCGGCCTGGCGGGCTATAAGGACTTTGAGTTGCTCCATGACGCGGCTCAGGGAGTCGGTGGCTGTGTGTATGGCTACGCCTTGTCGGTACCATGGCCCGGCTTTGTCGGGATACATTGTGTATAGGTCGGCGAGGTACTGATACTGGACCTTGTTCTTGATGCTGAGGTTGTTGTTAGTGCGTCGCAGGCCCTCGTGGACTTGGCTGAAGCCGTTGAGTACGTCGCTGGAGACGTTGAGTGCGAGCATGGCCGTCAGCACGATATACATAAGGTTTATCATGCGCTGACGAGGCGACATACGCGCTATATTATTGCTTCCTCCTGCCATAGGGTGGTATGGGTGTTATTGCTGGTTGTTATCGTTAAGGGGTGCGAAGGGATTGGCGTTGGCTCGCGGCTGGGCGCCTCCCATCATCGGGTTCGACATGTTGATGGTCATGGCGGTGATCATCTTTTCGTAGACGCTGTTGAGCTGCTTCATGTAGCGGGCCATGCGTTCAGTCTCTTCGCAGTAGCGCGACGACTCATGTGCCGATTTCTCATACATGTCGCGTATGTCTTTCAGGCCGCGGTTCACGCGGTCAATGCTCTCAAGCTGCGAGGAGATGGAGCGGAGCTGTATCTCGTAGATGGTGTTCAGGCCGCCGATGTTGCGGTTGAGGTTCTCCATCTGGCTGACGTAGCCTGTCGACGACTGGTTGATGAGATCGGAGTTGTCGGTGATGGCTTTGTAAGAGTCGAGCAGCACGGCGCTCACCTGGTTCAGTGCCTCGGTGGTGTTGCGCAGCTGAGCCAGCTGGTCGGCTATGCCCTGCACCTGAGCCAGATAATCCTGCGAAGCCTGTGCCAGCGAGGCAGCCTGAGTGAGCTGGTCGGTGGCGGCGGCCATGCGCTGCACAGAGTCGTGCAGCGATTCGGCATCCTCGGGGGTGAGAGCGTCGGCTATTGCCGGCATTGCCACCACAGGCTGCGCCACAACCGGCTCGGCCGGAGCAATGCCCGTTTCGGGCTTCGGAGCGTAGGCTTCATCATCCTGGTCGCCAGCGTTGTAGATGACGCCGCCGACACCGCCTTTCATCGACGGACGGTCTTCCGGGTCGTGGGTGTCGAGCACCGGGAACACTTCCTCCCAGGCATAGTCCTTGGGCGGACGGTCGAAGGCCGTGAGGATGAACATGGCTATCTCAGTGCCCATACCAATGCAGAGCAGCGTGGAGCCGCCCGGAAGGTGCAATATCTTGAACAGAGCGCCCCAGATAACGATGGCGGCGCCTATGGAGTAGGCGAAGTTGAAGAAGCGTTGGCCTGCAGCTCCGTGCAGGAAGCGTTCTATGACGTTGGCGTATTTACGAAGTTTTGCCATAAGGTATTTTTATTTTGCGGGCGGGGCTTTCACTGAGCCGCGCGTCTGCTGCCGTGTTTGTTGGAGGCGTAAGTGGTTATTTTTTCTTATTGCCGCGGGCGAAGCCAATCTGAGTGCGGACGTTGCGGAAGCCAATGTACGAGCGCTGCTCGTTCTGATACTCCCATTGGCGCAAGTCTGAACGCAGGTTGTGTCCCACATCTTTCCATGAGCCGCCGCGCACAATCTTGCGCTTCATCTTATAGGGGTCTTCCTTGGCCGCGTCGTAGCGGTATTCGGGGTTCATGTCCGAGGTCAGACGGTCGATGCTCTCCGTGTAAGCTGTCGACGTCCATTCGCTCACGTTGCCGGCCATGTCATACAATCCGAAATCATTTGGCTTGAAAGTGCCCACGCGCGAGGTTATAAGGTGTCCGTCGCGCACAAAGTCGCCTTCCATAGGTTTGAAGTTGGCGTAGAAGCACCCTCGTTCGTCCATAGGCAGCGTTTCGTCCCACGGATACATGCTCTCCGAGTTTCCGGCACGCGCCGCATATTCCCATTCAGCCTCTGTGGGCAGACGGTAAGGCTCCACAAAGGCACCTTCGCGACCCAGCGAGCGTTTGAGATAATCCGTGCGCCAGTTGGAGAAGGCATTGGCCTGCTCCCAGCTTACACCAACCACCGGATAGTCGTTGTAGCCGGCGTGAGCGAAATACATACGCGTGTAAGGCTCGTTGTAGGCATTCTCAAAGTCGTTTATCCAGGCTGTGGTGTCGGGATATACATTCACTATATAAGTGTTGAGGAAGTCGTAGTCGCCGGTGAGAGGGCGCGTAATGGTTTCGCGCACAATCAGGCCCTCCTCGTTGAAATAGGCGGTGTCTTTGCTTATGATAGGCAGAGTGTTGTCTACCGGAATGTCAGTGTTATACTCACGCCGCGTGGGGTCCAGACGGTTGCGTCGCTGAGCCGCTGCGGTATGGTTGAAAATCTCGTAGCGGTAGTTGAGCTGAGTGGGGTCGAGTTCGCGGCGTCCGGTGATAGGATTGGTGCGATACACGCTCTCAATGGCACGCATCTCATCCTCGTTGGCATTGCGCCAGGGTATTGCCTTGTTCCAGTTCAGATAAGGAGTGATGGGGTTGCCCTCCTTGTCCTCCTCAATCTTAAATGCTTCGTTGCCGCCGTAGGCGGGGTCAGCCAGGCGTTCGCGGATAATGCTGTCGCGCACCCAGAATACAAACTGTTTGTATTTTGAGTTGGTGATTTCCGTCTCGTCCATCCAGAACGACTCGATGGAGATGCCGCGCGGATTACCTTTGATGCCCCAGATGGAATCATCCTTTGCCGGACCCATTTTATATGCGCCACGGTCAACGAGTACCATGCCGTAGGGTGCAGGCTCTGCGTAGGAGGCACCGCCAATGCCGGTTACTTCGCCTCCGGCTTTGCCGCCTTTCGACGCCATGCACGATACGCATAAAAGGCCAATGCCGGCTACGGCCATAACAAGCATCAGCCGGCGAAGTGTGCGCCACGAAGTGCTATATGCTTTGGTTGTGTTCATTATCTTTTTGAGCAGTAGGTTGCTAATGTGTTGATATATGGTTTGCGCTCCCCGGCATCACATGATGCGTATGGAGCGGTGTTTGTTCTTGTTCTTGCCCGAAAAATCGAGCTTTAGCTGATAGCCTGCCACTATTTCGTGGCTGCCTGAGGAGACCTTCCCGATGGCCGACAGCGGATAATCGTAGCTGTAGCCCAGGAAAAAGTTGCGGAACGTGGCTCCTATCATGGCGCTGACGGCATCGTTATATCGGTATGCTACGCCAAACGTCAGAAACCGGTTGTATGTGGCCCGCATGGTGACTTCGGCCGTGAAAAAGTTGAAATCTGTTTTTACCAATGCCGAAGGTTCCAATACAAATAACGTGTTTTTAATCGGGAAATTGCATCCGCCCATAAAATAAACCATCCGTCCCAACTCGCTTTCAAATTCCTGAGTCTCGGTGTTTTCGGAGCCCTGGAGGCTCATTTTTATGGTCGGTTTGAGCAGATGCGTGCCGCTGACGCCCACCCAAAAACGCGGTTTGGTGTAGAAAATGCCCACACCCAAATCAAATGCCGAGCCGTTGAGGTCTTCTTTGGGAATTGCCTCATCGTCGGGCTGATGGTAGTCGTCGTCGCCCGGATTCTCTATTTTCGAGCCGCTGAACTTCTGGTTGAAATAGCCCAGCTGGAAACCGGCGCTCAGCTCCCCTTTGAAGAGCTTGAACTTGTAAGCGCCCTGCACGCCGAGCAGCATATTTGAGAAGAGGCCAATCTTTTCCTGCTGCATCTGCACACCCAGGCCGATACGTTTGCGGCCAATGGCAAGAGGCGAGTCGGCCTGAATGAAGAAGCTCTGCGGCGCTCCGTCAATGCCAATCCACTGCATACGCGTGCCGCCGCGCACACGCAGATAATCCGACGCACCGGCAGCTCCGGCGTTGTAGAAGGCCGGTAAAGCCCAGTATTGGGTCAGCTGAGGGTCGCTCTGGGCAGTGACTATGCCGGGCAGTGTCAGCAACGCCGCCGCGAGAAGAAGCAGCCGCCTGAGTATGTGTGTGCGTAAATTATTCAAAATAGAAAGTGAAGACTATCATGTTTGACTTGATTTTCGACAGCGAGTTGGTGATTTTCATCGTCTCCGGGTCATCCACCAGGTCGGGGCGGTCATGCTTGAGCACGTCCGACAGGCCGAAGCAGAACTTCACCTCCGGGTTGAGTTTGAAAAACGGCAGATAGAAGTCGCAGCCGATGCCTAGGGTGAGATAGAAGTCGGAGCTTTTGAGCCATATAGGCTCGCTGCGGCGTTTGCTGACATCGAAAGTGCCCATGCCGCCAATGGTGACGTAAGGGCGTGAGTTGATGTAGCGGTTGCCCGAAATCTTAAGGTCGATGGGAAGCACCACGTATGCCGATTTGATGTCCTGGCGCTGAGTGGCGCCGGAGCCGCTTTCGCGCATTTCCACCGTTTTGTTGCCGAAATACATGCCGGGGCTGAAGCGCAGGTTGAAGTGCTTGTGCAGCCGCAGGTCGGCAAGCACATTGACGCAGAAACCGGGGCTGTAACCCGGCACCTCGCTGTACCAGTGCTGACCGTCTTCGCTGGCCAGACCGTTGTTGGTGAGCTTGAGGTCTTGCAGATGCATACCCACCGAAAAGCCCAGATGAATCTTTTTCTGGTCGGCGTAGGGCCTGTTGAGCAGCTTGTCGTTGCGCTTCTGCGCCTCTGCCGGCAGCAGACACGGCAAAAGTAACGCCACCAGCAGGCAGCGGAGAAGAAGATGAATATGACGGGATTCTATTTTCATTGACGTCAGGAGAGCAATGATTTATTGCTTCATTTACCAAACGCTGACGCCCTCTCTTTATTGCCCCGCAATTGTTAAATGAGCCTGAGTGTATTCTGAATAAAAATGTTTTTGTAATTTTGCAGCCATGAAAATTTTGTTTGTAGGCGATTACTCCGGTTATCATGCTTCGCTGGCGGCTGAACTGCGCCGGCGCGGCCACGACGTAACCGTGGTGAGCGACGGCAACAAGTATATGGACACGGCTCGCGACGTCAGTCTCGACCGCAAACCCGGATTCATAGGCTCGCTCAAATATCTCTATCAGGCCTGCAACGTAATGGCCGGCATGAGGGGCTTCGATGTGGTGCAGCTCATCAACGCCCATTTCCTTGATCTGAGACCCGGCAAGCTCAGCTATCTGCTAAAGATGCTGAAGAACAACAACGGCTTGGTGTGTCTGAGCCATTGCTCCACTGACTATTACTTTGCCGAAGCCATGACCGAGGGGCGTGTGCTTGAATACAGCGAATATGGCGTGGAGGGCAAGCCTACCGACTTTACCATAAACTGCGAAAGGAACATTGACCTGTGGCTGATGCCGGTGTGCAAGGCGTGGGCTGACCAGGTTTATGCCGACGTTGACGGCGCCGTGTCGGCGTTATACGAATACCACAAGGTGTGGGAAGAGCAGTTTGCCGGCCGCATGGATTATGTGGGCATAGGCGTTGACACCCGTGCTTTGGCGTATGAGCCGCTGCCTGACCACGGCCCCCTGAGGGTGATGATTGGCATAAAGCCCGAAACAGCTTACAGCAAAGGCATATATATATTGCAGAAAGCCCTGCAGAAGGTGGCCGACCGGCATCCCGGCGAGATTGAGCTGGTGGAAGCGCGTCAGCTCCCCTTGCGCGATTATCTGCAGCTGATGCGCTCGTGCCACGTGGTGGCAGACCAATTATATTCCTACACCCCTTCCACCAACGCTTTGCAGGCCATGGCCATGGGCAAAGTGGTGATAAGCGGTGGCGAGGAAGAGTATTACAAATTTATTGGCGAGGAGGTGTTGCGCCCCATCATCAACGCCGACCCGCGCACCGAAAACTTGGCAGAGTGGCTTGAGCCGCTGCTGCTTGACCGCGCCGATTTGCAGCGCCGCTCTCTCCAGGGACGTAAACTGGTTGAAAAACACAATGATATAAGGGTGGTTGCCGACCGTCTGTTGGAGGCATGGCAACACCTCAAAGAACAGAAAAAATGATAGAACTGCAAGTTCTAATATCTACGTTAGGCGATGGCATCAACGGCATTGCCGGGGTGGCTCATCCGGTGGTGGAAGGGGTTGAATATATCGTGGTATGGCAGCGTCCGGACCTGCGGCTGCAGCTTGGCGATGAGGTTAAGGAAGTGTCGGATACGGATATAGAAGTGCCGAAAGATTTGCGGCGCCCCGACATACGGGTCTATGTGTCGGCCGGCTGCGGCCTGTCGTGCAACCGCAACTTAGCCATCAGCCGTGCTACGGCGCCCCTGTGCCTCCTTTCCGACGATGACATGAGCTACCGCAGCGAACAGCTCCGTGGCGTTATTGAAGCCTTTGCCGCACACCCCGACAACGACATCATCACATTTCAGTATGTGGGCGACAATAAGGATTATCCGCAGGCGGAATTCGATTTGCGCAAGCCGGCCCGCGGCTGGTATATCTCATCTGTGGAATTGGCTTTCCGCCGCAAAGCTGTGTCGGATTCAGGCGTTAGATTCAACCCCGAATTAGGCCTCGGTTCTGAGCTTTACAGCTGCGGCGAAGAGGAGATGTGGCTTTTCAGTCTGCTCAAAGCCGGACTGAAGGGCGTCTACGTACCTCAGATTATCGGACGCCATCAGGGCCTGTCAACGGGCGTCAAGAGCGCCGCCGAGAAATCCGTGTTGCGCGCCCAGGGTTATATCTTCAGCCTGAAAGGCATACATCCGGCGCTTTTCCATATCCTGCTTAAAGCCATGCGTGTGACGCGTGCCACCGGTCGCAGTTTTTGCCATAATATGCGGTGGCTCTGCCAGGGCTGGTGGGAAGGTCAGCGGCGCCAGATGCGTCTCAGAAAGGGCAAAGACACAACTGCCACAGAGCCGCAAAGCAAGCAGCAAAGCCAATAAGGCAGATACTTCATGGCAAGCAGCTCGCCCAGACCGAGCAGGAAGCACAGCAGCGTCATCCACAGCGTGGAGGCGGCAAGATGCAGTCTGTAACGGCGCACATATACCCACCCAGTTATGAGCATATAGAGCGCATACCAGGCAATAAAGGCTATTCCCACACCTTCCAGACCCATGAGTCGGTAACCGGCAATGCACAGCGTCAGCCCTATCACCGCGTCGATGCTTTCTGTGAGCACATACACCGTTCCGTTGCCGCGTGCCAGAATCACAAAAGCCATGCTCCATGAGGTGGCTTTGAAAACGCAGCTCAGCACGGCCCAAGAGATGAAAGGTATCATCACCGCGAACTCAGGCCGGTAGAGAAGCACCACAATCCACTGACGAAGCAGCAGAAAGAGGGCTATTACCGGAATCAGCACCGTGAGCAGCACCCGCGCCTCGTGATTCACAAACATACTCGTGCGCTTTGCAGAGAAGATATTGGCGCTCAGGCGCGGATAATACTCCATTGCCATGGCCGTGAAGATAAGGCCCATATACCTCACCACAAGCGTTATTCCGGCCTGGTAGAACCCCACTTCCTGCAGCGAGTCGAAGCCGCTGAGATAAGCCATAAAGGCCATCTGCGCCAAATTTGTGACAAAGGCTGCCACGGCCATCCAGGTGCCCAAGCGCACAAACCCCGACCCCTCTTTTATAACCTCGCTGACGGTGATTTTCGGCTTCTGAGGTGTGCGCAGCCGCAGTATGAGAGCCGCCGCCAAGGTGCACGCCGAATATGCTATTACGGTCCAGATGACGCCAGTGAGCCCTCCCCAGCGCAACAACGGCACCGACACCAACAATCCCCCCGCGGCACCCCATGTGCTGATGCGCAACAGAGGCTTGAAACGCTGCGCGCCCTGCAGCAAAGCCTGTTCACCGCCGGCAACGGCGTTGAGAAGCATCACCGCCGACATCAGCGCGAACATCCACCAGCGCCCTGCCGTGCCGAAGAACCATAGCGACAGGGGTATGCACAGTCCGCTTATCACCACCGCTCCCAACAGTCCGGTGAAGAGGCTCCAGCGCCTCACCACCACCGCCATGCGCGAGAGCAGGGTAGGGTTGGAGGCCGTCTGCGCCACATCCCTCACCGCACTCTGGCGCAGACCCAAATCGGTGAGTGTGCCCGTGGTCTCGGTGGTTGTGGTGAGTATTCCGAAGAGGCCTACACCGTCTGCTGACAGCCACAAGGCCACCAACTTGGTCTTGATGATGGTGCAGAGCACGGTGAAAAACTGCATCCCCGTGAAGAGTGCCATCACCTTAAGAATCTTCTGCGACAAAGACGACCCTTTTTTCACAACTTCAGGCTATATTGTTCGTAAGCCACGCCGGTGGCTCCGTATCCGAATTTATTGGCCAGCAGACCCGCGTTGAGGAGTTGGCTGCCCGGCTCGTTGCTTGTGCCGAAATCGAAATACTCTCCCGGACATTCCTCTATCAGAAAGCGGAAAAGATAGGGCAGATAGCGGTTTGCGCGGGCCTTCTCCGTGCTGGCAATGTACTGACAATGGTCGGCCGTGGCAGTGCGGTATATCAGCACTCCCGCCTGTAAGCCTTCGGCGTCGCTGAGGGTAAACAGACGGATATTGGCCGGGAAGAGCGCCTGCAGACGCTGCATCTCCTCCAACGTATGCACCGGCGCAGCGTTGTGTCTTTGACGCAGACATTGTTCCAAAAGTTGCCAATATTGTTCCATGTCGCCACCCTCCTCGATGCTCACCCCGGCGTCCGCCACACGTTTTAGATAGCGGCGGCGCAGGTAGTCGAAACCCGGATTGCAGCGCAGGTTTACGGCTGACGACATCAGCAACCTTTCTTTTACGAATCCCTTGCGCCACAGCGCGTTGAGGTCTTCCTGCGACGGCTGGCGGCTGTATATCCACGGTAGCGGCTTATAGTGAATGGCGCGTATGCCCTGTTGCGCACACCACCCCAGCCAGGCGTCGAAAAGGTACTCCATATCCACCGCATCCACGGCATGAGGCGGCAGAATCCATCCGCCGTATGTGAGTCCCTGATGCGAATAAAGCTCACCGTCGGCAATGTTGGCCGGAAGCAGACAGAGGGGCTTGCCACGGTGTAGCGCAATGAGCGAGCAGTCGGTGAAGCGGTCGGCGTGATAGTCCATATAATCGCGCCGCAGCAGGAAGGTGGCGTTGCGCGATTGCTCCGTAAGCCGGTCCCACTCAGTTTTGAACTCCGCCCGGTAAGGCTCTATTGTCCAGTCTATTGCAGCCATTCGCTTGGATTTAGACGTGTGCGTTGTTTCCAGACCTCAAAATGCAGCGTGGGTGCCAGACCGTTGGACGACGCCACGGTGCCCAACTGCTGACCCTGTTTTATTTTCTGACCCGTGGAGACGCGGCATGACCCCAAGTTGGCATATACGGTGTAATAATCACCGTGACGCAGAAGCACAACCGTGCCGAAGCCGGGAGCTTTGTAAACCGCAGCTACCTGTCCTTCGTACACCGATTTCACGGCAGCTCCGGCGCTTACCTCGGCATCAATGCCGGTGTTGTCAAGCTCTACCCGAGGCATATCGGGCCGCGAATGACGCCCGTAAGGCACCACGATTCTGAACAAGCCGCTCACGGGGCGAGGCAACCGTCCTTTGGCCGCAGCAAAACCGCTTGAATGGTTCGTTTTTGAGGGCGCGGGCTTCGGCGCCGAGGCTTTGGCTGTCTGTTGTGGTGTCTGCTGTGGTGTCTGCTGTGGTGTCTGCTGTGAGGGCGCCGGTTTGGGCGCTATGGAGGTTTTGCTGCGCGGACGCCGGCCGCGAGCCACGGCGTATGGCGCTTTTGCCACATTTGCCGTCTGACTCTGAGGCGCCGGTTTTTCGTTTTTATCTTTATGCTTCTCTTCGCGTGCCGGCGCCGGAGCGGCTTGCCGTTGCTGCATGGCCAGTTCCTGCTTCTTGCGGCGTTCCTCAGCAAGGCGTTTCTCCTCGGCTTTCTTCTTCTCGGCGGCGATGCGGCGCTCTTCGGCCTGCTTGCGTTCGGCGGCAAGGCGTTTCTGCTCGGCCTGGCGCTGGGCTGCCGCTATCAGTGCGGCTGTCTGACTGTCGAGAGCGCGTATCTCCTTGCGCTTTTTGCTTATCAGTTCCTGCAGCCCTCGGTTATCGCTGCGCAGCTGTGCCGACACATTCTGCAGACGCGCCTTGTCGGCACCCATCTGCTCTTGCTGATGCTCCTGCTGAGCCAGGGCCACGCTCTGCGCTTTGTGAGTGGCTGTGAGCTGCCGGTGGCGGTCGTCGAGGCTCTGCAGTTGGCCGCTGATGGCTTCGGTGCGCTCATGCCGCCACTGCGAAATGCGGCGCATATAACGCAGCCTGGCCATGCCCTGATGAAAATCCTCGGCACTCAGCAGAAAGGCCAGTCCGTTGGTCTGAGCCCGGTGAAGACGCATCTGCTTTATCTCGCGCAGATAGGCGCTGCGCAGGGTCTCCAATTCCTCGTTGCCCTGAGCTATCTGCTGTTCCAGCCCTTGACTTGTGGCGGCGAGCTGATTGCGCAGCACTGCGAGGCTGTCGATGGATTTCTGCCTTAAGCCTATTTCCGCCTCTATCACTTGCATGCGCCGCAGGTTGGCGGCTATCTCGCCCTCATTGCTGCGCATTTGTTTCTGGGCTGTCCGAATCTCGCCCTGCGCCGCCACCTTTTTCTGCTGCAGCTCGCGACGCTGAGGCTGTGCCTTGGCACGCGGCTTGGCGGCAAGGGCTTCACGACCCACAGCCAACAGCCCCACGGCAAGAAGGGCTATGACGGCGAGAAAAAGTGCGCTATGTCTGTGAATTTTTTGCATTAAGGCCGACTAAAACTTGAAAAACGTCTTGATGTCAACGCGTTTCCATTTCCTGTTTATCTCCACCGGCTCAAGACTCCTTGTCGGGTTCCATTTGGGCTTGTCGAGCTGCATCTGAGCGCCGTAATACTTATCCTTAATCTGAATATCCAGCTCAATGCCG
>OHJR01000331.1_pt1 | contig 12613 bp, 9 predicted proteins | sample 1568641 | NCBI WGS metagenome assembly OHJR01 (sample SAMEA3879607, study PRJEB24766) | human gut metagenome | biome: human-associated habitat; feature: feces | place: USA | collected 1985/1987 | reverse complement strand
GAAGGTTTCCAAAGGGCGATCGCAAACTTCGTTTGTTTTCATGCCCTTTGGTCGCCTCCGCAGAGGCGATTCCCCTGCGCAGCGAAACAGCTCCACATGGAAGTAGAATAAGCCATCGGCACAGAACCGATTCGCGCAAAAGGGCGCGAAGTCCCCTGTCTCCGGGAACTGCCGCGCCCCATTGCTCATTTGTCCTGATAGCCGTTCGGGTTCGCTTTCTGCCAGCGCCACGAGTCGCGGCACATGTCTTCCAGCGTCTTGGTTGCCGTCCAGCCGAGCAGCTCCTTCGCCTTCGTCGGGTCGGCATAGCAGGCATCCACATCGCCGTCGCGGCGCGGGCCAATCACATATGGCACGGGAACCTGGTTCACGCGGCTGAACGTGTTCACAATATCCAGCACCGAGTAGCCCACGCCCGTACCAAGGTTGATAATTTCGCAGCCGTTGTGCTTCGCGGCATAGTCACACGCGGCGACATGTCCCTTCGCCAAATCGACGACGTGGATGTAATCGCGCACACCCGTGCCGTCCGGCGTGTTGTAATCATTGCCGAACACGGTCAGGTGATCGAGCTGTCCAGCGGCGACCTTGGTGATGTAGGGCATCAGGTTGTTCGGAATGCCGTTGGGATTTTCGCCCATGCGTCCGGATTCGTGCGCACCAATGGGGTTAAAGTAGCGCAGCAGCACCACCGACCATTCCGGATCAGCGGTTACAATGCCCTGCAGGATTTTCTCAATCATGTACTTCGTCCAGCCGTAGGGATTCGTGCAGCCCTTGCAGAACATATCCTCCCGCAGCGGCACTTCGTCCGGCACACCGTAGACCGTCGCAGAGGACGAGAACACAATGCGCTTGCAGCCGTGGCGGCGCATGGTTTCGCACAGCGTCAGGGTGGAGTCAAGGTTGTTGCGGTAGTATTCCAGCGGCTTGTGGACGGATTCGCCCACGGCCTTGAGCCCCGCGAAATGAATCACGGCATCAAAGCGGTTCTCACTGAAAATCTTGTCCATTGCGGCGCGATCGCATACATCGGCTTCATACGCCTTCACCGGGCGGCCCGCGATTTCCTCCACGCGGCGCAGCGCTTCGGGCTGAGAATTCACATAATTATCGACAACAACCACATCGTGCCCTGCTGCCATCAGTTCCACACAGGTGTGCGTCGCGATAAATCCGGCACCGCCGGTCAGCAGAATCTTCATGGGAATCGCTCTCCTCTTTCCTTCTGATAGGGACAGACTGTCCCCATCCCTATTGTACGACAAAAACGCGCCGTAGGCAAGTGCTTACGGCGCTTTTCTGTAAAATTACAGGGATTCGGGATATTGCCCCGCGTCATGCAGCTTCTTCAGTTCGCCCATGACATACGGCTTGTCCTCGCGGTACGTCACGCCGAACCACACCGCGTCCGTGCTCAGCACATCCACCGTCAGACCGTCGGAGTGCATCAGCGCGTCAATTTCGGTCGGCAGGACGAACTCCTTCTTCATCGGGTCGCCGTTATCGGCGCGGAGGAAGGCAGCGAAATCACGCGCTGCGGCGCCAAAGAACCACGGGGTCAGCCCCCAGAAGTTCATCGAAACCAGCGCTTCCGGATCGAGGATATCCCCCTCTTCGCGGAAGTTCACGTCGCGAATCGTGCCGTCCGGGAAGGGCTTAATCTTGTACGTCTCCTGCACCTTCACCAGATGATTCTTGTCGTCGCGTGCGCACACGCCGCGGGTCACATGCCCGTTCTCGGACACGGTGTTCTTCAAGCGGTATGCCACCATCGACGCGACGTTCGTCTTGCCCTGCATTTCCTTCAGGCTCTTCGCCATCGTCGCGAAAGCGTCCTTGCCGTAGTAGTCGTCGGCGTTGATGACGGCGAACGGCTCGTGAATCAGGTCTTTCGCCACCAGCACGGCATGAACCGTGCCATAGGGCTTCGTGCGTCCTTCCGGCGGAACAAAGCCGTCCGGCAGGGAATCATATTCCTGATAGGCGTATTCTACCTCGACCTTCTTGGCAATCTTGTCACCAATCAGCTCGCGGAAGGTGTCCGCCATGCTGCGCTTGATGACGAAAACTACCTTATCAAACCCCGCCGCCATTGCGTCATAGATGGAATACTCCAGCAGAATTTCGCCGTGCGGGCCGATGTGGTCAATCTGCTTGTTGCCGCCGTAACGGCTGCCCAGTCCTGCTGCCATAATCAAAAGCGTCGTTTTCATTGCTCTTCCTCCTGTGTTTTGTCGTGTTTGGGAATGAATGATGAATCCTCCGGCGGAAATCCCTGCGTTGCGTCGGGGCGGAAAAAGACCGTCACTGTCCGCAGAAGCAGCTTCATGTCCGTCCAGAGAGAGAACCCCTCGATGTAGAATAGGTCAAGCGCGAGTTTATCCTCCGGCGAGGTATTGTAGCGCCCTTCAATCTGCGCATAGCCGGTCAAACCCGCCTTCATGCGTTCCCGGAACTGGAATTCCGGCAGGTCACGCTTATAGCGTGTGATGTTTTCCAGCATTTCCGGGCGCGGGCCAACCAGCGACATATCCCCGCGCAGAATGTTCCAGAACTGCGGCAGCTCATCCAGCCGCCACCGGCGCAGGAAACGCCCGACATGCGTCACGCGGTCATCCGCGTCCCGTGCGGACGCGCCTCCGCTGCCCCGCCGCATCGTGCGGAATTTGCAGATGGTGAAGGTCTTGCCGTCCGCCGTCAGCCGCTTCTGCCGGAAGATGACGTTTCCGCCGTCCTCCACGCGAATCGCGAGCGCAATCAGCAGCATCAGCGGGCTAAGCACCAGCAGCGCCAGCGCCGACAGCACAATATCCGCCCCACGCTTGATGATTTTCTGCCCCAGCGTCATGCCGTCCGCGCGCATTTCCAGCAGCGGCGCATCATCCAGTATCACCTGATTCGCACTGGACAGCATGATTTCCTGCACGCGCGGGCTGACCAGCACCGTCCGCTTCAGCGCATAGCACGCCTTCATCAGCGCCATCCGGTTTTCATCCGGCACATCCGACGCAATGAGCACTGCATCGTTCTGCGCCAAAAACGCGGGCAATTCCGCCGCTTGCCAGCTGCAAACATCATTCAGCTGCCCGAAGGTGCGCTCCTTCGCCAGCTTCTGCCGAATTTCGTCCGCATCCACCTCGGTAATCAGCAGCAGCCGCGCGGGTTTCTGTAATTTCGGCAGCACGCGCGTACCGAAGGACATTGCCAGCAGCACGAGCGCCATCTGCAGTGCGGCAGCAATCAGCAGATACGCGAAATCCGCCCCGAAGAGCGTCAGGTGCGTGCGGTTATTGGGGTTGACGTTCATAATCTGCAATTGCAGATACGTCACCGCGTCCGTGATGAGCACACCCATGCACTGCCCTGCCGCCTGCTGCTGATGCTTCCCGCGCCGCACCGTCATGCGCCCGAACACCGCCAGCATCGCCGCGCCCATGGCAACCCACGTCACCAGCGTCGTTGCGCTCGTGCGCGACAGATTCCGCAGCGGCCAGTTTGGAATCGCCATCAGCGCGTAGAAAATCACCAGACAGCCGCCGTACGTCAGCCCCTGCAGCAATCGGGACAGCGCTTCGCCGCGCATCCGACGCAGCTGCCGCTCGTCCCTGCCCATTCTGCCTGCTCGCCGCCTTTCCTCGTTTTTTTCATCATATCACGGGCAATCCGGTCTGTCAAGGACAGTTGCACATTTTCCAATCCTATTTCTGGAAGGTTCGTCGCCTTTTCGTGAAATTTCGTCCGAAAACGTTTGATGTAAGCGTTTGCACGGCTTGTCTTTTTCCTATCAATTGTGGTATAATGCAGGATGAAAGCATACGGCCACGCATTCCGCGTACCGTTTCGCAGGGCAATTTCCGGATTCGCCGGGCTTGCCCGCCATCATAACCTTCTGAAAAGGAGTGGAATGTTCCCATGATGAGAAAAATCGGCGTCTTGACTTCCGGCGGCGACGCGCCGGGCATGAATGCAGCCGTTATGTCCATTGCCCGCAGTGCTGCGGCTTATGGTATGCCCCTGATTGGCATCAAGCACGGCTACAACGGTCTGCTGCGCAAGTCCACCAGCATCAAGGATGACCTGCAGGAGCTGTATCTGGACACCGTGCTGGATATTGCCGACCAGCCCGGCACTTATCTGCGCACCGCGCGCTGCGAGGAGTTCAAAGACCCCAAGTGGCGCGAAATCGCCGTGCAGACGCTGAAGGCGATGGAAATCGACGGTTTGGTTGTCATCGGCGGCGACGGCTCCTTCCAGGGCGCAATGCGTCTGTGCGAGCTGGGCATCCCCTGCATCGGCATCCCCGGCACGATTGACAACGACCTTGCCTACACCGAGATGACGCTGGGCTACGAGACGGCTGTGCAGGTCTGCACCGAAGCCATCCGCGCCATCCGCGCCACCAGCCGCTCCCATGACCGCCCGCATGTGGTGGAGTGCATGGGCCGCCACTGCGGTGACATCGCCCTGAAGGCCGCCTGCGCCACGGGCTCGGAAATCGTGGTTGTGCCGGAAGTGCCGTGGAGCGTGGAAGAAGTGGCGTCCCGCCTGAATAAGCAGATTGCCAAGGGCAACTACCGCTCGACCATCGTGCTGGCGGAGGGCTGCTGGGAATCCATGGCGCCGTTTGACATGTACGGCTTCCTGACCAGCCACGGCAAGCAGTGCTTCGAGGGCGAACCCATGAGCGCCATGCGTTTCGCCTCCATCATGAAGCGGATGTGCGGCATGGTGGAAGCGCGTTCGACGGTTGTCGGCTACACCCAGCGCGGCGCGCTGCCGGTTGCCAAGGACAGCGCTTTCGCCTTTGAAGCGGGCAACCTCGCGGTTCGTCTGCTGCGCGACGGCATCTCCAATCAGGTCATCGGCGTGCGGCAGGGCAAGGTTTTCAACATGCCCATCGTGGACGCGCTGAAGGTAGAAAAGCACTTCCGCCGCGACCTGTACGACCTCGTAAACAATCTGTAATGGTGCATGAATGCACCGCCTTGTCCGGCGTTGATGGTCGGGCAGGGCGGTGCTTTTTGATGTCTGGATTTTCAGGTAAACAGGGTTGACTTCTTTTCTAAACGGGTCATTGGCATAGTTCCAGAGGGCTTTCCGATCGCCCTCTGGACTCCTTCGGTTGCACGCCCCCATAGTTGGCTTTTATCATTACTATAATTTAGTGTACCTTTCGTTCCTCCCTGCAACGAAAAAAACAATAAACATGGGAGCGCACTGCGAAGGGGTCAAGGGGGCGACCGCAGACTTCGTCTGTTTCCATTGCCCCCTTGTCGCACCCGCAGGCGCGTCCCCCTGCAACAAAAAAGACCAGCAGCAAGAAAAAACTTCTCTCGATACTGGTCGGTCGCGCCCATCGGCGCGACAATATGCAAGTGGTAGGTAAAGCAGCTTGGGGGGCGCTTCTGAGGAAGCGCAAAGTTACTGGCAGGGACGCTTCGCTGCCTGCGCCCTTGTTGACTTCGTCCTTTGAATTGGTCGCCCGTGGAACAGTTGGGGCGTTGCCCCAAACCCCACCAGAGGCACCGCCTCTGGACTCCGCAAGGGGCATTGCCCCTTGACCCCTTTTCGCGATTGAGTTGGTCGCGCTTTCATGCTCCTTCCGCGTGCAGCTTTTTGGCGCTTCGCCTCAGCCCCTTGTTTGCCCCCAAATTTTCCGTGAAGAACCTTATATTCCGACGATTTGCCCGATAACATCCTCCCCCGCCTTGCCTTCACGCTCCAGCACAACCGCCGCGTTCCAGCCGAACGCGCTGTGCTCCATCACGCGGAAGAGCGCGGCAATGGCATCCACCAGCGCCGTTTCATCCGGATGCAGCTGATGGTAGAGCACCGCCGTACCGCGCAGCACCGCGTACTCCGCGCACAGCGAAACCACCGCCGTCGCCGGGCGCTCCTGATGCGCGCCGTACGGGAAGCCCTCGTAGAACACATGGTTGACCATCAGCTGCTCCGTGCCAATCATCCAATCCGGCGTATCCGCCTGAAACGTACCCGCCGCCTGCTGCAAAACCGCGCCCGCCTGTTCCCCGCGCAGGAGCGGTAGGATTTCCGCCGCGATTCCGCCCATGCTGATGGTATCCGCCAGCAGTTCTTCCATCAGCGTCCGCAGGATATTCGCCCGAAGCGCCCAATCCGCCGGGGGAATCGCGACTTTCGCCGCCGCGCGGAACGCTGCCCAGCGGCTTTCACTCGTTTGACGCCCGGATTCCTCCAGCACAAGCGCCGCGCGAATCCCCATCATGCGGCTTGCAAGCGGAACTTCCCGCGCTTGCAGCATGGTGACGACATCCCGGCGCAATTGCCGCGTTTCCGCCGTCAGCGCCGCGTCCGTCTCGCGCGGTGGCAGCGGCATGGCAAAGGACAAGCGCATCCGCCGGAAGGTCATCGGCGGCAGGCGGTGCAGCAGCATTTCCACCATGCGCTCGCAGGAGGCACTGCACGCGCACTCGTCATCATCCATCGTGCGGATGCCGCGGGGATAATAGCGGCAGGTGGTGGAGATGGCTTCCTCGCCGCACTCGGCTTGCAGGGCGCAGAGACCATCCGCGCGCTGAAGTGGGCAGTGCCCCTCCCAGTTCGGCAGGAGTTCGGCGTAGCGCTCCGGGGTGGGGTCATCCGCCAGATGCAGCGATGTATCCAGCTTGCGGCGCAGTTCCGGCGAACACGGCACGCTCAGCAGGTGGAAATAATCCTCGCGCGGGAAGGTGACTGCCCACCCGTCGCAGCAGGTATGGCGGCACTTGCCGCACTTGCAGTGGAAATCGGCGTAATTATCCGGCACAAGGAAATCGCGCGTGTCCATAGGGCATCCGCTCCTTCAAACGATTTTCGGGACGATTATAGCACGTTTTGAAGGAAAACGGGCGCAAAGTACACCAGAAATGCAAAGCAGGACAAACAAAAAACAGGCTCTTCACGGAAAGTTTTGGGGGAGCAAACAAGGGCTTAGGCGAAGCACCAAAAGCTGCACGCGAAAGGAGCATGAAAGCGCGACCAACTCAATCGCGAAGAGGGGTCAAGGGACAGCGTCCCTTGTGGGGTTTGGGGCAACGCCCCAACAGTTCCACGGGCGACCAGTATGCCAAACGCGCTCAACAAAGGTGCAGGTAGCGAAGCGTCCCTGCCCCTAACTTTGCGCGTCCGCAGACGCGCCCCCAAGCTGCTCTTCCCCCAAGAGTCCGTGAAGAACCAAAAAACAGGCTGCCCTTGTGGGACAGCCCGTTGAAAGTTTACTCCTTGCAGTACCCGTTCATCAGCGTTTCGAGTTCATCCAGCACCTTTTCGGCGGCTGCCTGATTTTCGCCGCGCGCGAAGAGGTAGGCTTTCAGCTTCGGCTCCGTGCCGGAGGGTCGGACGATAATCTTGCTGCCATCCGCCAGCGCGAAGGACAGCACGTCGCTCTTGGGCAGACCCGTTTCATCGTTCTGGTAGTCGATGCGGGTCGCGGTCGGGAAATGCGCATCCTGAAAGGTATCCAGCGGGGCGCGGAGCTTGCGCATGATGTCCGCCATCTTCGCCGCGCCGGATTCGCCCTCGTACTGGAAAGTCAGCAGGCGCTGGGCGTAGAAGCCGAACTCCTCGCGCAGCTGCTCCAGCTTATCCAGCAGCGTCAGCCCCTGCGCCTTGTAATTCGCCGCCATTTCGCAAACCAGCACCGCCGCGTTGACGGCATCCTTATCGCGCACGGACGTGCCGGACAGGTAGCCATAGCTTTCCTCGAAGCCGAAGATGTAGCGCTCGGTGTGGCCTTCCTTTTCCAGCAGCCCAATCTGCTCGCCGATGAACTTGAAGCCGGTGAGCACATTGCGCAGCTCCACGCCGTACTTCTTGCAAATCGGCACAGCCATCTCGGTGGTCACGATGGTCTTGACGGCGACGGGCGGCAGTTCGCCCTTCTGCGCCTTGCGGTGGCTGCACACATAGTCCAGCAGCAGCACGCCCATGTCGTTGCCGGAAATCAGCGTGACGGTATCGCCCTGCCGCACACCCGCGCCGATGCGGTCGCAGTCGGGGTCGGTGGCGACGCACATATCCGCCCCGGTGGCGATGGTCTTTTCAATCGCCAGCTTCATCGCCTCGCGGATTTCGGGGTTCGGGTACGGGCAGGTCGGGAAATGGCCGTCGGGCATTTCCTGCTCCGCGACGACATCCACGTCGATATTGCCCATGCGCTTCAGCATTTCACGCACCGGCACATTACCCGTGCCGTTGAGCGGGCTGTAGACGATGTGCAGGCGCTCATCGGTGGGGGCGATGCGCAGGCCGCTAATCATCTGGTAATAGCTCTCGATGGTTTCGTCGTCAATGTAGCTGACCATGCCGTTATCGAGGTACTTCTGGAAGCTCGGCAGGAAGGGCTGGAGCGTCTGTTCGGCGCTGATGAAGGAATAGATGCGGTCGGCGGCTTCAATCGTAATCTGGCAGCCATCCGCGCCATAGACCTTATAGCCGTTGAATTTCGCGGGATTATGGCTCGCCGTCACCATCACGCCCGCGCTGGTGTGCAGGTGGCGCACCGCGTAGGACAGCATGGGGGTCGGCATGAGCGTGCGGTAGAGGTAGACGCGGATGCCCATTTCCGCCAGCGTCGCGGCGGTCAGCTCGGCAAAATCGCGGCTATGGATGCGGCTGTCGCAGCTGACGGCGCAGGACGGCTTCTCGCACGTCTCCAGCAGGTAACGTCCCAGCCCGCGCGTCGCCTTGGACACGGTGTAGAGGTTCATGCGGTTTTCGCCCGCGCCTAAGACCCCGCGCAGACCGCCCGTGCCGAACGCCAGCGAACGATAGAAGCTGTCATTCAGTTCATCCGGCGACATGGCTTTGAGCTGATTGAGCAGCTCCTCGTTCATGCCGGGGCACTTCTGCCACGCCTGATACTTCTCCTGAATCGAACGTTCACCCATCTTTTTTTCCTCCTTATGCTGATTTGCTTGCGAATCAAAAAGCAGTATGCGCCGATTGAGCGCAGATTGGGTGCGCCGAAGCGAATACTGCTGATTTGCGGAATTTTCCTGCGCACATTTGCGCGGAACACTGACGATATGGATGATTGCTACCCCCGTCACCTTATCTCCGTTAAAGACCAAGTAACATGGAGGTGCACCCGAAGGTTTCCAACGGGCGATCGCAGACGTTCGTCTGTTTTCATTGCCCTTTGGTCGCCGCAGCAGCGGCGAAATCCCCCTGCTTGCGGAAAAAATCGACTGCGTTTGAAAGACCATCTGCTCGGTCGCGCCCATCTGGCGCGACACAGCATAGATGTTGAAAAGAGCAAGTTGTGGGCGCGTCTGAGGACGCGCGAAGTTACTGGCAGGGACGCTTCGCTGCCTGCGCCTTTGTTGGACACGTTTGGCATACTGGTCGCCCGCGGGGCAGTTGGGGCGTTGCCCCAAACCCCACCAGAGGCGCTGCCTCTGGACTCCGCAAGGGGCATTGCCCCTTGACCCTTTTTTTGTCGCCCGGCTTGAGCACTTTTCCCTACGCTTTGGGTGAAGCGGCTTTATCCGCCTTTACCCCAGGCTTTATCCGCCTTTACCCCACGTTTTCCTTCTGCGGAACCGTCGGCGCGGTCGTTTCCGGCGGTGCGTATGCCGGCGTAAATATCTGCGCCTTCGCCCAGTCCCACTCGAAACTATCCAGCTTCAATATCAAATTACTCTGCCGCAGCAGAATCGCCGTGTTTTCCAGCATAAAATACAATCCACGCGCCAGCTGCCCGCGGTGGCTGCCGAAATCACGCGCAATCATGTTCCCTAAATCCTCGCAGCGGAACATCGGATGCCCCGAAAAGCCGAACATGCTCGTGCTATGCGGCTTGGAATCCGCCTGAATCAGCAGCGGAACCGTGCCCATCCACCAGCCTTCGTGTTCAATCTGCACGGTCAGCTTTGCCGCCGTTCCCGGCACAAGATAGAAGAAATCGGTATCCAGCACCTCTTCCCGCTCGTTGAACGTGCGGAACATCAGCGTGTCATCCTGATAGATGGTGATGCGGTAGGCGCGCGGGCCTGTCCAGCGGCGGTCGTGGGTCAGGTAGGCGTAGGCAAAAATGGGCATAGTACCCTCGTAATCGACCATATACATCCACCTTCCCCCCTTTACTTTGACGCAAAGCACACATATATTATCATAGTTGTTTTTCTTGTTTTCGTCAAGGGGTTTCCGGACTTTTCCGGTATTTTTCTGCAATTTTTTTCCGCAGAAATTCCGTCCGGCGCATTCTTTTTGCGCATTCTCCCGCATACCTTATGATGAAGGGAGGAATGCAGGTGGTTACGTTTCAGCGGCAGAGGGAACGGCAGGCAGAGGAGCTTCTGCTGACGCCGGGAGAAATGGCGGCGCGGTGCGATTGGCAGCAGGTGCGGCGGATGCGAGAGGAGATGCCCGACGACGTGTGCAGCACACATGCTTGGTATCAGAATTGCGATGCGCTTGACCGGGAACTGCGGGCGCAGTACCCGATGATTGGCGCACTGGAAACGGCGGTGCGGGCGTATGGGTACGCGATGGAGAACAGCACGCGTCCGCGCGTGCAGGAGACGATGCGCTGGCGGCTGACGCTCGACCAGTTCGGCATCTTGGCGCAGGTGCTGGCGCGGCACGGGCTGATTGCGGATGTTCGCGAGGCGCTGGAATACTTCGCGGAGGCGAAATGAGCGGGGGGGCTGTCCGGGCGGGCAGTCCCCTTTTCGTCATTATCCGAAACTTTTTGCGGATTTACTGTTGCAATGTACGGCATTATTCAGTATAATAATGTAGGATAGCTGAATTTCATGCGGAAAAAATCAGGAGGATCATCATCATGCCGACGGATTTGGAGATTGCACAGGCGGCACAGCCGAAGCGGATTCAGGAGATTGCGGAAAAAGCGGGCATTCCCGAGGGCGCCATCAGCCCCTATGGGCAGTATATCGCGAAGGTTGACCCCATGCAGTTAGGCGTGGGCAGCGAGATGCGCGCCAAGCTCATTCTCGTCACCGCCATCAACCCGACCCCCGCGGGCGAGGGCAAAACGACCGTTTCCGTCGGCTTGGCGGACGGCATGACGAAAATCGGCAAAAAGGCGATGCTGGCGCTGCGCGAACCGTCGCTCGGCCCGGTGTTCGGCATGAAGGGCGGCGCGGCAGGCGGCGGCAGGGCGCAGGTGCTGCCGATGGAGCAGATTAACCTGCACTTCACGGGCGATTTGCACGCCATCACCGCCGCGAACAACCTGCTTGCCGCGATGGTGGACAACCACATCCAGCAGGGCAACGCGCTGGGCATTGACCCGCGTCAGGTGACGTGGCGGCGCTGTCTGGACGTCAACGACCGGCAATTGCGCGCCATCGTCAGCGGGCTGGGCGGCAAGCCCAACGGCAACCCCCGCGAGGACGGCTTCGACATTACCGCCGCAAGCGAAGTGATGGCTGTTTTCTGCCTGGCGAAGGATTTGCAGGACTTGAAGGCGCGTTTATCCCGCCTGCAAGTCGCGCGGACGTACAGCGGCAAGCCCGTTACGGCGGGTGATTTGCACGCGGCAGGCGCCATGACGGCGCTCCTGCGCGACGCGCTTCAGCCCAACCTCGTGCAGACCATTGACGGCACGCCCTGCCTGATGCACGGCGGCCCGTTCGCGAATATCGCCCACGGCTGCAACTCCGTGATTGCGACGACGACGGCAATGCGTCTGGCGGATTATGTCGTGACCGAAGCAGGCTTCGGCGCTGACCTCGGCGCGGAGAAGTTCATGGACATCAAGTGCCGGATGAGCGGCATTTTCCCGGACGCGGTGGTGCTGGTGGCGACGGTACGCGCGCTAAAATCCCATGGCGGCTGCCCGAAGGCGGACTTGTCGCACGAGAATGTCGAGGCGCTGCGCAAGGGCTTGCCGAACCTGCTGGCGCACATCGACCACATCCGCAATGTGTGGAAGCGCCCGGTCGTCGTCGCTCTGAACCGCTTCGTCAGCGACACGGAGGCAGAAATGGCGCTGCTGCGTCAGGCGTGCGCGGATGCGGGCGCGCCGGTGGAGCTTTGCGACGGCTGGGCGAAGGGCGGCGACGGCGTAAAGGAGCTGGCAGCGCGGGTGTGCGGCATTGTGGACAGCGCGCCGAAGTCAGAGCCGTGCTACACCTACGACATCACCCTGCCGCTGAAGGACAAGATTGAGGCGATTGCGACGCGCATCTACGGCGCGGCAAAGGTGGAATTCGCCGGGAGCGTATTGAAGCAGCTGCAAAAGCTGGAGGACGAAGGCTGGCGCGAATGCCCGGTTTGCATTGCGAAAACGCAGTATTCCTTCTCCGATGATGCGAAGCTGCTGGGCGCGCCGGTGGGGCACACGCTGCACATTCGGCAGGTGCGGCTGAACGCGGGCGCGGGCTTTGTGGTGGCGTTCGCGGGGGATATTATCGCCATGCCGGGGCTGCCGAAGGTTCCCGCCGCCGAAGCGATTGACGTGGACGAAAACGGCGAAATTGTGGGCTTGTTCTGATTTTTTTACGCTGCTTTGTTTCAATTTGAGACAAAGCAGCGTATACTTATATTGCAGAGGATTTCGCGCCTGCGGACGCGACAAGGGGGCAATGAAAACAGACGAATGTCTGCGGTCGCCCCCTTGACCCCT